>Ga0209368_1000508_pt1 | contig 30869 bp, 25 predicted proteins | sample EBPBio242008_DNA_FD_185862 | JGI IMG/M metagenome (GOLD analysis project Ga0209368, IMG submission 185862) | Wastewater treatment Type I Accumulibacter community from EBPR Bioreactor in Madison, WI, USA - Reactor 1_4/24/2008_ DNA (SPAdes)... | ecosystem: Engineered > Bioreactor > EBPR >...
TCAGACAAGCGTTTGCAATTGGCACGAAGAATGTGGCTTATCAAGGAAATATTTCTGGAAATTAATTTGGTTTTACACACAGTTCATCCCGAACAGCGGTGCAAAAAGTAGTTTGGTTTTAATGCATAAGTATAATCTCATCCTTTTGCTATAGAAAGGGTGGGATTATTTTTTTAATCCAATTAGCACAGTCGAAAAATGAAAGCTACCCGCTATCATCTCGGAAATAAAATCCCCTAAGTTTTTATTTTTCAGAAACATTATTACCTTTAGTCGCATTTTATTAGCTATTTTTATAAAGACTATGAAACAAATCATACTTGGATTATCCGTACTGCTTGCTTTGGCATCTTGTACAAAATCTTCGACCAGCGCCACAGAAAACAGCGAAATCCTCCGCACGGGCAAATGGAGAATTACTGCTTACACTTACAAATATGAAATGACTCCTGGAGTTGATACGGTCATTGATGTTTATAACAAAAGAGACACTTGTTATTCTGATGATTATATCACTTTTGACTCTAGCTACAAAGGAATTCAGCATTCTGCCAAACTTAAATGTGCAGGAGAGTTGGACGAAATGGAGTTTGAATGGCAATTAAAAGACAATCAAAAAACCTTGGTATTAAATAATGCTCAATTTACCTTCGGTAATATCAACAAAGGGGCTGCAGCTACCAATGGTAAGGAATATGTTGAGGCAAAAATTGCCAAAATCAATAAAAAATCAATGACAATTACTTACGATACGGAAGTAGAGGTGCTCATCAACTTGCGCCCTGCCGTTGATACCTCTTATTTCAAAAAAGCAACCGTTTACTTCACGCAAACTTTTGAAAAATAAGCTCCGAAAATTCTTGAATTTACTAAAGAACCGTCGGTGCCTATCGACGGTTTTTTTTATGTCGGCGTCCCTGATTTTATTTATTTTTACTATCCTACATTTGCACATCTTTTTATAATACAAGACAATGATTCAAATTACTTTTCCTGATGGAGCCGTGCGCGAATATGCAACTGGTACTTCATCACTCGATATTGCAAAATCAATTAGCGAAGGCCTAGCGCGTAAAATATTGGCCGCTGAGGTAGATGGTGAGGTGTATGATGTTAGCCGCCCATTGCACCAAAATGCTGGTATCAAATTTTTGACTTGGGATGACAAGTCTGGCAAAACTACCTTTTGGCATTCATCGGCGCATTTGCTGGCCGAAGCTATTGGGGCGATTTTCCCGGGTACAAAATTTGGCATTGGTCCTGCTATCGACAATGGTTTTTACTATGACCTTGACCTAGGTGGCGAATCCATCACCGAAGAAGATTTGGCCAAAATTGAGAAGAAAATGAAAGAATTGGCTGGTCAGAAAAACGAATATCTACGCCGCGAAGTAGGCAAAGAAGAAGCCATCGCTTACTTTACCGAAAAGGCCGACCCCTATAAAATTGAATTGCTCCAAGACCTTGAAGATGGCAAAATAACTTTCTATTCGCAGGGTGCATTTACCGATTTGTGCCGTGGGCCACACATACCGAATACTGGTTTTATCAAAGCCGTAAAACTCACCAACATTGCTGGTGCTTATTGGCGCGGCAATGAGAAAAATAAAATGCTCACCCGTATTTACGGGGTTACCTATCCATCTCAAAAAGAATTGGATGAATATTTGGCACTTTTAGAAGAAGCCAAAAAGCGCGACCATCGAAAGCTAGGCAAAGAATTAGAACTCTTTACCTTCTCCGAAAAAGTAGGGGCGGGTTTGCCCATGTGGTTGCCCAAAGGGGCAATGCTACGTCAGCGTTTGCAAGATTTTTTACAGAAAGCACAAGTAGAAAGTGGTTATTTACCTGTGATTACCCCGCATATCGGCAATATCAATTTGTACAAGACTTCGGGCCACTACGAAAAATATGGTGCTGATAGTTTTCAGTCTATCAAAACACCACACGAAGGAGAAGAGTTTTTCTTGAAGCCGATGAATTGTCCGCATCACTGCGAGATTTATAAATCAGCGCCACGCAGCTACAAAGACCTGCCGCTGCGCCTTGCCGAGTTTGGTACTGTGTATCGTTACGAGCAAAGTGGCGAATTGCATGGGCTTACCCGTGTAAGAGGCTTTACTCAGGATGATGCGCATTTATTTTGCCGTCCAGAGCAGGTATTAGAAGAGTTTAAAAAAGTAATCGACCTAGTGATGTATGTATTTACTTCCTTAGATTTCGAAAACTTTACAGCTCAAATTTCTCTGCGCGATAAAGAAAATAGAGAAAAATATATTGGCTCTGAAGAAAACTGGACAATTGCTGAGAATGCCATTATTCAGGCAGCTTCAGAAAAAGGTTTGAAAACAGTGATTGAATATGGTGAAGCGGCTTTTTATGGCCCAAAATTAGACTTTATGGTCAAAGACGCACTTGGCAGAAGTTGGCAATTGGGTACTATTCAGGTAGATTATAACCTTCCAGAGCGTTTTGAACTAGAGTATATTGATTCTGATAATTCGCGTAAGCGCCCAGTGATGATTCACCGCGCTCCATTTGGTTCTATGGAGCGTTTTGTAGCGGTATTGATTGAGCATTGCGCTGGCAACTTCCCTATGTGGTTGGCGCCAGAACAGGTTAAAGTTTTGCCCATCAGCGATAAGTTTATTCCGTATGCCGAAGAAGTGGTGGCTTTGTTAAAAGCCAATGATATTAGGGCTTCGGTGGATGACAGAAATGAAAAAATAGGTAAGAAAATACGCGATACAGAGTTGATGAAAATTCCTTATATGCTAGTGGTAGGGGAGCAAGAAATGAATGGAGGAAAAGTAGCCGTTCGCAAACACGGTGAAGGCGATAAAGGGGTGATGGAAAATGCAGAATTTATTGCTTTTGTACAAGATTTAGTAAAATCACAGACTGACGGCACAAAAAAATAACGATTTCCTTTCTGTTTTCAACATTAAAATACATTATTTTTGAGTTCAATTATTTTTTATTAAAAACAATTAATGCAAAAAAGACCAAAACCTAGAGTACCTTATAAGCCTCGTACGTTACAGAACGAACATCGCTTAAACGAAGAAATAACCGCGCTAGAAGTGCGCTTAATCCGTGACGGCGCAGAGCCCATTGTGTGTTCACTGAGCGAAGCTTTGAGGATGGCTGAGGAAAAGGAAGTGGATCTGGTTGAGATTTCACCCAATGCCACTCCGCCAGTTTGTAGAATCATCGACTACAAAAAATTCTTGTACGAGAAAAAGAAAAAAGAAAAGGAACAAAAGGCAAATTCTAAGCAAACGGAAATTAAAGAAATTCGTTTTACGCCTAATACAGATGATCACGATTTTGATTTTAAATCAAAGCATGCCGAGAAGTTTTTACAGGATGGCGATAAGGTTAAATGTTATGTTCAATTCAAAGGACGTGCCATTATGTTTCAGGAAAGAGGAGAATTACTACTCTTAAAATTTGCTGAACGCCTTTCAGAAGTAGGTACATTGGAAAGTATGCCCAAAATGGAAGGACGCCGCATGATTGCGATGTTTACACCTAAAAAGAAAAAATAAAGACAATTCGGTTTTTAATATTCCCATCAAAAAAAGAGCTTCTGCAAAGAAGCTCTTTTTTAGGGCAATTAGGTTGCACTTAACGATGAATCCTTGATAAAAGGGAAAAACATCACTAAGTGCAATTTTTGTTTTATACCAAATTCATAGCTTTTGCTTTTTTTAAGATGGCCAAGATAGATTCCTCTCTAGGCTTCATCATATCCAATGAAATCTCGTGAAGCATTTGCTTCAAAGGCATTTCAGGATTTAATTTTTTGGAAACAGCAGGGCGAGTATTGGTATTTTTTGAGTGTAAGTGTTTTATCATTCAAATGATTTTTAATCTAAACGCAGCAACTAATAGAATATTGTACGAACACAAAAAAATTTTAGTAAAAAACAAACTCATTTTTTTAAGAAGAGGAATCGAATATTCCTGCTATAATTGTACCTTAGCCCACCTTCAAAATATATTTATTAAAACCACTTTTCAATGGCAAAAATTAAAGTTGCAAATCCGGTAGTAGAACTTGATGGCGATGAAATGACGCGCATCATTTGGCAATTTATCAAAGACAAACTTATCTTACCTTATTTAGAGTTGGATATTAAATATTATGACCTCGGGGTTGAGTATCGCGACCAAACGAATGATCAAGTAACGATTGATGCTGCAAATGCCATCAAACAATATGGTGTAGGTATCAAATGTGCAACAATCACTCCGGATGAGCAGCGCGTAGAAGAATTTAAGTTGAAGCAAATGTGGAAGAGCCCGAATGGCACTATTCGCAATATCTTAGACGGGACTGTTTTTCGCGAGCCAATTGTGATTGATAATATCCCACGCTTAGTTACCACTTGGGATGCACCAATTATTGTCGGCCGTCATGCTTTTGGTGATCAGTATCGCGCTACCGATTTCGTTACAAAAGGTAAGGGTAAATTGACCATTAAGTTTGAAGGCGAAGATGGAACAGTCACGGAGCACGAAGTATATAATTATAACGGAGATGGTGTGGCTATGGCTATGTACAATACCGATGAATCTATCAAAGGTTTTGCACGCTCTTGCTTCAATATGGCTCTTTCCAAAAAATGGCCATTATTCCTTTCTACCAAGAATACGATTCTTAAAAAATACGATGGTCGCTTCAAAGATATTTTTGAAGAAATTTATCAAGCAGAGTTCAAGACATTGTTTACAGAGGCAGGAATTACCTACGAGCACCGCCTTATTGATGACATGGTAGCAAGTGCCTTGAAATGGAATGGCAACTTCGTTTGGGCTTGCAAAAACTACGATGGTGATGTGCAAAGCGATACTGTGGCACAAGGCTTTGGTTCGCTTGGCTTGATGACCTCTGTATTGATTACCCCTGATGGTAAAACAATGGAAGCAGAAGCGGCACATGGTACCGTTACACGCCATTACCGCGAGCACCAAAAAGGGAAACCAACTTCTACCAATCCGATTGCATCTATATTTGCTTGGACACGTGGCTTAATGTTTCGTGGAAAATTGGATGACAATCAGCAATTGATTGATTTCTGTCAAGCTCTTGAAGATGTTTGTATCGAGACCGTATCGAGCGGAAAGATGACAAAGGATTTGGCGGTTTGCATCCATGGCAATAAAGTTAACCATGGTGAACATTACCTTTACACAGAAGAGTTTTTGGATGCTTTGGATAGCAACCTAAAAGCTAAATTAGGTCAATAATTTTTTTTACAAAGCAATGAAATGCAGCGTCTTTTGGATGCTCGTTTCGTTGCTTTTTTTCAAAGCGGTATTATTATGAATGACAATACAATTGTTTGGCTGCGGAATGCTAATATTTATCAAGGCAATTCACTTATTCTTTCAGACGTAAGTTTTGAAGTGAATAAAGGTGAAATGGTGTACATGATTGGCAAGACGGGAAGTGGAAAATCTAGTTTATTAAAGACACTCTATGGCGATTTGTATCTCAAAGAAGGCGAAGGAAATGTCGCTGGTTTTAACCTCAAAGACCTGACTTGGAAAACTGTGCCCCTATTGCGCCGTAATCTCGGTATCGTTTTTCAGGATTTTAGATTATTGAGTGATAGAAATGTGTACAACAATCTGGAGTTTGTATTGAAAGCCACAGGCTGGACAGACAAGGCTTTGATGAAAGAAAAGATTGAAACCGTATTGGGTAAAGTAGGGCTGCGCGGCAAAGGGTTTAAAATGCCCCACGAAATGTCGGGTGGAGAGCAACAAAGAGTAGATGTGGCGCGCGCTTTGCTCAATAATCCCAAGCTCATTATTGCCGATGAACCCACCGGAAATTTAGACCCCGAAACTACCGATGAGATTATGCAATTGCTATTGACAATTTGTAAAGATTACAATACAGGTATGATAATGGCCACTCACGATTATACCATTTTGCAAAAATATCCTGCACGCATCGTTAGGATAGATCAAGGTAAATTGGTAGAATTGACCTCCGTTTAAGAATCAAATGCTTGTTACATAAAAAACCATCCCTTGTTCGGGGATGGTTTTTTGTTAGGCGTCCGCCTACAAGCGTGTGCCTTTTAACCTTATTTTCTTTTGAAAGTAATTTTATTGGTTTCTACAACAGATTTTCCATCTTCAGTGTAGCTTTCATTGTCATTAAAAATCATTTTGTTATCAGAAGTCAATTCAAATTCTGTAGTGTCTTTTTCGCCGGTTGTAGAAGTGGAGTATAATGTTGAACCAGAAATAGAATAAGTGCCGGATTCGGTTTCGAACGGGGTTTCAGTTCTGTCAATTGCGGTGAAGGTATTGTCACTATTGAGTGTGTACTCTATTTGGTCTACCAAAGGCACAGTGATTTCAAATTCTGTTACACCGTCTTTTACCATTTTACCATAGGCCGTCTCTGAAGTCCAGGTCCCAACGATAGATTTTTTTTCGTCTTTTTTTTCGTCTTTTTTACAAGAAGTTAATTGAGTGGACACCGCCAAAAGTGCGCAGCCCAAAAACAGGAGGACATTTTTTTTCATTGTTTTATTTGTTTTAATTTAGTGAACGGCAATATTAATTCAATAAATTGAAATATCAATATATCTTAATGTCTATTTTTTATTTTTGCGCCACCTCCTTTTAACAGCTGTTGGGCAGAAAAGCCATCCAACAGAGGACGGAAATGTCAAGTATTTGTGGTCATATGCCTGTTTCTTTCTATGACCACATAGTTATCCTAAGCAGTGAAACAATGTGGTAATGGAGGATAAAGCCACACGCCTCCTGCCAAGTGTGTAAACAAAGCATGAAGCGTGTATTTAAATTGGTTTTTGGAATGTGCTTCGCCCTGAGATTGGAATCTTCAAGGAGGGGGGACAGGGTGTGAGGCTATGGCGGAATCCTTTGATGCAAAACGAAATTATTCAAACCCTACAACCGATGCAATTTTCCTGAACCGCTAATACTCTGACCAATGCGTGGATTTCCTCTATAATATACATCTCCACTTCCAGAGATGGTAACATCTAGTTGTTCCTGCACATTGAGACGAATGTCTCCACTACCCGAAATTTTCACATTGGCATTATCAGATGAAACAGCTACAAGATTTATACTTCCACTTCCGCTGATGGTTGAAGATGTTGTTGTTGCCCAACCATTGAGTAAATCAATATCTCCGGAACCACTTATTTTGGTCGTCAGGGTGTTGCTGTTTATTTCTGGCAGAGTGATATTTCCTGAACCACTAATCGTTAATTCAAGATCGGAGCTGAGGAGCTTGTTGAGGGTTTTGATATTGCCGCTGCCACTCAGAGAAATTCCTTCTACATTGGGACAACTGATATAAACCTCTACTTTTTCGTGCGTGCCTATACGCTTGTTGTAATCGAAATCTATCTTCAATTCGTCCCCAGACACTGAAGTATTGAGTATGTCCAATATGTTTTGCTGGCCACGTACTTCTACTTTAAAAAAACTATCCTGACGGATATACACATCACCCGACATGGCTGAGCGTATCGTGCGGAAATTGCTGACAGTACGTTGTTCGGTAATGGTGGGGCCTGTACCTTTTATCTTGGTGCAGGACGGAAATGCAAGGCCAATCATAATTGCGGCAGTCATCATAAAAATGCTCTTTTTCATTTTGTGTTTTGTTTGATTATTTAGTTCTATTGAAGACAATTGTTGTTGCTTTTACCCCTATTGTTTGCAGAATAATTTTTTCTTAGAAATGCACTTGCAAGCCAGCAATAGCGCCAATGTTCATTCCATAAAAAGTGCCCTTGCTGTATCGGCTCCACACATAGGGTATGTCAAATTTTTCGGCTAATGCAGCGGGTGTATTGGTAAAAGAAAAAGTAGGACCGCCAAATACTTCAAAGCTTCGGGCAATGCGCATAGAGGGAAAGAATCGAAAGGATGATTTCATAAAAGCTCCGTTCCGAAAATCGGAGAGCGAGAGTACAGTGGCTTCTGCATTAAATCGGAACAATAAATTGAAGGGAAAACGAGCACCAATACCGGCTTCCATGCCATATTGCATTTTGGGTTCTGCAAAGTTGTAACCCGCGCCCAAAATGCCATACATCTTTTTGCTGCCCGAGCGAAATGTGAGCATTCCAGTGCTGGTTTCGTCTATACTGACACCGATACTTTTGTCGCCATTACGGATGATGTTGATGATGCCGATTGGATATTCGCTACTGTCGGCAATGTTAATAAAGCCAGCAATTTGTGCCCCTCTTACTTTTTTGGCAACATTGATAAAGCCAGCAATTTGTACACCGCTTACCTCTTTAGCAACATTGATAAACCCCGCTGTTTGCAAGCCTTTTACTTTGTTACTCACATTGCCAAATCCTGCTGCCTGTATCCCCTCACTGCTTTTGGCTACATTACTAAAACCTGCCAATTGTCCATCCGTGCTTTTAGCAATGTTACTGAATCCGGAAACCTGCAAGCCCTCAATACTGTCGCTGCAAACGTTGGAAAAACCAGCTACTTGTACCCCGTGTATATTGCCTTTGCTGATGTTGGAAAATCCAGCGAACTGCACACCTCTAAAGCTTTTTGAAATATTGTTGAAACCTGCGAATTGACAGCCAGTTGCCTCGCCAAGGATGATATTGGTGACTCCTGAAAATTGTACTCCATGTGTGCATCCTCCAATATGATTCACTAACCCTGCAAATACAACTCCATTTGCCTGATGCGCAATTAAGTTGGAAAGCCCAGAAAAACAAAAGGCTTTTTCGTTGGCCGAAACGCCGCCTAGTAAATGAAACGAAGCATCGTTGCTGTAGCGCTGTGCATCTTGTCCGTTGTTGCTGAGTGGATACACAAATCCGATATTAAATTTGCTGTTACTGTCATTTTGTGCTTGGGCAATATTGCTGCACAATAGGATGCCTGCCAAGATCTTTTTCATCATTATTCTGTTGTTTTTTATTGTCCTTTAATACAAGACAACACAAACACAAAACACCCCTATGTCTGCGATGAAATTAAAAAATCCGCAAGCCAAATTGCCAGCCCACCCACGTGGCTAGTTTATTATTCTCGATGATTCGATATTCGATATTATTGGCTACAAGCCATGGACTGAAATCGTTTACTGACTTGCCTCTTCTGTCTTCAGTGAAAGAATAACTTGCTCCTGCAAAAATCTCTATTTTTCGCTGAATTTTATAGGAAATATCTACCTGTGCACGACCCACCAATGGCACATAGCCCCAATCACCGAGATAGAAAACCTGTCCATAACATTCTGGATGTAAAGACCATCTTTTAGACAAATTGACACTACTGCCAATTCCATAGAAAACCGAGTATAGTTGTTGATTCGTTTGTGCATTTGCACCAAAACCAATAATGCTGTACAGCTTTTTAGCGCCCGACAAATAAGCCACATTGACTTGTTGAATATCACTGCTGCTGAAGACTAATTTATTGAGTCCATTTCTGTAGATATTGACTATGCCTATTCCTGCACCTTCCATAGTATCCGCAATATTGACTAGCCCGAATTGCAGCCCTTTTATTTTACGCGCATAATTATAAATGCCAGCGATTTGTACGCCTCTTATTTCTCTACGTGCATGGTTAGATACACAGCCCAATTGAATACCTTTTATGCTGGTATCGCAATGATTGGTGACTCCCGCTATTTGAAAACCCTTTGTTTCTTTATGGTTGATATTCGCTACTCCCGCTACTTGTACACCTTTTGTTTGTTCGCGGTTGTTGTTAGAAAATCCTGCAAAGGCAACTCCTGTAAAAGTATCTAAATTCAAGTTGGATACTCCTGCTATTTGTACCCCGTTAGTTTTCTTTTTGACAATATTGCCAACTCCTGAAACTTGAATGCCACCAATATTTCCGGACACATAATTATATACGCCTCCTATTTGACAGCCATTTATACTTCCACTAACACTGTTAAAAGCGCCAGCCAACTGAAGCCCTTTAACATCACCTTTGTTGATGTTAAAAACAGTCCCAATCTCAAAGCCTTCTACACCACCAGTATAGCCACCCAGCATATTGAATGAAAATTTGTTTGACACCTGCGAGCCTATCATCCCCCGAGAGCCAATACCTGGCAAAAGTGATGTTTGAATGGGGCGGTTGGCCATAAAGTTGCCAATGTTGAGGTTCTGAATTTTTTGTTTGGAAGAGATAAAAAATTTGTTTGCCCAATTACTTTCCTCTGCTTCTTTTTTAATAACCACATCTTTTAAATACACTTCTTTGCTGGGTACAATGGGCAATATTATTTCTTGGTCGTAACCCGCATTCAGTGCGATGACATTTTCGCTAAATGATTCTTTACGCACCACAATCGAAATTGTTTTGAGTCGTTTTTTGTTTTTGATGGGGAGTTTAAAATAGCCTTTTTCGTTGGTGAGTGTAGATGCTAAAATTTGGTCTTCGTAAACCGTTACATTACTCAATCGCTCGCCTGTATTTCCATTTTGAATAAATCCGCTGATGGTAAAAAAGCGTTCGCCTCCAGCGTGTATAATGATGTATTTCCCTTTTTCGGTGTAGTGATAGTTGCCTTCTAAAAGCTTGTCCAGAATGTATTTCACCGTTTTGTTTTCTTCGTGAATACTCACTTTTTTGTCTTGCAATACAATATCGCTTTTGTAAGAAAATTGAAAATTTCCAGTTTTGCTGAGGCTATTGAGTACCGTTGCCAAAGGTTCATTTTCGGCATTAACAGAAACAACTTTGCCCAGCAAATGCTGAGCAAAAAGCGAAGAAGAAAAAAAGCAAATACTCAATGTGAGTAGCAATATGCGCATTCAATAATTTTTTATTTCAGTAAGATTTCATCACCTCTTTTTTCGATGCTGATATCCAGTGTTTCAGCAATGATAGCAAGGTTGTCGTCAAGTCTTTGGTTAATTAAATTAGTACGGAATTTAAGATCTTTAATTTCGGGATTAGCGATTATAATTTGTGCTGCATATGCTTCATTTAATACCTCTACCACGCGCCACAGCGGGATATTGATACATTCAAATTCGTTGCTGCGATAATAATTGTACAACATATCGTTGCTGTTTTCTTTAAGCGGTTTCTCGCTTGTGGCACTTACAATTGCTTTTTCTTTTGGGCTCAGTCGCACGATGTTTTCATTTTTGCTCACCTCTACGATTCCTGTTTCAACAATTACTTCTGTTTTTGACGCTGCGGATTTTACATTAAAACTGGTGCCAACAACCTTAATGTCCACACCGTTTGCTTCGATGATAAAAGGTTTGTTTTTGTTTGGGGTAATGTTGAAAAAAGCTTCACCATTGAGTACAACTTTTCGTGTATTGCCAGTGAATTTTTTAGGATAAGAAATGCTGGCATTTTTATTTAGTGTTACCACCGAGCCGTCGGGCAAAGTTTCTATACGCACAGCCATTTCCGAACTAACCTTTTGCATTTTATGGCTTTGTTGGTTGAAGATAAAATAACCGCCACCCAGCATCAAAACCAATACAGCCGCAATGCGCATCAGGCTTTTCCAATTCAAAGCTATACTTTTTGGTGCACTATTTTCTTGCTGTTTTTGTCTATCAATTCTTTGTTTTAGCCTTGCCCAAGCTTCGTTTTCGTCAATGTTGCTGTTGCTTGCTGTCGCTTTGCTTTCCTTCCATATTAGTTCAAAATGTTGGTAATATTTTTCGTTTTCGGGCAAAGTCTCCCGCCATTTGTTCAAGGCCAAATGCTCTTGTGCATCTGCTTCGCCCAGTAAATATTTTACCAGCAACTCGTCTATGTTATTCTGCTCTCTGTTCACTTCTTTGCTATTTACAAGTTGAGTAATGAAATTAAAATTGCTGGTAAAAAATCTACCAATTTGCTTCTTAATAGTCGGAGGGCTTTGCCCATTTGATTTTCAATCGTCTTTACGGAAAGGCCCATTTCTTCTGCTATTTCACGGTACTTCAATTCTTCAAAACGGCTCATTTGAAAAATCGTTCGGCATTGTTCTGGCAATTCGTTCATTGCTTTGTGCAGATGCCATTGCAATTCGTTATGCTCGGTTTTGGTTGCTGCGTTTTCACTTATATCGTTATTTCGGGCTGCAAATTGTTGATAATTCTCTTTTACCTTTTGGTGTTTCAGGTAATTCAGACTTTCGTTGTGCACCGAGCGATAGAGGTAAGATTTTGCCGATTGGTTGAAAATCGTTTGTTCTCTTTTTTCCCAAAGACGGCAAAACACATTCTGAACCATTTCTTCTGCCGTGGCTTCATCACGCAAGATGCCATAGGCATAAGCATGCAATGCTTTAAAGTGGCTCTTGAACAAATGTTCAAAGACCAAATCAAAATCCTGAGCGGTTTCTATTGTTGGGTATAGCAAGTCTGTATCCATAAAGATGGAGGCTGTTGCAAAATTAATCTCTTGAGCCACGCAATCCGTTTTGTATAAGACAAGCAAGTTTTGTTTTACCCCTATTGGCTTGGGAGATTTTTTTTCAAGAAGACAGATGTGGGAATGTTTAAGTCTAAAAGTGCGAGATTCTCTGAGAATCTCGCACTTTTTAAAAACGAATATTTAGTGTTGTATGTGTACTTTTGTATTGATTGTTTGACCTTTATTGCTTTTAATATTGACTAGATAAATGCCAGAGGACAAATTTTCAGTCGTAATAACCAAATGGCCGTTTTCTGTTTTTTGTGCTACCATAGTTCTGCCAAGCAAATCCATTAGGCTAACAGTAAATGTAGCATTATGCTCACTTTTTATATTCAATTCTTTATTTGACGGATTAGGATAAACAGAAAAAGATAAGCTGTCTAAAGTTGTATACTGGGTTTTGCTCGGGATTTCAATAGTGTTCAGTGTATAGTTAGTAATAATTGGATCATTAAAATCAAAATAAATACCAGCTCGGTTCCTAATTTCCGTTCCAGGCGTCAATCCTTTTTTGAGCAAAATGCCGAAACTTACAAAACCCATACTGCCGAAGTAATTTGTTGCACTATCTGGCAAGAAAATGTTTTTGAATTCAAATGTGACAATACTTCCCAGTTTTTTCACCGTCATGTTGTGGCTGCTAGACAGGATGCGCAAACTCGATGCGTCAAGGTCATTTTCCAATGTGTCAACAATAATTACATTGCGAGCGAATGCTGTTCCTGTGTTTTGAAAATGAATATTGTAGCTAAGTGCAGTATTATTAGAAATATAACCTTCATTTCCAATTCCTTTCGGACTTACCTCTTTTATATTGGGGTCAAACGAACTGGCTACTGCTTTGCAATAATTTATAAAATTGTTGGTCAAATTTGGGTCGTGGTACCCAGTGGCAGGAGTGATGTTTGCTGTGGTGCATAATGTGTCTCCAATTTTTGAGGTCGTTGCCGTGGCAATCAATAGCATACTTTTGAAGTTAGAGATATCAGCATCAACTAGGGTGTAGGTCAAAACTTTGCCAGAAACAGTTGGTGTATATCCACTATAAACGCCGGCATAATCCAAGGCGGGGTCTAGCGTTACCGTAATTGTTGCATCTCTACCAATGCAGCCTGTTCGGCTAGAGATATTGCCACTTTGTATAAACATTACAGATGTGTCACCTGTTACGAAGCCGTTAGACAGTATATTTATTGCGGCGTCAAAAGTATCATTTGGCTTACACTCATATCCAAAATCGGAATTGTAGGTGCTTAGGGGCAATACAGATATTGTTGTACTGCCACTTGATGGGCAAAACGGACTTATCGTATCTTTAGGAACACTTGAAGAAGATGAAATGCCCTCAATCAAAGGTGTGAGGATATAGTTTCCTGCCGGCATTTTAAAGCTATAGTTTCCTGCGGTATCGGTCCAATCTTCGGCAATAGTAGTGTCGCCTGTTGTTGTATTTATAGCCCTAATGGGAACCCAATTTAATCCTAATTCTCCGGGGTCGGCAACACAATTTTTATTAGCGTCGTTGTACAATTTGCCAACAAAAGTTGTGCAGCTATCACCAAAGGTTACAGAAGGCAAAAAGACAGTGTCCGTTGCGCCCGTTGATAAAGATGTTACCGCAATTTTTGCTTTATATGTTCCTGTAGTTTTATAGAAATATAAAAATGTTCCTATCGGGGTTGCATAGCCTAATGATGCCGATGTTCGACTAAGTAGTTTTTTCTGGGACCAAGTATGCCCGTCTCCCCAATCAAAATAATATAACATTGAGTCATTAAGCGCCGAACCGCTAAATCCAAAAACCTTAATGTAAATATTGATGCCTTGTTCATATGGTGGCATACATTTAACTCCCCCGGTGGTATCTCCTAGTTTTGCATCAATTTTTAAATAAGTAAATTGTGCCTTTACTTCATTTCTTATTGACAATAATAAAATGCTCAAGAACATCATTTTTAATATTGTTTTCATAGTGAATGGCTTTTATTTTACATAAATGTATGCATTTGCACCTCTAGTTTCAAATAGTTTGAAAAAATATTTGAATGCAAAAGCTTTATCTTTTTTGCTACAAAATCTCCTGACACAATTCTACTAATACCCCGCCACTGGTTCTGGGGTGTAGAAAGCAAACCAATTTATTGTCGGCTCCGCGCTTGGGTTCTTTGTTCAGCAGTTCGAAACCCAAAGCTTCTAAGCGTTTCATTTCGGCATGGATATTTTCTACTTCGTAGGCAATATGATGAATGCCCTGACCTTTTTTGGCAATGAACTTGGCTATGGCACTATTGGGGTCAGAGGCTTCTAGTAGTTCAATTTTCGATTCACCTACCTTAAAAAAAGCAGTTTCTACAAATTCACTGACTACCGCTTCTGTTTTATAACAGGGCGTGTTAAGCAATTGCTCATAAAGCTCAATAGATTCTTTCAAGTTTTCGACGGCAATGCCAATATGTTCGATACGTATCATACAAGCAAAAGTAATAGGTTTTTAGAATAGGCTTATAGTATTATGGAATGACTTTTGTTTAACAAAGATGGCCTAAAACGCTATCTTTGTGCCTCTTTAGTTAAACAAAAGCAATACAAAATGGAGCTTAAATTCCCAATATATTTAGATAATAATGCTACAACGCCTATGGATCAACGCGTGTTGGATGCAATGCTTCCTTATTTCGTAGAGAAATTTGGAAACGCAGCCAGCCGCAATCACTCTTTTGGTTGGGTAGCCGAAGAAGCCGTGGATTATGCACGTGAACAAGTAGCGAAACTAATCAATTGTGACCCAAAGGAAGTTATTTTTACTTCAGGCGCAACAGAGGCCAACAACTTGGCTATCAAAGGCGTTTTTGAAATGTATGCCAGCAAGGGTAATCACATTATCACTTGTACAACTGAGCACAAAGCAGTATTGGATACTTGCAAACATGTTGAAAAAATGGGTGGTTCAGTAACCTATCTTCAAGTGCAGCCCGATGGTTTGATTGATTTAGCCGAGTTAGAAAAGGCCATTACACCCCAAACAATTTTAATTACCATCATGTACGGCAACAACGAAATTGGTGTGGTACAGCCCATCAAAGAAATTGCTGCTCTTGCCAAAAAACATGGCGCTCTTTTCTTTACAGATGGCACCCAAGCGGTAGGTAAAATACCCGTAGATGTAATGGCTGATGGTATCGATTTGATGTCCTTTAGTGGTCATAAAATGTACGGACCAAAGGGCGTTGGTGTATTATATGTTCGTCGTAAAAACCCACGTGTAAAAGTAACTGCCCAAATGGATGGCGGTGGTCACGAGCGCGGCATGCGCAGTGGCACATTGAATGTTCCAGGCATTGTGGGTATTGGTAAAGCTTGCGAAATCTGTCGTCTTGAAATGGATGCTGAAGCTGTTCGCTTAAGTGCTATGAGAGATAGACTGGAAGCCGCTTTAACACAGATTGACGAATCTTATGTCAACGGTAATGTGCAGCATCGTTTGCCACACGTAGCTAACATCTCTTTTAAATATGTCGAAGGTGAAGGATTGTTGATGGGCTTTAATAAACAAATTGCTTTATCAAGCGGTTCGGCTTGTACCTCTGCCTCTTTGGAGCCTTCTTATGTATTGAAATCTCTTGGTCTTGGTGACGACCTTGCGCATAGTTCATTGCGTTTTGGTTTAGGACGTTTTACGACTGAGGCCGAGATTGATTATACCATCAAAGCGATTACAGAAACAGTATTGAAACTTCGTGAAATGAGCCCTCTTTGGGAAATGTTTAAAGAAGGAATTGATATGGATAAAATAGAGTGGGCACACCACTAAAATAATTTCGAAATGTACCGATTTGACAATTTGAAAATGGGTTTCAAATCGGCTAAAATTAAAGAATACCACCATTTTCAAATCATCAAATTTTCAAATCATCAAATCATTAAGAAATGGCATATTCAGAAAAAGTAATTGATCATTATAGCAATCCAAAGAACGTAGGTACTTTGGATAAAGCAAGTAAAAATGTGGGTACTGGTTTAGTAGGTGCTCCAGAGTGTGGCGACGTAATGCGTCTTCAAATAGAAGTGGATGAAGAAACAGGAATCATCAGAGATGCCAAATTCAAAACTTTTGGCTGTGGCTCTGCTATTGCTTCTTCATCATTAGCTACAGAATGGCTAAAAGGTAAAACAATTGACGAAGCTGTGGCTATTGACAATATGGATATCGTTGAAGAATTGAATCTTCCTCCTGTAAAAATTCACTGCTCTGTATTGGCAGAAGATGCTATTAAATCGGCGATTAACGACTATCGAGTAAAGAATGGTTTGCCTGAATTGGTTGAAGAAAAAGCACATTAATTTTTTAAACCGAAAGCTTAATATTATTCAATCAAAATGGCAATAGAAGTAGGCGCTATAACAATTAGCGAGAAGGCGCGAGAAAAAGTGTTACAACTGATAGCAGAAAGTAATCTAAGTGAAGATTATTTTTTACGAGTTGGCGTAGTGGGTGGTGGCTGTTCTGGCTTGTCATACAAGTTAGATTTCGACAACGAATTGCAGCCTAAAGATCAAGTTTTTGAAGACAATGGCATAAAATTAGTTACCGATTTAAAGAGCTATTTATACCTCTGCGATACAGTGCTTGATTTTACCGATGGCCTCAATGGTAAAGGTTTTCACTTTATCAATCCAAATGCAAGCAGAAGCTGCGGCTGTGGCGAAAGTTTTGCTGTATAATGCTACTCAAAATAGATACTGAAACGCTGTTTCCCCAAAAGGAGCAGCGTTTTTTTTAATGAAATTTTTATAATAGAGTTTTCCCTTTTTACACCGACATTTGTTGCCTCAATATGAAGAAGCTCGCCTCTATTAATAAATATTTTATCAAGCACAAATGGCGGCTCATTTCGGGTATTTTCTTTGTAGCCATTTCTAATTTATTCGCGGTTATTCCTCCTACAGTTATCCGTACAGTTATTGATTCTGTGCAGCAGGAAATCCAGGGTTATCAACTTTTAGCCAATACTTCGCTCAAAGATGAAATGCAATCTTACGTTTTTTCACAGGTGTTTTGGTATGGCTTGCTACTGTTGGTTTTAGCACTGCTCAGGGGTGTGTTTATGTTTTTTATGCGCCAAACGATTATCGTAATGTCAAGGCATATTGAGTACGACCAAAAATCTGAAATCTATCATCATTACCAAAAGCTGGATGCGCATTTTTTTAAAACAAATGCCACTGGCGATTTGATGAATCGGTTGTCAGAAGATGTAGGTAGGGTAAGGATGTTCACCGGCCCGGCAATCATGTACACCACCAACTTGATTGTACTTACAGTAATGTGTGTTTGGGGTATGTTGCGCGTCAATCCTTTGCTTACGGTTTGTGTCATAGTGCCATTGCCTATTTTAGGCTTTTCTATTTATTATGTCAATAAACTGATTTACAAAAAGAGCTCAAAAATTCAAGAGCAATTGTCAGATTTGACCACCACAGCGCAAGAAGCATTTTCGGGTATTCGGGTTATTAAATCATTTGTGCAAGAGCAAAATATTTTGCGCCATTTTATCAACAATTCTGAAGCGTATAAAAACAGTACAGTTAACCTTGCACGTACCGAAGCTATTTATTTTCCGGCCATGAATCTGTTCATTGGTTTGAGTATGCTCAGCACTATTTTGGTGGGGGGGTATTTTACGATTATGGGTAAAGCTACTGCGGGCAATATTGCTGAGTTTGTGATTTACATTAACCTAATGATGTTCCCGATGTTTATAATTGGTTGGGTGGCCAGTGTGATACAAAGGGCTGCGGCATCGCAAAGCAGGATAGACGAGTTTTTGAAAAGAGAGCCAATCATTAAAAACGCCGAAAACCCCTCGCATAAAGCATTGGAGGGCAATGTCGTTTTTGAAAATGTTGAATTTACCTACGAGCATACCGGAATTAAAGCGCTTAGTCATTTTAATTTGGAAATAAAACGAGGAGAGAAAATTATTGTTTTGGGCGAAACAGGCAGTGGCAAATCGACACTGGCGCAATTGCTGTTGAGGATGTATGACCCTCAGCTTGGAGCACTAAAATTAGATGGTGTTGACATCAAGCAAATAGACCTTAAAACCTTGCGCGAAAATATTAGTTATACCCCTCAGGATGCGCTTTTGTTTTCGGATACTGTATTTAATAATATTAAGTTTGGTAAAGAAAATGCCAGCGACGAAGAGGTTTATGAAGCTGCCCGATTGGCCGACCTTGAGCAAGAAATAAAATCATTTGCTAACGGCTATCAGACGGTTATTGGCGAGCGCGGCGTAATGCTATCGGGTGGGCAAAAACAAAGGATGGTATTGGCAAGGGCATTGCTCAAAAATAGTCCGATTTTATTATTGGATGAATGCCTTTCGGCAGTGGATACCCGCACCGAAAAAACCATTTTGCACAACCTGAAAAATTACCTTGTTGAAAAAACAGTTATCGTTATCACACACCGCATTTTTGCAGGATGGGATTTTGACAAAATTATAGTGTTGCAAGACGGAACAATTGCCGAACAAGGAATACATAGTGAATTGATGCAGCAAGATGGGCGCTATGCAAAGCTTTACCGACATCAAACCGAAGAAGCCTTGGCCTAATGGAACAATTATTTCAGCAGATTCTGATTCAAATAAAAGCTACCCAAGACCTTGAATTGGTTGCGGCGATATTTGGTGTCATCAGTGTTTTATTTGCTCAGCGCAATCATATTTTGTTGTATCCATCGGGCTTGGTGAGTACGGGTATTTACGCTTATTTGTGGTCGCGGAGTGAAGCTGCTTTGTATGCCGAAGCCTTATTGAATGTTTATTATTTTGTGATGACCGTCTATGGTTGGTGGCATTGGCAAAAAGGAAAAAACAGGGAACAAATTCCAATTTCTGTTTGTAGTCAAAAAGATTGGAAGATGGCATTTTCAATTGTATCAAGTTTGTGGCTTGTGTTTTATTTATTGTTGCTCCAAACCAACTCTAATGTGCCGATTTTGGACAGTTTTGTTTCGGCATCGGCTTGTGCAGGTATGTGGCTATTGGCTAAAAGAAAAGTAGAAAATTGGCTACTGTTGAATTTATCTAATTTGGTAGCGATACCGCTTATGATTTATAAAGGCTATTATGTAACTACTATCCTTACGATTGTGCTTTTTGTGGTAGCCATATTTGGGTATTTGCATTGGCAAAAATTGCATGCCCTAAGCAAAGCCGAAGAACTGAAAATTGCTGACGGTGCGACGCCTGAATAGTTGAAGGCTGAATAAATGCTGACCCCCAAAATTTATAAACTTTACAAACCATTTAACCACTTAACTAATTACCTTTGCCATTCACCTTTCCCGAAATTATTTATTCTCGGAAGAATGAACAGTTCGGGGGCCGACTGGTTTTGACAGCATAAGGCAAGGTGAGTAAGCGTGTCGTGCGTTGGATAATTAGCACGTAAATCTGAATACCCGAACAATAACTGGCAATACTACGTATGCCATGGCTGCCTAATCGGAGATTAGTCACCCATTTTGACCGCCGCACCACAGTCTGCCCTTAGCTGTAGCCGCCGTCTAAATCAAACAAAATAGGGATAGCTGATGTGGCGCTGCGACGCTGAAGCGAAACTTAAGCAGATAAGCAAGGAGTTGGTTGGTTTGTTTCCGGCTTTTTTGACGAAAATCAATAACAAAATACACACGTAGAAGGCTCATTGGGCATGTGTTTGGACCCGGGTTCGAATCCCGGCGGCTCCACACCATAAAAGCGAGGCAGAAATAAATTTCTGCCTCGCTTTTTTAAAATCATTGTTTTTTTAGTTTTTTTGGTTCTGTAATTTAAACTTTTGCCTTTAGCCTTTGTCATAGGCTTCAATATTTCAATGGATAAAGATTTATATTTGCCATTCCCGAAAATTAAATTTTATGACAAGACTTAAACATTTTTTGATGGTTGCAATACTTCTTTGCAATATTCCTTCTTTTGCGCAATGGGTGCCTACAGCCAATCTTACTATTTTCTCTGAAGATGGCGCCAAATTCTATTTAATATTGAATGGCGAGCGTTATAATGATGTGCCCCAAACTAATATCCGAATCGAAGAATTGCCCAATCCTTATTACAATTGCAAAATCATTTTCGAAGATAAATCACTTCCCGAAATCACTAAAAATGCATTAATGCTTGCAGACGCAGATGGTGTGATGCAAGATGTTACCTACAGAATTAAAAAGGATAATAAAGGGAAGAATGTCCTCCGCTTTTTCTCATTTGTGCCCGCACAACAAAATATGGTTCGTCCTGCCAATTGTGCCACCTACCGGTATGGAGCGCCAAATATGTTAGTAGGTAATGCGCCACGCACTGTAGGTACTACAACAACAACCATCCAACAAACGACCGTAAACCCTGCTACTAACGTTAATGTAAGTGTGGGAGGGGTTGGAATGAATGTTAATATCACCGACCCTATGATTGGTGGTTCGGTGACAACCACGACTACGACTACAACAACCCGTACAAATGGCCATATAGACGACGGTTTTGCTGATGATGGTTTTCAACAAAATAATGGAAGAAATGGTCGTAGAAATGATGGTGGTGGCCGCAGAGGAGGCTGTAATATGGCGATGAGCAATGCTAATTTTGATGAAGCAAAAAGAACGATTGCCAACAATGGCTTTGATAATACAAGATTGTCAACTGCAAAACAAATTGCATCTTCAAATTGCCTCAGCACCAATCAAATTTTAAGTATCATGGGCATTTTTGGTTTTGAAGAATCAAAACTGGATTTTGCTAAATATGCCTACGACTTTTGTGTCGATCGTAACAACTATTTTAAAGTATCCAATGCTTTTTCTTTCGAAAGCTCAAAGACCGAACTAAATAATTATGTTCAAAGCATGAGGTAGTACAAATTTTCACTTTAAAAGCGCATTGCAAATCCCTATGCAGTGCGCTTTTTTATGTCTATTTTATCAATTTCGAGACTATCTTTACTATTCTAAAAAAAGTCTTTCTGATGAAAATATGTGTCCGTTTATTGATGATAAGTGCCGCTATGACAACGCTGTTATTTTCTTGTGTTCCGCAGAAAAAATTTACAGCAATGGAGGAGAGAGCTAATCGTTTGCGTAGGGATAGTGTCAATTTATATAATCAAGTTTTGGGCTTAAATGGCTCCTTAGTCAAATTGCAAATGGAGCAAGAATTGACTCAATCTAAATTGAATAAAAGTAAAGAACAACTCAACAACAGCACCGAAACCATTGCCTCGCAACAAGCACGATTGGCCGAACTGCAACAGCGTTTAGAGCAGCAACGATTGGCTTCTGAAAACTTAAGAAAAAAAATAGCGGATGCCTTGGTAAATTTTAATGCGGAGCAATTGACGGTTTCTTTGAAAAATGGCAAAGTGTATGTGAGTATGTCAGAGCAATTATTGTTTGCCTCGGGTAGTGCAGAAGTTGCAAAGGAGGGGAGGATAGCCTTGGGAAGTTTGGCAAAGGCTCTCAATGAAAATCTAGATATTAATGTCAACGTTGAAGGCCATACAGATTCAATTCCTATTGCTAAGAAGTTTGAAGACAACTGGGCATTGAGTGTGGCACGCAGTACAGCGATTACAAGGATTTTAATAAAGGATTATCAGGTGAATCCTGCGAGAATCATTAGTAGTGGACGAAGCGAATTTTTGCCAATAGCAGACAATACTTCTGAAGCTGGGCGTGCAAAAAATAGGAGAACTGAAATTATTTTGGAGCCAAAATTGGATAAAATAATGGAGTTAATTGATGCACAAGGAAACACTATTACCCATTAATTAAACGCTTTTCTTGCCTCGATTCATGAAACAAAAAACTGGCTATTTACTTTTCTTTCTTCTTTATTTCTGTAGTGTGCATTCACTGATGGCGCAAACAAAATATGAAGAAGCAAGAACCTATCTTGATAATAAAAATTATCAATCAGCACTTCCTCTCTATAAAGAATTGTACAATAAACATTCCGACAGCAAAGAAATCTATAATGAGTATTTGCTCACGCTGATGTCGCTCAAAGAGTATAATAATGCAGAAGACCTGGTGAAAAAGCGTATTGGCAAAGAGCCAAGTAATCCGCTTTTATTGTTGGATTTGGGGTATGTCTATAAGGCGGATAAGAAAGTGAAAAAAGCTGAAGAGCGATTTGAAGAAGCGCTGCGCTACGTCAATGAAAATGATATATTGACCCAGCAAATGGCAAACACTTTTAGCAATGCAGGAGATGATATTTGGGCGATTAAAACATTTGAAAGGGCAATGCAAGTAATGCAAGTTCCGGGTTTGTACAATGCAGCTTTGGCTAAGTTGTATAACAAAACTGGCGATGTTGAAAAGGCTATAAGCCTCGTAATAGAGGGTAGTCAATATCAAAATCTATTATTGACTACCGGAGATGAAAGCGTTGAAACCACCTTGTTAGAATTGATGGGAAATGATGCTGACAAGCAAAAAAAAGCGCAAAAAGCCATTATTAAGTTGGTGAGCGAACACCCCGAAAACTTTTATTATACCAAATTGCTGACATGGATTTTTTCTGTTCAGGGTAATTGGGAGCAAGCATTGATACAAATAACCGCACTCGAGAAACGAAGTGCCGATAAGGGTAATTTATTGCTCGATTTTGCTAGAAGTGCAGAACAGAAAATGGAATTTGAGGTTGCTCAAAAAGCCTACAATACGGTAATGTCATTTGGAGATAATAACCCTCGCTACAAAATGGCAAATGAGCAAATGTTGCGGATGCAATTGCAGCGACTGCAACATTTACCCCTCGCTTCTAAAAGCGAAATTGAACAATGCGTCAAAGGTTTTGACGTTTATTTTGCCGCCAATCCCGATGCTTTTGGCAGGCCCGTCCTGAATGATTATGCTGTTTTGGAGGCTCAATTTGCTGCGGATATCAATAAGGGAATTGAGTTGCTGAATAAAGCTATCGACCTTAAATTGGGAGATAAATTTTTTATCGGAAACTGCAAATTGCAATTAGGAGACTATTACATTATTCAAGGAAAAGTATGGGACGCTGCGCTGATGTATGCCCAGGTAGACAAGGCTTTTCGGGAAGATGCTATGGGTGAAGAAGCCCGCTACCGAAATGCTAAATTATCCTATTATCAAAATGATTTTGAACAGGCACAAGGCCAGTTGTCGGTGCTTAAAGCCTCTACGTCAGAGCTGATAGCCAATGACGCACTTTTTCTTTCTGTTTTAATTACCGAAAATATTCCACCCGATAGCAACCTTGTTCCATTAAAGCGATTTGCGTATGCTGATTTGCTGCTTTTTCAAAATAAGGATAATGAGGCAGTGGCTTTGCTCGATAGTGTTTCCAAAGCATTTCCTAAGAATCCATTGGCCGATGATATCTTGATGTTGCATAGTAAAATCGCCATTAAGCACAAGGATTTTCCGAAAGCAATAGAATATTTAAAAGAAATCTTGGAAAGGCATGGCAAAGACGTTTTGGCTGACGATGCTTTGTTTCAGATTGCTGAAATTTATAGGAAGCATTTACATAAAACAGAAGAAGCTAATCGATATTACGAACAGTTAATTATTGATTTTCCGGGCAGTAGTTTTATTCATCAAGCACGCGATCAAATCAAGACGTCAAGCGTTCAATAGTTTAATTCTTTTTTCCAGAAAGCGGTTATTATGTGAATGATTTATTTGTTCATTAATGGGTAAATGACAGTAAAAATTTGCTAACTTTATTTTGCTATGAAACCACTATTTTTCTTCTTAAGTATACTCTTTTTGTTTGCTGCATGCACTCATCCACCTACTGTTTATACTGGCGAGTATCCTGATGACGTCCGCGCCATTGTTGAAAATAAATGCGCAACTGCTGGCTGTCATAATGCCAATAGTTTTCAGAATGCAGCCAACCTTAGGCTGGATAGATGGGAGCATTTATGGAAAGGTAGCGGTACTGGTTCGGTGGTGATTCCGTACGATGCCAATAATAGTTCGCTGATGTATTTTATCAATAGCGATCCTGCTCGAGGCCCTGTATTGGAGCCGCGAATGCCCATCAACAATTCGGCGCTGACCGCAACAGAATATGCTATAATTAGAAACTGGGTTGCAGCTGGTGCGCCAGACAAAGAAGGAAACATTCCGTTTTCAACCAACCCAACAAAAAGACAGAAAATTTATATCTCACAGCAGGGTTGTGATTTAATTGCGGTGATTGATGCAGAGACTAATCTCATTATGCGTTATATCAAAATTGGCAAGGAGCCTGGTATCGAAATTGCCCATTGCCTTCGTTTTAGCCCCGACGGTAAGTACTGTTATGTTGCTTTTACCAAAGGCGAATACATTCAGAAGATCGATGTAGACAGGGATGAAGTGGTTGCCGATTTATATTTGGGGCCAGGCTCTTGGAATTTATTTCAGATTTCTGAAGATGGGAAAAGTATGTTGCTGACAGACTTCAGTCCCTTCAACGCTAAAGTTAAATTGATAGATGTTGAAGCGATGAAGGTGATGGCTACTTACGAAGATTTTGTAAACCCCCACGGAGTGGCGAGCAATCCTGCCTTCGATACTTTTTTAATCACTTCGCAATATGGCAATACTGTTTATCGATTAACAAAAAAGGGCGCTGTTAGAACTTTTAGTATAGACGAAAATGAACCTAATTTTTTGAATCAAACTTATGATCCGCACGAGATAGTTATGTCGCCCGACCGAACAAAATATTTTCTTACATGCCAGGCATCTAATGAGGTACGGGTAATGGATGCTAAAACCAATAAACTGATAAAAGTGATACCAGTTGGTACTTTTCCTCAGGAGTTTGCTATCAGCAGAGTCAAGCCGTATTTATTGGTTTCTTGTGAGGAAGAGCAAACAACTGAATTTCCCAATTTTAAAGGCGCTATTTATGTCATTAATTACAACACGCTTGAGCTGGTAAAGCGCATACCTGGCCCTTTTTATCAAATACATGGCCTCACTGTTGATGACAAAAATGGAAGGATTTATGTGGCGAGTCGCAATGTGTCAAGTGTAGGTCCTGCCCCGCATCATACTTCAGAATGTGGCGGAAGAAACGGATATTATTCTGTGTATGACCTTAACACTTTGCTGCCTTTTACCAACAAGCGATTTGAAAGTAGTGTTGATCCTTACTCGGCAGATGTAAGATTTAAATAGTGCATATACAATTGTTGTATCCAATAGGGTGGTACAAAAAAGCTTTGAATTTTGATTTCAGGTCATAGATTTGTAAGCAAAGGAGCACAGGGATAGCTGTTTTACCTCAAATACTTTATTCGTTTATGAACACAAATAGAAAACAGAATATTGCGCTACAAGTCATTGCATGTACTGTGTTATTACTCTTACCCATTGTTGATGCCCCTTCTCCGAACCCAAAAAAAATCCTCTTTTTTGATAATCCTTTTATTGAGGTTGATTTTTTGTTGCATTTTTTTTGTTTGGCCTTTGGTTATTTAAATTATTTTGTTTTTATACCTCGGTTTTTTCAGCCGCCACTGAAGTTTTTTTATGGTGTTATAGTTTTACTTTCTCTGGCTTTAATTTCTGCTATCCCATGGTTTGTTTCTGGTACTTTGGGGCCTCGGTTTTTTTTAGAAGACGCCGACATTCACTTTATCATTCAAATTAGGCATGTGTTCTTCATGTTTCTGGCTATCTTCTTATATTCATTTATGACATGGTCGGAGCATCGCAGGCGTATTGTGGAGCAAGCAGTTGCTGTAGCCGATTTAAAATACCTTAAAGCTCAAATTAATCCTCATTTTTTGTTCAATAGCCTCAATAGTATTTACGTTCAATTATTCACTAATCCCGAAGCTGCAGGTAATTCTTTATTAAAGATGTCAAATATTATGCGATATATTATGCAGTCCTCCGAAAATCATCGTGAACTTTTGACTCATGCTATTTCATATTTGGAGGATTTTTTGAGCCTTCAGCAGGACCGTTTTCAAAACACTATTGTATTGAGGTATCATAAAGATATACCCGAGAATAATTTTCAAATAGCACCTCTATTATTAATTCCATTTGTCGAGAATGCTTTTAAATACGGGGTCAATCCTTCAGAGTCTTCAGACATTAGTATTGATATAAGACTGGAAGAAAATAAGTTGTTTTTTAAAGTTGCTAATCACGATTATAGTAAAGACATAATTGTATCAAGTAGCAATGGTATAGGTATTGAAAATACACAAAAAAGATTAGAATTATTGTATCCTGATAGGTATAATTTAAATTTCAAAAAATATGGTGGAGTCTTTTTAGTAGAAATGTGGATAAGACTTGATAAGTAAGGTAGTTTGTCTCAACAATGCCTTCTTTTATCGTGATTATTTCAATAATTGGAGAGAAATTCTTTTATTTAGAAAGTTAAAAAGAACATTATGATTCACGCAATAGCAATTGACGACGAACCACCAGCGCTGCAGCTCATCAGCCATTATTGCACACAGGTTGATGCCATTCAATTAGACAAGACCTTTACAGTGCCTTCTGAAGCACTCAAATACATCAACACTCACCCTGTAGATTTGATGTTTTTAGATATTCAAATGCCAGAAATTTTAGGTACCGATTTTCGGAAAAAAATCCAAAAGGATTTGATGGTAGTGTTCACTACAGCTTATAGTAATTATGCAGTTGAGGGTTTTGAGCTCAATGTAATAGATTTCTTATTGAAACCGTATTCTCTAGAGCGTTTTAAACAAACTGTTGATAAAATTAGCACCTATTATCAGTTGTCAAAAAACAACAGTATTGAGGGTAGGAACTTTATTTATCTGAGGGCAGATTACAGTCTCGTCAAGGTTGATTTAAATGATTTGATGTACATCCAAGGACTTGAAGATTATTGCAAATTTTATTTTGGGCAAAGTACTCCTATGATTTTTAGAATTACAATGAAGTCTCTGATGGAAAAGCTTCCGGAAACAGACTTTATGCGTATTCATCGCTCCTATATTGTACGCCTAGATAAGGCTAAAAAATCTCGAGCAAATACTGTTTTTGTCGCCGATATAGAATTGCCTGTAGGGCGTTTGTATAAGGATCAATTAATGGATTATTTTAAAAAGGATATCTAATTTCCTGTTGCAATTTTCGATAATTGATTTAAAGGCTTTAGCTCACAAGGGCTGAAGCCTTTTTTAACAAATAGCTTTTATGTGTTAGAAAACAAGGGCTGTATTTGGTCGCAATAAATGTTTCTTTAGTCGAAATTATTGCGTTAAGCGTATCAAAAGGGTAATATTTGTGATTGGCTGTTTGACTAAAAAAATTAAATGAGCCATTTTAACTTTTAATCATCAAAAGTAAAAACAATTATTATGTACCACACATCTACATCATCCGCTTTATCCGCCGCTAGTCCGGGGATACTGACGCCTAAAAATTCACTCCGATTTTGGAAGGGTTTTTTGGTTTCGAGTATGTTGCTTTTTGCCACCTTTTTGCCTAGCTTTTCTAAGGCGCAAACAACATTGACAATCGGGACAAGTACTTTAACTACTTCTTATTTCCCAATTTACACTTTTTATGGCTATAACTATTCGCAAAGTACTTATCTAGCATCAGAGATTGTTGCTGCTGGTGCTACTGCTGGTACGCCGGGCTTTATCAATTCTATCAGTTGGTATCGTACATCTTATTACTCTGGTTGGACGACCCTCTGTAAAGATTGGGTAGTGTATCTTGGTAATGTATCAAAGACCACCTTTAGTACTACTACTGACTGGGTTCCGTTTTCTAGTCTTACAAAGGTTTTTGATGGTTCTTTTACTACCGCTGGTACAGGATGGGTTACCATTACCTTTCCTACACCATTTTATTGGGATGGTACCAGTAACTTGGTAGTGGCTGTGGATGAAAATACCCCTGGTTACACTTCTACTATGCCTTGGAGATATACTTCTCGCACTGGCAGACGTTCTATATCTGCTTACAGTGATGGAACAAATCCTAATCCCGCCTCTCCTCCAACTTCTGGCCTTTCTTTTCCTTCTTTGAATGGAACACCGAATATCCAAATAGGTTACACTCCTGCTACACCTTGTAGTGGTACTACTACTGGTGGTTCTACAACTGCTTCTGCCACTACTTTGTGCCCAGGCGGGACAGTTAATTTAGCCATCACGGGAGGTACAGTTGGTACTGGTCTTACTTGGCAATGGCAATCTGCCCCTGCTGCCACAGGCCCTTGGTCAAATATTACTGGTGCTACCACTTTGTCTTACACAGCTACCCCACCTTCGGGTACAACTACTTATTATCGTCGTCAAATTACATGTACTTCTACTGGTTCTACAGCATATTCTACAGGAGTTGCCGTTTCAGTTAGCGCTGCATTAACTGTACCTTATACAGAGACTTTTGAAACAGGTGCTGCTGGTACTGAGGTTACTTGTTCAAAAGCTTTGCCAAGTTTTGATGCTGGTTCAACATTGCATTATGGTAGTCCAGCTTTTTGGAGAAGATTGTCCGGTACTTATTCTACACTTAGCGGCGACAATCATACTCCTGGAGGTTCAAAATACATGTGGACTGGTTATTCAATGAGTACTTACTCTGGAGGCCCTGCTGGACAATGGTTTACTCCCGGTATTCAGTTGGAGGCAGGAAAGACTTATCGCTTTTCTTTCTGGCATAGATTGGGTCAATACATGGCTACATCTTGGTCGGGTGGTGCTGATTACTCTGTTTACTATAATACTACTCAGTCTACTACTGGTTGGACAATGATTAGCCCCACATTCAATGTGAGTTCAGCAACTTATAACCAAAAGGTAGTTGATTTTACTGTTCCAGCCAATGGAGTTTATAACATTGCTATTCAAATCAACAACAAAACCTATACATATTATGGTGGTGGTTTAATTGATGATATTGGCTTAATAGAGTTACCTCCTTGTAGTACTGCAACAGCATCTACTTTTTCTACTGGTGGTAAAGCAGCTGCGGCTCCAAGTGTAATTTGTAATGTGCCAGGTACAACAAATTTGAGTTTGTCTGGTTCTCCTGCTTATTCAGGATTGAATTTCTTATGGGAAGTTGCTTCTGGCACGCCCACAAGTTTTACAGCCACTGCAGGTACCACTTCTTCATACGCACACACCATTACCTCTGGTGGTGTTTATTATTTCCGTTGCAAAGTTACTTGTGCGGCTACTGGTTTGGCGGCCTATTCAGATACAATAAAGGTTGTTACTACACCCATTACTCCGCCTTACACCGAAGATTTTGAAGCAGGAACTCCAGGTACCAATTTGCCTTGTGCTAGCTATAGCTCTAGCTGGTCCAGCGGATCTTATTGGTTCTTACAAGCTGCGCCTTACGCTTCCTATTGTCCTGGTATCAAAAATCATACTCCAGGTGGTAGTAAATATATTCATGCTGGATATGCACTAGGTAATGTTTCAAGTGGTGGCGATGAGTATTGGTTTACTCCAGGATTAGCATTGACTGCCGCCAAAGCTTACAATGTTTCATTTTGGTATAGTAACTCTGGTTACTCAACGGGTTATTCTAGTATTGGTACTACAATTGGAGTTGCCGCAGGTACAGCCCAAAACAAGGCTGCGATGACCATTGCTGCTGGCACAGACACAGTGGTTTATAATAATGCAACTACTACAGCCACTTATAATCAATTGAATCGTGGTTTTATTGCACCCACAACAGGTACATACTTTGTAGGTATAAAGGTGAACAATTCAGGTTGGAGTTATTATGGTCATGCTATTGACGATATTGGTATTGATCAAATGCCTCCTTGTTCAGCGAAGCCAACAGCAGGAATTGCTAAAGCTTCTCCATCATTAATTTGTACTTCTGGTAGTTCAAACTTATCATTAGAGGGAACTTCCTTAGCGTCTGATTTGAGCTTTCAATGGCAAGAGTTAATAGCTGGTGTTTGGACTGATATTGTTGGTGCAAGTTTGCCAAGTTACACCACGCCTGTACTTACATCTGGCCCTCGTCAATATCGCTGCGTTGTTATTTGTACTGCTATATCTGTTCCCAACGCAGATACTTCTTCACCTGTAACAGTGAGTGTTGGTGCTTTGGATTTGCCTTACACTGAAACCTTTGAAAGTGGAACAGTTGGTGTCAACATGCCTTGTGCTGCTGTAGCAGGTACTTGGAATGCAACAAGTTTGTTGTATTGGAGTTTGCGTTCAGGAGATTATAGTTCTTCTTATCCCGGCATCAAAAACCATACACCAGGAGGTTCTAAATATATTTATTGTGGTTATTACAACGGTCCATACTATTCATCAGGCGATAATTTCTTTTGGTTTACCCCAGCATTGAAAATGACTGCTGGCAAAGGATATAAAGTATCATTCTGGTACAATGGAAGTGGTTATAGTGT
>Ga0209368_1000515_pt1 | contig 30600 bp, 24 predicted proteins | sample EBPBio242008_DNA_FD_185862 | JGI IMG/M metagenome (GOLD analysis project Ga0209368, IMG submission 185862) | Wastewater treatment Type I Accumulibacter community from EBPR Bioreactor in Madison, WI, USA - Reactor 1_4/24/2008_ DNA (SPAdes)... | ecosystem: Engineered > Bioreactor > EBPR >...
CCCCGGAAGGCAAAGCAGACGATCCCGATCTGGGCCGGCGTCACCACCTCCCAGGTCGCCGGATCGGCCCGAAGCAACCTCTCGGCCAGCTCCGCCGTCTGGATACCCGCGCGAACCGCCTCGCGGAACCGCTTCGCCCCATAGGTCCGAAGCGACATCCAAAGCTTCAAGGCCCGCGACCGCCGCGTCAGCTCCAGCGACCGGTTCCCGAAGTTCACAGCCCCCGTCGTGGCCTGCACATCCTTCAGATATTCCGGATGCATCGCAAAGGCCCGCTCCAATGCCGCCGGCCGGGTCACGAGGCAGACCCCCACGTCATAGGGCTGGAACAGCCACTTGTGCGGGTCCAGCACCACGGAATCCGCCCGCTCCATCCCGGCCAGCACCGCCCGCCCCTCGGGCACCAGCGCCGCCGGCCCGCCATAGGCGCCGTCCACATGGAACCACAGCCCCTCGTCGCGGCAGAGCTCCGCGATCCGCTCCAGCGGATCGACCGCACCGGTGTTGGTGGACCCGGCCGTCGCGATCACCAGCGCCGGCCGCCGCCCCGCCGCCTTGTCCACCGCGATGGCCGCCCGCAGGTCCGCCATTCCCATGCGCAGGCCGGGGCCGGCGGGCAGGATGCGGATGTCCTCCTCGGCCCAGCCAAGCGCCCGAAGGTCACGCGGCAGCGAGGAATGGGTCTGGTCGGTCAGATAGGCCACGCCCGGCCCATTTTCCGACCGCGCCACGGCAAAGGCCGTCAGGTTGCCAAGCGACCCGCCCGAGACCAGCACGCCCTCGGTATGTCCGGGCATCCCCAGAAGCTCGGCGATCCAGCCGCAGACCGTCATCTCCACCGCAGCCGGCCCCGAGCCGCCGCCCCAGCTGGCGGCAATGGTGTTGAAGCCGGTGCCCATCCATTCCCCCAGGATCGCGGCGAACGAGGCCGGACCAGGGACGCGGGCGAAGTAGCGGGGATGGTCGCCGTGCTGCTGGTGGCTCAGCGCGACTTCGGCCATCAGTTCCAGCGCGGCGTCGGGGTCGCCGGGCTCCTCGGGAAGAGGTCCGCCCAGGCGCGCCAGAAGCTCGGCGGGGCTGGCCTCCAGAATGGCATGCTCCTGGTTGCGCCGCATCGCCCGGTCTACCACCAGATCCACCACGCGGTAGCCAAGGCGCCGCATCTCGTCGGCCGAGAGCCCTAGCGTATCGGCCGGGACGCCGAAGGGATCCTCGGACTCGATTTTCGGATAGGATTCCAGCATGCCCTGCCCCCCGTTCACGCTGCCGCTTCGTAGACCGGCCGTGCAGCACTGTCCACGGGGGGAGAGGCACCCGATCTCCGCGACGGAAATCGGGTAAGGGTCAGACGATCCCGCCGCCGCCCGCCACCGACCGGGGCCGAACCGCCGCAACCATTGCGCGATAGCCGGCCCGGCGATAGGCCGACACGGGATCGATGGCGCCACCCTGTTCCAGCCTCGCCATGGCAAGGATCGGCTCCACGTCGGTGCGGAAGGCGCGCTTCATCTCTTGCGTGGAAGCGATGGCGTCGTTCGCCTCTTGCGCCGCTCTCAGCGCCGCACGGTCCACCAGAGAAGCCAGCGCATAGGCCCGCTGCACCTCCATCGCCGAAAGCATCAGGCTTTCGATCGGGTCGGTGACGTTGTGGCTTTGGTCCAGCATGTGGGCCGGGTCGAACCCTGGCTTGCCCTCGGCCGCCACCAGTTCATTGAACACCAGGAACAGCCGGTAGGGCGCGATCGAGGCGGTGTCGAGGTCGTCGTCGCCATATTTGGAATCGTTGAAGTGGAAGCCGCCAAGCTTGCCGAACTGGATCAGCCGCGCGACGATCTGTTCGATGTTGGTGTTGGGCGCATGGTGGCCAAGGTCCACAAGGCAGAAAGCCTGGTCACCAAGCTCCTTTGCGATCAGGTAGTTGGTGCCCCAGTCCTGCACCACGGTCGAATAGAAGGCCGGCTCGTACATCTTGTGCTCGGTAAAGAGCCGCCAGTCGCCGGGCAGGCGCGCATAGATCTGGCGCATGGCATCGAGGTAGCGTTCGAACTGGCGCGTCAGGTCCTGCTGGCCGGGGAAGTTGGTGCCGTCCCCGATCCAGACGGTCAGCGCCTTCGAGCCGAGCGCCTGGCCGATCTCGATGCACTCCAGATTGTGCTCGACCGCCTGGGCGCGGGTTGCGGCATCGGCATGGGACAGAGAGCCGTACTTGTAGGACAGGGGCTGCTGCGGCTGGTCCTGGAAGGTGTTAGAGTTCATCGCGTCGAAGCCAAGGCCAAGCTCTTCGGCCTTTGCCTTCAGGTCTGCTGCGGGGGCCTTGTCCCAAGGGATATGCAGGCTGACCGCGGGTGTGGCGCGGGTCAGCGCGTGGATGACGCCGCAATCCTCCAGCTTGTCGAAGATGTGGCGCGGCTCGCCCTCGCCGGGGAAGCGGGCAAAGCGGGTGCCGCCGGTGCCCACACCCCAGCTGGGAACGGCCACCTTGTAGGCGGCGACCTTGGCCTTGATGGCACCGATGTCGATACCGCGACGGTCCAGATGCTCGCCAAGCGCGTCGTAATCGGCCTTCAGCGCGGCGAGGTGGGCCTCATTGTCCTGGGCGAGGATGTCTTGCGGGATCATGGGCTTACCTCGTGAAGGCCTGGACGTTGCCGGCATCGACATTCAGGATGTTGCCGGTCGATTTCGACGACAGGTCCGAGGCGAAGAAGTAGACGCCCTCGGCGATGTCCTCGGGGAAGACCGACCGCTTCAGCATGGACCGCTGGCGGTACATCTCTTCCAGGCCTTCCTTGTCGGTCTTGTAGGTGCTGGCGCGCTGGTCCAGCCATTCGCCCGACCAGATTTTCGACCCGCGCAGCACGGCATCGGGGTTCACCACGTTCACACGGATGCCCGCCTCGGCCCCTTCCAGCGCCAGGCAGCGGGCCAGATGGATTTCGGCTGCCTTGGCGGTGCAGTAGGCGCTGGCGTTCGGGCTGGCGGCGAGGCCGTTCTTCGAGGCGACGAAGATCACGGAACCGCCCATCCCTTGAGCGCGCAGCACCTTGAACGTCTCGCGGCTGACCAGGAAGTAGCCCGTGGACAGGATGTCCATGTTGCGGTTCCACAGTTCCAGCGAGGTCTGTTCGACCGGCGCCGACGAGGCGATGCCCGCGTTCGACACCAGGATGTCGATCCCGCCGAATTCGGCTGCCGCATGGGCAAGCGCAGCGATGACCTCTTCCTCCTTGGTCACATTCATCGACACGGTGCGCACGACGTCGCGGCCATGTCGGCCAGCAAGGTTTTGTGCGGTCCGGTCCAGCGCCTCGGCGTCGATATCGGCCAGCAGCACGCAGGCACCCTCGCGCAGCATCCGGTCGGCCGTGGCCGAGCCGATGCCGCCCGCCCCGCCGGTAACCAGCGCAATGCGCCCGGCCAGCGACTTTGGCTTGGGCATGCGCTGCAGCTTTGCCTCTTCCAGCAGCCAGTATTCGATGTCGAAGGCTTCCTGTTCCGGCAGACCGCAGTATTCGCTGACCGTATCGGCGCCGCGCATCACGTTGATGGCGTTAACGTAGAACTCGCCGGAAATGCGGGCGGTGGCCTTGTCCTTGGCGAAGGTGATCATGCCCACCCCCGGCACCAGATAGACGACTGCATTGGGGTCGCGCAGCGGCGGGCTGTCGGGATGTTTGCAACGGTCGTAATAGGCGGCATAGCCCGCGCGATAGGCCTCGACCTCACCCTTCAGCGCGGCAAGCGTGGCGTCCAGGTCCGGGCTCGCCGGATCGAAGCCCACGACCAGCGGGCAGATCTTGGTGCGCAGGAAGTGGTCGGGGCACGAGGTGCCAAGCGCGGCCAGCGGTTCCAGCTTGACCGAATTCACGAAGTCCAGAATCGCCGGCTGGTCGTCGAAATGGCCGACCATCGGGTGCAGCCCCGAGATCATGCCGCGGATCGCGGGCATCAGCCGCGCGGCGACCGCCCGGCGCTGATCGGCGGGCAGCGCGGCATGCTTCGCACCGCCAAACACCGCCTTGCCCGCCGTTTCCGCCGCGAACCAGTCCATCGCCTTCTGGATGGTGGCCAGCGTCAGTTCGTAACAGGTCTTGGCGTCGTCATCCCAGGTGAAGAGCCCGTGGCTTTCCAGAACGACGCCCTTCGCCTCGGGGTTTTCCAGGCAGAACTTTTCCAGCCAGAGGCCAAGCTCGTAGCCCGGCCGCTTCCATGGCAGCCAGCCGATCTCGTCGCCGAAGATGCGCTGCGTCAGCTCGCGCGAGTTCTTCGAGGCCGCGATGGCAATGATCGCGTCGGGGTGCATATGGTCAACATGCGCCCTGGGCACATAGGCATGCAGCGGCGTGTCGATCGAGGCAGCGCGCGGGTTCAGGTTGAAGGTGCAGTGGGGCAGATAGCCCACCATCTCGTCTTCCATGTGGACGCCCTTGTACACGCCCTTCAGCGCGCGGAGCTTGTCCATGTAGAGCGTGGCAAAGCCATCCATCTTGATGGACCCGACATCCCCGCCCGAGCCCTTGACCCAAAGGACCTCGACCGGCTGGCCGGTCAGCGGGTCGGTCTCTGTCACCTTGGCGGAAGTGTTACCCCCGCCATAGTTCGTGATCCGCTTGTCCGAGCCGAGGAGATTCGAGCGGTAGAGGAGCTTCTCCGGCTCGCTCATCCCCTTGGCCCTGTTGTCATCCCAAAGGTTTTGAAGCCGGGAACCGGGTGCGGCAGTCATGGAATCCTCCCTCTCGCGTTGTGGCAAATGTGCCAAGCTTGTTCGCCAAGTCAATCAAAAACGATCAGCTTCGATCATGCTGCACCGCAGAATTTCATGAAGTGATCGAAATTGATTGACATTGAGCGATTCTGCGGGAAGGTTTGTCGCAGGGAGGACGGAATGCACGAAAGCGAACGGCACAGGCTTATCTTGTCCGCGGTGCAGGAGCGCCCGGTAGCCACGGTTGGGGACCTCGTCACCCTGACCGGCGCCAGCGAAGCAACGATCCGTCGCGACATCGCCACACTGCATGTCCAGAAGAAGCTTCGCCGGGTGCGTGGTGGCGCCGAAAGCATCGCGCCGCCGCAGTTCGTGGGCATCAACGCCCGACCCTTCGCAGTGGAAGAGGGCATCCGCCTTGCGCAGAAGCGTGCCATCGCCCGGGCGGCCGTGGACCTGTGCGCCGATGGTGATGCCATCATCATCAATGGCGGCACCACGACCTTTCAGATGGTACACCCGCTTTCGGCAAAGCGCTGCCAGGTCTTCACCAACAGCTTCCCGATCGCCGAGCACCTGCTGAAACACTCGCGCAACACGGTCCTGTTGCCCGGCGGCGCGATCTACCGGGAACAGAACATCATCCTGTCGCCCTTCACCGATGACGGCAGCCGCCATTTCTATGGCCGGCGCATGTTCATGGGCTGCCGTGGGCTGGGGCCGCTTGGCTTGATGGAGGGCGACCCCCTGCTGGTGCAGGCGGAACAGAAACTGATCGGCCAAGCGGACGAACTGATCGTGCTGGCCGACAGTTCCAAGTTCGGCCAGCGGTCGAGCCTTCTGCTCTGCCCGCTGAACCGCATCCACACCGTCATCACCGACGATGCCATTTCCGACCGCGACGCGCAGATGCTCGACGCGGCCGATGTGAGACTGATCGTGGCGCAGGTCGGCGCCAGCGACAGGCAGACCCGCGCCGAACAAGCGTAAGGCGCAACTAACGCTCAGAGGGAGGAAACAATGAGCATCCTGAAGAAGGCCCTGACGACGGCGGCACTGGCCACCGCCCTGATGACCGGGGCGGCCTGGGCCGAGACGGTGAAGATCGCACTGGTGCCAAAGGCGCTTGGCATCGGCTTCTTCGAGGCCGCCGCCAAGGGCGCGGAAGAGGCGGCGAAGGAACTGGGTGATGTGGAAATCATCTACACCGGCCCGACCGACACCACCGCTGAAGGCCAGATCGAGGTCATCAACGCGCTGATCGCCCAGGGCGTGAACGCCATCGCCATCTCGGCCAATGACCGCGACGCGCTGGTGCCGGCGCTGAAGAAGGCGATGGACCGCGGCATCACCGTCATCTCGTGGGATTCGGGCGTGGCACCGGAAGGCCGGCAGATGCACCTGAACCCCTCGTCCAACCCGCTGATCGGCAACATGATCATCAAGCTGGCCGCCGACAACCTGCCCGAGGGCGGCGAGGTTGCCGTGCTTTCGGCCAGCGCCACCGCCACGAACCAGAACATCTGGATCGAGGAGATGAACAAGGTCATGGGCAACTACCCCGGCATCACCGTGGTGGGCACTGTCTACGGCGACGACCTGGCCGACAAATCCTATCGCGAAGCCCAGGGCCTGATGCAGACCTATCCCAACCTGAAGGCCATCATCGCGCCGACCTCGGTCGGCATTGTGGCGGCCGCCCAAGCGGTGACGGATGCGGGCAAAGTCGGCCAGATCAACGTGACCGGCCTTGGCCTGCCCTCGGAAATGGCGGGCCACGTGAAGTCGGGCGCCTCCAAGTCCTTCGCGATCTGGAACCCGATCGACCTGGGCTATTCCGCCACGATGATCGCCTACGCGCTCGCCACCGGCAAGGCGACCGCCGCTCCGGATGCGGAAATCCCGATGGGCCGCATGGGCGCGGTCAAGCTTGACGCCAACAACGAAGGCGCGATGGCCGATCCCTTCGTCTACGACGCCTCGAACATCGACCAGTTCTCGTCGATCTTCTGATCGGCTCCGCCCGGGCGGCCGCTCGCCCGCCCGGGCCCCCTTCCTTCCCAGGTTTTCCCCAATGCAACCCGTCCTGTCGCTGCGCGGCATCTCCAAGTCATTCCCGGGCGTCAAGGCGCTGTCCGGCGTTCAGCTTGACCTGTATCCGGGTCAGGTGACGGCTCTGGTGGGCGAGAACGGCGCGGGCAAGTCCACCATCGTGAAGGTGCTGACCGGCATCTACCAGCCTGATGAGGGCACGATCTCTGTCAACGGCGCCGAGACGCGGTTTCCCACGGCAGAGGCTGCGGCAGCGGCCGGCGTGACGGCGATCCACCAGGAAACCGTGCTGTTCGACGAATTGTCCGTCGCCGAGAACATATGGCTTGGACATGCGCCGCGCAGCCGCTTCGGCCTGATCGACTGGAAGGCGATGCGTGAGGGCGCGCGGAAGCTCCTGACTTCGATCGGCGCTGACCTCGACCCCGACCTGAAGCTCCGCGATCTTGGCATCGCGTCGAAGCATCTGGTCGCCATAGCCCGGGCACTGTCCATCGACGCACGCGTGGTGATCATGGACGAACCCACCGCGTCGCTGTCGCACAAGGAAATCCACGAGCTGTACGAGCTGGTGGACAAGCTGAAATCCCAGGGCAAGGCGATCCTGTTCATCAGCCACAAGTTCGACGAGATCTTCCGTATCGCCGACCGCTACACGGTGTTCCGCGATGGCGCCTTCGTCGGAGAAGGCCGCGTGTCCGAGGTCACCGAATCCGATCTGGTGCGGCTGATGGTCGGCCGGTCGGTGGACCAGATCTTCCCCGCCCGCGCCCACAACATCGGCGACGAGGTGCTGACCGTGGCCGGCTACAACCACCCCACCGAGTTCGCCGACATCGGCTTCACTCTGCGCCAGGGCGAGATTCTGGGCTTCTACGGCCTTGTCGGCGCGGGCCGGTCCGAGGTGATGCAGGCGCTGTTCGGCATGACCCGGCCCTCGAAGGGCGCGATGAGGCTGGATGGTCAGGTGCGCGTCGTGCGGTCGGCCGATGAAGCGATTGCCGCAGGCATCGTCTATGTGCCAGAGGACCGAGGCCGCCAGGGTGCCGTGAAGGGCTTGCCGATCTTCCAGAACGTCACCCTGCCCTCGCTACCCGCGACGTCGCGCAACGGCTTTCTGCGCCTCGCCGAAGAGTTTCGCCTGACGCGGCATTATACGCAACGGCTGGACCTGCGCGCCGCCGCGCTGGACCAGGACGTGGGCCTCCTTTCGGGCGGCAACCAGCAGAAGGTGGTGATCGCGAAATGGCTGGCCACGAAGCCCCGTGTCATCATCCTGGATGAGCCCACCAAGGGCATCGACATCGGATCGAAGGCAGCGGTGCATGAATTCATGGCCGAACTCGCGGCCGAAGGGCTGGCGGTGATCATGGTGTCTTCCGAAATCCCCGAGGTGCTTGGCATGTCAGACCGTGTGATCGTCATGCGCGAAGGCCGGATCGTTGCCGAATACAGCGGCGATGCGATGACGCCCGAGAACCTGGTGCGGGCCGCTGCAGGGCTGGAGACAGCAGCATGAGCCTTCTGAAAAACCGTGAGGCGCTTCTGGCGCTGGCCATCCTTGTTCTCCTGGGCCTTGTTACCACCCGCTTTGCGGGCTTCGTGGCCCCATCCAACCTGGCGCTGGTGTTCAACGACACCGCGCCGCTCATGATCCTGGCCATCGGCCAGATGATCGTGATCCTGACGAAATGCATTGACCTGTCGGTTGCAGCCAACCTCGCGCTGACGGGCATGGTTTCGGCCCTGCTGAACGGCATGGGCGTGCCCCTCGTCATCATCCTTCCGGCGGCGATCCTTCTGGGTGCTGCCCTGGGTGCGGTGAACGGGCTACTGGTCTGGAAGGTCGGCATCCCCTCGATCGTCGTTACCCTGGGCACGATGACGATCTTCCGCGGCATCATTTTCCTCATCACCAACGGCAAGTGGGTGAACGCGCATGAGATGACCGAGGGCTTCAAGGCCCTGCCCCGTGCCATGCTCCTTGGTCTGCCGGTCATGAGCTGGATCGCCATTGCGGTGATCCTGCTGGCCACTCTGGCGCTAGGGCGCACCGCGCTTGGCCGGGCCTTCTATGCCGTGGGAGGGAACCCTCATGCAGCCGTCTATACAGGCATCGACGTGGGCCGCACGCAGGCCGCCGCCTTTGTGATCTCTGGCGCGCTGGCGGGGCTGACAGGCTATCTCTGGGTGGCGCGCTATGCGGTGGCCTATGTCGACATCGCGGGCGGGTTCGAGCTGGACGTGGTCGCCGCCTGCGTGATCGGCGGTGTGTCCATCGCCGGGGGCGCGGGCAGCGTGGCGGGGGCGGTCCTTGGCGCGATCTTCCTTGGCGTCATCAAGAACGCCCTGCCCGTCGTGAACATCTCGCCCTTCTGGCAGATGGCGATCTCTGGCTCTGCCATCATCCTGGCCGTGGCGTTCAATGCCGTGCAAAGCCGCCCGAAGGGCCGCATCATCCTGAAATCGGCAGAAGCAAGATGAGCATCCTTACGCCCCGCGTCATCCCCGACCGTCTGCAATCGCCCCTCGCCCGCGCGACGAAAAGCTGGGAGGCGCTTCTTCTGGCCGTGTTCATCGCCGTGTTCGTGGTGAACTCCTTTGCCTCGCCCTACTTCCTGAACGCCTGGAACCTGTCGGACGCAACGTTCAACTTCACCGAAAAGGCGATGATCGCCTTTGCCATGGCGATGCTCATCATCGCGGGCGAGATCGACTTGTCGGTCGCCTCGATCATCGCGCTGGCCTCCACCGCCATGGGCCTGGCCATGACCGCAGGTGCCGGCACGCCAGTGCTGGTGCTGGTGGGCATCGGCACCGGGCTTGTCTGCGGCGCCTTCAACGCCTGGCTCGTGGCTGGCCTTGGCCTGCCCTCGATCGTCGTCACCATCGGCACGATGAGCCTGTTTCGCGGCATCAGCTTCATCGTGCTCGGCGACCAGGCCTTCACCGGCTATCCCGAGAGCTTCGCCTGGTTCGGGCAGGGCTATGTATTCTGGGTGTTCAGCTTCGAATTCGTACTGTTCGTTGTGCTGGCGCTGGCCTACGGCATTCTTCTGCACCGGACCTCCTTCGGGCGCCGCGTCTATGCCATCGGCAACAACGCCACCGCCGCGGCCTTCTCGGGAATCCGGGTGGCGCGCGTTAAGGCCACGCTCTTCCTGCTGACCGGCCTCATGTCAGGGATTGCCGCCGTCTGCCTGACATCGCGCCTCGGCTCCACCCGCCCCTCGATCGCCACGGGCATGGAGCTGGAGGTCGTCACGATGGTGGTCCTGGGCGGCGTGAGCATCCTCGGCGGGTCGGGCACCATTCCCGGCGTGGTGCTCGCGGCCTTCATCATGGGCCTTGTGACCTTCGGCTTTGGCCTCCTGAACGTACCCGGCATTGTCATGTCGATCTTCCTCGGCATCCTGCTGATCGCGGTCATCGCCCTGCCCCGCCTCTTCTCCCGCCGTGGCCTTTCGAGGAAATGATGGAAAAGTTCGCCTTCACCATGCGCCTGAACCCCGGGATGGAGGAAGAGTACCGCCGCCGGCACGACGAGATCTGGCCCGAACTGGTGGAACTGCTGAAAGAGGCGGGCGTCAGCGACTATTCCATCCACCTTGACCGCCAGACGGGCACCCTGTTCGGCGTGCTCTGGCGGCGTGACGATCACGGCATGGATGATCTGCCGAAACACCCGGTGATGCGGCGCTGGTGGGCGCATATGGCCGACATCATGCAGACCCACCCCGACAACGAACCCGTGGCGGTGCCGCTTGTCACCGTCTTCCACTTGCCATGAGACATGTCGCCGTCCTTGACCTTGGCAAGACCAATGCCAAGGTGGCCCTTGTCGACCTGCAGACCCTGACCGAACTGCATGTGATGACCCGGCCGAACCGTCCGCTGCCCGGCCCGCCCTGGCCGCATTTCGACACGGAAGGGCTTTGGAGCTTTTTCCTGGACGGGCTCGCGAAGATGCAGGCCACCAAGGGGGTCGATGCCATCTCGATCACCACCCACGGCGCCTGTGCGGCCTTGCTCGACGGACATGGCCAGCTTGCCGCTCCGGTGCTGGACTACGAATGCACAGGCCCCGACGACCTGGCGGCGGAGTATGACGCCCTGCGCCCCGACTTCGCCGAAACCGGCTCGGCCCGGTTGCCCATGGGCCTGAACATCGGAGCGCAGTTGCACTGGCAACTGCGGCAGGACACCGGCCTTCTTTCACGCATCGCCCATGTGGTGACCTGGCCGCAATACTGGGGCCACCGCCTGACCGGCGAAGTCGCCTCCGACGTGACATCGCTCGGCTGCCACACCGATCTGTGGAACCCGGCAAAGGGCCAGTTCTCTTCGCTTGTGTCCCGCCTCGGGCTTCAGGACCGCATGGCTCCACCGCGCCGCCCGACCGAGGTGCTGGGCCCCATCCTGCCCGAAATCGCTGCGGCGACCGGCCTGCGCCCTGGAACGCCCGTCGCCGTGGGCATCCACGATTCCAACGCCTCGCTGCTTCCGCATCTCCTTTCGGTCCCCGCTCCCTTCTCGGTGGTCTCGACGGGAACCTGGGTCATCGCGATGGCCGTCGGTGGTTCGCTCCGGCCTCTCGACCCGACCCGAGACACACTGGTCAATGTGAACGCCCTGGGCGATCCGGTGCCCTCGGCCCGCTTCATGGGTGGGCGCGAGCACGAGATCGTCATGGCCGGCCAGACCACCACGGCGACCGAGGCAGATGCGGAAAGTGTCCTCGCCCGCGGCCTCATGCTCCTGCCCTCGGTCCAACAGGGAAGCGGCCCCTTTCCCAACCGACGCGCCCGCTGGACAAGCGAGAACCGCAGCCCCGGCGAGACCGTCGTGGCCCTTGGCCACTACCTTGCCATGATGACTGCCGAATGCCTCGAGATGATCGGTGCCGCCGGTCCGGTCATTCTGGAGGGCCCTCTCGCCCGCAATGCCTGGTACTGTGCCATGCTGGCTGCCGCCACCGGCCGTCCCGTGCAACGATCCGCGTCGGCCACCGGAACGGCCCTCGGCGCCGCGCTTCTGTTCAGACCCGACCTCCACCGAATAGAGGCCGACCCCGCCCCCGACGCGGTCCCGGACGCGGCTTTGGCGGCCCAGGCCCGGCTCTGGCGCGCTGCCACAACCGCAGACTGACCCTCCAGGCCAAGAATCACCGGCACCATCTCCCTGCGCGCTCCGGTTGCATCTGCCGGGCCGTGGCTTGGCCATGCCGATATCGGCAAGTCTTCGCACATGCAGCATTTCCAAGGGCGAAATCTTGGGCGACATCCCGCCAGAAGGCCCGATTCTGGCGAATTTCCGATCAAAAGCAGTTGAACCTCGCTTGCGGGCCAGCTTGACATTCCTCTATATGCGCGCTTGAGCGGAGTCGTGCTCTAACTGGAAAAATCCTTAGGTTTCCTCCCACTATGACCTATCTTGGCCATAAGCGCTCCGGCGTATCCCGGCGCGCCCTACTCCATGTCGCGGCGACTGTCGCACCGGCAGCCTTCCTCGCGCCGTCCGTGCTGCGCGCGCAAGAATCGGCTGCCCCGACCGATGCCGCCGCGCAGCAATTCTCCTTCGACGTCCTGACCGACCAGATGCGCGCCCTGGCAACGCAGCCGCTTGTCACGGCGCCGCCGCCCGAGGGTTTCCTGGGCGACCTGACTTATGACGAATACCGCCTGATCCGTTTCCGCGACGATCATGCACGCTGGAACGAGCCGGACAGCAACTTCCGCCTGGCCGCCTTCCACATGGGTTGGCTCTTCCCCGAACCGGTCCGCATCTACGAGGTCGCCAATGGCGAAGCCGCCGAGATGCGCTTCTCGACCGACGACTTTGAATACCTGAACGAACTGGCCGAGCGCGTGCCGGAACATGCCAGCCTGCCGGGCGTGGCCGGGTTCCGCCTGAACTACCCTCTGAACCGGCCCGACAAGCTGGACGAACTGGCGTCCTTCGTCGGTGCCAGCTACTTCCGCGCACTTGGCCGCAACTCGGCCTACGGCCTGTCTGCCCGGGGACTGGCGCTGAACACCGCCACCTCGCAGGGTGAAGAGTTCCCGCGCTTCTCGAACTTCTACATGGAGCGTGGCCCCGCAGGCAGCGAGACGCTGACCGTCTATGCCACTCTGGAAGGCCCGAGCGTCACCGGTGCCTACCGCTTTGTGATCCGCCCCGGCGGCACGACCACGATGGATGTCACGGCACGGCTGTTCTTCCGCAAGGACGTGGAAGAGTTGGGCATCGCGCCGCTCACCTCGATGTTCCTGTTTTCGGAAAAGAACCGCTCGAAGTTCGACGACTTCCGTCCGAACGTGCACGACAGCGAGGGCCTGCGCATAGTGCGTGCCGATGGCGACGTGATCTGGCGGCCGCTGAACAATCCGCCAAAACTGTCGGGCAGCTACTTCGCCGAGGTCTCGCCGAAGAGTTTCGGCCTGTTCCAGCGTGACCGCGATTTCCAGAGCTATCAGGACACCGGTGCGCGCTATGAACGCCGTCCCTCGCTGGAAGTCGAGATGCTGGGTGACTGGGGAAAAGGCGCCGTCCGTCTGGTCGAAATTCCTTCGGACCTGGAAGCGAACGACAACATCGTTGCCTACTGGGTGCCCGAGATGAAGGCCAAGGCCGGCGACAGCCTGGAGTTTTCGTACCGGCTGCATTGGGGCGACCTGACGCACGACGACAGCGAGGCGCTCGCCTTCGTCTACGAGACGCGCGCCGGTCACGGCGGGGTTTCGGGGGTCGAGGCACAAAAGGGCACCCGCAAGTTCGTGGTCGATTTCAAGGGCGGCCTCGTCGGGCGGCTGGACGGTGAGGCGGCGGTCGAACCCGTGGTCACCGTGGCCAATGCCGAGCTTCTGGGCGCGACCATCGAAAAGATCCCGGACTCCGACATCTGGCGCCTCGCCATCGACCTTTCTGCCGACGAAGGCGCGGTGGTGGAACTGTCCGCCCACCTCGCCGGCTACGACCGCCGCCTCACCGAGCTTTGGCTCTACCAATGGGTCAGCGAAACATGATCGACAGCGACGTATCGAACCAGGCCGATCTGATCTCTGCAGTGCGCCGGCGCGGCGCCCTGCCCCAGGCTCCGCTCGCCATGCCGGCGCAGCGCCTGGAACGCCCGCGCCGGCTCAGCCGGTGGGCGCTTCTTGCCATGGCAATCTGGGGGCGCCCGGCGCGAGCCGGACGGTAACTTGTGGGCAGGCGCACGTCTGACGCGGCAACGGTCCTGACACGGACCGTTGCGCTGACGGCCAGCTTCGTGGCGGGCTGCGCCGCCTTTCTGCTGTTTCTGCAATTTGGCGCGGGCGACGGGTTGGACCCCATGGATGGTATCCGCGCCGCGCTGATCTTCGCGTCAACCTTCTGGCTGGCCTGGGGCGCCGCGCAGGCCTCGGCCGGGCTCATGAGTCGGCCGCCGCGCCCCGCCACTGACGCCGGACCGATCACCACGCGCACGGTGGTGCTGGTTCCGGTCTATAATGAAGACCCCGTCTCCACCTTTGCCCGTGTCGCGGTAATGGACGCCGCCCTGCAAGCCGCGGGCGCCGGCGACAGCATTGATTTCGCGGTCCTGTCCGACACGCGCAACGACCAGATCGCGCAGCGCGAAGCGCACTGGTTCCTGCGCCTGCTGGACGAAACCGGCGGCGACGGCCGCATCTTCTATCGCCGCCGCGCCGACAACCGCGGTCGCAAGGCCGGCAACATCGAGGATTTCATCAAGACCTCGGGCGCGGCCTATGACTTCGCCGTCATCCTGGATGCCGACAGCCTGATGGAGGCAGAAACCATCCTGCAGATGATCCGCCGGATGCAGGCCGACCCGCAGCTCGGCCTGCTGCAGAGCCTGCCGAAGATCATCAACGCCGGCTCACGCTTTGGCCGGCTCATGCAGTTCTCGGCCTCGTTCTACTCACCGGTCTTCTGCCGTGGCCTTGCGATGATGCAGGGGCGGACCGGCCCGTTCTGGGGCCATAACGCCATCGTCCGCGTGCAAGCCTTCGCCCGCAGCTGCGGCTTGCCGGAACTGCGCGGCGCCCCACCCTTCGGCGGCCATATCCTCAGCCACGACTATGTCGAGGCCGCCCTCCTTGCCCGGGCCGGCTGGACCGTTCGGGTGGACGACGATCTGCAAGGCTCCTACGAGGAAGGCCCCGAGAACATCGTCGATCACGCAAAGCGTGACCGGCGCTGGTGCCAGGGCAACCTCCAGCACTCCCGCCTCCTGCTGGCGCCCGGCCTGAAACCGTGGAGCCGCTTCGTCTTCCTTCAGGGCATCCTGGCCTACCTCTCCTCGCTGATCTGGCTGTCTTTCCTGCTCGCCTCGATCGTCGCGCCGCTCTTCACACCGCCGGTCGACTACTTCCCCATCGACGACTGGCCCTTCCCTGTGCTACCGCCCAGCCGCGCGGCCGAGGCGCTTGGTCTCGCCATCGGAATTGTCGGACTGCTCTTCGTGCCCAAACTCCTGATCCTTCTCGACGCGGCGTTGCGCGGCCGGACCCGCGGCTTTGGCGGCGTCCTGCGCGCCGCGAAGTCGGTGGTGGTGGAACTGGTGCAGACCTCGATCGCGGCGCCGGTGTTCCTGATGTACCAGACCCGCTCGGTGCTTCAGGTCGTGTCGGGCTGGGATGGCGGCTGGCCCGCTCAGGTGCGGGGCGATGGCCGGCTCAGCCTTGGCCAAGCCTGGGCCGCCAGCCACTGGATCGTGACCTCCGGTGCGCTCGGCCTGGCGCTCGCCTGGTGGCTTTCGCCCGCGCTCCTCCCTTGGCTCCTGCCCGTCGCGGGCCCGATGGTCCTGGCCCCCGTGATCATCGCCTGGTCCTCTCGCCCGGCGCGGAGTGATCTGTTTTCCACCCCCGAAGACGCTTCGACCTCGGACCTGATCACGGCCCATCACCGCATGCTCGGCCGCTGGCTGGGCGAGGACGCCCCTCCCTCCGGCACCCCCGCGCCCATGGCTGTGACTCATGCCTGACGGCAGTTCGGGCCTCGCGCGCCCTTCCTTGGCGCATGGCCCGGCCGAGGGCGTGGCGCCGCCCGCCCCGCGCGACGCGGGTCGGACAAAGGCTCCACGCGACCTCCGGCTTGATGTCCTGCGCGGCCTCTGCCTCGTGACGATCTTCATCAACCACGTCCCCGACAACGACTTCGAGGCATGGACCCACCGCAACTTCGGCTTCTCCGATGCCGCCGAAGGCTTCGTGATGATCTCGGGCATCGCCGCGGGCCTGGCCTATTCCTCCGACTTCCGCGCGCCCATGCGGCTATGGCAGGGTTTGACCCGCATCTGGAAGCGGTGCTGGACGCTCTACCTCGTCCAGATGCTGGTGACCGTCGCCGCCCTGGCCGCCGCGGCTCTCGCCGTCCGCGTCACCGGCGACATGCGCATCCTGTTCGAAAACCAGATGGGCTGGCTCTGGCACCATCCGCTGGAAACACTGATCGCCCTGCCGCTGCTGCTGCACCAGTTCGACTACCTGAACATCCTGCCGCTCTACATCCTGTTGCTGCTCGCCTCGCCACTCGCCCTGATCGGCGCCTGGCGGGCGCCCTGGCTGACCTTCGGCCTTTCGGTGGCGATCTGGGCGGGCTTCGGCATCTCCAGGATCGCCCCGCAGCTTTGGCCCATGGGCGGCAACTGGTTCTTCAATCCGTTCTCCTGGCAGGTGATCTTCGTCACCGGCCTCATCATCGGCGTGGCCTCGAAGGACGGTCGCCGCTTCGTGCCGGTCCGGCTGTCCCTGCAACTCCTGTCGGGCGGCTTCCTTCTGTTCGCTCTTGTCACAACCCAGTGGCTCGATTTCTCGCGCGGGGTCGGTTCAACGCTGTGGTTCCTGAAGGACAAGGTCGGCGTGCCGTGGCTCTTCACCGATTTCGACAAGAGCTTCCTCACCGCACCGCGTCTGCTGCACATCCTCGCGCTGACCTATTTCCTGTCCAGCCTCGCCATCGTCCGCCGCATCTGCGACTCACGGCTCCTGCACCCGCTGGCCGTTCTCGGTCGCCACGCGCTGCCGGTCTTTGCCTTCGGCAGCATCATGGCCATCGGCCTGCAAGGCCTGCGCCACAGCACCGAACGCGACGTCCTGCTCGACGGCCTGCTCATCGGCACGGGCCTTGCGCTGCAATTCGCCTTCGCCTTCGCGCGGGAACACTGGCCGAAGCCGGCGCGGTGATCCGGTCAGACGAACTCCACGGGCTTCGCCCACTGAATCAGCACCACACAGCCCTTGTCCGACCAGACCCGGTGCACCGATCCCTCGGGATTGAACACCAGCGTCCCCGCGGCATAGGTCCCGCGCTCGTCCGACTGGCTGCCTTCCAGCACCAGGATTGTCTCCAACCCCGCATGACGGTGCGCGGGCACCCCCGCACCCGGCGCATAGCGCAACAGGGCAGCCGAGGCCTCGCCGCGATACAGGTGGCTGATCTCCACGCCCTCCCTGAACGGCTCGAAAGTGCAATCGCGCCAGCCGCCGGCCAGAAAGCCGCACATGTCGAAGCTCTCAGACACCAAGCGCCTCCTGCAGCTGATCGCAGGTCGCCGTCCAGCCCACGATGGCCCCCTGCGCCCGGATCATCTCCAGCGCCGCCGCCTTGAAGGCCGGGAAGTAGCTTTCCGTCGCATCCTCGACCAGCAGGCATTCAAAGCCCCTGTCATTGGCCTCGCGCATCGTGGTCTGCACGCAGACCTCGGTCGTGACCCCGGCAAGGATCAGGCTGCGGATGCCGAGCCGCGCCAGTTCCCCGCTCAGGGGCGTGGCGTGAAAGGCCCCCTTGCCCGGCTTGTCGATGACGATCTCGCCCGGCTCGGGGGCGAGTTCCGCCACGATCTCGGCCCCCGGCTCGCCCGCGATCAGAATCCGCCCCATCGGCCCCGGATCGCCGATGCGCAGCGAGGGCTTGCCCCGGCTGCGCTTGGCCGGCGGGCAATCCGACAGGTCGGGCAGATGGCATTCGCGTGTGTGGATCACCGGTAACCCTGCCGCTCGCGCCGCCGCGATCAGCCGCGCCGTGGTGGGCACGATGGCCTGCAACACCGTCACGTCATTGCCAAGCGCCGCGCCGAAGCCGCCCTCCTCGATGAAGTCGCGCTGCATGTCGATGACAATCAGCGCCGTGGTCGCCGGATCGAAGGTGAACCCGAAGGGCAGCGCACCGGGAATCTCGGCCATCAGGCATGTCCTCCCATGTGGTGGCCGATGGTGGCGATATCCGCGCCCTGCCCCGCCGTCTCATAGGCGATCCGCCCCTCCGACATCACCAGGATGCGGTCCGACAATTCCATCACCTCGTCCAGGTCCTCGCTCATCAACAAGACCGCCGTGCCGGCATTCCGTGCCGCCATGATCCGCGCCCGGATCTCGGCCACCGCCGAAAAATCCAGCCCGAAACAGGGGTTCGAGATCACCAGAAGCCGCACCTCGCCCGTCAGTTCCCGCGCCAGCACCGCGCGCTGCACATTGCCCCCCGAAAGCGAGGCAATCGGGCTGTCCAACGAGGCGGTCTTGACCTTGAACGCCTCGACCAGCCGTGCAGCGCTATCGCGCATCGCGCCGCTGTCCAGCCAGAACCGCCGACCGCTACCCTTCCGGTCAAAGCTGCGGAAGGCGATGTTCTCGGCCACCGACATCTTGCCCGCACAGGCGTTGCGCAGCGGCTCCTCCGGCAGATACCGCACCGCCAGCGCCTGCGCCTCGCCCCGCGTTGCGTGGTATGGTCGGCCTTCCACCTTCACCGCGCCCGCCAAGGCCGCGCGCTGCCCGGTCAGCACCTCCATCAGTTCCATCTGGCCGTTGCCGGAAATCCCGGCGATGCCCACGATCTCGCCCGCCTTCACCGACAGGCTGTCGATGGCAATTTCCTTAAGGCCGGACCGGTCGCGCGCGCGCACCCCCTCGACCGAAAGCACTGTCGCCCCCGCCGTGCCGGTGCGCGGCATCGGTGCCCGCGCCGCGCCCGATCCGATCATCATTGCCGCCATGTCGGCATGGCTCAGGTCCGCCACCTTGCCCTGCCCCGCCAGCCGCCCCCGGCGCAGTACCGAAACCTCGTCAGCAAAGGCCGTCACCTCGCGGAACTTGTGGCTGATCATGAGGACCGAGATTTCGCCCTTCTCGCACAGCCCCCGCACATGACCCAGAACCTCGTCGGCCTCGTCCGGCGTCAGCACCGACGTCGGCTCGTCCAGGATCAGGAAGCGCCGGCCAAGGTACAATTGCTTGAGGATCTCCAGCTTCTGCTTTTCGCCCGCCGCGAGCCGCGCCACCGGCTGATCCAGCGGAACGCGGAATGGCATCGCCGCCATGAAGGCATCCAGCGCCTTGCGCTCCTTGCCCCAATTGATCACCGAAGGCGTGTCGTGCCGGCTGATCACCAGGTTCTCGGCCGCCGTCAGCGAGGGCACCAGCGTGAAGTGCTGGTACACCATGCCCAGACCAAGCGCATGGGCATCGCGCGGATCGGACACCTTCACCTCGCGCCGGTCCACCGTCATCTGACCCGAGGTCGCGTGGTAAAAGCCCATCATGCACTTCACCAGCGTGGACTTGCCCGCGCCATTCTCGCCCAGAAGCGCGTGGAACGATCCCGGCGCAACCGTGATCGACACGTCGTCCAGCGCCGTGAAGCCGCCGAAGCGCATGGTCATGCCAAGCGTCGCCACTTCCAAGGCGCCGGGCGGGAAGGGTTCCTCTCCGATGATGCTCATGGCAGCGCCGCGATCAGGCTTGCGCTGTCGCCAACTGCGCCGAAGACGCCGCCCTGCATCGTCACCATCTTCAGCGCCGCCGCGTGGTTGCCCGCATCCGTCGCCCCGCAGCAATCCGCCAGCACCAGGCATTCGAAGCCCCGGTCATTCGCCTCGCGCATCGTGGTGGACACGCAGACGTCGGTGGTGATGCCGGTCAGGATCAGGTTCTGGATGCCCCGCGTGCGCAGGATCAGCTCCAGGTCCGTGGCACAGAAACTGCCCTTGCCGGGCTTGTCGATGATAGCCTCGCCCGGCTCGGGGTACAGCTCGGGGATGATGTCCCAGCCCGGCTCGCCCCGGATCAGGATCTTGCCGCAGGGCCCGGCATCGCCGATCCCCGCGCCGATCTGCTGGCTCCGCCAGCGCTTGTTCGGCGGCAGGTCCGACAGGTCCGGCCGGTGCCCCTCGCGCGTGTGGATGATGTGATAGCCCTTCTCCCGCATCGCGGTCAGCACCGCCTTGATCGGCCCGATGGGCGCCTGGGTCATGCTCAGGTCATAGCCCATCATGTCGACATAGCCGCCCTTGCCGCAGAAATCGGTCTGCATGTCGATGATGATCAACGCCGTGTTGTCCGGGCGCAGATCGCCGTTCCAGGGCCAGGCATAGGGGGTCGAGGCAACCGTCGTCATGGGATTCTCACTTGGTGATGGACAACTCGCCCGGCGCGCCGGTCATGGCGCGGGTCGGCGAAGAGGTGGCGATCAGCACGCCAAGGGTCAGCACATAGGGCGCGGCGTAGAAGAGGTAGTATCCCTCGCTCACGCCCACCGATTGCAGCGCCGGGCCAAGCGCACCGGCAGCCCCGAACAGCAGCGCCGCGCCAAAACAGGCGATGGGGTTCCAGCGCGCAAAGATCACCAGCGCCACCGCCATCAGCCCCTGGCCCGAGGACAGGCCCTCGTTCCAGCTGCCGGGGTAGTACAGCGACAGATAGGCCCCCGCGACACCAGCGAAGGCCCCGCCCACCGCCGTCGCCAGCGTGCGGATCACCGCCGGGCGCAGGCCCATGGCGCGGGCCGCATCGGTGCTGTCGCCCACCACCCGCACGATCAGCCCAACCCGCGTGGCGCGGAACATCCAGGCCATGCCCAGGGCCAGCGCCAGCCCGATCAGGAACAGCACGTTCACCTGCAAGGCCGCCTGCAACTGTGGCACGTCGGTCCAGAACCCGAAGGAGATCGAGGGCAGATCGGGCGCCACCGGCTGGATGAAGGGCTTGCCGAAGTAGAACGCCAGCCCCGTGCCAAACAGCATCATGGCGATGCCGATGGCGATGTCGTTCACCTTGGGCAGGGAACAGATCAGACCATGCAAGAGACCGAAGGCCGTGCCCGCCAGCGCCGCGACCAGAACCCCCGCCCAGGCGGAGCCCGTCGTCACCGCCGTGGCATAGCCCGCCATCGCGCCGAAAACCAAGGTGCCCTCAAGGCCCAGGTTGATCCGCCCCGACCGTTCGGTCAGCACTTCGCCCAGAGAGACGAACAGGAAGGGGGTCGACACGCGGATCGCCCCGCCCAGCATGGCAATCGGTATGGCCCACAGGCCCAGGTCGCTTTCCATCACCGCCCCCACCGTTCCGGCGCGAACAGGCGGAACCGCCCATAGGCCGTGTCAGACACAAGGATCGCCAGGAAGACAAAGCCCTGCAGCACAAGGATCGTCGCATCCGGCAGGTCCATCCGCCGCTGGATCAGCCCCGAAGCCGCATCGAACCCGGCCAGAAGCAAGGCCACAGGGATGATCGCCAGCGGATTGTGCCGCGCCAGGAAGGCGATGAGGATGCCGGTATAGCCATAGCCTGCCGCCAGCGACCCGTTGGCGTTGCCATGCACCGCCGTCACCTCGAAGAACCCGGCAAGGCCCGCAAAGGCCCCCGCCAGCGCGGTGAAGCCCAGGATCAGCCGGCCCACCGGAAGCCCCTGCACCTGCGCCGCCCGCACATTGCCGCCCGCGATCCGCGCCGCAAAGCCCCAGGTGGTGCGGTCAATCAGCACCCAGCTGATCACACAGCCCACGATCCCGGCGATCAGCCCCCAATGCACGTCCATGCCGGGGATGTTGCCCACCCGCAAAGTCTCGGCCAGCGGCGCGGTGGATGGCTTGTTCAGGCTGGCCGGGTCGCGGAACGGTCCTTCGACCAGATGGTTCATCAGCGAAATGGCGATATAGGCCAGAAGCAGCGAGGAAATTGTCTCGTTCACCCCCCGGTACTGCCGCAGCGCCCCGGCCAGGCCGATCCACAGCGCCCCCACCGACATGGCGGCAAGCGCCATGATCGGCAGCGCGGCGATGGCCGGAACCGCGCCCAGATGCGGGCCGACAGCCCCCACCGCAACGCCGCCCAGCACGATGGCGCCCTCGCCGCCGATCACGACAAGGCCCAGCCGAGCCGGCAGGGCCACGCACAATGCCGCCAGCAGAAGGGGGGCTGCCCGCGACAAGGTGTTCTGCCAGGAAAAGGCGGATCCGAAGGCCCCCTTCCAGGTGATGGCCAGGAACTCGACCGGCGACTTGCCCTGGGTCAACAGGAACAGCGCAAAAAGCGCCAGACCCGCCGCCAGGGCCGCCAGCGGGATCACCACCGCCTCCGACCTCCGCGCCAGTGCCGGAAGCCAGGTCGCCTCCCCACCGGCGATTGCCACCTGATCCGCCATGTAAGCCTCCTTACGAGGTCGAGCCGATGACGCCCTCGACCAGGTAGTTCATGCTTTCCAGCGCGATGTCGGTTTCCACCTGCACCTGGCCTTCCTCCAGCACGACATTGCCCTGGTTGTCCTTCAGCGGTCCCTTGAAGACGGCAAAGCCGCCCTTCATCATCTCGGCCAGGGTCGCATCGAACTGTGCCTTTGCCTCGGGCGTCACCGCCGGGCCAAGCGGCGACATCTTGATGTAGCCATCCGCAAGGCCGCCGCGCTGGAAGTTCTCCAGCGTGCCGCCGTCGATCACCGTCCGCACCATCTTGGGATAGACGCCTGCCCAGTTCCATTCGGCTCCGGTCAGGTACAGCTCCGGCGCCAGCGCCGACTGGTCGGCGTGATAGCCGCAGACATAGGCGCCGCGCCCGGCCGCCGTCTCGATCACCACCTTGGGGCTGTCCACATGGCAGGTGATCACGTCGCAGCCCGCGTCGCACAGCGCGTTGGTGGCCTCGGCCTCCTTCACAGCCAGCGACCATTCGCCGGTAAAGATCACCTGGCAGGTGATCGTGGGGTCCACCGACCGCGCGCCCAAGAGGAACGAGTTGATGTTCTGCAGCACCTGCGGAATGGGCTTGGCCGCGACGAAACCGATCTTCTTGGTCTTGGTCATGTGGCCGGCCACGATGCCGTTCAGGTACTGACCCATGCCGATATAGCCGAAATAGCTGCCAATGTTCGGCGGCATGCCTTCCGTCCAAAGGCCCGCGGCGTGCTCGAACCGCACGTCTGGATACTTGGGCGCCAGGGTCAGGATATGGGGGTCGAAGTAGCCGAACGAGGTCGGGAACAAGAGCGTCGCCCCGTCCAGATTGATCATCGATTCCATCGTCTTTTGCACATCGATGGTCTCGGGGACGTTCTCCTCCTCGATGACGGTGACACCCTCCATCGCCTTCACCGCGGCCGCGCCTTCGGCATGGGCCTGGTTGTAGCCGAAGTCGTCGCGCGGGCCGACGTAGATGAAGCCCACGGTGATCGGCCCGGCGGCCCGCGCCGCGAAGGGCAGGCCCGAGATCATCGTCGCGCCTGAAAGGGCAGCCGCGCCTTGCAACAGGCGGCGGCGGGTCACGGTCTTGAACGGTTGCGTCATGTGGCTCTCCTTGCCGGGAAGGTCGCGCTGCGATGCGGCATCGACTCGTTGCGAAAACACTTGCGCATCGCACCTGTGCTGTCGTCTGCTAACTTCGCAGCATTCCGCTGCAAGATTTGCAGCACTGGATCACCCATGCGCCAACTCACCCCCTTGCAGTTCATCGACGCCGTCGCCCGCGCCGGCTCCATCCGCAAGGCGGCCGAGGGCATGGCGCTGACCTCCACCGCGCTGAACCGGCGCGTCCTCGCGCTGGAAGAGGAACTCGGCGTGCCAATCTTCGAACGCCTGCCCCGCGGCGTGCGCCTCTCCACCGCCGGAGAGTTGCTGATCCATCACCTGCGGAACCAGGCGGCCGACCTCGAAAAGCTGAAAAGCCAGATCGCCGATCTTGCGGGCGAACGGCGCGGCCATGTGGCCATCGCCTGTTCCCAGGCCTTCCTGCCCTATTTCCTGCCCGAACAGATCGGCACCTACCGCCGCGACCATCCGGGCGTCACCTTCTCGGTCCGCGTCCGCGACCGCACCGCCGCCGAGGCCGCGCTGGTCGATCACGATGCCGACCTCGCCCTGATCTTCGAGCCGGTGCGGCTGTCGGACGTGCAGATCCTGGGTTCTGCCCGCCAGACCGTCCATGCCGTCATGGCCGCCGACCACCCGCTTGCGGCGCGCGACAGCCTGCGCCTGCGCGACTGCGCCGCCTGGCCCGTGGCCCTTCCTACCGCTCAATATGGGGTCCGCCACCTCATCGACCTCGCGCTGGTGAAATCCTCGGTCTCGCTGCGCGTGGCACTGGACGCCGACCATTTCGAATTCCTGCGCCGCTACCCGGCGCAGGAACCGCTGATCTCGTTCCAGATTCCCATCGGCCTTGCGCCCGATGCGGAGCCAGAGGGCATCGTCTCCCGCCCGCTCGACCACCGCGACGTGCCCGAGGGGCGGCTCTATCTGTGCCAGCTGCGCGGCCGCACCCTGCCGGTGGCGGCGGCCAAGTTCGCGGCCCAGATCGCCCGCGCGCTCGACGCCCGCTACGACTGAGCCGCCCGATAGGCCCGCCAGCCGCCAAAGCGGGTGATCTCTTCCGCCCCGGCCAGCGCATGGGCCTCGCACAGGAAACCCGTCACCTGCGCGCCATCCTCCAGCGTGACCTTGCCCACGCCCAAGGGCGCCGGAATCGCCGCGACAAAGGCGCCGAAGGCCGCCGCCGGCAGGGCCCAGACCTCCACCGCCAACCCCGGCCCCTGGAAGCCCGGCTCGAACACCATGCCAGGCTTGGGCGGCACCGTCCCGGCCAGCGCATACAGCCGGTATCCCGGCGCCGTCCGCGCCTCGCGCAGCAGAAACCCGCCTGGCCCCGTCAACTCGCGGTTCAAGGGCATACCCGTCAGATGCGCCCCCACCACGCAGATCGCCAGCATCCCTTCGGGCACGCCTGGCACCGGCGCGGGCGGCACCGTCGCCGCCCGGTCCTTCCCCATGCCGCAGCCCGCCGCCGCATGCATCGCCGCGGCAAAGGGCGCCAGGGCATCGTCGCTGAAGGCCGGCCCCACCAGCGTCACCCCGCCCGGCAGGCCCGAAGCCCCAAACCCCGCCGGCACCGCAATCGCGGCATAGCCCAGAAGGTTGGCAAAGTTGGTATAGCGCCCGAACTGGCTGTTCTTCGCCACCGGATCGGCCAGCATGTCGGCCACGGTATGCGTGGTGGGCGAGGTCGGCAGCAGAAGCATGTCCACCGCCTCCCAGACCGGCGCGACCGCCTTGCGCAATTCTTCCAGCCGGTAGCGCCCGCGGAACGCCTCCACCGCCGTCTTGCCCTTCGCGCCCTCGATGATCTTGCGCACCGTCGGGTCGAAATCCTCGGCGTTGGCCTCCAGGAACCCTTCCACCGCCGCCAGCCGCTCCGCCACCCAGGGCCCGTCGTACAGAAGCGCCGCCGCCTCGCGGAACGGCGCATAGTCGAAGGGTACCACCGTCGCACCAAGCGCCTCGGCTCGCGCAATCGCCGCGTCATACAGCGCCTCGACCTCGGCATTGCCGTAGAACTCGCGCTCCGCCCCCGCCAGCACACCGATCCGCGGCCGCGGCGGCAGCGGCGCCGGCACCGCCGGGCGCGAGAACGGATCGCCTGCATCCGGCCCGTCCATCACGCGCCGCACCGCCACGCCATCCTCCACCGATCCGGCGAACACCGTCACCACATCCACCGACCGGCAGGCCGGCACCACGCCCGTATTCGGCACCCGACCCGGCGTCGGCTTGATCCCCACCAGGTTGTTGAACGCCGCCGGCACCCGCCCCGACCCCGCCGTATCCGTCCCAAGCGCAAAGCTGCACAGCCCCGCCGCCACCGCCACCGCCGACCCCGAGGACGACCCGCCCGAGACGTAGTCCGCGTTGAACACCGACCGCGGTGCGCCATAGGGCGACCGCGTGCCGTTCAGCCCGGTGGCAAACTGGTCCAGATTAGTCTTGCCGATGACGATCGCCCCCGCCGCCCGCAGCCGCGCGACCACCGCCGCATCCGCCGCAGGGTCATAGGCAAAGGCCGGGCAGGCCGCCGTGGTCGGCAGCCCCGCCACGTCGATGTTGTCCTTGACCGCGAAGGGCACGCCCCACAGGGGTTTGCCCTCCGGCCCCTCTGCCATCAACGCCCGCGCCGCCGCCCGCAACGCCTCGTCCGGCACGGTCGAGATGAACACCGCCGGATCGGCCAGCGCCGCCCGCCGGGCGATCACCTCCTCGATCACCTCCAGCGGCGTCGCACCGTCGGCATAGGCCGCGCGCAGGGCCGGCAGGGTCAGCATAAGGGGCAGCATCGCGAATCCTCCATCCCGCCCGCCAGGGTCCGGGCGCGTCTTGACCCGCGCACCATGTCAACCACGGCCCGCCCCCGCGCGCCCGCTGCGCCCGCGACAGGCGTCCCTCAAGCCGAAAGCGCCCCGGTCCGCCCGGATTCCGCGCAAACCGCTCAATCAGCAGGCGGAACGGAAACCCTCACACCCGGATTCGCAGCCCCTCCGGGTCATACAGCGGCCGCGGCGCCAGCTCTGCCGCAAAGACCTCATCCGCCACCACCAGCTCGTACCGCCCTGCGGCCAGCCAGTCGTCGCTGACCCCCTCGGCATGGCGCAGATAGCCAAAGCCGATGTTCCGCCCCGCGGTGTAGCCATAGCCGCCCGAGGTCAGGTAGCCCACCGCCACCCCATCGCGCAGGATGGTCTCGCGCCCCACCAGCACCGCCGCCGGATCGACCACGGTAAAGCCCATCAGCCGGCGCTTCAGCGGCTGGCCTGCTGCCGCCTCCAGCGCAGCGCGACCCAGGAAGGATGTGTTGCCCTTCATCTTCACCGCCCAGCCCAGGCCCGCCTCGAACGGCGTGTCGTTCGGCGTGATGTCCGAGGCCCAGGCGCGATAACCCTTCTCCAGCCGCAAGGACTCCAGCGCGCGATACCCCACCGGCCGCAAGGCCGGCTCTGCCGCCATCAGCGCGTCGAACACCGCGCCCGTCTCAGACAGCGGCACATGCAACTCCCAGCCTAATTCACCCACATAGGTCACGCGCAGCGCCCGCACCGGCACCCCGGCCAGCGTCAGCTCGCGCACATGGCCAAAGGGGAAGGCCGCGTTCGATACGTCGTCAGCCGACACGCGGGCCAGCACGTCGCGCGCCATCGGCCCCATCAAGGACAGCGTGCCCCAGCCCTCGGTCACATCCTCGAACCTGACACCAGAGCCCGGCAGGTGATCCGCGATCCAGCCGAAATCATGGGTGCGGAACCCCGTCCCGGTGACGATGTAGAACTTGTCCTCGGCCAGCCGCGCCACCGTCAGATCGGCCTCGATCCCCCCGCGCGAGTTCAGAAGCTGCGTATAGGTCAGCCGTCCCACCTCGCGCGCCACCCGGTTGGCGCAGATCGCCTCCAGCGCCTCGGCCGCGCCCGGCCCGCTGAGTTCGTATTTCGCAAAGGACGACTGGTCGAACAGCCCCACCTTCTCGCGCACATGGGCATGTTCCTCGCCCACCGGGCCAAACCAGTTCTGCCGCCCCATGGAATAGCGGTCACGCGCCTCCATCCCCTCGGGCGCAAACCAGTTGGGCCGCTCCCAGCCCAGCTTGGACCCGAACACCGCCCGCCGCGCCTTCAGCCGGTCAAAGAGTGGCGACACGATGCGCGGCCGCCCGCTCTCATATTCCTCGTGGGGGTAGGCCACGGTGTAGTGCTTGCCATAGGCTTCCAGCGTCCGCTCCGCCACCCAGTCGCGGTCACGGTGCAGGCCGGAAAACCGCCGGATATCCACCGCCCACAGATCCAGGGGCGCCTCGCCCCGCATCACCCAGTCGGCCAGCACCCATCCCGCCCCGCCTCCACTCGCGATGCCAAAGGCGTTGAACCCGGCGCCGATATACATATTCGAACATTCCGGCGCCGGGCCAAGGATGAAATTCCCGTCCGGCGTGAAGCTTTCCGCACCATTGATCATCTGCTTCACGCCCACCTCGGCCAGCGCCGGCACACGCTCCACCGCCTGCACAAGGTGCTGCGCGAAATGGTCGTAATCGTCGTCGAACAGCCGGAATTCCCAGTTCGCCGGAATGTCCCCCGTCACCCAACCCTGCGGATCGGGCTCATAGCCGCCCATCACCAGCCCGCCGACCTCTTCCTTGAAATAGGTCCGCCGATCCGGGTCGCGCAGCGTCGGCGCATCGGGCGACAGCCCCTCGATCCGCTCGGTCACGATGTACTGGTGCTTCACCGGATGCAGCGGCACCGTCACACCGGCCTTGGCGCCGATCTGCCGCGCCCACATGCCGCCGCAGTTCACCACCTTCTCGCAGGCAACCATCCCCTGGTCCGTCTCGACATGGGTGATGCGGCGCCCGTCCATCACGAACCCCGTGACGGTCACGCCCTCCACGATCCGCGCCCCATGCATCCGCGCGCCCTTGGCCAGCGATTGGGTGATATCCGAAGGGCTCGCCTGGCCGTCCGTGGGCAACCAGCTTGCCCCCACCAGATCCGACACATCCATCAGCGGCCACATCCGCTTGACCTCGGCCGGCGAGACCAGGTGCATCTCCATCCCGAAGCTCTTCGCCGTGGTCGCCAGTCGCCGGAACTCGGTCCAGCGGTCGGCATTGGTCGCCAGCCGCAGACAGCCGGTCATCTTCCACCCGGTGTCCAGCCCGGTCTCGGCCGCCAGTCCCTTGTAAAGCTCCACCGAATACTTCAGCACCCGCGTGATCGAGGCCGAAGACCGAAGCTGCCCCACCAGCCCCGCCGCATGCCAGGTCGATCCGCTGGTGATCTTCCCCTGCTCCAAGAGCAGCACATCCGCCTTGTGGTCGCGCGCCAGATGATAGGCGGTCGAACAGCCGATGATGCCGCCACCGATGACAATCACTTGGGCATGGGTGGGCAGGGTCATGGCAGGTCGGTCCCGTAGGTCGTGTTGAAATGCGACACGGCCGCAGCCAGCCGGTCGAGGTTCTCTTCCGCATAGGCGCGATAGTCCGCGCCCGGCGCATTCAGGTGCAGGTCGCTCACCATTGCCCACAGCGCCTCGCGCAGAAGGCTGGCGCAGGCCATGGCGTCGAAGGCCCGGCGAAAGGCCGGATCGGGAGGGGCGCCCAGATAGGCCAGCAGCAGCGCCTCGGTCGCCTCGCGCCCCATCCCGGCATTGGACGCAGCCCCCGCCAGGTCGAACAGGCAGGTGCCGAAGCCCGCATATTCATAGTCGATCAGCCAGAGCCGCGCGCCGTCGTCCAGGAAATTCGCGGGCAACAGGTCATGGTGGCCAAAGACGATGGGCAAGGGCACCTGCACCGCCTCCAGCTTCTCGTTCAGCTCCATCCAGCCCGGCAAGCCCTCGCTGAACGGGCTGCCGCCAACCGCGATGGTGCGGGCATAATCGCGCACCACATGGAAGGGCCAGAACAGGAAGGCCGCGCCGCTGACATGCCGCGCCATCGTGTCGTGAAACGACCGGATCAGCCGCCCCACCCGGTCGGGCGCCGCAGCCACATCCGCCGCCCCCCAGGTCCGCGCCGGGACAAAGGCCACCACGCTGACCCCCGGTGCCGAAAACTCCAGCGCCGGGCCAAAGCCCGCGTCATGCGCCGCCCGCGCCGTCATCGCCTCGCGCGCCCGGTCCACATGGTGGAACGGAAAGTCCCGGCCGAACCGCACCACATGCGCGCCCCGCTCGTCCGTCACCTTCCAGCTTTCATTCGACAGCCCGCCGTGCAGCGGCTCGGCCGTCACCACCCCGGCCCAGCAGGGCAGCGCCGCGATATGGTCCGGAACGTTCATGCCAACCCCAGCTTTTCGCGTTCCGCCCGCGCCGCGGCGGCCAGAAGCCGGTCGGCGATGATGGCGATAAAGGCGATGGCCAGCCCCGCCACCAGGCCGTTGCCCGGATTGGCCTTAGTCAGCGCGATGTACACGTCCTGCCCCAGGTCGCGCGTCCCCACCAGCGCGGTGATCACCAGCATCGAAAGGGCGAACATGATCGTCTGGTTCAGCCCCAGCAGAATCTCGGGCAGCGCCAGCCGCAGTCGGATGCGCGTCAGCACCTGCCAGTCAGTGCAGCCCATGGCGCGCCCCGCCTCGATCAGCCGCGGGTCCACACCCTGCAACCCCAGCACGGTATAGCGGATCGACGCCACCAGCGCGAAGGCGACCACCGCGATCATCGCGGTGAAATCCCCCACCCGGAACAGCATCACCACCGGCATGAGATAGACGAACGAGGGCAGCGTCTGCAGCGTGTCGATCACCACCCGCGTCACCCCCCACAGCCGCTCGCGCTCGGCCACCAGGATGCCGATGGGCAAGCCGATCGCCATGGCGATCAGGCTGGAGATGCCGCAGAGATAGACGGTGATCATCGCCTTCTCCCACTGCCCCGTCGCCGCGATCAGGAAGGACAGCGCCGCGCACAGAAGCCCCAGCCGCCAGCCCCCCAGCCGCCAGCCGGCCAGCCCCAGAAGCCCCACCACCACAACCCAGGGCAGCCCGGTCAGGAACCGCTTCACCGGCACCAGCACCCAGGTCAGCACCGCCGTCTTGCTCGCCTCGAACGCGTCGAAGAAGGTGACGTTGATCCACTCCACTGCCGCCGCCCAGAAGGCGCTGGTCGAAAGCCGAGCGCCCTCTGGATAGCTCTGCACCGCCGGCACCAGAAGCCCCAGCACGAAAGTCCCGACCACCAGCGCCAGACCCGAGGCAAGGTAGGGATGCCGCGCCACCCAGCCCCCCTGCCGCTCCACCCCCGCCGCCTTATG
>Ga0209368_1000518_pt1 | contig 30449 bp, 26 predicted proteins | sample EBPBio242008_DNA_FD_185862 | JGI IMG/M metagenome (GOLD analysis project Ga0209368, IMG submission 185862) | Wastewater treatment Type I Accumulibacter community from EBPR Bioreactor in Madison, WI, USA - Reactor 1_4/24/2008_ DNA (SPAdes)... | ecosystem: Engineered > Bioreactor > EBPR >...
ATGCCCCCCACCACGCCGTTGCGTCCCGCCCTCGTCATCGCCGGTGTCACCCTCGCGGTGACCGGAGCCACTGCCATACCGTCGGCCGCCGACGCGGGTGCGCCGGGAGCCGACCGTGACCGGCTCGTCGCGACGGCCACGGCCAGGCAGGCGTTCACGCCGAGCGCAGACGCCCTGACGATCACGACCTCGGCGGGCGCGAGCACCTACTCCTACGACGCGGCCTCCGGCGAACTCGGCGACCTGATCGCCACCACCCCCGGCTCCGCGGGTCAACGCTGGTCGCCCGGCGGGGACGTGGTGCTCGACGGCGGGGCGACCTGGACCACGCGCGGACGCGACGACGCCCAACTCGGCAGCTACGCCCGCAACGCCAAGGCGCTCATGCCGGGGTGGCTCACCACCGGCGACGGCTTCGTCGAGCAGAGCTCCGGCGCCACCACCCCCTCGACGGCGATCTCGCTGACGCCCGGGGAGCGCTGGCGGCAGCCGGTCGCGGCCGGCGCCGTCAACTACGGGCCGTTCGCCGTCAGCCCCTACGGCACCGAGGCCGTGGTCCGCGGCATCAAGACCGGCTCCTCCAACCTTTATCTGGTGCCGGTGCGCGGCCCGATGACGCTGGCCGGGCAGCCGTGGACCTTCCCGACCCGCGACTACCTGGTTTCGAGCTACCGGCCCGGGGACGCGGACGTCGCGCAGGAACCCGGCAAGGGCATCCGCGACTCCAGCGCCCGCACCTATATCGCCTTCCTCGGCACCGAGCCGGGCTCGAGCGAGGCGTCCCTTTTCGTCGACTATCAGGACGGCGGGCGACACCTCGGCGAACCGCTGCAGCCGACCCGCGTCATCGGCGCCGGGTCGCGGTGCACGACGACGGCTCCCGCGTTCAGTCCCGACCGGCGCAGCATCGCCTACGTCGTCGGCGTCGGGTCCAGCGCCAACCCGTGCTCGCAGATGGCCGTGCGCGTCGTCAGCCTCGGGTCCGGAGGATCATATGACGCAGCGACGGTTCGCACGCTGCACACCGCCTCCGTGGGAGCGCCGATCCGGGCTGTCTCGTGGCGCGCCGTCACCGCCCCGGTCCAGCAGGTGCGGATCGGGGGCGAGGATCGCTACGAGGTCGGTGTCAACGTCTCGCGCAGTGTGTATGGCGACGCGGGCGCCGGTGGCGCGGTGATCGCGGGCGGCGAGGCGTATGCCGATGCCCTGGCCGGCTCCCCGCTCTCGGCGGCGTTGAAGGGTCCGCTCATGCTGACCCGCAAGGACCGCGTCGATGCGCGCGTCGTCGCCGAGTTGAACCGCGTGCTCAAGGCCGGCGCCGCGATCTACGTCCTCGGCGGTCCGGCGACCGTCGGCGAGGGGGTGCTGACCGAGCTGCGCGCCCAGACCGGTCACCCGGTCGTGCGCATCGGCGGGGCGAGCCGGTATGACGTCGCCGTCGCCGTCGCGAAAGTCCTCGCCACCGTGCGGGGCGAGCAGGCGGCCGCCATCTTCGTCGCCAATGGACAGGTCTTCCCCGACGCTCTCGTGGCGAGCCCGGCCGCGACGGTGACCCGCGGCGTCATCCTGCTCAGCGCCGAGGACGCCCTGCCTGCAGCGACGAAGACGTATATCGACGCTCACCGCGGTGTCGCGCTCTACGGCATCGGCGGTGGCGGTGGCCGCAGCCTCGCCGGCTACTCCGGAGTCGAGGTGATCAGCGGGGCCGACCGCTACGAGGTGGCCAAGCGCGTCGCCGATCGCTTCTTCACCGCCGAATGGATCGGCACGGTCGTCTCCGGGCTGAACTGGCCCGACGCCACCACCGGCGGTGCCTTGATCAGCCAGTGGCGGCAACCGATCCTGCTGGCCCGGGGCGCGACCCTGCCGTCGTGGACCGCGGAGCGCCTGGACTCCTCACGCGCCGCGATCGACCTGCTCGCCGTCTTCGGCGGACCGGCTTCGGTCGACTCCGCGGCCATGGACGAGGCGGTCCGCCGCGCGGGCAGTCAGACCCTCTACCACGGCCCCGACTCCCCCCGCTGAAGCACCCCCCGACGTTCTCCGCTCCTTCGTGCTCCGATACTTCGCGGGGACCCCGCTGAAGCACCCCCCGAAGTTCTCCGCTCCTTCGTCGCTCCGATACGTCGCGGGGACCCCGCTGAAGCACCCCCCGAAGTTCTCCGCTCCTTCGTCGCTCCGATACTTCGCGGGGACCCCGCTGACGCACCCCCGAGAGCCGCTGTCGAGCCCTACTCGCCCGACGCCTCGGCGCCCGAGCGGCGCCACCGGATGCCGGCCTCGATGAAGCCGTCGACGTCGCCGTCGAAGACAGCCTGGGGGTTGCCCACCTCGTAGCCGGTGCGCAGATCCTTGACCATCTGATATGGCTGCAGCACATACGAGCGCATCTGGTCGCCCCAGCTGGCCTTGATGTCGCCGGCGAGTTCCTTCTTGGTCGCGGCCTCCTCGGCCTTGCGCAGCAGCAGCAGACGCGACTGCAGCACGCGAAGGGCCGCGGCGCGGTTCTGGATCTGGGACTTCTCGTCCTGCATGGAGACGACGATGCCGGTCGGGATGTGCGTCATCCGCACCGCCGAGTCAGTGGTGTTGACGCTCTGCCCGCCGGGACCCGAGGAGCGGAAGACGTCCACCTTGATCTCGTTCTCGGGGATCTCGATGTGGTCGGTGGACTCGATGAGCGGGATGACCTCCACAGCGGCGAAGGAGGTTTGCCGGCGGCCCTGGTTGTCGAAGGGGCTGATCCGCACCAGGCGGTGGGTGCCGCCCTCAACCGAGAGGTTGCCGTAGGCGTAAGGGACGTTGACCTCGAAGGTGGCCGACTTCAGGCCGGCTTCTTCGGCGTAAGAGGTGTCGAGAACCTTCGTCGGGTAGCCGTGCTTCTCCGCCCAACGCAGATACATCCGCAGCAGCATCTCGGCGAAGTCCGCCGCATCGACGCCGCCGGCGCCGGAGCGGATCGTCACGACCGCTTCGCGCTCGTCATACTCCCCCGACATCAGCGTGCGCACCTCGAGCTCGCCCACGGCGCCACGGATCGACTCGAGTTCCCGCTCGGCCTCCGCCAGCGTCGCCTCGTCACCCTCCTCCTCCCCGAGTTCGACGAGGACCTCGAGGTCGTCGACCCGCTGGTCGAGTTCCTGCACGCGGTCGCGCTCGGCGATGGCCCGCGACAGGCTCGAGGTGACCTTCTGGGCGCTCTCCGGGTCATCCCACAGATCAGGAGCGCCGGCCTTCGCCTCGAGATCGGCGATCTTGGCGCCGAGAGCGTCCAGATCGGTCACCTCGCGCACCGACGTCATCGTCGAGCGCAGGTCCTTGATCTCCTGGGTGAAGTCCGTAGCCACAAGGAGCAAGCCTACGGCAGCGGCGACCGACGCCTGCTCGCGTCGCCGCTGCCGCCCGCCCCCGCACCGGCCTCCTCCCGCGAACCCTGCACGCAGCCACGGCCACCGTGACCTAGGCTGCCGGCCATGACCGACGCCAATCCCTTCGTCGACCTGCTGCACGCCCAGGTGCGCAACGAGTTCACCGCGAGCCAGCAGTATGTCGCGCTCGGAGTCTGGTTCGACGGTCACGATCTCCCCCGGCTGGCTGCGCACTTCTATCGCCAGGGCGTCGAGGAGCGCAATCACGCGATGATGTTCGTCCGCTACCTCCTCGACCGGGACCTGGAGGTCAAGATCCCCGGCGTCGGCGAGGTCGCCAACTCCTTCACCTCGCCCACGGAGCCGATCGCGTTGGCACTGGCCCAGGAGAAGGAGGTCACCACCCACGTGGAGGCGCTGTTCCGCGCGGCCCGCGCCGAAGGCGATGTCCTCGGCGAGCAGTTCATGATGTGGTTCCTCAAGGAGCAGGTCGAGGAGGTCTCTTCGATGAGCACGCTGCTGACGATCGCCACGCGCGCCGGGGACGACTGGTTCCAGATCGAGGAGCACCTGGCCCGCGAGGCCATCGGCGACGGCGGCGCCGATCCCGCCGCGCCCCCGGCCGCCGGCGGCGCTCTATAGCAACTCGGGCAGGAGTCGGATGGCGGCGTCGAGGACGTCGGCCGGCTTCTCGCCGAACGAATGGGCACCCGCCACCGCGGCGACCCAGGCCGGGTCGACGAGTTCGGCGCGCAGCTCGTCGGGAGTGCCGAACGGGTCCCGCTCGCCCTGAATGACCCGCACGGGTATGCCGTGTTCTCCGGGAGTCCGCAGCTCGCCGGCCCGTGAGGCGTCGGGTTTGCCCGGCGGGTGGAGCGGGAAGGACAAGCACAGAACCCCTTGCGCGCCAACGGTTTCGGCGGTGCGGCAGGCGACTCGGGCGCCGGCGCTGCGGCCACCGACGACCAGCGAGCCCACGACGTCCAGTTGCCCGAGCATGGGGATCCACGCCGCATCGAGCGTCGGCGGACGACCCGCCACCTTGCGGCCGGCGACCTTCCACGGCTGCTCGATGAGCACCACCCGATAGCCGTGCTCCGGCAGCCGCGACGCGAGCAGCATCAGGTCGCTCGCGCCGATGCCACCCCCGGCGCCGTGGCCCAGCACGACGGTCGCCCGCGCCGGCACCGACCCGCTGTAGACGTGGGCCCGGCCCGGCCCTTGTGGGGTCTCGAGAGTCACCTGTTCCGCCACGCCGGCACTCCCGCGTGTGTCAGCCGACGCCGTGCTGGTCGCGCACGGCCTGCCGATAGCGTTCGACGATCTCCGCCCCGGCATCCGGCGCGCCCGGCTCTGCGCGGACATCGAGCGAGACCTCCCACTGCGGCGGCGCGTCCGCACCCGACAGGGTCCACGCGGCCTGCCGGGCAGCCCCGAGACCGACATACTCCCCCGCCGCCGGCACGACCAAGGGCAACCCGAAGAGCTGGCAGGCGATGTCCTGCACGGCCGTCGACGCAGCCGCCCCACCGATCAACAGGATCCGCTCGACCGCAACCCCGTGGTCGCGCAAAGCGCCCACTCCCGCAACGAGATTGAGCAGCATACCCTCGACGTGCGCGCGGGCGAGGTTCTCGGGAGTGGCGTTGGCACGCTGCAGCCCGAGCAGGGTGCCCGTGGCGTCGGGCAGGTTCGGGGTGCGCTCGCCGTCCAGGTAGGGAATGAGCGTCAGCCCGCCGGCCCCGGGCGCAGCGGCCAGGGCCAGCCGGTCGAACTCGGAGTAGTCCACCCCGAGCATCGCCATGCCGGCGTTGATGACCCGCGACGCATTGAGCGTGCACAGCAGCGGCAGGTAGCCGCCCTCCGCGTCGGCGAAGGACTGCAAGGCACCGCTCGCGTCCGCGACCGGGTCGGTATGCCGCGCGAAGACGGTTCCCGAGGTCCCCAGGGAGACGACGACGTCACCGCGGGCCAGGCCGAGTCCGAGCGCCGCGCCCATGTTGTCGCCGGTGCCCGGCGCGACGATCATGCCGGAGTCGGTGCGGCCGGCTGCCTCGTGGGGGGCGAGCACGGTCGGCACCTCGATGGTGCGGCCCATCGCCAGGTCCATGACGTCGGTGCGATAGTCCTGGCTGTGGGCCGACCAGTAGCCGGTGCCGGAGGCGTCGCCCCGATCGGTCACCCACTGCTGAAAACCGTTGCCGTCCTTGAGGATCTGGCCGGTGACCCAGTCGTGTGGGAGCACGCAGGTGCGCGTGCGCGCCATATTGTCCGGCTCGTTGCGGGCCAGCCACCGCAGTTTTGTTGCCGTGATGGCGGCGACCGGCACGATGCCGATCTCCTCGGCCCAGGCCTGCGCGCCGCCGAACTCCTCGACCAGGTCGGCGGCGGCCCCGGCGGAGCGGGTGTCGTTCCACAGCAGCGCCGGCCGGACCACCTGATCCGCATCGTCCAGGGTCACCATGCCGTGCTGCTGCCCGCCGACGGCGATCGCCTCGACGCCGTCGAGCAGTCCACCCGAGCTCGCCTGTTGCCAGGCCGCCCACCAGGCCGCCGGGTCGACCTCGGTGCCGTCGGGGTGCGGGGCACGAGCGGATCGCACGACCTGCCCGGTCTCGGCGTCGCAGACGACGATCTTGCACGACTGGGTCGAGCTGTCGACCCCCGCCACGAGCGAGCGCGTCATGGTGACCTCCATCGGTTCCTGGTGTGTCGATCCTAGTTACGCACGGCAGCCGGAGCCCCCCAGGTCGGGACTCCGGCTGCCGGCGACTGTGAGCGCTACCTGCCCTCGAGTTCCTCGAGGGTGGCGCGGGCGCCGCGCTCGTGCAGGCTCGCGAGGAACCCGCGGTATGCGGTGGTGAAGCGTTCGTCGTCGACGAGGTTGCCGAAGAAGTCCTTGTCGCGCAGGAAGGCCAGGTCGTCATCCTGCTGGGCCGCTGCGGCCGCCATCACCTTGTCCTTGAAGCGGTCCACGACGTCGATCGGGTCACCCTGCTCGTCGACACCCTCGGCATACCGGGCCCAGGACGCAACGACCAGCGCCGAACGGTCGATGTCCCGACCGTTGCGCAGGTTCTCCTGGATCACCGGCACCAGCCACTTGGGTATGCGGTCCGAGCTCTCGGCGCACAGGCGCGCCAGCGTGTCGCGCACTTCGGGGTTGGCGAAGCGCTCGATGAGCTGGTGGCGGTAGGCGTCCAGATCGACCCCCGGCACTTCGGGAAGTGTCGGGCTGCCCTCGTTCTCCATGTAGCCGAGGAGGAACTTCACGAAGAGCGGGTCTTGGCAGACCTCGTGCGCGTACCGGTAGCCGCTGAGATACCCGAGATAGCACAGCGCCTGGTGGGAGGCGTTGAGCAGCCGCAGCTTCATCAGCTCGTACGGCACGACGTCCGGGACGATCTGGACGCCGACCTCTTCGAACGCCGGTCGCCCGGCGCCGAAGTTGTCCTCGAGCACCCACTGGGTGAACGGCTCGCACACCACCGGCCAGCGATCGGCGACCCCGAAGCGTTCGGCGAGGTCGTCGATATCGGCCTGCTGGGTGACCGGGGTGATCCGGTCGACCATGCAGTTGGGGAAGGCGACGTCCTGGCGCAGGTGCTCCGCCAGCTCGGGGTCTTTGAGTTCGGCGAACGCCGTGATCATCTTCTCGGCGATGTGGCCGTTGCCGGGCAGGTTGTCGCAGCTCATCACGGTGAAGGGCGGTATGCCGCGCTCGCGCCGCATCCGCGCCGCCTCGGTGATGAAGCCGAAGACGCTCTTGGGCGGGGCGTCGCCGGCCAGGTCGGCCTGCAGGTCGGGGCTGTTCGGGTCGAACTCTCCCGTCACCTGGTTGACGTGGTAGCCACCCTCGGTGACGGTGAGGGAGACGATCCGGGTGCTCGGGTCGGCAAGCCGCTCGAGCACCGCCTGCGGGTCGTCCGGGGCGAAGAGGTAGTCGACCATCCCGCCGATGACCCGGGCGTCCCGGGAGCCGTCGGGATGCTTCAGCACGAGGGTGAAGAGGCAGTCCTGCGCCTTCATCGCATCGCGCATCCGGGCGTCGCCCGGCATGGTGCCCACGCCGACGATGCCCCAGTCGAGTGCCTTGCCCTCGTTCAGCAGCGCATCGAGATACATCGCCTCGTGGGCGCGGTGGAAGCCACCGACGCCGAAGTGGACGATGCCGGGGGTCAGGGCGGATCGGTCGTATGCCGGCACGCCCACCTCGGAGGGGAGCTCCCCGAGGGTGGCATTGCCGAGCGGGATCGGCGTGCCCATCAGCGCACCGCTCCCATCGACAGGCCCTGGACCAGCTTGTCCTGCGCCGCGAATCCGGCGACGAGCACCGGCAGCGACACGACGAGCGAGGCCGCACACACCTGGGCCAAGAAGAGGCCCTGGCTGGTGACGAACCCGGTCAGGTAGACCGGTGCGGTCTGGCTGACCGTGCCCGTGAGCACGCGAGCGAACAGCAGCTCGTTCCAGCTGAAGATGAAGCAGATCAGCGCGGCGGAGGCCAGCCCGGGCATGACCACGGGTGCCACGACCTTGCGCAGGGTCAGGACCAACCCGGCACCGTCGACCTCGGCCGCCTCTAGCATCTCGACCGGCACCTCCGCGAGGAAGGAGCGCAGCATCCAGATCGCGATCGGCAGGTTCATCACCGTGTAGAAGAGGATGAGCAGCCAGATGTTGTCGAGCATGCCGACCTTCTTGGCGAAGAGGTAGATCGGCAGCAGGCCGGCCACGACGGGCAGGAACTTCGTCGACAGCAGGAAGAAGAGGACATCGGACCACTTCTTGACCGGCCGGATGGAGAGGGCGTAGGCGGCGGGGAAGGCCAGCAACAGCACCAAGAGCGTCGAGACGACGCTGGCCATCACGGAGTTGATCAACGGCGGCCACGGGCCGGCGTCGAAGAAGGAGCGATAACCGTCCAGCGTCAGCGGCGCACCGAAGGCCGGCGGGTTCTTGGCCGCGTCCGTCTCGCTGTGGAAGCTCGTGAGGATCATCCAGAGCACCGGAGAGACGAACAACAGGCCGACGATCCACGCCGCGATCGACAACAACACACCGGAGGTCGACTTCTTGTGGACGTTCTCCACCTGGCCGGTGGACAGGGTCTTGCCGCTCATCGCTGCTCCTCCCGGAAGATGCTGAACACGGTGCGCAAGGCGACGGTCGAGACGATGATCGTCAGGATCACCACGACGACGCCGGCGGCCGATGCCAGCCCGTAGTCCTGGCCGGTGTAGAAGGTCGTGTAGATGTAGTACGGCAGGTTGGCCGTGCCGAGGCCGCCGCCGGTGATCGTGAAGACGTGGTCGAAGTTCTGCACCACATAGATCGTTCCGAGCAGACCGGACAACTCCATGTAGGGACGCAGGTGCGGCAGCGTCATACTGCGGAAGATCTGCCACGAGCTGGCGCCGTCGATCTTCGCGGCCTCGACGACATCCATCGGCCGCGACTGCAGCCCGGCGAGCAGGATGAGCATCATGAACGGCGTCCACTGCCACACGATGGCGAAGATCACCGCCCACATCGGGTGCTCACTGATCCAGTCCGGCTGCGGGGCGTTCTCGCCGAACAACTTCGTCAGCATGCCGTTGAAGAGCCCGTATTCGGGGTTGTAGAGGGCGTGCTTCCACAACAGGGCGGCCGCGACCGGCACGACGAGGAATGGGGTGATCATCATCGTGCGCACGATGCCCTGGCCGAAGAACTTCCGGTCGAGCAGGAGCGCGATGATCAGCCCGAGGAAGAGCGAGATCAGCACGACGGCAGCCGTCAGCAGCACGGTCACCCAGATCGCCTTGCGGGCGGCCGGGTCGGTCAGCACCGTCTTGAAGTTCGCCCCGCCGTTGAACCGACGCTCGTCGGGGTAGTAGGCGTTCCAGTTCATGAAAGAGGCGCCGATCGTGAACAGGAACGGCAGTTGCGTGACGAGGAAGACCAGGACCATCGCGGGAAGCAGAGGCATCCTCCGCGCCCAGTCTCCTGAGCGCTGGAGGTTGCTTCTCTTCTCCGTCTCCGCGACCCCGGCCCCTTTGGTGGGGGTCGTGGTCATGGGCTTACTTACCCTTGTACTTCGCGGAGACGGCCTCGGCGAGCTTCTGACCCTCGTCCAATGCGGCGTCGACCGTGGTCTGGCCGGCGATGGCGCTGCTGACGAGCTGGCTGACGTCGGTGCCGAGCTTCGGGAACTCCGGGATGCCGATGAACTGGATGCCCATGGCCGGCCTGGGCTGTGCGCCCGGGTTCAGCGGATCGGCGGCCTCGATGGCGGCCTTCTCCTTCTCGGCGAAGGCGCCGGCGGCCTTGAGGTAGTCGGCGTTGCTGTAGGTCGAGGCGCGCTTGCCCGAGGGGACCTTGGCCCAACCGAGCTGCTTGCCGACGAGCTCTTCGTATTCCTTGCTCGAGGCCCAGGAGATGAACTTCCACGCGTTGTCCTGATTCTTCGAGGCCTTCTGGACCGCCCAGGCCCAGGTGTAGAGCCATCCGGAGCTCTTGGTGACCTTGACCGGTGCGGCGGCGTAGCCGATCTTGCCCTTGACCGGGGAGCCCTCGGCCTCGAGCGATCCGGCGGCGGAGGTGGCGTCGTACCACATGGCGACCTTGCCCTGCGTCATGTTGTTGAGGCACTCGGTGAAGCCCGCCTGCGGCGCACCGGCCTCGCCATGGGCCTTGACCAGGTCGACGTAGAAGTTGACGGCTTCCTTGAACGGAGCGGCGTTGACGCCCGCGGTCCAGTCCTTCTCGAACCAGGTGCCGCCGAAGGTGTTGACGACCGTGGTGAGCGGGGCGAAGACCTGGCCCCAGCCCGGCATACCGCGCAGGCAGATGCCCTTCATCCCCGACTCGGCGCCGTCGGCCTTCGCGGCGAGGTCGGCGATCTCGTCCCACGTGGGGTTGTCGGGCATGGTCAGACCCTTGGCGTCGAAGATGTCCTTTCGGTACATCATGAACGACGACTCGCCGTAGAACGGCTCGCCGTAGATCTTGCCGTCGACGGACAGCGAGGTCGCCATCGACTTCATGATGTCGGACTGGTTGAACGCGCTGTCGCCGTTGGCCTTCTCGGTCAGGTCCATGACCCAACCGTTCTTGGCATAGATGGGGATCTCGAAGTTGGACAGCGACGCGACGTCGTACTGACCCGCCTGTGCCGTGAATTCCTGGGAGATCTTGGCGCGGACGTCGTTCTCCGGCAGGACGGTGTAGTTGACCTTGATGCCCGTGCTCTTGGTGAAATTGTCGGCCGTGAGCTTTTGCAGGTCAACCATCTGCGGGTTGTTGACCATGAGGACGTTGACGGCCCCACCGCCGCCGCTCGCGCCCGTGCCGCCGCCGCCCCCACCGGCGCCGGAGCATCCGGCCAGACCCGCGGTGACGACCGCGGTCGCACTCGTGAATGCCCAGAACTTCCTACCAGCCATGCGATCTCTCCTCGTTGAGTGTTCGCCCGGGTTTGCCGCGCTCATTTGAGCGCACTCCGCGCACATATGAGTAAAGTGGGCCGCAGGACCGCTTGTCAAGGACGACATCATCAGATGGGATCGAGCCGTGACCGATTCGTTAGGACCCGCGACCCGGGTGCTCGCCGCCGCGGTCGCCCGTCGGCACTATCTCGCGGGCGAGTCTAAGGTCGACATCGCCGCCGCCCTGGGGATCAGCCGCTTCAAGGTGGCCCGGCTGCTCGACCTCGCCCATGAGGAGGGCATCGTCCGCATCGAGATCGCGAGCGATGACATCGTGGATCTCGAACTCTCCGAACAGATTCGAGAGCTCTGGGGGCTGCGCAACTGCGCCGTCGTCCTCGGCCACGGGCCGGACCCGGCGGCCCGCGAGGCACTCGGCCAGACCGCCGCCGATCTGCTCTGCGAGGTCATCACCCCGACCGACGTCCTGGGCCTGCCGTGGGCCCGCACGGTCTCGGACATGATCCGCGCGATCCGCGAACTCCCCCCGGTCGAGGTCGTCCAGCTCAGCGGCTCCCTCGTCGTGCCCGACGAGACGACCAGCCCGGTCGACATCGTCGGCCGGGCCGCCCGGATCGCCGGCAGCAGCGCCCGGCTCTTCTATGCCCCCCTCATCCTCGACGACGCCGCCTCCGCCGCGGTCCTGCGCAAGCAACCCTCCGTCAAGGCAGCCTTGAGCGCCGCGGATCGGGTGACGATCTCGGCAGCCGGCATCGGCGCGTGGGGACCGAAAGTCTCCACCATCTACGACACCATCACCGACGAGGACCGCGCCCAGGCCGCGGCGGCCGGGGTGGTCGGTGAGGTCATGGGTGTCTACTTCACTGTCGACGGCTCCCTCGCCACGACTCCCCTGGCCGACCGGATGGTGACCGTCGCGGCGGACACGCTGCGCGGCATACCGGAGGTCATCGGGATCGCCCGCGGCCGCGCCAAGGCGCCGGCCGTCGTGGGCGCCGTGCGGGCGGGACTGCTCAAGAGCCTCGTCATCGACACCGAGATCGCCCAGCTCCTCCTGTCCACCGACCCCGCCCCCGCCCGAGGAACCTCTGCTAGCAAACGTTAGTGAAATCAGCACACCTAGGGAGGTCTGCTGATTTGACTAACCTCTGCTGAGATCAGGCGCCTCCGAGGATCTCCCCGGTCGCGGGGTCGACCACGCCCTGCAGTTCGCCGGCCGGGGCGGGTTCGATCAGGCCCGGCCCGTTGGCCCGGTTTGAACTGACCGCGCGCGAGACCGGGTATGCGGTGAACCGGCCGGGTGCGCAGAAGTGGACGAGGTCGTCGATCGCCGCGACCTCGGTGACCGACGGATCGAGCCAGCGCGCCCAGTCCTCCCGCTCGAGCACCAGCGGCTGCCGGTCGTGGATGCGGTCCAGCCCCGGCTCGGCGGCCGTGGTGACGACGGCGAAGGTGACCAGCCAGGCCAGCGGGTCGTCCGGGTCGGCCACCGCCTTGTCCCGCCAGAACTCGTAGATCCCAGCCATCGCGAGCAGGTCGCCGTCGCCACGGCGGACGAAGAAGGGCTGCTTGCGCGGCTTGCCCTTCGCGTCCCTCACCGTAGGCGAGGTCTGCCACTCATACCAGCCGAGCGCCGGCACCAGGGCGCGCCGGGAGGCCAGCGCCCGCGCATAGGCCGGCTTCTCGGCGACGCTCTCGGCGCGCGCGTTGATCATCCGGTAGGCACCCTTGACGTCCTTGCTCCACGCGGGCACCAGGCCCCAGGTCAGCAGGCGCAGCTGGCGCCGGGGCACATCGTCGACCGGCCGCGTGAGAACGACCGGTGCCTGCTTGGTGGGCGCCATGTTCCAGTCCGGCAGTCCCGCCGGCGGCTGCTGCGGGTTCGCCAGCACCGACCGCGCGGGTTCGTCGTGCCGGTCCAGCTCGACGTCGAACTCCTCGATCAACTCATCCAGGTCTGCGCTGGCGGCATACCGTCCGCACATGTCTCCTCCGCTGCTCTGCCCGGGTTCTCCGCCCGCCAGGGCACCGGCGAGGGAGTTCGGCGTCTACGGTAGAGGGCAGACCGACGTCGACCCTGCCAAGGAGGAACCTATGAGCCTGGTGCGCCGCATCGCGCGACCCCTGCTCGCCACGATCTTCATCACCGGTGGCCTGGACGCACTGCGTCACCCGAGCAGCAAGGCGCAGGCCGCCGAGCCGATGGTCAAGGCACTCGCCGGGCCGCTGGGGCTGCCCGACGACACCGAACTGCTCGTGCGCGCCAATGGCGCGACGATGATCGCCGGCGGCGCCCTGCTGGCCACGGGCCGGATGCCGCGGGTCGCCGCCACGGCGCTGGCCGGCTCGCTCGTCCCGTCGACGATCGCCGGTCACCCGTTCTGGAACGAGACCGACCCGCAGAAGAAGGCCGAGCAGAAGCAGCAGTTCATGAAGAACCTCAGCGTGCTCGGCGGCGTCCTGCTCGCCGCGGTCGACACGGCGGGCAAGCCGGGGCTGGCCTATCGCGCCAGGATGCTCGGCGATGCCGCCTCGCGCACCAAGGGGTCGATCGTCAAGGACGCCCGGTATGCCGCGGGCACGGCTCGCCGCGAAGCGAAACTCAAGCTGGCCACGGCCACCGATGCCCTCAGCTGACGCTGATGCTTGGGCCGCGCCGGTCGCGGCCGGACCCGTCGATGCCGTGATCACACTGCCCGGCAGCAAATCCCTGACCAATCGCTATCTCGTCCTCGCGGCCCTCGCGGAGGAGCCGTCGCGGCTGCGCGCGCCGCTGCGCTCGCGGGACACGACCCTGATGGCCGCGGCGCTCCGCGCCCTCGGCTGTCGCGTCGAGGACGCTCCCGCGCAGTCGGCGGACTGGATCGTCACGCCCGGGCCGCTGTCGGGTCCGGCAAGCATCGATTGCGGGCTGGCGGGCAATGTCATGCGTTTCGTGCCGCCACTGGCGGGGCTGGCGCGCGGCCCGGTCGCCTTCACCGGCGATGCGCACGCGGCCAGCCGCCCGATGGCGCCCGTGCTCGGTGCGCTGCGGGCCCTCGGCGTCGCCATCGACGACGGCGGGCGGGGCGGGCTGCCCTTCACCGTCGCGGGCAGCGGCCAGGTGCGCGGCGGCGAGGTGACCCTCGACGCCTCCGCCTCGTCGCAGTTCGTGTCCGGCCTGTTGTTGTCCGGGGCGCGGTATGACGACGGGGTCACCGTCCATCACGACGGCAAGAGTGTCCCCAGCCTGCCGCACATCGAGATGACCGTCGAGACCCTCCGCGACGCCGGCGCCGTCGTCGACGACAGCGAACCGCACACGTGGCGCGTCGAACCCAGTGAGATCAACGCGCTCGACGTGGTCGTCGAGCCGGATCTGTCGAATGCCGCCCAGTTCCTTGCGGCCGCGCTCGTCACGGGGGGGCGGGTGCGGATCCCCGGGTGGCCGCAATACACCACCCAGGGCGGAGACGCGCTGCGCGACATCCTCGACCAGATGGGGGCGGAGGTCCACCTCGACCGCGACGGGCTGACCGTCGCCGCCGGTGAGGCGATCCACGGCATCGACGTCGACCTGCACGACTCCAGCGAGTTGACCCCCGTGATCGCCGCGTTGTGCGCGGTGGCCGACGGGCGCAGCATCATCCGCGGCGTCGCCCACATCCGCGGGCACGAGACCGACCGCATCGCGGCGCTGGCGAGCGAACTCGAGCGGGTCGGGTGCGAGGTGGCCCAGACCGCGGACGGCCTGCGGATCACCCCTCGCCCGCTGCGCGCCGCCCGCTGGCAGACGTATGCCGATCACCGCATGGTCATGGCCGGCGCCGTCCTCGGGCTGGTCACCCCGGGCCTGGTCGTCGAGGATGTCGGCACCGTCGCCAAGACCCTGCCCACCTTCGTCACGCTCTGGGACGACATGCTGCGGCAGGGTGGCACACCGCGGGCCGGGGGCGGCCGGTGAGCCGGCGCGACTGGGACGAGGACGATGTCCGGGTCCGCCCCAACCGACGTGGCTCTCGTCCCCGGTCCAAGGACCGTCCGGCACACAGCGACGCCGAGATCGCCCTGGTCACCGCCGTCGACCGGGGCCGCTACACCACGCTGCTCGAGGACGACGGTGACAAGCGGGTCGTCCTGGCCATGAAGGCCCGCGAACTGGGCCGCAAGGGCATCGTCGTGGGTGACCGGGTCGGCCTCGTCGGCGACACCGGCGGCGGACCCGATGCCCTGGCCCGCATCGTGCGCATCCAACCGCGCACCAGCGTCCTGCGGCGCACCGCCGACGACACCGACCCCGTGGAGCGGGCGATCGTGGCCAATGTCGACCAACTCGTCGTCGTCTCGGCGCTCGCCGACCCGGAGCCGCGGCCACGGCTGATCGATCGCTGCCTCGTCGCGGCATACGACGCTGGGCTGGACCCGCTGCTCGTGCTGACCAAGGCGGACCTAGTCGACCCGGCCGGATTCCTGGCCAACTACGCGCCGCTCGAGGTCCCTTGTGTCGTGACCTCGACTGAAGGGTCAGACTTTGCCGGGCTCGAGAGCGTGCGAGAACACCTGCACGACCGGGTGAGCGTGCTCGTCGGGCACTCGGGCGTCGGCAAATCGACGCTCGTCAACGCGCTCGTGCCACAGGCCGACCGGGCGACGGGCGCGGTCAACGACGTCACCGGGCGTGGGCGGCATACCTCCACCTCCGCCGCGGCTCTCCCCCTGCCCGACGGAGGGTGGGTCGTCGACACCCCCGGCATCCGCTCTTTCGGGCTGGCTCACGTCGACCTGGCTCGGATCATCGTCCACTTCCCCGACCTGGAGCCCGGCACCGAAGAGTGCCCCCGCGGGTGCACGCACGACGAAGTGGACTGCGCCCTCGACGACTGGGTCGCCTCCGGCAAGGCCGGACCCGCCGGCCCCGCCCGCTTGGACAGCCTGCGGCGCCTGCTGCGCACCCGCAGCGCCCAATCGGGCGACTGAGGCACGCGGCAGCCGCGGCGGACGATCTATCAGAGCGTGCGCGCGAGCGAGTTCAAGGGCCCGCTCATGTGAAGTGCCCTCTCGACGGGTTTTCCCGGTCGAAAGGGCACTTCACATCATCGAGGGACACGCGTCAGGGGCGTGGATCCTCGACCCTGCCCGGGTGACCCTCGTCGCGCATGGTCAGCGAGGACATGTCCGCAGCCCGCTGCTCGGGGGTTTCCTCGACCAGTCCCTCGGCGTCCTGCACGGGGCCGTCCATGCCGGGTTGGCCCTCCACCGCGGCGATGGTCGCGGGGTCGCGCACGTCCGTGTCGGCGAAGCGCTCGTCGGGCTCGACACCGGTGACATCGACGGTGTCGACCACGGCACGCGGCTCCGCGTAGTGACAGGCGGAGAAGTGCTCGCCCCTACCGTCGGGACGCAGGATGAGTTCGGGCACGTCCGTGCGGCACCTTTCCTGGGCCTTCCAGCACCGGGTGTGGAAGCGGCACCCCGCCGGCGGATTCGCCGGGGATGGCACATCGCCCTGGAGGACGATGTGCTCGCGCTTGCCGCGCAGCGTCGGGTCGGGCACGGGCACCGCCGAGAGGAGCGCCTGGGTGTAGGGGTGGGTGGGACGGTCGTAGACCTCGTCCTCTTCGCCCAGTTCGGCGAGCTTGCCGAGGTACATCACACCGACCCGGTCGGAGATGTGACGAACCACCGAAAGGTCGTGCGCGATGAAGACGTAGGCGAGGCCGAGTTCGTTCTGCAGCTTCTCCATCAGGTTGACGACCTGCGCCTGCACCGAGACGTCGAGCGCGGAGACGGGCTCGTCGCAGATGAGCACCTTCGGATCGAGGGCGATCCCCCGGGCGATGCCGATGCGCTGGCGCTGGCCGCCGGAGAACTGGTGCGGATAACGGTTGATGTGCTCGGGGTTGAGGCCGACCAGATCGAGGAGTTCCTGCACCCGCTTGCGCCGACCGCCCTTGGGGGTGACATCGGGGTGGATGTCCAAGGGCTCGCCGACGATGTCGCCGACCGTCATCCGCGGGTTCAGCGAGGTGTACGGGTCCTGGAACACGATCTGGATGTTGCGCCGCAGGGCCCGCAACTCGCGGCCGGAGGCCTTGGCCATGTCGGCGCCCTCGAACTCCACCGACCCGTCGGTCGGAGCCTCCAGGCGCACCAGCAGCCGGCCCAGCGTGGACTTGCCACACCCGGACTCCCCGACGATGCCCAGGGTCTCGCCCTTGTGCAGGTCGAAGGAGACGCCGTCGACGGCCTTGACGTGGCCGGTGGTGCGGCGCAGGATGCCCGTCTTGATCGGGTAGTGCTTGACGAGGTCCTTGGCGCTCAGGATGACCTCGGACGTGGTGGACCGACCGATCTCCGACGCCTTCGGCAGAATGATCTCAGGCATCGATGACCTCCTCGGCGAAGTGGCAGGCGGAGTGCCGGCCGGGCGCGACCTCGCGCAGCTCGGGCAGATCGACCCGGCAGATATCCTTGGCCATCCGGCAGCGCGGGTTGAATGCGCAGCCGGGCGGAATCCGCAACAGGTTGGGCGGGAGGCCACCGATGGCCGCGAGAGTCTGGCCCTTCTGGTCCAGGCGCGGGATGGACTCGAGCAGACCGCGCGTGTAGGGTTGCGCCGGGTTCCGGTACAGGTCGTAGACGTTGGCGGTCTCGACCAGCCGACCGGCATACATCACGACAGACCGGTCGGCCACGTCGGCCACGACGCCGAGGTCGTGGGTGATGAGGATGAGCCCCATCTGCCGCTCTTGTTGCAGTTCCTGCAGCAACGACATGATCTGGGCCTGCACCGTCACGTCAAGGGCGGTCGTCGGCTCGTCGGCGATGAGGACGGCCGGGTCGAGCGCGATCGCCATTGCGATCATGATGCGCTGGCGCATACCACCGGAGAACTGGTGCGGATAGGCCTTGACGCGCTCCTTGGCCGCCGGGATCGCGACGCGCTCCATGAGCCGGACCGCCTGCGCCTGGGCATCGGACTTGTTCAGGCCGCGGTGCTGCCGGAACATCTCGGCGATCTGCCAGCCCACCGGGAACACCGGGTTCAGGGAGGAGAGAGCATCCTGGAAGATCATCGCGATCTCCGCACCCCGCACCCAGCGGCGCCGGTCGTCCGGCATCGTCAGCAGGTCGACGCCGCAATACTTCACGGCCCCGTGCGGGATCTTGGCGGGCGGCATGTCGAGGATGCCCATGATGGCCTGGGCCGTCACCGACTTGCCGGAGCCGGACTCACCCAGGATGGCCAGCGACTCGCCTTGGTCCAGGGTGAAGCTGACGCCGTTGATGGCCTTGGCGATCCCGTCGTCGGTGTGGAACTCGACGTGCAGGTCCTCCACGTCGAGCAGCCGGCCGTCCACCGGGGTGTAGGTGATCTTGCCGGTGGCATTCGCCGGGCGGATGCCCGGCTGGGTTGTTGTCGTCACAGAGACTCCCTATCGCGTCTTCGGGTCGAAGGCGTCGCGAATGGCATCGCCGAGCATGATGAACGCGAGCACGGTCAGGCTCAGGAACAGGCTTGGGAAGGCCAGCATGTGCGGCGTGGTGCGCAGGCCGACAATCGCGTCGCTGATCGAGACACCCCACGAGATGACCGGCGGTTGCAGGCCGATGCCGAGGAAGGACAGCGTGGCCTCGGCGGCGATATAGGCGCCGAGGTTGATGGTCGAGACGACGATCAACGGGCCCATCGCATTGGGGATGATGTGCTTGCGGATGATCCGCCACGGGCTTGCGCCGAGGGCCCGTGCGGCCTGGACGTAGTCATTGGGAAGCACCTGCATGACGCTCGATCTCATCAACCGGGCCAATGACGGCCAGCCCAGGATGGAGATGGCGGTCACGACCAGCAGGATGATCACGAAATAGGGCTTGCCCCGCGGCTGGGTGGCGGCCATGAACAAGATGGCGCCGAGTAGCAAGGGGACGGCGAAGAAGATGTCGGTGACGCGCGAGACGAGCGCGTCGACCCATCCGCCGGCGTAGGCGGCGAGCGTGCCGATCGCGCCACCGAGCAGCACGGTGAACGTCGTGGTCAGGACACCGACGAGGATCGAGGCCCGCGCGCCGTAGACGACCCGGGAGTAGATGTCGTAGCCCTGAATGTCCCGCCCGAACCAGGCATTGGCGTTGGGACGCTCGCGAGCCTGCCGCAGGACGGCATGGTCGGGATCGGTGTTGGTGAACAGGCTGGGCCAGATCGCCATGAGCACGAAAATGGTGATGAGCACCAGCGAGACCCAGAAGAGCGGCTTCTTGCGGAGGGCCCGCCAGGCATCCGCGCCTAGCGAACGGGCCTCGCCGACATCGCCGGCGGCGTTGGTTGCCTCGACGGCTTGGACAACAGTCGCACTTTCAGTCATGGCTGATCCTCGGGTCCAGGACGCCGTAGAGCAGGTCCACGAGCAGGTTGACGAGTAGGTAGACGATCACCAGGGCGGTTACCGCACCGACCACCGCGACGCCGTCGCGGTTGTAAATGCTGCGGAAGATGTAGCCACCGATGCCTTGGATGTTGAAGATGCGCTCGGTGACGATGGCGCCGCCGAGCAGGCCTCCGAAGTCGAAACCCACGAAAGTGATGACGGGAATCATCGAGTTGCGCAGGGCGTGCAGGCCGACGGCGCGCTTGCGCGACAAACCCTTGGCGATGGCCGTGCGGACGTAGTCGGCGCGCAGGTTCTCGACGAGGTTGGTGCGCGTGAGCCGGGCGACGTAGGCGATCGAGAGGGAGCCCAGCACGAAGGCGGGCATGAACAACTCGTAGAGCGTGGGCTTGGCGGACACGGTCACGGGGAACAGGCCCCACTTCACACCCAGGAAGTATTGGCAGAGCGCACCGATGACGAACACGGGTATGGAGATCACGAACAGCGTCGAGACGAGGACCAGATTGTCGATGAACCGGCCTTTGCGGATCCCCGAGAGGATGCCGGCCGCGATACCGATGACCACCTCCACCGCGACGGCCATGAGGGCCAGCTTGCCGGTGACGACGTAACGCTTCTTCAGGTCTTCGGTGACCTTCACGCCATACCGGTTGGTCCCAAGGTCGCCGGTCGCGGTCTTGGCGACGTATTTCGCGTAGCGGATGGGCATCGGGTCGTCGAGATTGTGCTCGGCGCGGTATTTCGCGACGTAGGCGGCCGGGCAGGGGCGTTCGCCGCACTTGCCTGCCGTGGGGTCGCCGGGCAGGGCGAAGACCATATAGAAGATCAGGAAGGTCGTGCCGATGATCACCGGGATCATCTGCAGCAGCCGGCGGATGATGTACTTGCCCATGCCACCTCCTCCAGGTCGTGACGAGGCCGGATCTCGGCCTCGTGCGAGTTCGTGAGCTGGAAGTCTCCAGCGAGTCAATGCGTACCGGACCCTATCGCGCCTAACCCGCGTCCGATACCCCAACCCGGACCCTCGATTTCTTTTCGGGCGCCGCGAAGTCGTTGGTAGGCAGCCGATCGGCCTGCCGGTGACGAATCACCGGCAGGCCGATCAGTCACGTGGTGACGAACCCGCCACGGGTCACTTCAGCGAGATGCTCGCGAAGTCGGCGGTGCCGAACGGGGTGATCTTCACCGGGTTCAGCTTGTCGGACCAGCCCATGGTCGCCTTGCCGTAGAACAGCGGGATGGTCGGGAAGTCCTCGGCGAGGACGGCCTCGGCCTCCTGGTACTTCACGTTGGCCTCGTCGTTGCTCGGAGCGGCAGCGGCTTCCTTGAGCAGCTTCTCGAACTCCGGGTTGTTGTAGGGGCCGAAGTAGTTGCTGTCCGCGTTCTTGGCGTAGATCGGCGTCAGGTAGTTCTCGATCGACGGGTAGTCCATCTGCCAGCCGTTGCGGAACATGCCCTTGGTCTTGCCCTCGGTGAGGTTGGTGAGGAACTCACCGAACTCACCGCCCGGGGTCGCGGTGCACTCGATGCCCAGGGTGTCGGTGATGCTGTTGCACACGGCGGTGGTCCACGTCTTGTGGTCACCCTCGGTGTTGTAGGTCAGCGTCAGCTTGCCGTCGTAGCCGCCGGCCTGCTCGAGCATGGCCTTGGCCTTGGCCGGGTCGAAGACACAGGCCTCGCCACAGGCGTTGGCCTTGTAGCCGGACACGACCGGGGAGACCCAGCCGGTGGAGACGGTGCGGGTGCCGTTGAAGATCTGCTTATTGATCGTCTCGCGGTCGATCGCCATCGAGAGCGCCTTGCGCAGTTCCGGCTTGGCCAGCGTCGGGTCGGCCTTCGGGTTCATGCCGATCCACTGGATGGTCGCGGTCTCACGCTGGGCGTTGCGGTCGGTCAGCTCGGTCTTGTACTTGTCGTCGATCAGGGCCGAGACCGGGATGGCCGTGAGCAGGTCGAGCTGGTTGGCCACGAGTTCGTTGTAGGCCGCGTCCATGTCCTGCATGAACTTGAAGGTGATCTTGTCGAGCTTGGCGGTGTTGGTGCCGGAGTAGTCGGGGTTCTTGACCACGACGATGCTCTGGCCCTCGGTCCACGACTCGAACTTGAACGGGCCGGCGCCGACCGGGGCCTTACCGAAGGCCTCGGGGTCGCTGAAGAACGACTCCGGCTGCGGGGCAAAGGCGGTGTAGCCCAGGCGGACCGGCAGGTTGGAGACCTTCTCGGTGGTCTTGATGGTGAAGGTCTTGTCGTCGACGACCTTCAGGCCGGTCATCTCCTCGGCCTTGGGCTTGCCCGTGCCCTCGCACTCCTTGCCCTCTTCGGTGCCGGTGCACTGCAGGGCGTCGAAGCCCTCGATCGGGCCGTAGAAGTAGGAGCCGCCCTGGCCGTTGGGGCCGTATGCGGTGTAGTTCCACGCCTTGACGAAGCTGTCGGCCGTGACGGGGGTGCCGTCGGCGAACTTGTAGTCCTTGAGCTTGACGGTGAAGTTCTGGTTGTCGTCGGTCTCGATCGACTCGGCGATGTCCATCTCCGGCTCGGCGGTGTCGGAGTTGTAGTGGACCAGCTTGGCGGTCAGGGTGTCGAGGACGTCACCACCACAGGTCTCACTCGTGTTGCCGGCGATGAGCGCGTTCTCGGGCTGGCAGCCGTTGACGGTGATCTCGCCGCCGGAGGCGCCGGTGTCGCCGGACGCGCTGGCACTGCCCGTGGCGCCACCCGTGGCGCTGGTGGTTTCGCTGGAGCCGCCGTTACAGGCCGCCGTCAGCAGGGCGAGCGCCGAAACACCGGCGACCGCAATCGTGCGAGTAGTTCCTCGCATGGATTTCCTCCTACATGGGGTTAAAGCCGCCGCCGGGTCGGGGCGGTTGCCCGGAGCCTGCGTCCCCCGATCGAGGAGGCTCCGCGCGCGCCGCGGTGCGCCGCGCTCCCCTATGTAAGTCCACGTACCTGCCAATGGCGACCATCACGACGCCTCCGAGACAGAAATGTGACCCAGCCGTGCCACAAGCACGACATTTCGGCGTCGGTCGCGACGCGCAAGGGAAAATTGTGACCAGTGAGGCGAATCGGCTGGGCCGCCCACTACCGTGGCCCTCATGCCGGCATACGACGACGATCTGCGTCTGGCCCACGTCCTCGCCGACGCCGTCGAGCGGGTCACGATGCCCCGCTTCAAAGCCACCGACCTGCAGGTCGAGGCCAAGCCGGACCTCACCCTGGTCAGCGACGCCGACCGCACGGCCGAGGAGGTGCTGCGCGCCCAGCTCGGCCGCACCCGCCCGCGCGATGCCGTCCAGGGCGAGGAGTTCCCCGATACCGGTCACGGCCCGCGCCGGTGGGTGATCGACCCGATCGACGGCACCCACAACTTCGTCCGCGGGGTGCCCGTCTGGGCCACCCTCATCGCCCTCATCGACGGCGACACGCCAGTCCTCGGTCTCGTCGCGGCGCCCGCGCTGGGGCGCCGCTGGTGGGCGGCGCAGGGCACGGGCGCCTGGACCGGCCGCAGCATCACCTCGGCCAAGCGGATCAAGGTCTCCGGGGTCCGGTCGCTGGCCGACGCCTCGATCTCGGTCTCGAGCGTGACCTCGTGGGCCGCTTCCGGACGTCAGAGGCCGATGCTGCGCCTGATGGAGAGGTGCTGGCGCGACCGGGGATATGGCGATTTCTGGTCCTACATGCTCCTGGCGGAGGGCGCGGTCGACATCGCGGCCGAGCCCGAACTCGCCCTCTATGACATGGCCGCGCTCGTGCCGATCGTCACCGAGGCGGGCGGGCGTTTCACCGACCTCGCCGGCACCGACGGGCCGTTCGGCGGCAACGCCGTCGCCACCAACCGCCTGCTGCACGAGCAGGTCCTCGCCGCCCTCACCCCTCAGGCCGGCTGACCCCCGCCCGCTAGTTCGCCACGACAGTCACCGCGCCGCGCCCCAACGCGCGGATCTGCTCGGCATACGCCGCGGCGTCGCCGACGACGACGATGCACCACCGGCCGTCGACGAACCGCCGGTATGCCGCGTCCAGATCGCCCACGCTCAGGGCACCCATCGCCTCGAGGTTGTCGGTCGTGAACGTCATCGGCAGCCCGTCGAGCACCAGGCCGGCCGCCTCCTCGGCCACGGCGTCGGCCGTCGCTAACCGCCCCGGGGCGGTGCCGCGGATGAAGTCGACGCCCTCCACCCGCTCCCGCTCCTCGAACCCCTCACGGGCCCGGTCGAGGATGTCGAGGACGAGTTCGAGTGCGGCAGTGGTCACCTCGGTGCGCACCGACCCGCTCGTGACGAAGAGCCCGCCGGCCCGCCGCGGCCGGAAGGAGGCGCGCATCCCGTAGGTGTAGCCCTTCTCCTCGCGCAGCACGGCGTCGATCCGCGCGCTCGGCGAGCCGCCGACGACGAACCCGAGCACCGGGTATGCCGCCCACGCCGGCTCCACGTGCCGGTCCGGTCCGGCGCAGGCGACGGAGATCTCCGACTGGACCGAGTCCGGCCGGTCGACGAGCACGATCCGCAGGGCGTCGCCGGCCTGCTTGGGCGCCGTCAGGGCAGGTTGCACCGGCACCGGCAGGGGCGTCCACTCCCCCAGCGTCGCCGCCAGCAGCCCTGGCACGTCGATGCCGCTCAGGTCGCCGGCGATGACGAGGCTGGCGTGCGTCGGCCCGATGTGGGCGGCGTGGAAGTCGGCGATATCGGCACGCGTCACCCCGCGCACGGTCTCCGCGCTCCCCGCGGTGGGGCGGCTGGCCCGCTCGGAGGGGTCGTAGAAGGTCGCGGCGAGCTCGCGGGCGGCCCGGTGCGGCGCGGAGGCGCGTTCCTGCTCGAGCTCGGCGAGCCGGGAGCGCACCATCCGGCGCACCTGGTCCTCGGGGAACGCCGGCTCGGCCACCGCCTCATACAGCAGCTCCAGCGCGGCCCCGAGATTGCGCGCCGGCGCGTCGATGTCGACGTGCATCCCGCCGTCGGACAGGCCGGCGGCGAAGGCCACCCCTTTGCGCTCGAGGAGTTCGGTGAACTCGTCGGTGGTATGCCGTGTGCTCCCCTCGTCGAGCAGGCGCGACATGAGCGACGCGACGCCCTCCTTGTCGCGCGGTTCGGCGCGGACGCTGAGGGGCACGACGAGGCGCAGCGACACCACATACTGCCCGGGCAGATCGTAGGTGTGCACCCGCAGGCCGTTGAACAAGGTGGTGCTCGCCGGCAGCGGGAAGGACCACGGCCCGGCGGGGGCGACGTCCGGGCGGGCGGGCAGGCTCTCGGTCATCAGGCGGCCTCGGCGTTCTCGCGGGTCAGATAGGCGACGACGGCGCGCGAACTGGGCGCGAGCCAGGCGCCCGCGACCCGGCGGACGTCGTCGGCGGTGACGGCGGCATACCGGTCGAGCAGGGTGTTGATATGGCCGGCGTCGTCGTGCAGCAGCGCATAGTGGCTGATCAGGTCGGCGCGTTCCTCCTGCGAGGCGAGGGCGTGCAGCCAGGCGCGTTCGGCCTGGGCGAGGGCGGCTTCCATCTCGACGGCGCTCGGCCCCTCGGCCCGGAAGCGCTCCAACTCCTCGACGAAGACCTCCTCGACCGCTGCCGGGTCGGCGTCCTCGGCGAGGTCGATCGCGATCAGCCCGAGCGAGACGCCGTCGACGAATCCCATGGCCTGACCCTGCACCGAGTTGGCGACCTGCTGTTCGCGCACCAGCCGGCGCACCAGCCGGGACATCGACAACCCGGCGAAGGCCTCGATGGCCAGGTCGGCCGCGAGGAAGTCCGCATCGCTCTCGACGGGCAGCCGGAAGGCGATGTGCAGCCGGACGTTGGGGACATCACCGACGACGTCCAGGCGCGCGGGGGCGGCGAGGGGCGGCAGCTGCGGAAGGTTCGGGCGGCTCTCGCCGGGCGTGGCGGGCAGGCCGGCGAAGTAGCGTGCCACGCGCGCGAAGCCGTCCTCGGGCTCGATATCGCCGACGAGGGTCACGACGGTGTTGTCCGGGCGGTAGTGGGCGGTGAAGAAGGCGTGCACGTCCTCGACGCTCGCGGCGTCGAGGTCGGCCATGGATCCGATCGTCGGATGGTGATAGGGGTGGCCGTCGGGGAAGACGGTCGCGTACACGTCGCGCATGGCGTTGCCATAGGGCGCGTTGTCGTAGCGCTGGCGCTTCTCCTCCTTGACGACATCGCGCTGGTTGTCGAGGTTCTCCTGGTTGACCGCCTCGAGGAGCCCGCCGTGCCGGTCCGCCTCGAGCCACAGGGCCAGGTCGAGGACGCCGACGGGGATCGTCTCGAAGTAGTTGGTCCGGTCGAACCACGTGGTGGCGTTGAGCCGGCCGCCGTGCCCCATGAGCAGGCTGAAGTGCTCCCCGCTCGCGACCTGGCGCGACCCCTGGAACATCAGGTGTTCGAAGAGGTGGGCGAAACCGGTGCGACCCGCCACCTCGTGCCGGGACCCGACGTTCACCCAGAGATTGACGGTGACGGTCGGGACGCTGTGGTCGGGAGAGATCAGCACGCGCAGCCCGTTGTCCAGGGTGCGCTCGTGGATCGGATAGTCCAGGGGCATGGGGACACGATAGAGCCCCGAATTTACGTAAGACGGTTGGGCGGTTATAACCGCCGAGGCGTCGTACCTACCCGCGCGTAAGCGAAGAGCCCGGGACGAAATGTCGTCCCGGGCTCTTCGACACTGACGCGATTCGCAGTAGCGGGGGCAGGATTTGAACCTGCGACCTCCGGGCGTAATCCGCCGCCGTGGAAAGACTCGGACCATCGTGGACTTCCTCGGGTTTGAACGGGAAGACCGTGCGGTCACTTGCGGAGTGTAGTGGAGCGTCGTGGGAATCCAACCGACCGTATCTGGCCAGTTTGTGGCCGCCTGCCGAATCTGCACGTGAGAGCCCTTAGGCTCGACCTTCCAATGCGCCGTGGCTACACGCGATGACGCTGCGCCGCGCGGCGACCACCGATGCGGCCGCCGTCAGTGGGCGCGCCTAGCCTCGCGTCATGAAAGCCGGTTGGCAGCACGGGACACGGGATTACGACCCCGCGGCCGACGGTGACGAGGACGAGTGCGCGCGATGTGGCGCGGGACGGATGGCGCACCTGGCATCCCTCCGGGGTGTGGATCGAGGTGAACGGGCGACGGGTGCGCCGATGGGCCTTGCGCCGTCCGTGCTACCGCCCAGGGTCAGTGCACGACCATTACCGCCAGTGTGTCGAGGTGAACGAGGCGTCCGGCGCGGCTGGCCGAGTGGAGTCCTGAGAGCACACGCCGCAGACGAACGGCGCCCCCCGCGCCGGCGAACCGGGCGGGGGCGTCGTCCCTCATGTGCAGGACCCGTGGGGGGCGGGCTCGACCGCCGCGACGACGCCCACCCTCACAGGTGGCATCAGTACGCCCACCCGGGCGGCATGTGCTCCCCTGGTGCCACGCCAAGAGAAAAGCAATTTGGCCTCGGACGAGTCTGCGCGGGTCACGAGCCACATTCGGTTGGGTCCGAGGGGGGACTTGAACCTGATGGATTCCTGCTCAGGACAACGACTTACGCCGTTCTGAGCACGAAATCGGGTCCGCTTGGTCCCCATTCTCCCCCGATAAGCCGGGGGCGTGCCCCCTGGGGGTGCACCGATCTTCTGCTGGAGCCTCAAGTCTAACTCGTAGGTCGGGACCCACAGTCTGGGTCGTGGGGTGAGTGCGTTCACGAAGCCGTAGCCAGCGTCGTCGGCGGGCAAGAAAAAATCGCCCACGCGGCGCCGACCGGTCGACCGTTCTGCTCGGCGGCGAACCCGAAGTCCCCCCTCTCTGGATCCAGGTGCGTGTAGTGAGCGAACTCCGCACGCTCAACGACATCGCTCAGACTGAAGCGCTCCTCATCCCAATTGATGTTGCCCAGCGTCGCGATCCGCAAAAGCGGGGCATCGGCCGGGGTCAGGTGCCTGAGTGCGGGATTGGTCACCCGCGGTAGCGTAGCCAGCCGTCACCACGGCGGCGGCGCCGGTCACATCGCCTAGGGAAGCGCTGATCTTTAGGACTGTGCGGCCTGTTGGCTGGCTCTGACGTGTGTCTGAGTCTTTGAGACATTCCGCGGGATTAATTCCCAACCAAGGTGCGGTCGTGGTCATGACTGTTTTCCTTGGTGTGATCGACGGTAGTCGATCCGGTTCTGGCGTGCAGCGGCCATGCCCTCGCGTCGTGCCTGACGGATCTGCTCGCCTCGGCCGAGGTGTTCGTCCTCGGGGGTGACGTAGCCGATCCCGGCGTGCGGGCGCAGGGTGTTGTAGCGGTCCTTGACGAGGGTGAGCTCGGCCTCGAGTATGCCGGGGTCGGTGATCTTCTCCAGGTGCGGGTGCTCGGTCTTGGCGTGGCCGAAGAGGGACTCGATCCAGGGCTGGTCGGTCGGGGTGCCGGGACGGCCGAAGCGTTGAGCGATGTACACCCCGGCGAGGAACTCGCGGGTGGAGTGCGACCTCATCTGGGGTCCGTTGTCCGAGACGGTCAACAGCAGTGGTATCTGCTCGGTCTCGGCGATGGCCTTCTCGAGCGCGTCGGCCTGGCCGCTGCGCAGCGCAGCGACCAGGACCTTGCTGGCCTCGGCGTCACGGGCCTGGACCGTGGCCATCAGGCCCTGCTCATAGAGTGCCTCGAGGAAGCACACCTCGACCTGGGTGGAGGACTCCTCGGCCGAGACCACGGTGGCCAGCCAGTACTTCGAGACCACGTCGATGACCGCGACCGCGCACCGCTTGGCCCGGGTGAAGTGCGTGAAGTCGTAGCACCAGATCCGGTTCGGAGCCCACTCCAACCAGGGCGGCCAGGTCGGCTTCGGCGCCGGATCCCGTGGCGGATTCCCAGGAAGCACAAGCCCTTCCGCAGTCAGGACCCGCCGCACCGTCGCCGGTGAGACATGCACCAGCTGCTCCCGTGAGCCGCGGTGAGCGAGCTTGCGGTGCGAACGGTCGACCTCGCCCCACTGAGCGTGCAGCTCGATGATCGCGGCCCGCTCGTCCTCCAGGATCCCATGCACCGCCCCACCACCAGGGACCGCGTCGGCCAGCCCGTCACGACCGTGTGCGACGTAGCGGGCCCGCCACCGCGCGACCCGGTCCTGATCCACCTCGAGCAGCGCGCACGCCGTGCGGGTGGACCAGCCCGCCCGCTCGGCGTGAGCGACCAGGTCGAGCAGGCCGGCCTTGACGGTAGCGTCCACCCGGGACGGGACTGGGCCGGCGCTCAGTCCCAACGCGCTTTTCCCTCGTGCAGGTACAACGCCACCGCCTGCTCGGTCACCGTCGCCTTGAGCCGCTCGACCTCGGCGCGCAGCTCGACGATCTCGGCCTGCTCCGGGGAGAGCCCCGGACGGCCGGGCTTGGCCGACAACGCCGTCAACGCCCCGGTCTTGGCGGCCTTGGCCACCGAGACCACCACCGAGCGGTCCACCCCGTACTTGGTCGCGATCTCGCGCTGGGTGCCCTGCCCGGTGAGCATCGCCACCCACATCTCGTACTTCTGAGACGGCGCCACCCTGTGCGTCAGGCTGAGGTGAGACACATCTGCTGAGTTCCTTCCCTTGCACGGGGCGAGAAGCGAGTTGCTACCGATGACGATGACCCTGGCTGATTCCTGCGTCGATGATGGGGGTATGGGACCTCGAGCTGACCGGCCCAAGCGCCGCACCTTCACCGCGGAGTACAAGGCGAACCTGCTGGCCGAGTACGAGGCAGCAGATCGAGGTGAGCGTGGTGCGATCCTGCGCCGTGAGGGCCTGTACTCCTCGCACATCATCGAGTGGCGCAAGGCCGCCGATGCCGGCGCCCTCTCCGGGCTGGCCCCGGCCACCAGGGACCGGCGCGACCGCGAGATCGAGCGACTGCGGGCCAGGGCGGAGAAGGCCGAGGCCGAGCTGGCCCGGACCCGCGCAGCGTTGGACCTGGTGGGAAAAGCACACGCGCTCTTGGAGACGCTCTCCGAGAGCGCGGAGCCGCCGAGGCGGTCGCCGCGGTGATCAACCCGCTGGTCGAGGAGCTCGCCTCGCACACCAACGTCAAGACCGCCTGCGACCTGCTGGGCCGACCCCGCGGCAGTCACTACCGGGCCAAGGCGCCCAAGCCGGCCCGGCAGCCGGGGCCGCGGCCGGCGCCGCCGAACGCGCTCAGCGACGACGAACGCGCCCAGGTCCTCGGTGTTTTGACCAGTGACCGGTTCGTCGACAAGTCGGTGGCCCAGGCGTGGGCGACGCTGCTGGACGAGGGCACCTACCTGTGCTCGATGGCGACGATGCACCGGATCCTGCGCGCCCACGGCGCTGCAGGTGAGCGCCGTGCCCAGGCCACGCACCCGGCGAGGACCAAGCCCGAGTTGGTGGCCACCAAGCCGGGGCAGGTCTGGTCCTGGGACATCACCAAGCTCCGTGGCCCAGAGCGCGGGGTCTATTACGACCTCTACGTTGTGCTCGACATCTTCTCCCGCTTCGTCGTGGCCTGGACGATCGCCGCCTGTGAAGACAGCCAGATCGCCAAAACGATGCTCGAGCAGGCGATGGGAGTGCACGGCATCCCCGAGGCGATCCACGCCGATCGGGGCACCTCGATGACCTCCAAACCGGTTGCCCAGTTGATGGTCGACCTTGGCGTCGCACGCTCGCACTCCCGTCCGCACGTCTCGAACGACAACCCCTACAGCGAGGCCGCGTTCAAGACGCTGAAGTACGCCCCGGTCTTCCCCGAGCGGTTTGGCTCGCTGGCCGACGCCCGCGCGTTCGGCGAGAGGTTCTTCAGCTACTACAACCATGAGCACCGCCACTCCGGGATCGGGTTGCACACCCCGGCGTCAGTGCACTTCGGCACCGCGACCGAGGTCCGCGCCCAACGGCAGCAGACCCTGAACGCGGCCTACACCGCCCACCCCGAGCGCTTCGGGAACCGCCGACCACAGCCACCGAAACTGCCCGCCGTTGCGTGGATCAACCAGCCCTCGCAGGAGGCCCTGATACAGACCGCTTGACGAGACGTGTCTCAACCGGCTTGACACCTTCCGCCAACACGCGTCTCTTCTTCCGCGGCGTCGTCTTCTTCGACATGTTCTGATCCGACATGGTCATCGACCTCCTGATCGACTCGCCACGCCGCACCCTGGTTGGTATTTAATCCCCCCATATGTCTCACGAACTCAGACGCAGAACAGGCTCGGCCGGGCGGGTCGGGAAATGATGGGGTCGTGGACAGTGAGCAGCTCTCCTTCACCGACGTCGAGTACGGCAACCGGCGGCGGGTTTCGCGCCGGGAGAAGTTCTTGGAGCAGATGGACGCC
>Ga0209368_1000522_pt1 | contig 30241 bp, 23 predicted proteins | sample EBPBio242008_DNA_FD_185862 | JGI IMG/M metagenome (GOLD analysis project Ga0209368, IMG submission 185862) | Wastewater treatment Type I Accumulibacter community from EBPR Bioreactor in Madison, WI, USA - Reactor 1_4/24/2008_ DNA (SPAdes)... | ecosystem: Engineered > Bioreactor > EBPR >...
CACCTGCACCACCTGCAGCACCCCCGCCTAACTGCGATCATGGAGGCGCTGGTGCGCGACGCGAAGAGCCGCGCCGATTTCGCCGGCGCCGAGACGGCCGCGCTGTCGCTGGCGGGCCTGCGCGTCACGGTCGAGGAGACGATCGAACGGGGCGGCGAGACGCTGCCGGCGGTGAAGGGGCGGCTCGCCAGCACCGGGAAGGCCGCCGTGATGTATCCCGGCACCTTGCCCGACGACCCCGCCCGCCTGTTGTCGCCGGCCCGCGAGGGGGCGGAGCGCTGGCTGGATGCCGACTACCAGGTGATGAGCTTCCTGCCCTCGCGCGTCACGTGCCGCCCCGGCGAAGGCCCGCCCCATATCCGGCTGGACCGGGCGGCCGAGTTCCTGATCGGAGACCGGCTGTGACCGAAGAACCCCGCGCCGCCCCCGTCGTGATCCACCTGGACGATGAACTGCCCGATGCCGGCGCCGCGCCGGCGGTGCCAGAGCCTTTGCCCGAGGGCCGCGCCATGCAGGCGGCGGCGCATCTGGCCACGGCGCGGCGGCCGGCTTCGGTGCGCTTTGCCCTCTGGGCCTTCGGGGCGCTGTTCTCCTTCGTCCTGTCGGTCGCGGCCTGGAACTTCGTGACCGGGCTTTTCGCGGCCAACGGGGTGCTGGGCTGGGTGGCGCTGGCGCTGGTGGGGCTGGCGGTGCTGTCGCTGCTGGTCCTGGCGGTGCAGGAGCTTGCGGCCTTTGCCCGGCTGGGGCGGATCGACCACCTGCGCGACCGGGTGGCGACGGCGGCGGCGGGGCATGATCTGGCGGCGGCGCGGAAGGCGGCGGCGGGGGTGACCGCGATTTATGCCGGGCGGGCCGAGATGGCCTGGGCGCGGGCGCGGCTGGAGGAGCGGGCGGGCGAGGTGCTGGATGCCGATGCCCTGCTGGGTCTGACCGAGACCGAGTTGCTGGGGCCGCTGGACCAGAGGGTCCGGCGCGAGATCGAGGCGGCGGCGCGGCAGGTGGCCACGGTCACGGCCTTCGTGCCGCTGGCGCTGGCCGATGTGGCCATGGCGCTGTGGGCCAACCTGCGGATGATCCGGCGGATTGCCGAGATTTATGGGGGGAAGTCGGGGAGCTTCGGGTCCTGGCGGCTGTTGCGGCGGGTGTTCAGCCATCTGGTGGCCACAGGGGCGATCGCCTTAACCGATGACCTGATCCATTCGGTCGCGGGCGGGGGGCTGTTGTCCAAGGTCTCGCGGCGGTTCGGCGAGGGGGTGGTGAATGCGGCCCTGACGGCGCGGGTGGGGGTGGCGGCGATGGAGGTCTGCCGGCCCATGCCCTTTGCCAGCCTGGACCGGCCCAAGATCACGAACCTGGTCAGCCGGGGGCTGGCGGGGCTGTTCGGGTCGGACAAGGAGCCCGGCTGAGGGAGCCCGGCTGAGGGGCGTCCGAGCTCGGACGCCTGGCCGGATCAAGCAATATCAATGACTTGCCAAGCCGCTTTAACTTGGACTTAAGAATTGTCCAAGCCCCCCCGGCCCGCGGCCCTGCCCTACTCGGCCGAGCGCAGCACCTGGGCCGGCCGGGCGGCCAGCGGACGAAGCGCGAAGAGAAGCCCCGCCAGCATGACCGCCAGCACACCGCCAAGAACGATGCCGATGGCCGAGACCGGCTCGAAGGCATAGGCCACCTCCATCACGAAGGTCATCACGGCCCAGCCCGCGATGCCGCCGGCCACCACGGCGACCAGACCCGCCGCAGCGCCCATCAGAGCGGCGCGCAGCGCGAAGCTGGCCAGGATGCGCCCCCGCGTGGCGCCAAGGACCTTGAGCACCGCCGCCTCGTAGACCCGCGCGCGTTCGCCCGCCGCCGCCGCGCCGATCAGCACGGCAAAGCCGGTGACAAGCGTGGCCGCCGCCGCCCAGGCGGTGGCGGTGGCGATGGCCGACAGCGCCTCGGTCACGCGACCGATGGCTTCCTTGACGGAAATGCCGGTGACATTGGGCATCTGCCGCCCGATGTCGCGGGCGATCTGCGCCTCGGCTTCCGGTTCGGCATAGACGGTGGCGATCCAGGAATGCGGCGCGCCCTGAAGCGCGGCGGCATCCATCACCATGACGAAGCCCATGCCGGCATTGGAGAAATCGACCTCGCGGAAGCTGGTGATGCGCGCGGTCAGGTCTCGGCCCAAGACGTTCACGGTGATGGTGTCGCCCAGTTTCAGGCCGATCTCTTCGGCCTCCTCCGCGGCAAAGCTGATCTGCGGCTCGCCGGCATAGCCCTTGGGCCACCATTCGCCGGCGGTCAGCTTCGTGCCCTCGGGCAGTTCATCGGCGTAGCTCAGGCCCCGGTCGCCGCGCACCACCCAGTGCTCGCCCGCCACTTCCTTGGCCGGGCGCCCGTTGATCTGGGTGATGACACCGCGCAGCATCGGCGCGCTTTCGGTTTCGGACACGGCCGGATCGTCCTGCATCCGCTGGCGGAACCTGTCGATCTGATCGGGCTGGATGTCGATGAAGAAGAACGAGGGGGCGCGGGCGGGAAGGTCGCGGTCGATGGCGGCGCGCAGGTTGGCGTCGATCTGGCCCACGGCGGCCAGCACCGAAAGCCCGAGACCAAGCGACAGGACGACCGAGCGCGCCTCGGGCCCCGGCCCACCGACCGAGGCAAGCGCGAGGCGCAGGCCAGTGCGGCCCTGCATGATGCGTGAGCGGGCAAGCGCGCGAGCCGCGCGGCGCAGGCCGGACGCCGCCAGCGCCAGCACGAGAAGGGCCGCGAGGATGCCGCCGGCCGAGCCGAGCGCGATCTTCCACAGTCCCGAGAACCAGACCGCGCCGCCGATCAGCAGGCCGGCCAAGGCGATGATGGCGACGAGATGCCGGGCAGCGGGCCAGCCGCGCGTGCCTGCGTCGCCACGGTAGAGCGCGGCAGCGCGCACCCGTTCCACCCGCGCCAGCGGCCAGAGCGCGAAGAGGAAGGCGGTGACGAAACCGTAGAAGGCCGCCTCGATCAGCGGCTGCGGATACGGCGCGATATCGGCCGGGAAGGGCAGCGCCGATTCGATGGGGCCGGAGAAGAGGACCGGCACGCCCACGCCCAGCATGAGGCCAAGGGCGATGCCGAAGGCCGCCAGAACCGCGACCTGCATCAGGTAGATGCGAAAGATCAGCGGCCCTGTCGCGCCCAGGGTTTTCAGCGTGGCGATGGTGGCGGTCTTGCCCTCCAGATAGGCGCGCACCGCGGCAGAGACGCCGATGCCGCCCACGGCCAGCCCTGCAAGACCCACGAGCACCAGGAAGGACCCCATCCGGTCCACGAAATTCTCGACCCCCGGCGCCGCGCGGCGGGCGTCGGCCCACCGCATCCCCTTGTCCTTGAAATTGGCCTCGGCGCTGTCTTCCAGCGCCTGAAGATCGGCGCCGGGCGGGAGGGTCAGGCGGTATTGCGTTTCATAAAGCGTGCCGGGGCCGATCAGCCCGCTGTTGGCAAGATCGGACGTGCGCACCAGGGTGCGCGGACCGAAGGAAAAGCCGCCGGTGGCGCTGTCGGGTTCGCGCACCAGAAGCGCGCCGACATGGAATTGCTGGGTGCCAAGGTTGAAGCGGTCGCCCACCGACAGCAACAGCCGGTCGGCGAGTGCCTTGTCGAGCACGCCGCCGGGCAGGCCGTCCTTGGGAGCGAAGGCCTGGGCGAGGTCTGGGGCGCCGTCGAGTTCGACCTGGCCCACCAGCGGATAGAGGTCATCCACCGCCTTGACCTGGGTGAGCGCCGAATCCTCCTGCCCCGCCGGGCCGGCCCGGACCATGGAGCGGAAATCCACCACCTCGGACACCCTGGCGGTGCGGGCGTCGATCCAGGCGCGTTCCTCGGGCGTGGCGAAGCGGTAGGTGAATTCCAGTTGCGCATCGCCGCCCAGGAGGATGGCCCCCTGTTCGACCAGGCCCTGCTCGATGGAGGCGCGCACGAGGCCCACCCCGGCGATGGCGGCCACGCCAAGCGCGAGGCAGGCGAGGAAGATGCGGAACCCGGCGAGGCCTCCGCGAAGCTCGCGGCGGGCGATGGTCCAGGCGAGGGTCATGCCTGCATCCCGGCTGCAGGACGGGCGATACTGCCCGTCTCGCCCTCGACCATGCCGTCACGGAGCCGGATCACCCGGTCGCAGCGGTCGGCGAGTTCGGGGGCGTGCGTGACCAGCACCAGCGTCGCGCCGTGGCGGTCGCGCAGGCCGAAGAGAAGCTCCATGATCGCGGTGCCGTTCACGCCGTCGAGGTTGCCGGTGGGCTCGTCGGCCAGAAGGATCGCGGGGCGCGGCACGGCGGCGCGGGCCAGTGCCACGCGCTGCTGCTCGCCCCCCGACATCTGGGCGGGGTAGTGGTCCTTGCGCGCGCCGAGGCCCACGGCATCGAGTTCCGCCGCGGCACGGGCGAAGGCATCGGCCGCGCCCATCAATTCCAGGGGAACGGCCACGTTTTCCAGCGCGGTCATGGTGGGAATCAGGTGGAAGCTCTGGAAGACCACGCCCATATTCCCCCGGCGGAACCGGGCCAGCGCGTCCTCGTCCATCGCGGTCAGGTCCTGTCCCAGGGCGGTGACGCGGCCGGATGTGGCGCGTTCGAGCCCGCCCAGAAGCATGAGGAGAGACGACTTGCCCGAACCCGATGGCCCGATGAGACCCAGCGTCTCGCCCCGTGCGACGTTCAGCGTGATGCCCCGGAGGATTTCGACTGGCCCGGCATTGCCGGCAAGGGTAAGCCGCGCTTCGGAAAGCGCGAGAACGGGATCGGTCATCAAGTCTGCCCTTCTTGCCTGTCGTGCCCTTGGATATGGCGCGGCGCGGGCCTTGCGCAATGTCACTTTGGCGTGCGCGATGGTTTTGCCCGGACTTGCGGCAGCCGAACCGGTGCAGGTGGTGGCCCTGGGCGACAGCCTGACCGCCGGATACGGGCTGGCCGAGGGCGAGGGCTTCGTGCCGCAGTTGCAGGCCTGGCTGAAGGCCAATGGCTCGGATGCGGTGGTGGCGAATGCCGGGGTGTCGGGGGATACCACGGCGGGCGGCCTGTCGCGGCTGGACTGGGCGCTGGCGCCAGGGGCGGATGCGCTGATCGTGACGCTGGGGGGCAACGACATGCTGCGGGGGATCGACCCGGCCGCCACGCGGGCCAACCTGGACGCGATCCTGACCAAGGCGCAGGAGAAGGGCCTGCCGGTGCTGCTGGTGGGGATGCAGGCGCCGGGCAACTATGGGCCGGACTACAAGGCGGAATTCGACGCGGCCTATCCGGAGTTGGCGGCGTCGCATCGGGTGCTGTTCGCCGAAAGCTTCCTGGGCCCCCTGATCGCCCAGGCGCCGGATGCGGCGGCGCTGGCGCCCTGGCTGCAGGCGGATGGCATCCATCCCAATGCGGACGGGGTGAAGATCATCGTGGCGGGGCTGGGGCCGAAGGTGCTGGAACTTGTCGGGCAGGTGAAATAACCCTTTGCCGCGCGCCGGTTGCGAGGCCGGGGGGCCGTATGCCCCCCGCCACCGGCTCTTGAACGGGTGGCAGACCCCCGAGGATGTTTGAGAACAGAAGTAGGGGGAGAGGGATGCAGGACTTCCTCACGGAATTGGCGGAGATCGTCGGAGCGGCGCATGTCCTGACCGGTGCGGATGTGGAGCGCTTCGCGAAGGACGCGAGCGGGCATTACCACGCGGCGCCGCTGGCGGTGGTGCGGCCGGGATCGGTGGACGAAGTCTCGCAGGTGGTGCGGGCGGCGGGGCGCGCGGGCGTGCCGGTCGTGCCGGTTTCGGGCAATACCGGGATCGTGGGCGGCACGATGACGAATGGCGGGCTGATGCTGTCGGTCGAGCGGCTGAACCGCATCCGCGAGCTGCGCCCCGGCGCGCGGCTGGCGGTGGTCGAGGCGGGGGTGGTGCTGGACCGGCTGCATGAGGCGGCGGCGGAGCATGACCTGTATTTCCCGCTGTGGTTCGGGGCGCGCGGGTCGGCGATGATCGGCGGGGTGCTGTCCACCAATGCCGGCGGGTCGAACGTGCTGCGCTATGGCTCCACCCGGGCGCTGTGCCTGGGGCTGGAGGTGGTGCTGGCGGATGGCCGCGTGCTGAACCTGATGAGCGAACTGCACAAGGACAATTCCGGCTATGACCTGAAGCAGATGTTCATCGGGGCCGAGGGCACGCTGGGCGTGATCACCGCCGCGGTGATGAAGCTGGTGCCGGCGCCCAAGGCCCATGCCACGGCCTGCATCGCCATGGACCGGCTGGGGCCGGCGCTGGAGCTTCTGAACCGCTGCCAGAAAGCCTCGGGCGGGCTGGTGGAGGCGTTCGAGTTCATGCCCGATACCTACATGCGCCAGCTGCGCAAGGTACGGCCCGACCTGGGCCTGCCTTTCGAGACCATCCCGCCCGTCACCATCATGATCGAGCTGGGCGCGACCGCCCCGGCACTGGCCGAGGCCGGACCGGATGGCAGCGTACCGCTTGCCACGATCCTGGAAGAAGCTCTGGGCGAGATGCTGGAGGCCGGGCTCATCACCGATGCGGTCTTTGCCAAGACCGAGGCGCAGCGGCGCGCGATGTGGGCGCGGCGCGAGGCGGCGGCCGAGATCACCTATTCCCGCCTGCCTGCCATCGACACCGACATCGCCATGCCGCTGGACGCGGTAGAGACCTTCCTTGCGCGGTTCCACGACCGCCTGCCCGCCATCGACGCCGGGGCCGAGACCTTTACCGTGGCGCATCTGGGCGACGGCAACCTGCATTTCACCGTGTTTCCAACCGATGGCTCTCCCGAAATGCATGACCGGATGGTCGAGACGATCGAGGATGTCGTGCAGGGTCTGCGCGGCACCTTCTCGGCCGAACATGGCGTGGGCCTTTCCAAGAAGAACTCGATGGCGCGGCGCAAGGACCCCGTGGCTCTGGATGTCATGCGGGCGGTCAAGGCGGCGCTGGACCCGACCAATCTGATGAACCCCGGCAAGATCATCCCCTGATGTCCACGCTTGGCCTTGTTGCACGGCAGCCGGTGCTTGCGGGCATCGCGCTGGCGCTGCTCTTGCTGGGGGGACTGAATGCCTCGGTGTACCCATACCAGTCTCTCATCGCCATCGAGCGGATCGGGCTTTCTCACACTGCCTATGCCGGGCTGATGGTGCTGGCCTCGGCCGTTGCCGTGACGACCTCGGTTCTGCTGGGCGTACTCTCGGACCAGCGCTTTGACCGCCGCGCGGTCGCGCTGTTCACGGCCGCCTGCGGCGCGGTTGGGATCGGGGCGATGGCGGTGGCGCCGGGGGTCTGGACGCTGATCCTGTGCCACGGGCTGATGCTGCCGGTGCACACGAGCCTCTATGGCCAGATATTCGCGCTGTCGCGGCTGGCGACCGGCACCATGCCGCGCGAGAGGGACGCGATCCAGTCCACGGTGCGTTCAGCCATGTCGCTGAGCTTTCTGGGCATGATGCTGTTCTGGACCTGGGCCTTTGCGCGGGGCGCCGATGTGATGTCGGTCTATCTGACCGGCTGCGCGGTGGCGGTGGGATTGTTGGTGGTGATCGCGCGCGTCTGGCCGCGCGATGCCGAGGCGGCCTGGGAAGACACGCCGCCCGTGCTGAATCTGAAGGCGGCGCTGGCGCAGATCGCCCGGCCGCGCATCCTGGTGCGGCTGGTCTGCATGGGATCGGTCGCCACGGCGGGGCTTCTGTTCATGGCGCTGGCCTCTCTGGTGTTCGAGGCGGCCCCCGGCCGGGGCCCCGAAGCGATGGCGCTGTACTGGGGCATGGTGGCGGGCTGGGAGATCCCGGCGATGCTGGTCTTGCCGCGCTGGCTGAACCGCTTGCCGCGCGCGCGGATGCTGCTGATCGGCGCGGCGATCTACGGCACGCATCTGGCGCTGATGCCGGCGCTGGTGGCAACGCCGCTGATCTGGGTGCTGCCGGTGCTGGCGGGCCTGGGTGGCGCTTTGCTGATCATCATGCCCATCGGCTATTACCAGGACCTGATGGAGGGCCAGCCGGGCATCGCCGGGGCGCTGATGGCAGTGCAGCGGCTGATGGGCGACATCCTGGCCGCTGGGGCCTTTGCCATTGGCATGGCGCTGGACGGGCCGGAACTGACGGCGCTGGCCGGGACGGTGATGGCGGTTCTGGGTGCGACGGCGCTGGTGATGGTGGACCGGCGGCGGGGCTGAGGCCGATCTCCGCCGCGGAAATCGGGCCGGATTTCGCGCGAAATCCGCCCCTTCCCTTCGGCCCGCGCCCGCGCTACCGCTGCTGCCCATGTCCGCCCTTTCGCTTGTCCTGCGCGATCCGGTGCTCCGGCTCGCCTCCGGCCTGTCCTTCCTGCTGGGGGCGCTGGCCTGCACCATCGGCCCCTATGTCTCGGTCCTTGCGGTCGAGACCTTCGGGCTGGGCGACCGGGGCTATGCGGCGATGCTGGCGCTGTCCACCGCGCTGTCGGTGGCGGCCGCGCTGTGGGTGGGCATCCGCGCCGACCAGACCGCGCGGCGGCGGAGGCTGACCCTGCTGGCGCTGGTCTCGCGGACCCTGGGGCTGGGGCTGGTGGCGCTGGTGCCCGGTGTGGCGAGCTTTCTTCTGTACCAGGTCCTGCTGGGGCCCGTCGGGGCCACGGTCTTTGGCCAGATCTTCGCGCTGGCGCGGCTGGCGGCCTCGACCCGGCCGATGGCGGAACGCGATGCGGTGATGGGCGTGGTGCGGGCGCTGTTCGCCGCGCCCTTCGTGGTGGTGCTGCCGCTTTGGGCGCTGGCCTTTCGCGAAGGGGTGCCGGTGCTGGCGGTCTATCCGGTGAGCTTTGCGCTGTCGCTGGTCATGCTGGCGGTGGCCTGGGCCTTCTGGCCGCGCGACGGGGCGACAGACTGGGCCGACGCCCGGTCGGGCCTGAGCTTTGGCGCGGCGCTGCGCGAACTGGCCCATCCGCGGCTGGTGTCGCGCATCCTGATGCTGGGCGCCGTGGGCAGCATGATGACGCTGTACATGGCGCTGGCCGGGCTGGTGCTGTCACCGGCCATCGGGCGCGGGCCCGGGGATGTGGCGCTGTATGTCGGGCTTGTGGCGGGGCTGGAGGTGCCCTTCATGCTGGCCGTGCCGCGGCTGACGGCGGGTATGGGGCGGGCGCGGGCGATCCTGATCGCCTCGGCCATCTATGTGCTGCACCTTGGGCTGATGCCGGTGCTGGCGCCGGGGCCGTGGCTTTGGCTTCTGGTGCTGCCGGCCGCGGCGGGGGGCGCGGTGATCATCACCCTGCCCATCGCCTATTTTCAGGACCTTCTGTCCGAACGTCCCGGCACCGGCGCCTCGCTCACGGCGCTGCAGAAGCTGGCGGGCGACGTGATGGCGGCGCTGGCCTTTGGCCTGGGGGCCTGGATCGGGGGCTATGCGCTGGTGGCGCTGATCGGCTGCGTCATGGGGCTGGCCGCCGCGGCCTGGCTGGCACGGGCCGACCGGCGCTAGGCGTCAGCCAAAGAACCCCGGCCCCGCCTCGGCCAGAAGGCGCGCCGCCAGGTCGCGGCCCAGATCGGGGCCGTCGGTCGCAGAACCGCGGATCTCGCCCGCCACCACCGCCGACCCGTCGGGGCGCAGAAGCTCGCCCCTCAGCCAGAGGTTCGCGCCCTCCAGCACGGCCAGCCCGGCGATCGGCGTCTCGCAGGACCCGTCCAGCCGGGCCAGGAAGGCGCGTTCGGCATCGACGCGCAGGCCGGTCTCGCGGTCGTGGATGGCGTTCAGCATGGCATGGATGCGCACGTCGCCCGCGCGGCGTTCCACCCCGATGGCGCCCTGGGCCACGGCGGGCAGCATCTCGGCCGGCTCGATGGCCGATTGCGCGACATGCGCCATCCCAAGCCGCGTCAGCCCCGCCATGGCCAGGAAGGTGGCCTGGGCCACGCCCTCGTCCAGCTTGCGCATCCGGGTCTGGACGTTGCCGCGAAACTCGACCAGCTGCAGGTCGGGGCGGCGATGCTTCAGCTGCGCGCGCCGCCGCAGCGAGGAGGAGCCGACCACCGCGCCCTCGGGCAGGTCGGCCAGCCGCAGGGCGACGGGCGAAACGAAGCCGTCGCGCACATCGGCGCGCGGCAGGTAGCAATCCAGCACCAGCCCCTCGGGCTGCTGCGTCGGCATGTCCTTCATGGAATGGACCGCGATGTCGATGCTGCCCGCCAAGAGCGCCTCTTCGATCTCGCGGGTGAACAGGCCCTTGCCGCCGATCTCTTTCAGCGACTTATCCTGGATCTGGTCGCCCGTGACCTTGATCACCACGATCTGGAAGGCCGCCTCCTCCAGCCCGAAGGCGGCCATCAGGCTGCGGCGCGTCTCATGCGCCTGCCACAGCGCAAGGGGCGAGCCGCGGGTACCGATCTTGAGGGGGGAGGCGGGGGTGGGAAGGTCCGGTGTCATGGGCCAAAGACTTACAGCCGGGGCGCGGTTCCGTCCACTGGGCAGGGTGAGGTGTCGCATCACCTTGACATCGCGCCGCATCCCGTGAAGGCAGGGGGCAAGGAGAATGCGATGGCCACCAAGACAATCCTCCGCGCCCTGGCGGGAGAAACCCTTCCCACCCCGCCGATCTGGATGATGCGTCAGGCGGGCCGCTACCTGCCGGAATACCGCGCCACACGGGCGCAGGCGGGGGATTTCCTGTCGCTTTGCTACACGCCCGACCTGGCGGCCGAGGTGACGCTGCAGCCGATCCGCCGCTATGGCTTCGACGCGGCGATCCTGTTCGCCGACATCCTGCTTCTGCCGCAGGCGCTTGGCCCGAAACTGTGGTTCGAAACCGGCGAAGGGCCCCGGATGGAGACCACCACCACCCCGGCCCAGGTGGCCGCGCTGAAGCCCACCGAGGCGATCCACGACACGCTCGCGCCGGTTTACGAGACCGTGCGCATCCTGTCGCGCGAACTGCCGAAGGAAACCACGCTGATCGGTTTTGCCGGGGCGCCCTGGACGGTGGCGACCTACATGATCGCGGGCCGCGGCACCAAGGATCAGGGTCCCGCCCATGCGCTGAAGGCGGCCGACCGCGCGACCTTTGCCGCTCTGATCGACCGCATCACCGGGGCGACGGTGGAGTACCTCTCCGCCCAGGTCGAGGCCGGGGCCGAGGTGGTGAAGCTGTTCGACAGCTGGGCCGGCAGCCTGAAGGGCCAGGATTTCACCGATTTCGCGGTGAAGCCCACCGCTCGCATCATCGCCGCGCTGAAGGCCCGCCACCCCGGCCTGCCGATCATCGCCTTCCCGCGCGAGGCGGGCGAAGGCTATACCGGCTTTGCCAGGGCCACCGGCGCCGATTGCGTGGCGCTGGACAATTCGGTTTCCCCGGAATGGGCGGCCGAACATGTGCAGAAGGACGGCTGCGTGCAGGGCAACCTCGACCCGTCCTTCATGGTCACGGGCGGGCCGGCACTGGTGGAGGCCACGCGCCGCGTGGTGCGCGCCTTTGCCGGCGGGCCGCATATCTTCAACCTCGGCCACGGCATCACCCCCGATGCCAACCCCGAGAACGTGGCCCTCATGGTGCGGACGGTGCGGGAGGGCTGAGGCCATGCACCGCGCCGCCGCCGTCCTGCTCGCGATCCTCGCCGCCGCGCCTGTGCAGGCCGCGGTTGAAGCCTGCCTGACCACCATCGGCGGGGCCGACATTCCGCTGTCTTACGACACCTCCGACAAGGCCCTGCGCGACAACCGGTCGATGCGCGAGCGGCTGTTCGGCGGCTACGGCCATGTCACCTGCCCCGGCTATGTCACGCTGCGCGCCATGACGCCCGACCTGACCGATGACCAGCGCCAGCCCTTCTGCCTGGTCTGGGACGAAAAGGCCGACACCTACACCGGCTTCCAGGTGGGCAAGCGCGATGCCTGGTCCGAGTGCTCCGCGCCTTCGGGGCTGTTCTGCCGGGGGGTCAATGCCTCGGCCCAGACGGCGGGCGCCGTTGCCGGTGCCATCGGCCGCGCCGCGACCGGCGCGCCCTTGACCGGCGGCGCAAATGCAACGCTGGACACCGCCTCGGGCGCGCTGATCGCGACCGGCGCGGGCAGTTCAATCCTGACCATGCTCGGCTCGGCGGCCAGTTCTGCGGTGGCCGCGCTGTCAGCCCCCGCCGTGGCGGCTGGCGCCGCCATCACCGTGGTGGCGGTCGGCGGCGCGGTTTATGTCTGCGGGGAATAGCGCCGTCAGCGGTCCGCCTACTCCTGCACCTGGCAGATGCCGTTGGCGCCGCCCTTGCCGGTCCAGGTGGCCAGAACCGAACCATCGGGGTTGATGCTGAAGTCGATGGCGTCGTGGCCGTGGGTGGCCTCCCAGGCCGTGGCGCTGAATTTCTTCAGCTTGGCTTCCTTGCCGTTGATGTAGACCGGCCCGCCTTCATCGGCATGCACCTCGACCCCGGCACCGCAGGTGGCGTTGAAGAAGGGAATACCGGCCTGGGCGGCACCTGCCGCGACCAGGACGAAAGCGGTGGAAAGGACAAGGGCGCGCATGATCAACCTCTGCAAAGTTTCGCTGGCTCCGGAAACCTCCGGAACCGCGGAAACGCTACGAAGGTCGGCGCCGCGCCACTATCCGCAAGGCGAAACCCGCCTCACCCGCACTTGGAATGGCCGCAGGATCCGCAGGTCAGGCAGCCCTCGACCATGCGCAGATCAAAGCTGCCGCAGCTTGGGCAGGTGGCCGAAGGCCGCGCGCCCACCACCATCAGCTCGGCCTTGGGGTCGGATTTCAGCCCCATCCCTTCGCCTTCGATGAAGCCGATGCCGATCAGGTGGCGTTCGATCACCCCGCCGATGGCGGCAAGGATCGAGGGCACATAGCGCCCCTCCATCCATGCGCCGCCGCGCGGATCGAACACCGCCTTCAACTCTTCGACCACGAAGGACACATCGCCCCCGCGCCGGAACACCGCGGAAATCATCCGCGTCAGCGCCACGGTCCAGGCGAAATGCTCCATGTTCTTCGAGTTGATGAACACCTCGAAGGGCCGGCGATGCCCGGCGATGATGATGTCGTTCACCGTGATGTAGAGCGCGTGCTCCGACCCGGGCCACTTCAGCTTGTAGGTCTGGCCCTCCAGCGCGGCGGGCCGGTCCAGCGGTTCGGACAGATACACGACCTCGGCCCCCTCGGGCACGGCGCGCGCGGTGGCCGGCGCCTCGGCGGGCGGCGCGGCGGTTTCGCTGACCGTCAGCACCGATCCCGTCACCGCGTTGGGGCGATAGGTGGTGCAGCCCTTGCAGCCCTGGTCCCAGGCGGCCAGGTAGACATCCTGGAAATCCTCGAAACTGATGTCCTCGGGGCAGTTGATCGTCTTGGAAATCGACGAATCCACCCATTTCTGCGCGGCCGCCTGCATCTTCACATGGTCAAGCGGCGGCAGGGTCTGGGCGTTGACGAAGTGATCCGGCAGCGGCGCATCGCCATGCGTCTCGCGCCACAGTCGCACCGCGTAGTCCACCACCTCTTCCTCGGTGCGGCTGCCATCGGGCTGCAGCACCTTGCGGGTATAGGCATAGGCAAAGACCGGCTCGATGCCCGAGGACACATTGCCCGCATACAGGCTGATCGTGCCCGTTGGCGCGATCGAGGTCAGCAGCGCATTGCGGATGCCATGCGCCCGGATTGCACTTTTCACATCTTCATCCATGTGAACCAGCGATCCCGACGCCAGATACTTGTCTGCATCGAACAGGGGGAAGGCCCCCTTCTCTTTCGCCAGATCCACCGAGGCCAGATAGGCCGCCCGCGCGATGGCATGCATCCAGGTCTCGGTCGCCGCCGCCGCCGCGTCGCTGCCATAGCGCAGGCCCACCATCAGCAGCGCATCGGCCAGCCCCGTCACCCCCAGCCCGATCCGCCGCTTGGCCGCTGCCTCGGCAGCCTGCTGCGGCAGCGGGAAGCGGCTCGCATCCACCGTGTTGTCCATCATGCGCACCGCCACGCGCACCAGCCGGTCCAGTTCCCCCATGTCCAGCGCCGCCTCGGGCGTGAAGGCGCCCGACACCAGCGTGGCAAGGTTGATCGAGCCCAGAAGGCAGGCGCCATAGGGCGGCAGCGGCTGCTCGCCACAGGGATTGGTCGCGGCGATGGTCTCGCAATAGGCGAGGTTGTTCATCGCGTTGATGCGGTCGATGAAGATCACGCCCGGCTCGGCGAAATCATAGGTGTTGCGCATGATGCGCATCCACAGGTCGCGCGCCTGCACCGTGCGATAGACGCGGCCGTCGAACACCAGCTCCCACGGCCCGTCCGCCTTGACCGCCGCCATGAAGGCATCGGTCACCAGCACCGACAGGTTGAACATCCGCAGCCGCGCGGGGTCTTTCTTGGCCTCGATGAAGGCCTCGATGTCGGGGTGGTCGCAGCGCATCGTCGCCATCATCGCGCCGCGCCGCGACCCGGCCGACATGATGGTGCGGCACATCGCATCCCAGACATCCATGAACGACAGCGGCCCCGAGGCATCGGCCGCCACGCCATGCACTTCCGCCCCGCGCGGCCGGATGGTGGAGAAATCGTACCCGATCCCCCCGCCCTGCTGCATGGTCAGCGCGGCTTCCTTCAGCGAATCGAAGATGCCGGCCATGCTGTCGGGAATCGTCCCCATGACGAAGCAGTTGAACAGCGTGACAGACCGCCCGGTGCCCGCCCCGGCGGTGATGCGGCCGGCGGGCAGATAGCGAAAGCCCTCCAGCGCGCCGTAGAAGGTCTCCTCCCACTGCGCGGAGTCCTTTTCCACCGAAGCCAAGGCCCGCGCGATGCGGCGCCAGGTGTCCTCGACCGTGCCGTCCAGAACCGTGCCATCCGCCTGTTTCAGCCGGTATTTCATGTCCCAGATCTGCTCGGCGATGGGGGCGGAAAAGCGGGTCATGCGGGAAATCCGTTACAGGTTGTGGGGAGATCGGGCGGAACGCACAAGATACGCCCTGACCGCGCGGGGGTCAACTTGCGGCGGCCGCCCTGTGCACTATCCTTCCGGTCCGAAGGGGACTCACATGGCCGGACACATCAACATCCTGAAGCTTTGCGTCGGCGCCGAGTCGGTCGAAGACCTGACCCAATGGCAGCAGGAAAACCGGCACCGCTGGCCCGCGGGCCGGGCCGAGCATGTCACCCGCATGTGGCCCAAGCGCGAGGCCGAGGTCACGGGGGGCGGCTCGCTCTACTGGGTCATCAAGGGCGTGATTCTCTGCCGCCAGCGCATCCTGGCGCTGGAGCCGCGCGACGAGGGCGACGGCATCAACCGCTGCGCGCTGATCCTCGATGCCGAGGTGATCCGCACCGCCCCCGCGCCGCGCCGCCCCTTCCAGGGCTGGCGCTATCTCGACCCCGCCGACAGCCCCCCCGACCTGGCCCGCCGCAAATCCGGCGAGGACGCGCTGCCGCCTGGCATGGCCGAGGCGCTGGCCGAGTTCGGCTGGCGCTAGTCGCCGCAAGAAGAAGAGTTTTCGCCGAAAACTCTTCCTGACCGCCTACTGCAGCGCCATCAGGCTGCCCACGGCCACCCAGCCCATCGCCCGCCCGTCCTTGGCGATGCGCGCATAGCCGTCCCGCTCCTCGATCCGGTACACCCCCAGCATGGCCCCTTCGGGAATAGCCCCCACCGGGGCGCCGCCCGGCCCGTCCAGCAGGGCCGCGCCGGGCAGGGCCACATGGGTCAGCGTGGTGGGGAAGCTCTCTTCCGCCGACAGCACAGCGACCGAGGCGCCAAGCGCGAAATCCGATCCGCGGATCGACATCTGCGGCACCTGCCGCAACCCGAAGGCGGCTTGCGAGATCTCGGGCACCGTGCGGTCCAGATAGCCCGCCAGTTCCGTCACCTCGATCGTGGCATTGCCGTTGTCATCGGCGCGGCCAAGCGCATCCAGCAGCGCAAAGGTCAGCACACCATGCCCGCGATAGCCTTCCAGCGCCGGGGCATCGTCGGTCGAGGCTGACAGGATGGTGCGCCCCATGGCGCGGGTCAGGCGGGCCACCGCGGCCGATTGCGCGGCCGCCGCATCTACGCTGCGCGTGCCGGTCAGGGAACCGCTTTCACAGGTGTCATAGATCATCACCGACTTCTTCGCCCGGATCGCTGCCGCCCAGCCCTGCCAGCGGTCCTGGTCGATGCCAAGCCGCGTGATCGCATCCTCGCCGTCAAAGCGGAAATCCTGCGGGATGAAGTAGTACCGCCCCTCCACCGTCTTGCCGTGACCCGCCAGGAAGAAGACAAACACATCCTGCGGCCGCACCTTGGCGGCCATGTCGGCAAAGGCCGCGTCCAGCCCGGCGCCGGTGACCTGCGCATCTAGCAGCGTCACCACCTCGACCTTGCCGAACAGCCCCTGCCCCGCCTTGCCCATCGCCTCGGCAAAGGCCTTTGCATCGGCGGCGGCATAGTTCAGCTTCAGCCGCCCGTCGGCATAATCGTTCACCCCCACCGACAGCACATAAAGGTCGGGCGCCACATCCGTCGCGACGCCGTCCCAGTTGACCGTCAGCGAAGCAGGGACCGAGGCCAGAAGGCCCGCCGCATTGTAGGCCACCACCTCGATCAGGTTGGCGCCGGGCTCCAAGGCCACCCGCGCCCGCGCCTTGGGCACATCGCTTTCCAGCGCCGCCGCGCCGCGCGCGCCCTCCTGCACCGCCACCGTAAGCCCGTTCACCCGCCATTCGATGCGCCCGATGCCGCCGCCCTCGTCGGTGATCTCGGCCTCCACCTCGATCTCGGGGGTCTCGGCTTCAGTGCCCTCCATCGGCAGGGCAAAGCGCGTCAGGGGCGCCGGCCCGGTCTTCAGGATCGCGGCCAGATCCAGTTCAGCCGCCGCCTTGGCCACCTCGCCCCCGGGGTCGCCGGCCAGCTTGGCCCGCACCAGATCGGGGCGGTACAGCGCCTGATAGACCTGATCCACCGAAAAGGCGGTCAGCCCGTTCGCCACCGACACCAGCCGCGCGCCGTTGGGCGAGGCGGCGAAAAAGCCTTCCGGTGTCAGCACCAGCCACTCGCCATCCGGCGTCGCCAGAAACTCGGCCAGCAAGGCCCCGGTCTTCAGATCATAGGCCCGGTGCAGGCCCACGGTTTCCGACTGCACGGCCATCGCCCCGCCGCGCAGCGTCACTGCCTGCCCCGCGCCTGGCAAAGCCTCGATCGCCTCGGCCAGGTCTGCCGGGGGCGGCGCGCCATAATCGGCAAATCCCTGCGAGGCGCGCTCGGCCTCTTCTCCGGTGGCGGTGCGCACCTCCAGCGTGTCGAAATCCACTGCAATGATGTCACCTTCGTCCAGCGCATCCGCCAGATACAGCGTGCCCCCATCCGACCAGGCCATTTCCTCCGGCCCGATGGCAGGCACCTCCACCCGCGCTTCCAGCGCCCCGGCCTCCATGTCCCAGACCCAGACCGACCCGTCCCCGTCCGACGACAGGTAAAGCCCGCCGCCCGGCGGGGCGGCCGCGCCCTTCGCCTCGGCCAGCGGCTCGCCGAAGGCCGCGGTGATGCGGCCCTGCGCCGGATCGAAGCGCACAATGGCATCGCCCTCGGCCCCCACCAGGATCACGTCGCCCGAGCCCGGCACAAAGGCCAGCCGGTCCACCGCGAACATCGACCGGGCGATGCCGTCGCCCGGATCCTGCGCGTTCAGCGACTCGCTCGCCACGGCCTCGCCGGTGCCCAGGTCGCGCACTTCGACCTTCACCGTCCAGTCCTCGTCGCTGTTGCCGGCATAGGCCACGCGGCGGCCATCGTCGGACAGGTCCAGCGTCAGCACATCGGTCAGGCTGTCGGGCAGGTCCAGCACCTGCGGCGCCTCTTCCTCGCGCGTGATCGTGAGGAAGGTCCGCATCTTGTAGAACCCGTCCGGCTGTTCCTCCGACCGGATGCCCGCCACCACCAGCGTGCCCTCGGGCGACAGCGCCATGTTCGGCACCGGCCCGGACATCATCGGCGGCTCTTCCGGGGGCGGGGCGCCCGCAATCTGCGACAGGATCTCGCCCCCCGGCGTTGCGCGGCCAAGATCGCCCCGCGACGAGCCCACAAGGATGGACCCGCTGTCCGGCGCAAAGCGCAGCTTTTCGCCCGGCAAGCCCAGCCGAGCGTGCAGGGCGCCATCGGGCAGCGACCACAGCGCCGGGTCCACCCCGTCCGTCACGGCCAGGAACCGCCCGTCCGGCGACAGCACCATGTCCTTCACCGGCCCGTCATGCGGCCGGATGCGGTGCAGTTCCGCCCCCGTGACCGCGTCGATCAGCACCAGATGCCCGGTCTCTGTCCCCACGGCCAGGATCTCTGTCCCCGGCAGCAGCAGCGCCTGCGTCGCCCCCGGCAGCTTCAGCTTGCGGATCAGCCGGTGGCTGGTCGCATCCCACAGCGCCACCTCGGCCTCCTCGCGGTTGGCCAGCGTGGTGATCATCACCCGGCCATCGGTCGAGAAGGTGATCGCATGAAGCGACACCACATCCTGCGCAAAATACCAATGCGGGTTCGACGGCACCAGCGCATAGCCCGGATCGCGCCCCGCCTGCGCCGCCATCAGGTCAGCCAGCGGCAGGTTCAGCATGGTCGCCGGATCGGCCGCCTCTGCCGCGACCACGCCCCAGCCGGTCTCGGTCTTCACCGCCGCCACGCCGCCCCCGGCCCGCGTGAAATCCACGAACTGCGGCGCCACGGCGAAGCTGCCATCCGGTGCCAGGAATCCGCGCTTGCCGCCCAGATTCACCCCGGCCAGCCCGTCGCTGAAGGAATAGGCCGCGTCGAACTGCGGCGCGATCACCCATTGCCCCTGCCGGTCGATATAGCCCCACAGCCCCGAGGTGCGGTCCTTCACGGGCGCCAGCCCTTCGGAAAACTCGCGTGCCCCGGTCCAGTCGCCCGCGATTTCCAGCGAATTGCCCCAGGGCCCGACATAGGCCCAGGTCTCGCCCTGCCGCACCGCGCCCATCTCCTCGACGAAGGGCCGCGCCTCGTCGAACACCGCCTCCCCGCCCGAGATCGTGCCGTACTGGCATTCGAGATATCCGAAGCGCCCGCCCAGCTCGACCACCGCCACCCCGCCCACCGGCACGCCAAAGGCGCCGTCCCCGGCGCTGGTCGCCCGCGGCTCGGCGCCCCGCCAATCCGCCACCGCCTCGCCCCGCAGCCGCCCGGTCACGCAGAACCCGTCGTTGCCCACCAGCTCGTCGATGTTCAGCAGCGCCTCCTGCGGCTGGCCCTGCGGATCCAGCGCATACCAGGCGCCCTGCCATTTTACCGGCGTGATGTCCGAGGGCGTGCCTATCGCCTGAAACTCGAAGGGCAGCACCTCGCGCCCCGCGATGTCCACCGCGCCCCAAAGGCCGCCGCGCTGCACGGCGAACCGCCCCTGCCCCGCCCCGCCCACCGCCTCGAACTGCGGCGCCAGCACCCATTGGCCATCGCGCCCCATCAGGCCCCAGGCCTGGCCGTCGAACAGCGGCACCACGCCCTGATGCGCCACCCCCGCATCGGCAAAGCGCGGCTCGACCACCCATCGGAACCCGTCCTGGGCGGCAGCGGCAAGGGGAAACAGGGCGAGCGAAAGGGAAAGGAAATGTCTGAACATGGCGCCAGATTGCGGAACCGCTGCCCCAAGGGCAACTGACAAACGCCGTCACCCCTTCCCTTTCCGCCCCGGCCCCGCGACAACGGGGCCATGACCCGCCGCCCCCTCTGGCTTGCCGCCGCGCCCGCGCTGTTCCTGATCCTGTGGTCGGCCGGCTTTGCCATCGCCAAGCTCGCGCTGACCCATGCCCAGCCGATGACGCTGCTGGCGCTGCGCTACGTCCTGGTGCTGGCCGTGCTCGCCCCCGTGGCGCTGGTCCTGCGCCCGCCGCTGCCCCGCAGCTGGCGGGCCGCGGCGGATGTGGCCGTGGTGGGCTTCCTGATCCAGGTCGTTTACTTCGGCCTGTGCTACATCGCCTTCAAATCCGGCGTCTCGGCCGGGGGCGTCGCCATCGTCGTCTGCCTGCAACCGATCCTCGTGGCCCTCACCGCGCCACATCTGGTGGGCGAGCCGGTCTCGGGCCGCGCCTGGATCGGCCTCATCCTTGGCCTCGCCGGTGCCGCCACGGTGATCCTGTCGCGGGGCGAGGTCTCGGGCAACGCGCTCGGCCTGACCTGCACCGCCATCGCGCTTCTCGGCATCACCGTCGGCACGCTTTACGAAAAACGCTTCGGCACCGCCCAGCACCCGGTCACAGCGAACCTGATCCAGTACACGGTCGGCGCCGCCTTCGCCCTGCCGCTCGCGGCGCTGACCGAAGACATGACCGTCACCTGGAACGCCGAATTCGCGCTGGCGCTGGCCTATCTCGTGCTGGCCAACTCCATCCTCGCGATCTCGCTCCTGCTGGCGATGATCCGGGCCGGCGCCGTGGCGAAAGTCTCGGCGCTCTTCTACCTCGTCCCGCCGCTTTCGGCCCTCTTCGCCTGGCCCCTGCTGGGAGAAGCCATGCCCCCCGCCGCCTGGGCCGGCATGGCGCTGGCCTCGGTGGGGGTGGCACTCGCCAGCCGCAAGGCGCGCTAGGCCGCCATCGGGCGGCCGCTTCCGGTCACCAGCGATTCCTGCAGGAACCCTGCACTGCGCGCCGCGGCAATGAACGCCCGCCGGGCCGAGCCCACGGGCACAAGGCAGGCCATCGCCGCCTCGACCTGCTGCAGCGCCCGCTGCCGGGCCTCATCGGCCACCGGCCATTTGCGGCGCAGCCAGTAGCGCACCTGTTCGATGGTGGAAAAACTCTGAACCTCGCCATCCGGCGAAACAACAAAGGACAGGGGCGAACCCCATTGGATTTCAATCACGTCATGTCTTTCGGGAATTGGGTGGCGGGCACCTGCGGCGCCCCGCCGGGGCGAGGCGGGGCCAGGCAAACGCCGGTCCCGCCTCTGAAGATGAAGGCCGCACGGGGCGGCCAAAGCCTGAGCTCAGACGAGCACCAGGTTGGTCGCGGATTCGCGGCCGTTGCGGTCACGCTCCAGGTCGAAACGGACCGGCTGGCCGTCCTTGAGCTGCGACAGGCCAGCGCGTTCCAGCGCCGAGATGTGGACGAACACGTCCTTCGAACCGCCTTCGGGAGCAATGAAGCCGAAGCCCTTGGTGGCGTTGAACCATTTCACGGTGCCAGTGGCCATCGTGGTTTTCCTTGTGATGTGCCGCCCACACTGCGCGACGGCCCGGCAAAGCTGCTGATCGAAAGCTGAGCCGCAAGGTACAGGTTCGAAGAAGAGTTATGCCCGAACAACATAGTCGATCCCACCCCGAAAAGCGAGCGCCGCGGCAGTGGTTTGCGCTGGACGGGGGGTAAGATGATGGAATCGTGGCAAAGAATTTGTGGGGTGGGGGTGATCCCAAGGAGACCGCTGGTCGGCTGGAGCCAGCCGTAGGACGGGGTTCACCCCGACTGTCTCCGAAATGCCCTCCCGACCGAACCGCGCAATGCCGGGGTGAACCCCGGCCTACACGCCGTCCGGTCTGGGTTTCCATGCGGTGCGGCGTAGGGTGCGCATTCATTGCGCGCCTTTCGGTGCCGTCCCCCAACCGCATCGCCACAATCGCACCGCGCCAAGTCCGCCCTTGGCAAACGGAAAAGGTGCGCAATGAATGCGCACCCTACGCCCCTACCACCTCGGACGGAAAGGCTATCTCCACGGGGGGAGTTCTACCCCAAGGAGCCGGTAAAGCCACTCGAAGACCTCGTCACCGAAGATGACCCCGACCGCGGAAAACGCAAGGACGAGCGCGATCAACCTCCCCGGCTTCTGGCGCCAGTCACGATCAAATCTCATCCCGACACCCTACGCCCCACCCAACCCCCACCCAATCCTTAAGTCCAAGTTAATCCGCGCCCGTAACCCCTTGGACTCCCTCACTCCACCCAGGCGTCCGAGCTCGGACGCCTAGAGGCCCAGCCTCTCCAGCAGGGCCGGGACCCCCTCGGGCGGAGCCATGCGGGACCGGAACAGGCAGGCCTGGGATTGCAGGACCAGCCCGTCGGACAGGGTCTTCAGGTGGTTGGCCCTCAGCGTCTCCCCCGACGAGGTGATGTCGGCCACGGCCTCGGCGGTCAGGTTGGCCACCGTCCCCTCGGTTGCCCCCAGGCTGTCGACCAGGGCATAGTCGGCCACCCCGTTCTCCTGCAGGAAGTCCCGCACCAGCCGGTGGTACTTGGTCGCGATCCTCAGCCGATGCCCATGCGCCGCCCGGAAGGCGGCGGCGGCGGCATCCAGGTCGTCCAGGGTATCCACGTCGATCCAGACCGCCGGCACCGCGATCACTAGGTCGGCATGGCCAAAGCCCAGGGGCGCCACCTCCTCCACGATCTCGTCCCAGCCCGCCAGCGTCTCGCGCACCAGATCCGTGCCCGTCACCCCCAGGTGGATGCGCCCCGCCGCCAGCTCCCGCGGCACCTCCGAGGCCGAGAGCATGACCAGCGACACGCCCTCCATCCCCTCCACCGTCCCGGCATATTCCCGGTCGTTCCCGGTCCGCCGCATGGTCAGGCCACGGGCGCCGAACCAGTCGAAGGTCTTCTCCATCAGCCGCCCCTTGGACGGCACCCCGATCTTCACGGTCATGGCTTCGCCTCCCTGAGGCGCGCCACCAGCCCGGGCCGGATGATCCCCCCCACCGCCGGGATCGACCGCCCCCGCCCCAGCACCGCGGTCAGCGCGTCATAACGCCCGCCCGAAGCGACGGGCGGTAGATCGCCCGCCCCGTGGAAGCTGAAGACGAAGCCGTCGTAATACTCCAGCGAGGTCCGCCCGTGGCTCGCCTCGAAGGCCAGCGTCGCGACCTCCACCCCCCGCCGCTTCAGCGCGGCAAGGCGCGTGGCGAAGCGGTCCACCGCCGGCCCGATCGCCGGCAGGAACGGCGTGATCCCCCGCAGGTGCGCCAGGGCCGCCTCGGCCGGCGCCTCCAGCGTCAGAAGGTCGTACAGCAACGCCGCCTCGGGCGCAGAAATCGGCGGCGTGCCGGCATCTTCCAGCAGGGCCTCCGCCCGCGCCGCAACATCCTCTGCGGTCCGCGCCCCGATGAAGGGCCCCGCCGCCGCGATCAGCTCCCCCGGCGCGCCGGTCGCCAGCCGCTCCAGCAGCCGCGCCCGCGCCTCCGGCACGGGAGCCCGGCCCGAGAACCGATCCAGAAGCGCGCGGAACCGCCGCGGCCGCCAGATGTGGCGCAGCAAAGCCGCCTTGCGCCGGTCGGTGGTCTTCAGCCCCCGGATCGCCGCCATCAACAGCCCGATATCCCCGGTAACGGCCCGGGGCGCCACATCCGCCACCAGGTCGCGGAACAGCGCGAACACCTCGGCATCCGCCTCTTCCGGCGCGGCGCGGTCAAAGACCTCGAAGCCCACCTGAAGGTACTCGCTGGCCCGCGCCTCGCTGCGCCGCTCCTGCTTGCGGAACACCTCGCCCATGTAGCAATAGCGCGCGGGCTCTGCCTGCCCCTCCATATGGGCCTGCACCACCGGCACGGTGAAGTCGGGCCGCAGCATCATCTCGCCCCGCAGCGGGTCAGCAGTGACATAGGCCCGCGCCCGGATGTCCTCGCCGTAAAGGTCCAGGAGAGTGTCCGCCGGCAGCAGCACGTCGGCCTCCACCGGCACGGCGCCCGCCGCACAGAAGGCGTCGAAAAGGCGCTGCGCCTCGGCGCGGGTGGCGGCGCTTTCGGTCATTGCCCCAGCATCTTCCGCACCGCGGCCACCAGGTCGGCGCGCGGCACCTCGACCTGCGCCGGGCGGTCCTTCCATTCCTCCAGCGTCGCGCTTTCCGCAATCTTAGCGCCCAGGATCAGGTCCTTCAGGATCACCGTGCCCTTCTCGCGCTCCGACGACCCCTGGATCACCGCCACCGGCGAGGCCCGCTTGTCGGCATATTTCAACTGGTTGCCGAAATTCTTGGGATTCCCGAGGTAAACCTCGGCCCGGATGTTCGATTTCCGCAAGTCGCTGGCCATGGCGAAATAGTCCGCCATCCGGTCGCGGTCCATCACCGTCACCACCACCGGCCCTGCCGCCTCGCCCCCCATGCGCCCCTTGGCGCGCAGGGCCGCCAGAAGACGGTCCACCCCGATGGAAACGCCGGTCGCCGGCACAGCCTGCCCGGTGAAGCGCTTGACGAGGTCGTCATAGCGCCCGCCGCCCGCGACCGAGCCGAAAGAACGCTTCCGCCCCTTCTCGTCGAGGATCTCGAAGGTGAGCTCCGCCTCGAACACCGGGCCGGTGTAATAGCCGAGGCCCCGGACGACGCCGGGGTCGATGATGATGCGGTCGGGGCCATAGCCTTGAGCATCCAACAGCGCGGCGATGGTTTCCAGTTCGGCCACGCCTTCGGCCCCCAGGACCGAGGCGCCGACCAGTTCGCGCAACCGCGCCACCGTTTCGGCGCCCGTGTCGCGCCGGGCGGCCATGAAGCCCATCACCACCTCGGCCTGAGCCTCACTCAGCCCCGCGCCCTTGGTGAAATCGCCGCTCTCGTCCTTGCGGCCGGCGCCCAGAAGCGCCCGCACGCCGTCCTCGCCAAGCCGGTCGATCTTGTCGATGGCGCGCAGCACGATCCCCCGCTCGGCCTCGAACTTCGACGGGTCGGCCGGGTCCAGCACGCCCGCCACCTCCATCACGCCGTTCAGCACCTTGCGATTGTTCACGCGGATCACATAATCCCCGCGCGGGATGCCCACCGTTTCCAGAGCATCCGAAAGCATCGCGCAGATCTCGGCATCCGCCGCCACCGAGGGCGCGCCGACCGTATCGGCATCGCATTGATAGAACTGGCGGAACCGCCCCGGCCCCGGCTTTTCGTTGCGCCAGACCGGGCCCATGGCATAACGGCGATAGGGCGAGGGCAGGTCATTGCGGAACTGCGCCGCCACCCGCGCCAGGGGCGCCGTCAGGTCATAGCGCAGGGCCAGCCAGTCCTTGTCTTCGTCCTGCCAGCCGAACACCCCTTCGTTCGGGCGGTCCACGTCGGGCAGGAACTTGCCCAACGCCTCGACCGTCTCGACCGCGCTCGTCTCCAGCGCCTCGAAGCCATAGCGATGATAGACCTCGGCGATGGCATCCAGCATCGCCTTCCGCTCGGTCACCTCGGCGCCGAAATAGTCGCGGAACCCCTTGGGCGTCTCGGCCTTCGGGCGGCGGGCGGTCTTGTCGCTGGCCATCATGGCCCCCTTCGCTTTTGGTCGCGCGACCTGTAACGGATGGGGCGAATACCGGCAAGCGGGGCAAGACGATGGACCGGCAACAGGCTTTGGAAGAGCGTGTGGCGCATCTGCAGAAGGCGGTCGACGACCTCTCGGACGTGGTCGCCCAACAGGCGCGCGAGATCGCGCGGCTGACGCGGCACGTGGGCCTTCTGATGGAGCGCGAGGCGGAACGCGAGGCAGAGGGCGGCGCGATCCCGCTGGCCGACCAGAGGCCGCCGCATTGGTAAGGCTGCCCTTCCGTCTGCAGCTGAACCCCGCGGCGCTGGCCGCCACCCTGGCCGTCGCGGGCACGGCGGGGCTGGCGGCCTGGGCTGCACGCCTGCCGCTCGGCCTCCTTCTCGGCGCGCTTGGGGCTACGGCCACCTGCGCCATCGCGGGCTGGCGGCCCTTTGGCCAGCCGCTGCACCTGCCCGGCTGGCTGCGCACCTCTTTCGTGCCGGTGATCGGCGTCTCGACCGGCGGGGCCTTCACGCCCGAAATCGCCGCGCAGGCCGGCGAATGGCTGGCCAGCCTTGCCGCGCTGGTGCTTTTCATCCCGCTCATCCATGCGGCGGGCTTCCTCGTCTACCGCATGGGCGGCCTGCCCCCGGCCGAGGCCTTCTTCGGCGCCGCCCCCGGCGGTCTGATCGAGACGGTGGACCTCGCCCACCGCTCGGGCGCCGACGAGGCGATGGTCACAGTCCTGCAATTCCTGCGCCTGATCGTCACCATCGTGGCCGTGCCGATGATCTTCCTGTTCCTCACTGGCCATGCCGTGGGCTCGGCTGGCGGCGCAAGAATGGCGGGCGCCGGACCTCTGTCGCCGACCGATGTGCTGGTGCTGGCCGCCTGCGGCATCGGAGGTTTCTGGGCGGCGATGCGCCTGCACCTGCCGGCGGCCCAGATGATCGGCCCCCTGATCTGCTCTGCCGCCGCGCATGGCCTGGGCCTCGTCCAGGGCGTGCCGCCCGCCTGGCTCGTGGGCCTCACCCAGGTCGTCCTCGGGGCGGGCCTCGGCGTGCGCTTCCTTGGCGCAGACCATGCCATGCTGCGCCGCGCCTCGGGCCTGGCCATCCTGGCCACCGGCCTGTCGCTGGCGGGCGCCGCCGGTGCGGCGCTGCTTCTGCACGCCCTGGTGGGCGAGGACATCACCGCCGTCTTCCTGGCCTTCGCCCCCGGCGGGCTGGCCGAGATGAGCCTGATCGCCCTCTCGCTCCAGACCTCGATCGCCTTCGTGACGGTGCACCACGTCCTGCGCATCGTGCTGGCGGTCAGCCTGGCCAAGTCCGGGGCGCGTTGGCTTCTGAACTGAAGTCGCCCTGCGAGCGACCCGGCACCACCACGAATCCGCCATGATGGCTGCACAGGCTGCACGGGTGAGATTAACCAGTCTGCCGGATCCCATGCCCCGCCCCCCTTTCCGCTCCGCCATCGCGGCGCTCGTTTCCGCCCTTCTTGCCGGCCCCGCCCCGGCCGACGTCCAGCGCCCCCTCGACGAGCGCGCCACTGGCCGGCTGGTGGCCGAAGCGATTGCCGAGGCCAATCCGAGACTGAAGGTGACGTTCGGCGCGACGCAGGCCACTCTGACGGCAACGCGCCCCGATGGGCGCAGCCACGCGTTCCGGCTGGATGAGATCCACGCGCAGCTCCGCACGGCCCCGAACGGCGCAACCCGCAGCACTCTCCTGGACGACTACGTCGCCAGGGAACTGGCGATCATGGACGAACTCGCCAGCGGCAAGGCGGCGACCGGCCTTCAGGTGATGAACGCCTTCGATCCCGAAACCCTGCTGCCGATCCTGCGCCCCGCCAATTCGGATGCCTCCTGGCAAATCCCCGAGGCCAGCCATCTTGGCTTTGCCGGCGGCCTGTTCATCCTGTGGATCCAGGACAGGACGCTGCAGGTGGGAAGCTTCCGCATGACCCCCGCCCCCCTCTCGGCGCACGAGGCCCGCAGCCTGAATCTGGACAGGCTGGACCTGCAAAGGCTCGGCCTCGCCAATCTCGAACGCCGGCTCGACCGGGTCACGCAAGCTTGGGACGGGCGCTTCCTGACCCTGTCGCTGGATGGCCGTTTCGGCTCATCCCTGATGCTTTTGCCCCGCTACTGGCAGGCCATGGCGCAGGACGCGCAGGTCCTGACCGCCGCAATCCCGCAGGACGACGCGCTGATCGTCATTGCGAATGCCAATCCGGCCGAGCTCTCGGAGTTGCGCCAGCGCATCACGCGCAGCGCCGATGCCGCGGGCGTCCGCCCGCTCAGCACGGACCTGTTTCGCTGGACGGGCAGCGAATGGCAGGTGCTGCCGCCGTGACGCCCCGTGCTCCCAAGACCGTGCTCGCCTAGATCTCCTCCACCAGCACCACGCCCTGCACCGCCTTCAGCGCGCCCTTGATCTGCGGCGTCACCGGATAGGGCTGGGGCAGCGCGATGTCGATCTCGCGCCCCTCGCCATCGGCCACGCACAGCGTGACCGGCGCGCGCCGCTTGCCCTCCAGCTTGCCCAGAATCGCCGCCAGCGAGGCCACCGCCTCGGGCCGGTTCAGGTGGATGCGCAGGGGAGAAGCGCCAGCCTCCGCCGCCACCGCGTCTATCGGCTGGGCGCCCCGCGCCAACAGCTTCAGCGTCTCGCCCTCCAGCGTCGCCTCGACCGTCAGCACGACGTTGCGGCCCGGTTCCAGGTGATCGCGCGCCGCCTCCAGCACGTCGGAAAACACCGTGACCTCGTAAAGCCCGGTCGGGTCCGACAGCGCCACGAAGGCAAAGCGGTTGCCCTTGGCCGATTTCCGCTCCTGCCGCGCGCTCACCGATCCGGCCATCTTCGCCACCAGTGGCCCCCGCTCGGCCAGCATCGTCACCTCGGACAGTGTCTTCACGTCCTTCCGCTTCAGCGAGGGCATGTAGTCGTCCAGCGGATGGCCCGACAGATAGAAGCCGATCGCCTGATGCTCCTGCGCCAGCCGCTCCACCGGCAGCCAGTCGTCACGGTATGGCAGCCGCGGCTCGGGAATATCCGCCCCCGCCTCGCCGAACAGCGACACCTGGTTCGACTCGCGCGCCTCGTGGATCGCCGCGGAGTAACCGACCAGCGCATCCAGCGCCTCGAAGACCCGCGCCCGGTTCGCGTCCAGGCAGTCAAAGGCCCCGGCGCGGGCCAGCATTTCCAAGGGCCGCTTGCCCACCTTCTTCAGGTCCACCCGCCGCGCCAGGTCGAACAGCGTGGCAAAGGGCTTGCCCCCCCGCGCCTCGACGATGGTCTTCATCGCCTCGACGCCCACGTTCTTCAGCGCGCCAAGCGCATAGACCACCGCCCCGTCGCGCACCGAAAAGGTCGCAAGCGACTCGTTCACCGAGGGCGCGACCGTGCGGATCCCCAGCTTGTCCACTTCACGCTTGTAGACGGCCAGCTTGTCGGTCAGGTGGATATCGCAGTTCATCACCGCGGCCATGAACTCCACCGGATGGTTCGCCTTCAGCCAGGCGGTCTGGTAGCTCACCACCGCATAGGCCGCCGCGTGCGACTTGTTGAAGCCGTAGTTGGCGAATTTCTCCAGAAGGTCAAAGACCTCGCCCGCCTTCTTGGCGTCGATGCCGTGCGTTGCCTTGCAGCCTTCAATGAACTTGGGCCGCTCCTTCGCCATTTCCTCGGCGATCTTCTTGCCCATGGCGCGGCGCAGAAGGTCGGCGCCGCCAAGGCTGTACCCCGCCATGACCTGCGCGATCTGCATCACCTGTTCCTGATAGACGATGATGCCCTGGGTCTCGGCGAGGATATGGTCGATGGTCGGGTGGATCGACTCCAGATCCCGCAGCCCGTTCTTCACCTCGCAATAGGTGGGAATGTTCTCCATCGGGCCGGGGCGGTACAGCGCCACCAGCGCCACGATATCCTCGATGCAGGTGGGCTTCATGCGCCTCAGCGCATCCATCATGCCCGAGCTTTCCACCTGGAACACCGCCACCGTCTTGGCTGCGGCGTAAAGCTCGTAAGACGCCTTGTCGTCCAGCGGGATATGGCCGATGTCATTCTCGGCCCCCGGCTTCGGCTCGAACAGCACCCGCCCGTCCGCCGCCTGGTGCAGCGCGCGGCCCGTGCCCTTGATCAGGTCGATGGCGTTCTGGATCACCGTCAGCGTCTTCAGGCCCAGGAAGTCGAACTTCACGAGGCCGGCCGCTTCCACCCATTTCATGTTGAACTGGGTGGCAGGCATGTCCGACCGCGGGTCCTGATACAGGGGCACCAGCTCGTCCAGCGGCCGGTCGCCGATCACCACGCCGGCGGCATGGGTGCTGGCGTTCCGGTACAGCCCCTCGATCTGCTCGGCATAGGACAGAAGCCGCCCCACCACCTCTTCCTTCGCGGCCTCGCGCAGGCGCGGCTCGTCGGCCAAGGCCTTGGTGATGGAAACCGGCTTCACCCCCTCGACCGGGATCATCTTCGACAGCCGGTCCACCTGACCATAGCTCAGCTGCAAGACGCGCCCCACGTCGCGCACCGCGGCCTTGGACAAAAGCGCGCCGAAGGTGATGATCTGCCCCACCTTCTCGCGGCCATAGCGATCCTGGACATAGCGGATCACCTCTTCCCGCCGGTCCATGCAGAAGTCGATGTCGAAGTCGGGCATCGACACCCGCTCGGGGTTCAGGAAGCGTTCGAACAGCAGGGCATAGCGCAACGGGTCCAGGTCGGTGATGGTCAGCACATAGGCCACCAGCGAGCCAGCGCCCGAGCCCCGGCCCGGCCCGACGGGAATCCCGTGATCCTTCGCCCATTTGATGAAGTCGGCCACGATCAGGAAGTAGCCGGGGAACTTCATCCTCTCGATGATCGACAGCTCGAAGCGCAGCCGCTCCTCATAGACCTCACGCGGGGCCGCCATCGGAATCACGGCCAGACGGCGCTCCAGCCCCTCCCAGGCCTGGCGCCGCAATTCCTCCACCTCGTCATCGGCAAACTTCGGCAGGATCGGCTTGCGCTTGAAGGCGGCAAAGGCGCAACGCCGCGCGATCTCGACCGTGTTTTCCAAAGCCTCCGGCAGATCGGCAAACAGCGCGCACATCTCGGCTTCGGACTTGAAATAG
>Ga0209368_1000526_pt1 | contig 30128 bp, 28 predicted proteins | sample EBPBio242008_DNA_FD_185862 | JGI IMG/M metagenome (GOLD analysis project Ga0209368, IMG submission 185862) | Wastewater treatment Type I Accumulibacter community from EBPR Bioreactor in Madison, WI, USA - Reactor 1_4/24/2008_ DNA (SPAdes)... | ecosystem: Engineered > Bioreactor > EBPR >...
TCGGTTGCCCCGCGTCGTGGAAGTACGGCTTGGCATCCCAGTCAGCGGCAGGTGCGTTCGCCCAGGAGAAGTCCATGAGGGGTGTCGCGCGAGGAGTGAAGCCGGCCTTGATCGTGGCGAACTGCTGCATGTACATCTCCGCGCACCACGCCTGGATCGGGTACTGATGACCCGCGGGGTGGTAGTCGGCCTCCGTGTCGCGCATGTGGTGATAGGCGAGGACCGACGTGCGTTCGACGTCGAACCAGAAGTCGGCGCCGGCGCCCTGGACGAAGTACTGGGCTCCGGTCGAGTTCTCGTCATGCGCCAGGACGTCGTCCGCGGCGACGCCAGCGATCCCGCACAGCTCGAGGAACAGCTGCTCCCCCTTGTCGCGGATGTACTGCACCCCCGTGTAGCTGCGGGTGTTCGAGCCGTACCACGTGTCGTCACCCGCCAGGAAGGGGGCGAAGTCCATGGGACGGGTGAACACGCAGTCGGGGTCCAGGTAGTTGTAGACGCTCGAGCTCTCGCCGGGGAACTGCTCGAAGAACCTGCCCATGAGCCAGGGCTTCATCGATGCCGAGTAGGAGGTGTCGGCCCGCGTGTCCGGGTACAGGTGCAGGGAGGCCCGGATCTCGTCCGATTCCCAGAAGCGCAGGAGGATGTCGGAGGGTCGATCGTTGAAGTACACGATGGGGTAGTGCGCGTCCTCCTCGTACCCCAGCTCCCGGAAGCTCGCCATCTGCACGAGCGCCTGCCACAGGTAGTAGGGCGTGTCAGGGATGGGAACGACGAACCTCATCGCGCGCTTTTGCCTTTCCCGCTCCAGACGTCGTCATGGACCCCGCGCGCGGTGCACGAGGTCCGTGACGTTTCGTCGATCTGCCGCTACCGCTCGGAGGGTCGCGTAGGCATCAACACGAGCCGGTGCCGTTGCTCACGGCGGTCGAATCGCTCCAGTCACTGGTCCCGCAGTCGTTGACGGCCCGAACTTGCAGACGCCTCACGCCCTGGATTGGGGTAGTGAAGGGAGACGCGACGCCTGCCGCGGTGGTCCATGTGTTGTTGCTGGTGCTTGTGCTGTAGCGCACGTCGTAACTGGTCGCACCGGTCACCGAGCTCCAGCTGTAACCGTGGATCGAGTTGCTGTTGCTGGTTCCGGAGACCTTGCAAGCGGTCCTGCCGCCCGGAATGCCCGGCGCCGAGGTGCAACTCCCTGGGCAAGCGGTGTTGTTGGTAGGAACGCGGATTCGGCTCGTGTTTGCACCGCCGTCGGTCGTGAACGAGATCCACAGCTGGCCTCCAGACCCGGTGCCCGTCATGGCGATGTTCGTCACTCCGGCACTGAGCGCCTGATTACCTGACCACACCGACGTGCCTGCGTTGGGGAAGTTCGTGTCATTGTTGCGCTGGATGTTCGTGACACTGAAGCTGGACGCCGGAATGCCGCAGGAGTTCAGCACGGAGATCCCGAGCCGGAAGCGATCGTTGCCGGCGGTGTCGAACCGGCATACGGTCGCCTGGATCATCGGCACGCAGGGGTTGATCTCTGCCAAACCACCCAACGGAGTCCAGGGCCCGTTCTGACTCGCTCCGCACTCGACCCTGAGATAGGCCATGGGCCCGCTCGCGGAGCACGGGAGGCTCCCGTTCGGGAAGATAAGCGTGTGGAGTGAGTCGTCCGCGGTTCCGGGAGCGGTGATGGTCCCGACTGAGGCGGTGCCAGAGTCCGTCTGGAAACTGTTAGAAGCGCCGCCAACTCGACGCACGTTGTCACCCTGGGCGGGAAACGCCGCCGTTGCCCCGGCAGCGAGAACCTTCTGCACGAACAGCCGAGGGCTGTTGCTCGTGTTGCTCTGCGGATCTTGGGCGGTGGTGTTGTTGCTGATCCACAGGCGAGTCCGCTTCGGGTTGTCGAAGAAGGTGAGCCGCAGGTAGTCGCAGTCGCAGGCAGTGCCGCTCTTCAAAGCCGCGGTGATCCGGAAGATGAAGTCCCAGTGCGAGCTGGCGCTGTTGCAGCCACTCAGGCTGATGCTCACGGGATACGTGCCACCGGTCGTCCCGATCGCCGCGACGCAGGGGGGGAGGGTGGTGGTCGTGGTCGTGATCCCCGACGCTGCGTGCGCCGGCGCGGCCCCGGCCACGGCGATCGTGGGCACGGCCCACGCCGCGCCCTTGGCGAGCGTCCTTCGACCGACTGCCCCTGTCTGGCCGGTGTTCGAGCCGCTCATCTAGAGCCCATCCCATTCTCTACGCACGGTATGCATTCGGTAAAGCGACGCTACGGTAGCACGTGGCGGCGCCGCCGTACGACGCTTTCCGAGAAGGCCGTGGGACGGAAGAGGACGCACAGGCCAGGTCAGCCAGATCGTGGGCTGCTGCGCCCAGGCTTCCGCCCGAATCCGAGGCGTAACCCGCGCCCCAACAGCCTCGGCTGTCCCGGCGCGGACGCCTCGATGGCCTCCGCCTCCAGACCGACGAGGGCGGGGACGATACGCACCAGTGCCCTGTCGATCTCGTCGGCGGCCCTGCGCGCCACTGCCGCGCCACGGCCATGCGGGTCAGCCACGTCCCACGTCATCGAGTCCGGAGCGGCGGCCAGCTGGAGCTCGTGGATGAGCCGATAACCGGTCGCACCCCCCGGGTTTCGGTCGACGGCATCGACGAGCTGGTGCAGGCCGAACAGCTTGTGTCCCCAACCCGGATGCGACTCGAGGATCCGCATTCGCTGGGCGAACTCGAACGTGACGACGACGTCCGCCAGGGCGAGCATCTCGCTGGTCAGGGAGCGGCTGACGTGGCCGGTCGGGTCGCCGCCGCGCCGCCGAAGCTGCGCCGCCATCGGCGCATCCGTGTCCCGCCCGGGATACCCGGGTATGCCGGCACTCTCCACGGTGACCGACTCCCCAGCCGCGCCCAGCTCGCGCAGCAGGTGTGCCGCCCTCCGCTCGGCGTACGGCGATCGCGAGATGTTGGCGGTGCACACGAAGAGGAGGCGCAGCGGAGCCGGCGAGGTCCCACGCGTAGCGGTCACGGGCAACAGGCTAGACGCGTGGGCCACCGGCGAACCCGGCCCGGGCCGGAATCTTCGATATGTTGACCATCAGCACCATGCCCATCCGGACCCGGACCCCATCCACGCGGGAGACCTCGAACCTCGTGAGCCACATCCTGCGGCTGCGCGCACTCGGCAGGCGCCTCGAGGTGAGGTGCATCGGGGATTCCGCCGACGTCCTCGCATTCGCCATGAGGGCCTCGTGGTCTCGCTGCCTCTCCGACGGCGGCGGCGACTGCGGACCATCGGACGCCCTGCACCTCGACGCACACCTCGACGACCCGGGTCGCCTCGCGCACCAGCTCATGCGCACGACTCAAGAGATCACTCGCACGCTCATCGCCGGACAGGCCGGACGGCTGCTGATGCTGCACGCAGGTGCGGTCAGCCACCCGGAGACCGGGGCCAGCCTCGTCTACGTGGCTCCGGGCGGCACCGGCAAGACCACGCTGAGCCGGCTGCTCGGACAGCGGTTCGGCTACCTCACCGACGAGACGGTGGGCATCGCCGACGACGGCGCCATCCACCCGTACCCCAAACCACTGTCGGTGCGACGGCCGGACGCTCCGCACCTCAAGGACGAGCTGTCCCCCGACGGCCTCGGCCTCCTGCCCGCCCCCATCGCGCCCCAGGTTGCACGGATCATCGTCCTGGACCGGGACCCCGAGCTGGGGACGTCGGTCGAGACGGAGGAGCTCTCCGTCATGGACGCGCTCTTCGCCGTGGTGGAGCAGACGTCCTCCCTGTCGTGGCTCGACCGGCCGTTGCACCGTCTCGCTGACCTCCTCGAGGCGTCTGGGCCGGTGCTGCGCGTCCGGTACGCCGAGGCGTCGGAGATCGAGGATTACCTCAGTGCGCTCCTGGCAGGTCGATCATGAGGGTGCAACGGGTTCCGGCCGACGACCTGCTCGTGCGCGACGGGGAGACCGCGTTGCTCGTGGACGGGATGGCCGTGCGGCTCAGTGAGCTGAGCGCGGCGATCTACGACCTCACCGAGGACATGGTCGAGGTCGAACGGCTGGCGCGTGAGCTGGAGGCGCATTTCGGCGCGCCCGAGGGGTCGACGTCCATGGACGCCACCGGCCACGCCGTGACGGAGCTGCTCCGGCACGGCGTGCTGAGGAGCGATCCATAGCCGTTGGCGACGTCATGGGACCGACGGCTCCTCCTCCAGCAGGCCCCGACCCACGAGATCGGCGAGGAATACCTCGACGTCCGCGGCCACCTCGTGCTTGGCCCGTCCGACGAGGTGGGCGACGGCATCCGCCACGTCCGGCTCCCCCTCCACGGCAGACAGCCAGATCCAGGCCGCCGAGTTCTGCAGCACCTGGGGAAGGCCGTCCGGGACGCGCATCAGGAACACGACACCTGGCGGATCAGGCTCGCCGTCCGGCACGACGAACGCCACGCCCTTCGGGATGCGGTACACCGTCATCGGCGGCCTCGGCGCCCGAGGCTCGTCGAGCGGACCAGCTCGGCGACCTCTCCCAGACCCCAGCGAGCTCGCTGCGCGTAGGCCCGCGCCATCTCCCGAGCAGTGGGCCTCCTGCCCAAGGTGGTGTGCAGACGGCGCGGGTTGGGCAGGATCAGGCGGATCGCCGTCCGCAGCGCGCCGACAACTGTCGCTTCCGACCTCACGCGAGCCACCCAGATCCGCACGTGCGACCGCTCGTTCGTGGAGAGCGCCTTCCAGAGCTCGTACCCACGCATGCCGTGGTACTCCTCCAGCCGCCCGGTGCCAGCGGCCAGAGCAACCTCGGCGCCGAGGTCGTCCGCGAGCTGTTGCACAGCCGCCCGCTCCTCCTCCGTGCCGAAGTGCCAGCTCCTCTGAATGTCGGAGTGGTCGAGCGCCCCTCCCCGTGCTGCGTGCACGATGAGGAGGAGGCGTTGAGCCCTCAAGGACGGCACCGGGCACGGCGTGCCGGCGATGGGGACCGTGTGCCGCTCCGCCCACAGGCGTTCGAACGCCGTGGAGGCGTCGATCCCGATGCCGGGGAAGCGCCGATGGACGTCGGCCGGCGACAGGACCGGATGGGTCAGGGTGGCGGCGTGCTCGAAGGCCGAACCGTCCGCGAAGTGGTACGCGGTCGTCCATCCGTGTCGGTGCATCACCTCGAACAGTCGGTCGACGTGGGCCGGGCGGACGAGCACGTCGGCGTCGACGCTCTGACGCGCCACGGTCCCCGGCGCACCGCAGAGCTGGTCACCTGCGGAAACCACCGCCAGGAGTCGCTCATCGACAGTTGGCCCCTTGATGTGAAGCAGGTCGATGTCGTTGTCCTCGGCAATCGCTTGGAGCGCGGCGTGGGTGAAGCGGATGCTCACGGAGGTAGGCATGGATATCGTGTCCACGCCACGACAGTATCTGCCGCGCAACGACTTGCGCGCGTGTGCTCCCTACACCCACAAGGGCCCCGGACAGCCGGTGATAGCGTGCGGGCGTCCGGCCCGAGAGGGCGCACCACCGCCTCGACTTGGGGGAACCGCACGTGAAGGTCGTCGTCACCGGGGGTGCCGGCTTCATCGGCTCCAACCTCGGCCGCGAGCTGCTCTCACGCCCTGACGTCGACGAGGTCATCGCGCTCGACGACCTGTCCACAGGCTTCCGCGCCAATCTCGAGGGCACCGGCATTCGGCTCCTCGAGGGGACGATCCTCGACCCCGACGCGCTCGACGCCGCGTGCGACGGCGCGGATGCCGTGGTGCACCTAGCGGCGCTTCCCTCCGTCCCCCGCTCGGTGCTCGACCCCGTCGCCTCGCACCACGCCAACGCCACCGGAACCCTTGAGGTTCTCCAGGCCGCCCGACGCGCCGGCGACCTGCACGTCGTCGTCGCGTCGTCGTCATCGGTCTACGGCGCGAACCGCGAGCTGCCCAAGCGCGAGGGCATGCGCACGGCGCCCATCTCCCCCTACGCGGTGAGCAAGCAGGCCACCGAGGCCTACGCCATGTCCTTCGGCCACACCTACGGGCTGCCCACGCTGGCCTTCCGGTTCTTCAACGTCTATGGCCCGCTCCAGGCCGCCGGCCACGCCTATGCAGCCGTGGTCCCGGCCTTTGTCGACGCCGCCCTGCGTGGGGAACCCCTCACGATCCACGGTGACGGTGAGCAGACCCGCGACTTCACCTACGTCGGCAGTGTCACCCGTGTCATCGCCGACGCCGTCACTCGTAGGGTCACCGACCTGGAACCGGTGAACCTCGCCTTCGGCACCCGCACGACGCTCAACGCCCTCGTGGGCGAACTCTCGGACGTCCTCGGCTTCGCGCCGCAGGTCGAGCACGTGGAGCCGCGCACCGGCGACGTGCGCGACTCGCAGGCCGACAACGCACGGCTCCGCCACCACTTCCCCGACGTCGAGCCCGTGCCCCTGCGCGAGGGACTGGAGCAGACCCTCGACTGGTTCCGGACCCTGCCCGAGTACCAGGCGTAGCCGATGCGAAGGCTCCTCCACAGGGTTGGGTGGCCGGAGCGTGCAGCCCTGGCCCTTCTGGCCCTCTGGGTGGTGTGGGCGTGGGTCGCTGCTCTCCTCGCCGACCGGATGCCGTCGCTCACCTCCCCGTACGTCCTCTCGCCCGTCGTCCTGGCCGCCGGGGTGGCGCTTGGCCACCTCGTGGCAACCCGCCTGGAAAGGAACGTCGTCGTGGCCGGCCTCGTCGTCGTGACGACCGTGTTGTTCCTGGGCGTGATCTGGACCGACGGCCCCGCTAAACGGCCCACCGCCTACGCGAACGCGAACGCCGCTGTGGCGGTGCAGGTCATCGGCCTCGCCGGGTTGGCGATGCTCGGGTCCGACCGTGTACGACGCGTCCTCCTCTGGCTTACCGTGGCGGGTGCTCTCGCGGTCATCGCGGCGAACGCGTCGAAGGCCGCGTTCGCGGTGTCCGTACCCCTGCTCGTGGCGATCGCCCGCATGCTCTGGCGGCCGGCGGCTCGTGCCGGGGGGGCCGTTCTCGTGGGATCGCTGTCGATCGTCTTGTCTGCAGGCGCGGTCGTCCACCTCGCTGCTCGGGACCAGTGGCCGCCGCGGGTCCTGCAGGCTCTGGACCCGGCCCGGCAGTCCCTGTGGAACGACGCGCTGTCGCTGTGGGCAACCCACCCGTTCACCGGTGGCGGACCCGGTTCACTGGCGGAGTACAGCACCCTCGGCGGCGACCCTGACACTGCGTCTGCCCACTCCTCACTGCTCCAGGTCGGCGCCGAGACAGGCCTGATCGGCGCCGCCCTCTTCGGCCTGATCGTCGTCGGCGGTCTACTCTGGGCTGCCCGGGGCCGGGCGCCCTATGCGGTCCTCGGGGCTGCCGCATGGACGGCGCTGATCGTGCACTCGCTCAGCGACCACCTCCTCGAGTACGCGGTCGTCGTCCTCGCAGCAGGGATCACCCTCGGCTGGGCCGGCGAGAACCGGTCAAAAGAGCTCGACGTCCCCGAGGGTGAGGGTCCAGTCCCGGGGTGACGGAGGGGATGCCGCGAGCGGGCGCGTCGTCAGCAGCGGCCCCTGTCCCGGCAGCGGGAGCAGGCCTGCCGAAGGGCCAGAACGCAGCCCGATCGCGTAGTCCGCGCCGGTCATCGTGAGCATCCGGCGCACCAGAGCGATCCCCGTGCGGCGGTCGGGGACCAGCTGCTCGACGACCGCAGCCTCCACGGCATACCCACGCCGACGGAGCCGGAAGACGAGGCCACCCTCGGCAGGGTCGTGGGGCGATGCGAGCAGCAGTCGGTAGTGCAGCGGCGCGAAGGACGTGCGCCAGGCCATGTACTCGGGCGTGCGGTGCGTGCGGAACCCCTTCGTGGGCGCGTGCTCCAGCAGTGCTGCGGCGACCGCACCGTCGGCAAGGGCCTCCCCCGCGTCGAGCCCGGCGGATGTCACCTGAGACCACAGGTCCGCGGGAACCCGCGAGGCGATCATCGGCGCGAGAGACCGGGGCTTTGCGGGCAGCACCCCCACCGGGAGCCGCCGGGCCAGGCTCCAGCCCATCTTGAGGTATCCCGGACGGCTCTGGTCATTGGGGGTATTGAAGACGAGCCCGTCACCCGCAAGGGTCAGCTCGGCCACCCCACGAAGGGTGAGCCTGCGGAAAATGCCCTGACCTTGGTATGCGGGGTCGGTCGCCGTGTCGACGGCCCTCACCGCGCGCAGCTCGCGACCCGCGTCGTCGAGGAACCTCCAGCGCAGGAACGTCCGGTAGCCAACCACCGAGCCCTGGTGTACCGCCACCCATGCGGGAGAGACCCCGAAGGCGTTGTCGTGGTGCTTCCAGCGGAAGAACTCCTCGTTCGGGTCCTCGTCGCGCCAGCCCAGCGAGGACCGCATCAGGCGCAGGACGGCCGGCTCGTCGGCCGGGTGGGCCGCACGCAGCTCGAGGTCGAGGGGCTTGGTGGGCACGGGGGGCGTCATGGTGTGGCTCCGTCCAGCCAGGTCTGCAGCATGAGCACCGTCCAGAGCGCGTAGTCGTGGTTGCGAGCGCCCGAGTCGTGCTCCGCCAGCGCCCGGGCGATCGGTTCGGGACGGAGCAGGCCCTGCCGTCGCAAGCGGTCCGGGGCCAGCAGGTCGTGTGACCACTCCCGCAGCGGCCCGCGCAGCCAGTCGGCCACGGGCGGGTCGAAGCCCATCTTGGGTCGGTCCCAGAGCTCGTGGGGCACGTACTGGCCCAGCACCTGCCGGACCACCCACTTCCCGTGGCCGTCGCGCACCTTGGCGCGCTCCGGCATCCGCCAGGTCAGCTCGACGAACCGGTGGTCAAGGAAGGGCACGCGCACCTCGAGCGCGACCGCCATGCTCGCGCGATCCACCTTGACGAGCATGTCGTCGGGCAGGGTGCGCTCCTGGTCGGCCAGCAGCATCCGGTCCAGGGGCAGGGCTGCGTCCAGGCCCGGCACGGCCGTCGCTGATGGGGGCGGTGGATTCGTCATCAGCGTCGCGGGGTCCCACCTGGTGGCCAGCACCGCGTAGGCGGCCATGTGGTCGTCCGCGGCGAGCACACCGGCCAGCTTGTGGGCCTTCGTGCCGATCGCAGGGGTGCGGCCGGGGAGGACTCGGGCCAGCCGGTCCCAGCCGACCGGGCTGGGCGTCGTCAGCGCGCGGGACGCACCGCGACGCAGCGGACCCGGCAGGGCGAGCAGCCGGGAGAGCCCTCCGTGCGCCACCCGATACCGGTTGTACCCCCCGAGCAGCTCGTCGGCGCCGTCCCCGCTGAGGCAGACCGTCACGTGTTGGCGGGCCGCCGCGCAGAGCAGGGCGGTCGGCACGCCCGAGGGGTCGGCGAACGGCTCGTCATAGAGGGATGCCGCCCGCGACGCCAGGTCGATCGGGTCGAGATCGCCCAGGGGCAGCGTGGTGTGCTCGGTGCCCAGGTGCCGGGCGACCCCGGCAGCGGTCACCGACTCGTCTCCCTCACCACCCACGGCGACCGTGAAGGTGCGCACCGGTTGGGTGCTCACGGCCTGCGCCAGCGCCGCGATCGTGGAGGAGTCGACACCCCCGGACAGGAAGGTCCCGACTGGCACGTCGGCCTCGAGCCTGCGGCGTACGGACGCGCGCAGGGCCGTGTCGGCCAGCTGCACCAGTTCGCGGTCGTCGAGTGCCAGGGGGTCGGCGAGACCGGCGGCGGCCACCGATGCCAGCGACCAGTAGGGCACGGGCTCGGAGACCGTCGTCGGGCTCGCGACCCGCACGACACAACCCGCCGGGAGCTTGTCGATCCCCGGGACGATCGAGTGCGGTGCCGGGACGAAGCCGTACCGCAGGTAGTCAGCCAGGGCCTGCGGGTCCGGGCTGGTGCTCGTGTGCGAGAGCTGACGGACGGCCCCGAGCTCGGAGGCGAACGCGAAAGCGTCGCCCACCTGGCCGTAGTACAACGGCTTCTCCCCCACCCGGTCCCGGGCAAGAACGAGGACGCGGTCTCGGCGGTCCCAGACTGCCAGCGCGAACATCCCGTCGACGGCCGCGACGGCGGCTTCCGGGCCCCTCCGGGCGATCAGCTCGACGAGGACTTCTGTGTCCGAGTGCCCGCGAAACGCGACGCCGTCGCCCTCCAGTCGGTGACGATGGTCGGCGTGGTCGTAGATCTCGCCGTTCAGCACGAGGACCCAGCGGCCGTCCGCCGAGGTCATGGGCTGGTGTCCCGCCACCGAGAGGTCGACGATCGCCAGCCGGCGGTGGCCGAGGGCGACGCCGGCATCCGGGTCGAGCCAGCGTCCGACATCGTCCGGGCCTCGGTGGGCGACGGCTGCTGACATCGCGTCGAGGTCCGCTCCCAGGTCACCGCCTCCGTGAGTCAGGAGCCCGACCACACCGCACATCTGGTTGTCTACCCCTCGCGTCGTCCGGGCAACCCTGATGGCGGGCCGGGCCGCTGAGTATACGGAATGGAGGATAGGGAAGACTCGGCTCATGTCCCCGTCCGAGGTTGCGCTGGTGTCGAGGATCCGGGTCCTCTGGCTCATCAAGGGACTGGGTCCGGGTGGGGCCGAACAACTCCTCGTCTCCTCGGCTCGTGTCGCCGACCATGACCGGTTCGACTACCGGGCGGCATACGTTCGGCCGGACAAGGACCAGCTTGTCCCTCGGCTGACAGCCTGCGGCGTGCCCGCCACGCTGCTCGGCGGCGGCCGGCAGGGTCGGCTGTGGTGGCCGTGGCGCCTGCGCCGCCTGATGCGGGAGGTGGACATCGTCCACGCACACTCCCCGCTCCTCGCCGGCGTGGCACGACTGGCAGCGCGGACGATCCCGGTCCGCGAACGGCCGGTGACGGTGTCGACGGAGCACAACGTGTGGGGCAACTTCTCGCTGCCCACCCGACTCCTGAATGCCACGACGGCCGGCTTGGACCGCCGCCGCTGGGCGGTGTCGCTCGAGGTGCGCAGGTCGATGTGGCGCCGGCGCCAGCAAGGGTCCGCGGTCCTGGTGCATGGAATCGTGCAGGGCGATGACCACCCCCCCGCCGGGACGCGGGGACGGGTTCGGCGCGAGCTCGGGATCCCGGAGGATGCCGTCGTGGCCATCACGGTGGCCAACCTGCGTCGCGAGAAGGACTACCCCAACCTGCTGCACGCCGCCCAGATCGCACTCCTTGAGGAGCCGAGCCTGGTCGTCCTCGCCGTGGGTCAGGGGCCCCTGGAGGATGAGGTTCGTGAGCTGCACGAGAGCCTCGGCCTCGGGGATCGCGTCATGCTCTTGGGTTACCGGACCGACGTCGCTGATCTGCTGGCGGCATCCGACCTGTTCGTCCTCGCGTCGGCCCACGAGGGGCTGCCCGTCTCGATCATGGAGGCGATGACGGCCGGTCTTCCGGTCGTCGCGACCGCCGTCGGGGGGGTGCCGGAGGCGGTGGTGACCGGGAAGACGGGGATCCTCCTGCCACCCCACGACCCGGAGGCCCTCGCGAGGGCACTGGTGACGGTGGCGCGGGACCGACCGCTGCGGGACGAGATGGCTGAGGCTGGCCGCGAGCGGAGCACGGTGTTCGACATCCGGTCCGCGGTCGTGGTGCAGCAGCGGGCCTACGCGGAGCTGGTCAGGTCCCTGACGGCAGTCGTCGAACCAGCACGGCCTGGTGGCCGGGTGCTCACATCCACTTCTGACCCAGGTAGGACAGGTCGGTGGCGACGTCGCGCCGGAATGCCTGGTAGGTGGCGTTGAACTTGGGCTGGGCGTGCAGGCAGGTGAACTGCCGATCGAAGACGGTCAGGAGGGTGCCGTACGCGCGGGTGAAGAAGTCGTTGTGGTCCACGCGCTTGAGGCGGTCGTCCCACCGCACGAGGCGAATGCGGTCGGTGCGGGCCACGAAGAACTGCGGCACCTTGTAGAGGACCGGAAGGCCGTCGATCACGGTGTCAGCGGGCCGCACGGGCTCCCCGCGGTAGGCGAACAGCGGCGCCGTGGAGTAGTTGGGAGACTGCCAGAGCGGCAAGTTGACGACCCGGCCCCCCACGATGTCAACCTCGGGGTTGCGGCGAAGGTAGTCGACCACCCGGTTCAGGTCGAGGTCGGGGGTGAAGACGAAGTCGTCGTCCACGGACATCACGAATTCGGTCGACACCTCGGCCAGGGCCGCGTTCCGTCCCGCGGCCACTCCGGTGTCGAAGGGGAGAACGACGACCGAGGTGCCCGGATCGTCGAACGACTGGGGGTGGCGGGAGTCATCTGCGACGATGACCGGACCGTCGAAGACGCGCCGTAGGGTCGAGACCATGCGTCTGGCGTTGGCTGGGCGTTCGAAGGTCTTGGCGATGACGGTGAGGTCGGCGACCTTCCGCGACGGTCGCTTCCGCAGGCGGGCCACAGCGTTCGCACCAGCGATCAAGACCTCCGACACGGCCGTGTACCCCCACCGCAGTGGCGCACCCGCCGGCCCGCGCCCGATCCTGACGAGCTCCGCCCTGACGTGCCTATCCACGCAGGCCGACCGTTTTGGCCAGGCGCACGATCCCGGCATACGCGCGCTCCGGGGCCAGGTTGCCCACGAGCTTCGCGGCGAAGAACGCCTCGGGGTCGCTCTGCCGCACCGGCACCCGCTTGAGGCGCACCCGCTCGGTGCCGGGCACGTTGCGCCCGAGCTCGCCGGAGGAGGCGCTGCGGAACCGCTCCCGGAGGGCCGCCTCCATCTCGTTGACACGCACGCCCCACGGGTAGGTGAAGTGCCTCGGCCTCACCCCCAGGTGCCGCTCCACTGAGGCGGTGCAGGCATCCACCTCCTCCTCCGTCAGGGCCTCCGGGCGGACATGGAGGTGCGTGTGGTTGCCGACGGTGCACAGGCCCGAGTCGACCATCTCGCCCAGCTGCGCCCACGACATGCCCATCCCGGTGGACCCCTTGGCGGTAGACCCCTCCCACACCATCGGCTGCGACACGTACCCGGAGGCCAGGTAGACGGTGAAGGGCAGCCCGCGCTCCCTGAGCAGCGGCCAGGCATGTGCGTGGACGTCCTCGAAGCCGTCGTCGAAGGTGAGCACCACGCTGGGCCTGCTATCGCCCGAGTCGAGGCGGTCCAGCGCCGTGTCGAGAGCCACCACGTCGTGCCCCTCGAGCTGTTCGAGCTGTCGGGCGAAGGCCGGCACCGGCAGGTCGAGCTCGTCGCGGGTCCCTCCCCCGACCCGGTGGTAGATAAGGAGGGTCGCACCCTGAGCGAGCGAGTCACGCCCGATCCCGGCCAGACCCGACTTCAGACGGGCCCGAGGGCCGCTCCCCGGGGGCGCACCCCGGTCGTCCTCGTCGCTGCGCTCAGCGTCTGCGGACCCCGCCAAGGCTCGCCACCTCCTGGTGCCGGACATACTCCGCTTCATCGCCCCCGAACCCCTCATCATCGTGGTCGTTCCGTCTGCGGACGGCCGGGAGGGCGAGCAGCACGAGGAAGAACGGAAGCATCAGCACCCGCTGTCGCGCCAGGATGCCGAAGTTGGCAAAACCCGAGAACGCGACGATGAAGGCGCCCGTGTACACGAGGGAGGACACCACATAGGGGTTGCGCCGGAGGATGCCGGGAAGGCGGCGCAGCCGCGGCCACGACGCCACCGTCAGCGCGAGGAGGAAGAGCCCTTCGAGGCTCTGGACGAGCATCTGGGCGTTACCTGCCTCCCACGGGAACGGCCGAAAGAGCACGGTCAGCGCTGCGGCCGGGAACCCCAGCGGGGACTCGACCGGGACGGGCGTGAACTCCGACCCTCCCACCGTCGTTCGGCCCCCCGCCATGTCGAGGGATTCCGACACGGCCTGCCAGCTGAAGTCGTCCGTCCCGAGCAGTTCGGCTGGCAGGCCGTGGAGCACCCACGCTGCCGCCCCCATCACGAAAATGCCACCGAACTTGTTGAGAATCCCGGTCACCTGGGTCGAGGCCGGCCGGAACAGCTGGGCGACGAGCAGGGCCGCGAACAGCAGGACGGCGATGTGCGGCCGGATCAGCGCCGTGCCGACGGCCCCGGTCGCGAGCAGCGCCATCGAGCCGTGCTGGCCGGCGAAGAACTTCGCGGCGCCCAGGGCCGTCACGCCGACGAAGAGCATCAGCCATGACTCCTTGCCGATGGAGGACGGCCAGTACAGCATCGAGGGCAGGAGGAACACGAGCAGGGCATAGCGCCGGTGGTCACCGTCGGGCAAGGCGATCCGGAAGGCGCGGTACAGCAGGTACGCCCCCCAGAAGGCGAAGGCCCCGTAGACCATGAACGCCGCCAGCGTGGTGGGGCCGATCACGGTGTAGACGGCCGTGGTGATCAGCTCCATGTACTGGGTACCGCGAGCCGTCTCGAGGTCCCACGTCACGGCTCCCTGCCGCCAGCTCCGGTACTGGAACGCAGCCGCGAGGTTGTAGCGCTCAGCATCGGAGGCCCCGTCGTAGACGACGTAGGCCACGTAGTACCGCACCATCGTGCCGGCCATCTTGGCGAGGAAGGCGAAACCGATGAGCCGAGCGAACCACGGGCTCGGCTCCCGCGCCGCGACCCGCCAGATGAGCAGAGCGTTGACGGCAATGAATAGCGGCGCGACGAGCAGGGCCCCCCACACGTTGTACGACTGCCGGCCGATCGCCCACGCCCAGACGAACGCGAAGCCCGCGCCGACGAACGCTGCCAGGGTCAGACCGACGGCCCAGGGCCGAACGGAGGTGGAGAACACGAGAAAAGGGTTACGCGGACGAGGAGGTGCGGCGAGCACGCCTGCTGAGCGCCGCGTCATCGGGCGCGCCATCAGCCTGCGGGGAGAACGGCCGCGCACCATCCTCCGAGCCCGCGAACTGGGTCGAGGCATCTGCCCGCGTCGGACGGAGCGACCGGTCCGCCTCGACACGAGCGGATCGCTCGCGCTTGCGCTTCTTGGTGTCTCCGTGGCCGTAGCCGTAGCCGTAGCCGTAGCCGTCAGCGCGCCGGCCACGGGCACCAACGAGCACGACGCCGCTGATCGGCACCTGGAAGCGTCCGAGGAGCTCGGCGACCCGGTGCGCGGCGACATCGGTGAGCCGACCGCTGCGCACGACGAGCAGCACGGTGTCAACGATCGGCAGGACGTCGAAGACGTCGCTGGCCGCGAGGAGGGGGGCGGAGTCGATGATCACGACGTCGGCCATCCCACGGACCTCCTCGAGCAGGTGCCCCATCCGACTCGCGAGCGACGCCGGGTGCGTCAGCCGGGTTCCTGCGGTGATGATCCTCACCCCGGGCACGCTCGTCGGCCGGACCAACGCGTCCAGCGGGACGTCGCCCGGGTCGGTGATGAAGTCGGAGATCCCTGCGCCCTGGGGCACGTCGAAGAGGCTGTGGGTGTCCGGGGAGCGCAGGTCAGCATCGAGGACCAGGACGCGCTGCCCGGTCTCGGCGAAGCTCGCGGCCAAGTTGGCCACGGTGGTCGTCTTGCCCTCCGCCGCGTTCGCCGAGGTGACGAGGATGAGGCGTGCACCGGTTGCCGTGCCGCCTCGCTCCGCGCTCGCGGCTCGTCGCGCTGTGTAGTCACCGGTCATTTTCCGACTCACGGTGTGCATGAGGGCGGTGCGCGCTGCCCGGTAGGCGTCCGAGTAGGGGTCGAGCGGGTCGGCCGCAACCATGATGCTCGCCTTGCGCTTCTGCGCCTGGCTCAGACGCGGGACCTCGGCGATGATCGGCAGGCGGAGCGCGGCATGCACCTCGTCGCGCGTACGCAGGCGGGAGTCGACCCTCTGGATCACGAGCGCAAGGGCGAAGCCCAGAAGCAGCCCGATGAACGCGGCCATCGCCGTCCGCAGCGGCCGCGAGGGCGGAACGACGAACCCACCGCCGATCTGGTCCGGGATCGGGGTGGCGACCTGGAGCACCGACACCGCCGCACCACCCGTACCGGGGGCGCCCTTCTCGAAGAAGGCCACCGTCTCCTCGGCGAACGCGTTGGCGGTGGCGGCGGCACGTTCGCCGTCTGACGCGGATGCCGCGATGGTGAGGGCAGCTGCGGCCGGGTCCGGGGTCACCGTGATCTGCGAGGCCAACAGCGCCGGGTCCCCGTCGAAGCCCAGAACCTTGGCGGCGCGGGAGGGGATCTCGCCGGTCTTGATGAAGAGGGCGAGACGGTCGATGGAGACCAGCTCAGGGGGCCCGCCGGACCCGACGAGCAGGGTGGCGGTCGCCGTGTAGGAAGGCGCCACTTCCGCCTCGTCGGTCTGCGCGGGGGTGAGGAACCACGTCACGGCAGCCGCGACCACGGCGCAGGCGACGATGATCGGCCACCGACGCCGAGCTATGGTCAGGTAGTCACGAAGCGTCATGCCGGGTTCCCCGCTCGGGTCGAGATCCCCCTGATGCGGCGATGGGTTTGCCGGGGGGTGGTGATTGTTCGACTGGTGAGTCTAGCCGACGAATCAGTGAGCGTTTCTGCTTCGGAAGCAAGGGGAGTTGGCGTCCGCCCCCGACCCTGAGAGAATTCCGAGCCGTGACGACATTTGGAGAGGGACCGCGACCCCGGTCGCTGCGGGTCGCGCACCTCACCACCGTGGACATGAGCCTGGCGCTCCTGCTCGGCACCGAGCTGAGCGTGGACGTCGAGGCCGGCCACGAGGTCTTCGGCATCAGCGCCCCCGGCCCCTACGTCGAGCGAGTCGCAGCGCTTGGTGTCACCCACGTCCCGGTGCGGACCCTCACCCGTTCATGGGCGCCCGCCTCGGACCTCGCGGCCTCTCGCGAGCTCGTCCGCACCATCCGCGCTCTGGACCTCGATGTCCTCCACACGCACAACCCCAAGACCGGCGTGATGGGTCGCATCGCCGGCCGACTGGCTGGGGTCCCGGTTGTCGTCAACACGTGCCACGGTTTGTGGGCACGGCCTGGGGATCCGCTGGCCAAACGTGCCTTCGTCTACGGACTGGAGGCGCTGGCTGCACGCTTCTCCCACTACGAACTGTTCCAGAACGCCGCAGACCGCGACACCCTGCGTCCCGCCCTCAAGCGAGGCCGGCACCGAGTCGTGGGCAACGGGATCGACCTGGAACGATTCGCACCGGATCCGGAGGGCCGCAAGCGGGTGCGCGCCGAGCTCGGAGTGGCCGAGGGCGAGCTACTTGTGGGAACCATCGGCCGGCGCGTGCGTGAGAAGGGTTTGGTCGAGTTCGCCGCCGCCGCCTCGGAGCTGTCCGCCGAGGCGACGTTCGTCTGGGTCGGGCCGGAGGACGACACGGATGCTGGCGCGAGCGAGGCGGACACGACCGGCATCAGGTTCGTCGACGAGCGCACCGACATGCCTGCGGTGTACGCCGCGCTGGACGTCTTCGTGCTGGCCTCGCACCGGGAGGGCTTCTCCCGGGCCGCCATGGAGGCGGCAGCCTGCGGGGTGCCCATGGTTCTCACCGATATCCGCGGATGCCGCGAGGTGGGCGACGACGGCATCCACCTCACGCTCGTGCCTCCTCACGACGGGACTGCTCTCGCGAGGGCGGTCGGTGCTCTCCTGGGGGACCCCGAGCTCCGCGCGCGGCTCGGCGACGCCGCCCGCCGGCGTGCCCTCGCGGAGTTCGACCAGCGCAGGGTGGCACGGGTCTCCCTCGACACCTATGCAGAGGTGGCACGGCGGAAGGGCACGTCGACGGGCCGATTCGCTCGCCCGAGCGCCGATCCGAGGACGACCGTGCTCCACGTGCTCCCCGCGGACCTAGATAGGGGCGCTCAGGTCTATGCGGGCCAGTTGCGGGATGCGCTGGCCGGCGACCCGGAGCAGAGGCACCTCGCCGTGTCGCTGTTCGAGGCACCCGAGGCCGCGCTGCGGGCCGACATCCGGCTCGGTGTCCGGTCCGGCCTGCTGCGCCGGGCGGGGCTCGATCCGGTCGCTGTCGCGCGCCTCCGCCGCACCATCCGCGACGAGCGCGCCGAGGTCGTGGTCGCGCACGGCGGCGAGCCGCTGAAGTACGTCGTCGCAACCGGCGGCCCTGCTCGCACCGTCTACTACAAGGTTGGCCTGTCCGCGTCGGAGCTGTCCAGGCCCTCGAGAACGCGTCTTTACCGGTTCCTCGCGGGCCGAGCCACCCGTGTGGTCGGGGTGTCGAACGAGATCGTAGAGCAGGCGCACGACGTGCTCGACGTGCCGAGGGCCAAACTGGCGGTGATCCCGAACGGACGCGACCCGCGTACCTACCATCCCCCCACGGGTGACGAGAGCCGCGCAGACCCGCCCATGATCCTCTTTGTCGGGCAGCTCGAGGCCGGGAAGCGACCCGGCCTGTTCCTCGACGTCGTCGCGGTGCTGCGCTCGCTCGCCGCAACGTTCGATGCGGCCATCGTCGGCGACGGACCCGAGCGCGCGGCACTACAAGAACGTTCGGCAGCCCTGGGGGTGCGAATGCTTGGAGTCCGGTCCGATGTCCCGCAGCTGCTCCGAAGGGCGTCGGTCGTCGTCATGACCAGCGCCCCAGCGACCGAGGGGATGCCTGGGGTTCTCATCGAGGCCGGGCTGAGCGGTGTTCCGGTGGTCTCGACAGCGTCAGCGGGCGTGGCTGACGTCGTCATTGAAAGCTCGACCGGCTTCGTTGAGTCAGATGACCCTTTTCAGCTGGTTAGCCCGGTTGAGACCCTTCTGAACGACCCTGGCCTCCGTGCCGCCATGGGCGAGCGAGCCCGAGAACACTGTAGGGAACGATTCACGATCACGGCGACGGCTACCCAGTGGAGGGCATTGGCCAGCGAGCTCATCGACCCGGGCGCCGGGGGACGCGCATGAGGTGCCACCGCCATATCCTGGGGGCCGTCGTGTTGGGGGCCACGTCTCGAGCAAGGGTGACATGAGGATTCTTGGCATTGGCCCCGAACGACCCATCCGGGGACAGTCAGCGCTCCGCAGCCTGGTGTCCGAGTACAAGGGACAAGTTGCGCTGCTCGCTTCCCTGTCCTTTATCGGAGCGTTGCTGGAGGCACTGTTCCTCTTCATTCTCACCGGCGTGGCTATGGCCATGGTGAGCGGGCGGTCGTCGGTGGGGCCGTACGTCGGCCACTCGCTCGCGATCAACAGTGCGCTCATGTTCGCCGCTCTGCTGTTGCTCGTTCGGCTCGGTCTCAACCTGGCTGGCGTGCGCACCTCGGCGCACCTTACGGCGGACGTCACCAGGGACCAACGGCGCCTTCTGTCCCACGCCTACTTGAACAGCACTTGGGCGATTCAGGCTGCGGAGCCCGCAGGTCGACTCCAAGAGCTGCTCACGTCCTTCGTGGGCCGCCTCTCCAACGCGGTCTCGACGCTGACCGGCGCCGTCACCGCGCTCTTGAGTCTGGGGGCGTTCTTGGCCACCGGCCTTGCCATCGATGCAGCGTCCACCGCAGCAGTGCTCGTGGCCCTGGCACTCGTGGGTGCCGTGCTGAGTCCCGTGCGGCGACGGATCCGTGACCGCGCTGGTGAGTCCGCCCAGGCCGGCCTCCAGTTCGCCAATGCAGTGTCAGAGCTGGGCTCTCTCGGGCAGGAGATGCAGACCTTCGGCGTCCAGGCGCCCTTCGGAGATCGCATCGACAAACTGAGTAACGAAACGACAGCCACTCAGCGACGCGTCCAAGTCCTCAGTGGGGCGCTGCCCTTGATCTACATGACTCTGGCCTATGGCGCCGTCCTGGTGGGCGTCGCCGTCCTCGCGTTCGTTGGTTTTGACGACCTTGCGGTCCTCGGGGCTGTCATCCTCCTCATGCTTCGGTCGCTCAGCTACGGTCAGCAACTAGCGGCGGCTTGGGGTGCGCTCGCATCAAACGCACCGTTTCTCGACCACGTAGGAGATACGATCGCCCGCTACCAGGCGGCTCGGGCCGACGGTGGCCAAGCCATCCCGGCCCACGTCGCACCACTCGAGGCCCACGACGTCGAGTTCGCATATACGGCCGAGCGACCAGCGCTCACCGGGGTTACTTTCGGTATCGGCGCAGGAGAAGTGGTCGGTGTCATTGGCCCGTCCGGGGCCGGCAAGTCTACCTTGGCCCAGCTTCTCTTGGGACTGCGCTCACCGACGAAGGGCAGAATGTGCGTCGGTGGCACCGACCTCCGCGATGTCGACCGTTCGTGGTGGAGCCGACGGGTGTCCTTCGTCGCGCAGGACGCCCTCCTCATCACCGGCACGGTGTCCGAGAACATCCGATTCTTCCGCGACGGCATTGACGACAACGCGCTTCGGGTGGCAGCGCGCCAGGCGAACGTGTTGTCGGACATAGAGTCACTTCCACTCGGCTTCGACACCCATCTCGGCGAGCGAGGGAGCCAGCTGTCGGGCGGGCAGCGTCAACGCCTGTCGATTGCTCGTGCGCTGGTCGGCCAACCTGAGCTCTTGGTGCTGGACGAGCCCACCTCCGCGCTGGATGGACGGAGTGAGGCCCTCATCCGAACCACTCTTGCCCAGTTGCGCGGACAAATCACCGTCGTGATCATTGCGCACAGAATGTCCACGCTCGACATCTGCGATCGGATTCTCGTCATTGAGGGCGGCAGACTATCCGCACTCGGAACTCCGAAGAGCCTCCAGGAAGACAGCGAGTTCTACAGGAGCGCCTTGGCCATTGCGGGCATTACGCACGGTGGCGAGACATGATGCGGGTCCTTTACGTCATCGATTCACTGGCCCTGGGCGGCGCGGAAAGGTCGCTCGCCGACATGGCGCCCGGTCTGGTCGCCGGCGGAGTGGACCTTCACGTCCTTTCCCTGGGCACGAGTCTCCACCTGGCTGCCGATCTTGAGCGCGCTGGGGCGACGGTGCACCGAAGGCGCACCGCACCCGGGCGCCTGGGCAGCGTCCGAGCGGTGGTGGCAACGGCGCGAGAAGTCCGCCCGGATCTCATCCACACGACACTGTTCGAGGCCGACATTGCGGGGCGAATCGGGGCGCTGTTGCATCGCGTGCCGGTGTCGACGAGCATCGTCAGCGACTCGTACGGCCCTCAGCACTATTCCGAAGCAAACACCCTCAAACTCCATGCGGCCAGGACCTTGGACGCGGTGACAGCGCTGGCGTCCACCCGGTTTCACGCGATCTCATCAGCCATCGCGTTGAGCGTCCCGCCGAGGCTCGGGATCTCACCTGACCTCGTCCACGTCATTCCCCGTGGGCGCGACCCAGAGAAGTACCCTTTTCAGAGGAGGGAGCAACGCGAGGCAATACGAGGCGAACTCGCCATTGACCCGCGGAGCCCGGTGGTGTTGGCCGTTGGGCGGGTTGAGCCGGCGAAGGGCCTCCAGCACCTCGTGGCCGCAGTACCCGCCGTCTTGGCACGGCACCCCAACACTGTGACGCTTATCGCAGGCCCGCCGGGTCGGGCAACCCCAGATCTCCAGCGCCAGGCCCGGTCCTTGGGCGCAGACGTGAGGTTCCTCGGCTATCGAGCCGACGTGAACGCACTCCTGGCCGCAGCCGATGTATTCTGCTTCCCGTCCGAGCGCGAAGGGTTCGGGGGAGCCCTCATTGAAGCCTTGGCCGTGGGGTGTCCGATCGTGGCGTCGGACATACCCACCTCGAAGGAGATCCTGGGGGAGGGTAACGCCTGCGCCGGAGTGCTGACTCCTACGCGGGACGCAACCAAGCTCGGCCGAGCGCTCATCCAGGTTCTTGACGACGGCGAGGCAGCGGCGGCTCGTGCGCACTGCGGCCGGGCCCGTTTTGATTCGCTGTACACAATCGATGCCGTCGTCGACCAGATGATCACGTTCTTCAACGCGTCCGTTCGGGGTAAGTCGTGACGCAGGAGGCGGATGCCCACACTGACAGCGTGGGGTTCACGGTGGTCATCCCCACACATCACGGGCGCCAGTCGGTCCTACGCGCAGTCCAATCCGTGCTCGGTCAAAGCCATGACGCACTCGAACTCATCGTTGTCTCAGACGGGGAGGGAGGACGAACGCGCGAAATACTCCACGGTATCACCGACCCCAGGATGCGCGTCATCGAGCAGGAGCGGCTCGGGGTCTCGGGTGCCCGCAACCGTGGGGCAGCAGCCGGCACGCACCCGTGGGTCGCCTTTCTCGACGATGACGACGAGTACCGACCCGACGCCTTGGAGTCTTGGTCATCAGTAGTTGACCGTGAGACCGTCGTCGTCACCGCGCCCGTGATCTTCTGGTCAGGGACCATTCCGGTCGAGACCGTCGAATGCCACCTCTCCATGACCGACCCGAGCATGAGGGCCAGCAGGATCCATCCGGGCGGGTTCGCGGTACGACGCGACGTGTTCATGGCCGTCGGCGGTTTCGACGAGCACCTGAGGTACTCCGAAAACCTAGACCTGGGTTTGCGCCTGTGCGAGCTGATCGCCTCGGGGGACACCGGGGCAGTCGCGTATTCGTCGCACGTGGCCGCGGATCTGCACCGACAAGCGGCCACCCAGCGGATTCGGCGATACGACAGCGCGCCGGCCGACTCCGCGAGGGTCTTCCTGGATCGCTACGCCGGGCGACTGGCTCACGACCGAGCAGGTGCGGCCTCACTGCACCGGATCATCTCCAGGCAAGCGCGGACGATCGCTGATACTCGCCAGTCAATACGACACGCAGGCAGCGCCATCCGAATACAACCGACGAACGTGCACAACTATCGCAGCCTCTTGCTCGCTGTCCTTGGGACACGTCCTCGGTCTTGAGGTCACGTCGGGTCCGTCCGACTAACGGTGTAACTGGCGTTCATTGGTTAGAGGTTCTCGGCCGCGGGCATGCGGTCTTCGAAGGTGATCGCGAACGCGTTGAGTGCCGGCTTCCACCGGGTGACCCATCGTGCCTGCCCCAGGCCCTTGGGGTCCAGGGACCGCGTCACCAAGTAGAGCGTCTTCATTGCGGCCTGCTCGGTGGGGAAGTGCCCCTTGGCGTTGACCGCTCGCCGGTAGCGGGCGTTCAACGACTCGATCGCGTTCGTCGAGCAGAGGACCTTACGGATCTCCACGTCGTAGGCGAGGAAGGGGATGAACTGTTCCCACGCGGCCCGCCACAGCTTCGGGATCGCCGGGTAGGCCTTGCCCCACTTCTCCTCAAACTCCTCGAACCTGGCCCACGCCGCGTCCGCCGACGGCGCGGTATAGATCGGGCGGAGGTCCTTGGCGATCGCCTCCCAGTACCGCTTGGAGGCGTACCGGAACGTGCCCCGGATCAGGTGCACGATGCACGTCTGAACGATCGCGGCCGGGAACACCGTGGCCACCGAGTCCGGGAGCCCTTTGAGGCCGTCACACACGACGAAGAACACATCGGCGACGCCCCGGTTCTTCAGCTCGGTCAGGACCGCGAGCCAGTACTTCGCGCTCTCCCCGCCGACCCCGGTCCCCGGCCAGATCCCCAGCACGTCGCGGTGACCGTGCAGGTCGACCCCGATAGCCGCGTAGAACGGCTGGTTACCGACCTGCCCATCACGGACCTTGACGTAGATCGCGTCGATGAAGACCGCCGCGTACACACCCTGCAACGGTCGAGCCGACCATGCCTGCATGTCCTCGATCACCTTGTCCGTGATCCGCGAGACGGTGTCCTTCGAGACGCTCGCGCCGTAGATCTCCGCGAAGTGTGCGCTGATCTCCCCCGTGGTCAAGCCACGGGCGTACAGGGACAACACGATCGCGTCGACATCGGTCAACCGGCGTTGCCGCTTCTTGACGATCACCGGCTCGAACGTGCCCTCCCGGTCCCGAGGCACCTCGACCTCCACCGGGCCAGCGTTGTCCGTCAGCACCGTCTTCGCGCGAGTCCCGTTCCGCGAATTGCCACCGTTGCGCCCTTCGACAGCGTGCTTGTCAAAGCCGACGTGTTCGGTCATCTCCTCCTCAAGGGCGGCCTCGATGACCTGCTTGGTGATCGCCTTGAGCAGCCCCTCCGGGCCAGTCAGATCCTCACCCCTGGCGCGAGCGGCCTTGACCAGCTCGCGCACTGCGTTGCGCTCCACCTCATCAGGCGTGAGCGTCTTCTTGGCTGCCTTTCGCAATGGGCTCACGCCCACCAGTGTTTCGGTCATCACTGACCCTTTCCCGCTGACCGCGTCAGCGCGTTGGGCCAGTTACACCGTTGGTCGGACAGTCTCGCGATCGCGATCCAGTTCGTCAGACACGACTCCGAGATCCCGAAGTCCTTCGCGATCTCCTTCAACGTCGTCCCTGCCTCAAGAGCGTGAGCCACCTCGACCACGTTCTGTCGGAACTCCTTCGGATAGGGCTTGGGCATGGTGCACATCCTCTCCTGCGGCACCCCACGGCACCACAGAGTCGTTGTCACCTATCCGTGCAGCAGTCCCCCACTTCCCGACGGTAATGGAGTTGTGGTTTCCAAGTATGAGTATTCTGCAGTTCACGACGCTCGACGAGGATCCAATGGTGACCTCGTTCTCGCGTCCCCTAACCGTGAGCGAACTGCGCCTCATGAAGGCGGAATCCAACCGCAAACTATTCAGCGACCCGACCCCTATGGATTTCCGACCGAGAAACCTTGAGCGCCAACGACGCAGTTCCAGTAGCTTCACGTGCGCACCCGTCGATTCAACCGGCTCATTACATCCTTCACCATAAAGGGACCGTACCGGCGAACCAGCGCAGGACGGCAACGCGGGGGCGCGATGCGGAAGGCGGACTGAAAGCGCCGGTAACCGGTTCCAGTCATCCCGGCCGCCACATAGCGTGCCGCTGCCCGCGCCAAGAGGAGCGAATGCTCGCGGGGCCACTCAGCCAGCGCGCTCGAATGATACGAGGCCACGGCATCCAGAGCGATTGCGCCCTCAGGTCCCGACAACTTCGCCGATTCTCGCACGCCGGGATGGTCACGACATCGCACTAGGACCTCGGGCACTACTGCCACGTGCGCCCGAGTCAGGAGCCTGACATAGAACTCGATACCCTCACATGCGGTTAGCGGACCGAGACCAGGCTGGTGGCCCAACCCGCCGATGCTGGCCAAGGTGTCCCTACGGACCAGGGGGGTGCTCATGTTGTCCGTCAGCAGCGGAGATACTCGTCCGGCGCCAGTTGGCTTCCCGGTCGTCCGGACGGACCCATCCGGCCGGAACCACTCGTACCAGCAGAGGACTACGTCAACGTGCTCGTCCACCGCCGCAAGTTGTCGTTCGAGCTTCGTGGGCAGCCAAAGGTCGTCGCTGTCCAGGAGCGCAACCCAAGGAGAAGAGCCGGCCCGGACTCCGAAATCGCGCGTCCGTTCGGGTCCCAGCCGGGGTCGCGAGATGACCTGGATTCGGCCATCGCCGGCGAACACTTCGGCGAGGCGCTCACCGGAGCCATCGTCTCCTCCGTCGTCGATGATCACCAGAGCCCAGTCAGAGAATGTCTGCGCTTGCACCGAGCGAACGGCCTGAGTCGTCAGTTCAATCCGGTTTCGCGTTGGAATTACCACATCAACCAAGGCCATGCCTAGAACCCCTCTTCGACCCGGACCACCATGGCGCTGAGGGCAGTCCGCCGGTCTTGTGAGCGAGTCCGGGATCGACCCGCCTCCCACTGAGGCCCATGACAGCGTCAACCGCGCCCCGAAGCGGCATAACCCACTCGATGGCTGGCCGCCGTGCTCGCACGAGAGCCATCACCCCCTTCGCGCCGCCCCCGAGTGCCACGAACACTGCCGTGGCCGGGGATGCATACTCCCTCGCGATGAGACCGGTGTTCCGGACCGAGTAGTAGCGGCGCCACGCTGCAGCGTCACGCGGCGTGCGCAGTCTGGACTTGTCCAGCCCTGTGCGCTTGTTGAGACGGCGCTCAACCAGCCACAGGTCTCCGTCCGCATACAAGGAGTAGCCAGCACGTCGGAGGCGCAGACCATGCTCCAGATCATCAAAACCAAAGAACAGTCGTCGATCGAAGACGCCGGCGCGCTTCAGCGCGACGCAGCGAAACATCGGAAACTGGCCCCCACCGATGTAGTCAACCGGGACCGGACCGTCCAGCTCCTCATCTCGAACTCGCCGGGTGACACCCCGCCGGGCATCATACCTGGCTCCGACGAGACCCACTGCCCCTGTTCGAGAATCGGACCGACACTGCACTTGGCCGAAGTTCCACAGCTGCTCCAGTATTTCGTCCGTGCGAGGGGGGTCATCGTCGTCGAACAGAACCAGCCAGTCTTCATCAGCCGCGATCCTGAGGATGTGCTGCATACCCAACGCAATCCCGCCCGCCGGACCCTGGTTCCCATGGGCGTCGATGTACATCGCGCCCACTGCCGCGGCAGCCGCTCTGGCGTGGCAGTCCGAGCCGTTGTCGACAACCACGAGCCCGTCCACCGCCCGATTCTGGCGCCCTATCGCGGCAAGCGTTTGAGTCAGAGCCTCGGGGCGGCGGTACGTCACGAGGACCCCCCACAACTTTCCAGGGCTCGTCGTCATCTGCCGGGCGTAACCTTGACGACCGCAGCGTCGGGTACAGGTCTTCTCATCACGGCGTCACGCCCTTACACAGGTTCAGCAGGATCGTAGCCTTGGCACCCACGAGCGTCCCTTCTCCGATTACAACATCCCCGGAGACTACCGCCGCGAAGTCAACGCAGACGAAATCGCCCACCACAGCCTGGTGCCCGTTGGTCCACTCGGGCTGACATGAACGTGCCGCCCGGGCAACACGTTCGTGGAGCTCGTCCCCCGAGAGACTGATGGCGGACAGTCCCACGCGTAATCGCGCCGTCGTCCGAGTTCGAGTTCCCCGACGGGGTCTGAATGCTCCTATGCGTTGTCAAGCGGCGCCGAGCCAGCCCCGGTAGCGGTCGGCGAAGGCGTCGTCGCGGCGTCGGCCGAGCCCGAGTTCGCCATCGCGGGCTGGCCACACGTCAAGGGCTGTCGCGACGGCGGTCAGGGTGATGTTCTTAGCGCTGCGGGCTGGGCGTAGGTGGGTGTAGTGAGGCACGGTGCAGCGCCCGGCCAGGGTGGCGAAGACTTCGCGGGCCACGGCACGTTTGAGCGCCCGCTACACGGCCTTCTTGGTTCAACCCTTGACCAGGTGGGTGTCGCGGTAGGCGCGGGTGCGCTCGTCGCTGGCATCCGGTTCTTCACGACGTGGTGCAGGGCGGCGTTGGCCTGTCGGTCCCCGCCTCGGGAGAGCCGGTGCCGGTCGGTGCGTCCGGAGCTGGCCGGGATCGACGCGGTGCCGCACAGCGCGGCGAAGGAGGCCGAGGAGCGCAGCCGGTCGGGGTTGTCCCCGGCGGTGATCAGCAGCTGGGAGCCGACCACGGCGCCGACGCCCTTGATCGCGAGCAGGGCCGGGTTGGCGGTGTGGCCCGGGTCCGCATCCGCTGCTCGAGGTCGGCGAGCTCCCCGCCGAGGTGACGGGTGCCTGCGGGCCAGCGAACGCAGCGCATGCACGGTGTCCGCTTGACCACGGTCACGGACTTGCTTGGGGCGGGTACTGGTCAGTGCGGCCATGAGTTTGGCGTCGGGCAGGTCTCGGTACTGGTCCCGAAGGTGACCCTGGGCGTTGACCAGCAGTGCCCCGATCTGACGCCACGCAACCTGCTGCGCATGACGGTCAGCGCCCGCCAGGGTTCGATGCTGGCGTCCTTGGGGTCGGTAGTGGCCTCCCCGGACAGCACCGAACGGGCGGCGCGGTAGGCGTCGAGCCGATCGATCTTTCCCGGCTCATCCCAATCGAGGGTGTAGGAGTTGGGGTCTGAAGCCGCCGGATTCGGGGGGGAGTCTCAGTGGAAGGCGCAGCAGGCGGCGAAGCGACCGAAGACCTCGAAGCTCGTGACCAACGACCGGTTGCGTGAGTACGTGCAGGACCGGCTCGCAGGGAACGTCCGCCGTCGTGACGGCACGGTCGCGTCGGGTCCGACGCCGCCTCCGTGGAAGGGGCTGAACAAGCCCCGCCGGGCGGACCGGCGATGGTCCACGGCGTGGAGCCCGGAACAGATCGCGCACCGGTTGAAGGTCGACTTCCCCGATGATCAGTCCATGCGCACCAGCCACGAGGCGATCTACCAGTCGCTGTTCATCCAGGGCCGTGGCCCGCTCAAGCGCGAGCTGGTCACCTGTCTGCGCACGGGCCGCGCACTGCGGGAGCCGCGAGCCCGGTCCAGGAACAAGGCGCAGGGTCATGTGACCGCGGATGTCGTCCTCAGCGAGCGTCCCGCAGAGGCTGAGGACCGCGCCGTCCCCGGCACTGGGAGGGCGACCTGATCATCGGGACAGGCCGCTCGGCGATCGACACGCTCGTCGAGCGCTCCAGCCGCGCCACGCCCCTGGTGCACCTGCCGCGGATGCAGGGCTGGGCCGAGAAACCGCACGTCAAGAACGGGCCGGCGCTCGGCGGATACGGTGCCGTGGCCATGAACGCCGCGCTGACGGCGTCGATGACGAAACTGCCACAGCAGCTACGCAAGACACTGACCTGGGACCGCGGCAACGAACTGTCGGGCCACGCCCTGTTCGCGCTCGAGACCGGAACGAAGGTGTTCTTCGCCGACCCCCACTCGCCGTGGCAGCGCCCGACGAATGAGAACACCAACGGGCTGCTGCGGCAGTACCTCCCCAAGGGGACCGACCTGTCGCGCTGGTCCGCCGAAGACCTCGACGCCGTCGCTCACGCGCTCAACAACCGGCCCCGCAAGATCCTCGGCTGGCGAACCCCCGCCGAGGTCTTCGAAGAGCAACTACGATCCTTCAACAACCCGGTGTTGCAACGACCCCTTGAACTCGCCCAGTTCCGGTCCCGCAAGTACCTGCGCGCCCTGTCCCGGCACGACCTGCTCGAAGCCATGGGACAAGTCGGCTCGAGCGCGGACAACGCCGCCATGGAGAGCTGGTTCGCACTCCTGCAGAAGAACGTCCTGGACCGCCGAACCTGGGACACCCGCGACCAGCTGAGGCTGGCCATCGTCACCTGGACCGAACGGACCTACCACCGCCGACGACGCCAAGCCCGACTCGGCAAGTTGACCCCCATCGAGTACGAGACCATCATGACCACACCGGCCACTCAGGCCGCGTGACCAACCTGTCACCTATCCGTGCAGCAGTCACAAATCAGGGCTGGTGAAGGTAGCGTCAGGCACGTCGAGGCCTTACAGGTGGGCAGTGTCAGAACTTCCATCCTGCGAAGGCCTCGACGCCTATCCCCGCACCGACGCGCCGACCACGGCGAAGTCAGGTCCTACACCCTCGATTGGGAAGAGCCCGATTGCGCCGTTCGACGCGCACCGCACAAATTCGCTGGCCCGGAGGCCGAGATGAGCGACTTTTTGCAGCTCAGCCCATTCTTGCATAAACGGTAATAGCCAGATCGAGTCTTGACCGCGCTTTGCACCTGAATAGGATAAGAGAACCACACGGTCAATCCCAAGTACCGGGCACACCCTTGACGACGACGCCGGCCGGCACATTTCGCGTTACCACCGCTCCAGCACCAATAAGCGCACCTTTGCCGATCCACAGGTTCTGGAGGAGAGTCGCGCTTGCCCCGACGAGCGCAGCTGTTCCCAGAACGACTTCGCCCGAGATTACCGCTCCGGGGTTTACGGAGACAAAGTCAGAAAGGACTGCGTCGTGGCCCACGGTTACGTTGGGGTTGAGGTGCACGTGCCGCCCCAGACGGACGTTCGTCGACACCGCCACCCCCGCGCAGACGACGGCCCCCTCCCCCTTGGCGACACGAGCGCCGAACGTCGCGCTGGGGTGGATGGCCGTGAAAGGTCGCGCCCCGGTGCCCTCGAGCCGAGCGGCCAACCGCCGCCTCACCGCTGGGCTGCCGATCCCGAGCACGTACCGCCGGGTGACGGCATCCCCAGCCAGCCACTCATCGACGGTGCCCAGGTAGGCGACACCGCGCGCCGCGAGCCGCTCCATGTTGAGCTCGGAGGGCCCGTCGTCGACCACCCCGACCACCTCGACAGGTGACCCGGCCGCTGCCATGGCCTCCAGCACGTCGAGGCACTCCCGACCGAAGCCCGATGCCCCCACCACGACGACCCGTTCAAGGCCAAACCCGTCAGGCGACGTCATCGCCGACCCGTACCGCCGGCGACCCCATGAACACGCTCATCGTCGCCTCGCCCCCACCGCTGATCCCCTGCCGCTTCACCACGCAGCAAACAGTGCGAGCAAGAATCACCAGATCAAGCGTCAGGCTCCGGGTGTCCACGTACTCCACGTCGAGAGCGAACTTGTCCTCCCAGGCCACACCGTTGCGCCCCGACACCTGGGCCAGGCCAGTTACCCCCGGACGCAC
>Ga0209368_1000530_pt1 | contig 29850 bp, 26 predicted proteins | sample EBPBio242008_DNA_FD_185862 | JGI IMG/M metagenome (GOLD analysis project Ga0209368, IMG submission 185862) | Wastewater treatment Type I Accumulibacter community from EBPR Bioreactor in Madison, WI, USA - Reactor 1_4/24/2008_ DNA (SPAdes)... | ecosystem: Engineered > Bioreactor > EBPR >...
AGCCAGCACGCAGTGCCGAAGCGAAGCGTAGCCTGTAGCAGCCCGACCCCGAGCGCGGCTCTGTGTAGAGCCTTTCGGGGGCACGCCCAAAAAGTTTTTTCTGCTTTTACAGCATAATCCTAAGTAAGAGCTAAAGCAGGCAACCGCCGCCTTTAAATTTAACAAGCCTAAAATGCTTTGCCGAGTATCTTTGTAAGCATTCAATGCAAACATAGAAATGCGTAAAGAGATATTTGTGCTGCCCTTACTTTTATTATGGGCTTGCAACAACAAGAAAGCGATTGAACTAACGCCGCAACAACAGTTGGCCAAAGTAGATTCGATAGTGAAGCAGCAACAAAAATGGATAAAAGAGCAGGAATCGGAGCGCCTTCGTGACCGTATCAGTATTGAAGTAAAAGAAAAGACAGACTCTATATTGGCCAGCTACAAGGCTGCGGCACCTACCCCTATGCCTCAAGCCCCACCTCAAACCCCAACAGATACGCTAAGCTCTGGTCAAGTCATTGCTTTGCCAATAGATTCAACCCAAAAATAAGACCTTATGAAAACGCTATTGCTCACACTATTCTTGGCCTTTTTTTTCGGCATCACGCCCATAGTGCAGGCCCAAAAGGTAATCTACACCGAGTATGCGCCTTATGATGTGCGCAGCAGTAACTTGTCTATTGTGGGTAAAGTAAACGGCGTTTTGTACACTTTTCGCTCCTATGGCAAAGAGTATTTTTTGGATGCCTACAATGATGGGATGGAAAAGACAGCCACTGTGGTGTTGGATTTCTTTCCGGAAAAAATATACAAGGTGCGTTTTGTGCCTTTTGAGGATAGAATGTTGGTGCTGTACCAAAGCCAAGAAGGTACGCGCATTACACAATATGCAGCGATGCTCAATGACAAAGGAATGTTGCAAAAGACGCCGCTGAAGATAGATGAGAAAAGAACCAGCTTTTTTGGGGTGGCAGGCGAAAAGGAGTTTTTTGCCTCGGCCGTGTCCGAAAACCGTGAGCACATTATGGTGTACAGTGCGCTGAACAAAAACAAGACTTTAGATTTTTCGGGATATTGGCTGGATGTCAGCACGATGAAAGTGGTGAAGAAGATAAAGTACAAATACAAAGCCAATGACGTCGTCGCCAATAATGATGGACTGTTGAGCAATAGCGGTCAATTCTTTCTGCCTGTCTATACCGTGATGGGCAACCGCAACTTTTCAGACGAATACACTATCTTGAGTGTTACAAAAGAAGAAGGCGTCTTTAAGAAAACAACTTTGCCGATAGGGGATAATTACCTAGAATATCCTTTTCAGAAAATAGATAACGCCAAGGGTAAAATCCATTTTGCTTCCTTTTATTCTACCAAAAAGAATGGCAATACTGAAGGCGTAGCGGCAGCTACTTTTGATGCCAACACGCTTAGTTTCTCCACCCCGAATTTTATTCCCTTTGATGATGATATGCGCGGCGAAACTGGTGTGCGAAGAAAAGAACGAGCATTGAATGAATTTAAAATTAATCAGCTCATTGTTAAGAATGACGGTGGTTTTGTAGTAGCAGCCGAAGAAACTTATATCAGCACCCAGAGCAATTTTATGCCGGGCGTAGGTTTTTATTCTTTTTATTATTCGCCCATGATGGCCCAAACAATCAGGGAGTATCATTACAACGATATTCTACTTTTGTCGTACAATGGCAATCAGCAAAAGGAATGGCATACTTTTTTGCGCAAAGAGCAATATTCGCAAGAAGATGGCGGTATGTTTTCGTCTTACAGCCTGCTGAATACCGGTGGCGGATTGGGTTTTTTGTTTAATGATTTTAATACGCGCCGCTCGCGCATTCAATTGTCATCAGTGGCTGCCGATGGCAAAGTAAACATTGGCTATATGGATGCAGGCTCCTCAGATGACCCTGATTGGTTGCCACGCCTGGGCAAGCAGGTAGATAGCCGAGAAATAGTGGTGCCATGTTTGCGCAAAAAGCAATTATGCTTTGCTAAAATTGTACTTTAGCGCAAATTTTCGGAGTGTTACACCTTGTTCGCAACAATAGTCCTTACACGGCTATAATATTGTTTATTTTCACTTTGGTTTTGCAGGTACAAAGCCTGATGCATGCTGTGCTGCCTCAGGCTTCTGAGCATCAGCTTGTGTATGGATATGTGCTTCAATTTTGTTCTGTTTTCTTTGGCAAATCTGCCTTTGCATTTAGTTTGTTGGCAGTATTTATTTTGTATGCGCAGGCCATATTTTTGAATGCCATAGTTGCTCAGTTTAAGTTGTACAAGCACAATACTTATTTGGTATCGTTTAGTTTTATAGCCTTGTGTTCTTTGCATCCAGCGCTGAGTAATTTTAGTCCTTTGTTATTGGTCAATATTTTTGTGTTGTTGGCTATCCGAGAATTGCTGAAGATGAAGCAAGCACAGCAAGTCAATAAAGAATTGTTCAATCTTGGTTTTATCATCATGATGGCGGCACTGATTCATTTCAGCTCCATTTTGCTCTTGTTGTTTCTGTTTATTGCCTTGCTCATATTGAGGCCTTTTAATTTTAGGGAGTGGATGATTGCCTTTGTTGGTTTATTAATGCCCTTGTACTTTTTTGGAGTCTTACTTTTTTGGCAAGATAATTTCAGTGCCATTTATCACTGGCCCGACCTCGGCATTTCGCTGCCCAAGCAGCTTTTGCACGCAAAATATTATTTGGGCTTAATGGTCGGTCTCATTATTTGGTTTTCGATGAGCGTTTATAATATGCAAATGCAGCTACCCAAAGCGCCAATATACATCCGCAGGTACTGGATTTCATTAACATTTTTGCTTATGCTGTCAGTATTTGCGGCTATTTTTAGCAATAGTCGGGTCAACGCTGTGTGGTTGATATGCTTGCCAGCATTGAGTTTGGTGCTAGCCAACGCCTTTCTTAACGAAAGAAGTAAGAAAATGAACACAATTAGCTTTTATTTTGCGCTCGCTTTGGTGTTATTTTGCCAAATATTTTTACCCATATAAAGTTCTATTTTTAAGAAATGAAATTTGGAGTTATCGTTTTCCCGGGGTCCAACTGCGACCGAGATATGTACAACGCTTTGCGCGATGATTTGGGACAGGAAGTAGTAATGTTGTGGCACAAAGACCGCGACCTCAGTATGTTTGACAAGGAGGATTGTATTGTATTGCCTGGAGGTTTTTCTTACGGCGATTATCTGCGTTGTGGTGCCTTGGCGCGTTTTAGCCCGATGATGGAACAGGTAATTAATTTTGCCAATGCAGGCGGAAAAGTATTGGGCGTGTGCAATGGTTTTCAGATTTTATGCGAATCTGGATTGTTGCCAGGAGCATTATTGCAAAACGATCATCAAAAGTTTGCTTGCAAAAATGTGTACATCAAAAACGAGTTTGGCGATAATATCATCAGCAATTCAGTTCAGGGGCGTACGCTACAAATACCAATAGCCCACGGCGAGGGTCGTTATTATGCCGATGCCGCAACAATGCAACAATTGAAAGATAATGGTCAAATTGTTTTTCGTTATGCCAACGAAAAAGGAGAGGTACATTTAGATGCCAATCCTAACGGGGCTATGGATAATATTGCTGGCATTTGTAATGCAGGCAAAAATGTATTTGGTATGATGCCACACCCCGAAAGAGCTTGTAGTGCTGATTTGCACAATATTGATGGACGTTCTATCCTGTCTGCTTTTACGAGTGCAATTAAATAAAAAATAATAGTCAATTTATCGGGAGCATCTACTGATGCACAAAGCTATGGTACAAAAAGTCGCAAACTATTTATCGCTGATTAAATTTGGTCATACGGTGTTTGCTTTGCCTTTTGCGTTTATTGGCTTTGCATTGGCCATATTTAAAGATAATTACCAATTTGAGCCCAAGTTGCTAGTGCTGATGCTGCTTTGTATGGTTTTTGCGCGTAGTGCAGCAATGGCCTTCAATCGTTACATTGATAGGCGGTTTGACGCCTTAAATCCGCGTACCGCCAACAGAGAAATACCTGCAGGAATTATTTCGGCACCCAAGGCGTTTTTGTTCGTCATTGTCAGTAGCGCTTTGTTTGTAGCAACGACTTTTTTTATAAATCCTTTGTGCTTTTATCTTTCACCCGTTGCGCTGTTTGTCATCTTGTTTTACAGTTATACCAAACGTTTTACGGCTTTATGTCATTTGGTTCTGGGATTGGGATTGAGTTTGGCGCCCATAGGAGCGTATCTTTCAGTGACTGGTGCATTCGATTTGATTCCAGTACTATTTTCTCTGCTTGTATTTACTTGGGTTTCAGGATTTGATATAATCTATGCCTTGCAGGATGAAAGTTTTGACCGAAGCCAAAATCTATATTCCATTCCGGCAGTATTGGGTGCAAAGAATGCCTTAATGGTTTCTAATTTATTACATCTTGGCTCGGCTATTATTGTTGTTTGTATTGGTATTTTGGGGCAGTTCAATTTGATTTATTGGATTGGCGCAGTCATTTATATTGCCATGTTGCTGTACCAACATTTATTGGTCAAACCCAATGATTTGAGCAAAGTGAATATTGCATTTATCAACACCAACAGCGTTGCCAGTATTTGCTTTGCGGTTTTCACTATTTTATCACTTATTGTTTAGTAAAATTTTGTCTATGAAAATAGCATTAATCGGCTATGGCAAAATGGGTAAAACCATTGAACGCATTGCCTTACAGCGGGGTCACGAGATTGTTTTACGGATTAGCAGTAGCAATCAGAATGAACTTAATAAAGAAAATTTGTCGAAGGCAGATGTCGCGATAGAATTTACAAATCCAGAATCAGCATTTGAGAATGTACAGAAATGTTTGCAGTTCAGCGTTCCTGTTGTTTGCGGTTCTACAGGGTGGAATGACAAGTTGCCCTTAGCCTACGAAAGCTGCCTGAGTAATAGAACAGCCATTTTGCAATCTTCTAATTTTAGCATAGGCGTTAATCTCTTTTTTGAAATTAATGCACTATTAGCCAATATGATGAATCAATATCCTGAGTATGAAGTCAGTATGGATGAAATTCATCATACTCACAAAAAGGATGCACCAAGTGGTACCGCCATTACGATTGCAGAGCGAATCCTTGAACATTTGAACAGAAAAAAAACTTGGGTACTGACCCAACCAAATGATACCAGTCAGCTGTCTATTAAAGTGCATAGGGTAGACGAAGTGCCTGGCACACATATGGTTAAGTACAGCTCTGAAATTGATGATATTGAATTGAAACACACTGCTCATAATCGTGATGGATTTGCCTTGGGAGCGGTAGTAGCGGCTGAATATATAATGGATAAACAAGGCGTATTTAGTATGAAGGATGTACTCGGCTTATAGTGTTGTTAAAAAAATATTGAAAATGTTTTGTGAAAATTCAATATTTGCCTATCTTGCCCAATAATAAGTTTAATATAGTTATAACATAAGAAATATAAACCCCAAAACAAGATGAAGAAATTACTATTCTGTTTGGGTGCATTTTTAGCACTTTCAAATACTTCAGACGCGCAAGATGTGCACTTTTCTCAGTATTTCACCTCTCCCATGACACTCAACCCTGGACTTACAGGGCTTACTCAATCAGATTTTCGTTTGGCTGCAAATTATCGCAATCAATGGAGTTCTGTTAACAACGCCCCATATACCACTGCAACAATTTCTTATGATATGGCCTCTATGCGTGGTCAGTTTGCAAACGGAGATTACTTGGGTTTTGGTGTTCTTGGTTTATTTGATAGAGCTGGTACTGGTTTGTTACAAAATGTAACAATTGGTTTATCTGCAGCTTACCACAAAGCATTCGGTGTTGACAAACAACACACCTTGTCTTTTGGTTTGCAAGGAACTTTGGTGCAAAAAAGTTTGCAACAAGATAAATTACAGTTTGAAGATCAATACGATCCACGCAATCAATCTTTCACAATTGCTACAAATGATAATCTGAACAATAAAGATTTAACTTATCCAGATTTTGCTGCTGGTATTATATACAGTGGTAGAGTAAGTGAGCACGCAACCCTCTTTGGTGGAGCTTCAATGTACCACATCACGCGTCCTGTAGAAACTTTCTTGGGAGGTAAGCACAAACTATATACAAGATTTGCTGCTTATGGAGGAACTCAATTTGACATGAACGATCGTACTGTATTGTATGCTAGTGCGTTGTTTCAATCTCAAGGGCCTAACACTTCTGTAATGGCAGGTGGTGCGGTTGGTTTTGTTCTAAATCCTGGTTATGATAAAGAATTTAGCAAAGCCTCTATATTTTATCTAGGTAGCTGGTATCGTTACGGGGATGCTATCGTTCCCTATATCGGTTTTGAGTGGTCGAAAGCTCAGTTAGGCTTCAGTTATGATGCAAACTTATCTGGTTTTTCACCAGCTACTAATGGTAATGGAGCAATGGAAATTTCATTGATTTTCAATGGTGCTATCAACAAAGCAGATCCTGCACAGCGTTTTGTAACAGGCTGTCCTAAATTCTAATTTCAAATCCATTCTTAAAAAGCTCCGTAAGTTTTTTACGGGGCTTTTTTTTATTGGTATTGAGAAAGATTGGGTTTAAGGTGATTTTGCAACACATTGAAAATGCGCTTGTTTTTTATTTTGTGAATTTCTGTTGAAAAAAAACAATGCTTGCTGGTAATTATGAAATTAAAACAAGTATCTTTGCGCAAAATTTAGGGTCATTTTATTGCTTATGAATCGTCTGTTCTCCTTATTGGTATTGGTTTTTACGCTTTTTGTAGCATCTTTTAATGCTCAAGCTCAAGAGGAGCACACTGCGCCTATTGATGCCGTTGAGGGGCATGCTGAGGCAAATGAAGCATTAGATATCAAAAAAATAATTTTTGATCACGTTGGAGATGCCCACGACTGGCATTTCATGACGATTGGTCATACCCATGTTTCCATTCCTTTACCAGTTATATTGTATAGCCCTACTAATGGCTTGTCGATGTTTTCTTCTTCTCGTTTTGGCCACGAAGGTCACCGTGAGGTAGTAGATGGTCAGTACCAAATGGTAGATGACCATTATAAAGCTTCATTATTGGCTTCAGGAAAAGACGCTGCTGAAGTAGAAGCAATTAAAAACGGTTCAATTGTTGCCGTTGATGGCTCTCCTGTTTACGATTTTTCTATCACAAAGAATGTTGCTTCAATGCTTATTTCGGTTGTGTTGCTTTTGGTGATTATGCTTAATGTAGCTAAAAAATACAAACAACGCGGAACAATGACAGCACCAACAGGTTTTCAAAATGCTTTGGAGCCTGTCATCACTTTTGTTCGTGATGAAGTGGCTGTACCCAACCTTGGTCATAAAGCGAATCGTTTTATGCCTATTTTACTTACTTTCTTCTTCTTTATCTGGATTAATAATTTATTAGGTCTTATCCCTGGCGGCGCCAACTTTACGGGAAACATCGCCGTTACTGCTTGTTTGGCCTTAATCACTTTTATTGTAATGGTTGTTCGTGCAAACGGTCATTTTTGGGGTCACTTATTGAATCCTCCAGGAGTACCATTTGGTATTAAACTATTATTGGTGCCTATCGAGATTATTTCTTTGTTTATTAAGCCGGTAGCACTTACCATTCGTCTTTTCGCAAACATACTTGCTGGTCACATTATTATCCTCAGCATTGTTTGTATGATCTTTATTTTTGGTGCAATGTCTCCAGTAGCTGGTTGGGGTTTCTCTCCAGTATCTGTTGGCTTCTCGATATTTATGTTCTTTTTGGAATTGTTGGTAGGTGCTATTCAGGCCTTCATCTTCACTACCTTGACAGCTGTATTTATTGGTCAAGCAGTAGATGAAGGTCACCATGGTCACGAAGACGCACATCATCATCACGAAAATGAAGTTATAGCTTAGTTTTTTAAATCCCCTTATATATATGTCTATCTTAAACACAATCTTGTTAGATGGTAGCGCCGCAGGTCTTGGCGCAGTAGGTGCTGGTATCGCTGCATTAGCTGCAGGTGTTGGTATCGGTCAAATTGGTAAAGGTGCAGTTGAGTCAATCGCTCGCCAACCAGAAGCTGCTGGCGACATCCGCTCTGCTATGATCTTGACTGCAGCCTTCGTAGAAGGTGTGGCACTTTTCGGTGTTATCGCAGGTTTGTTGGCTGTTTTGAAATAAGCAACAACAAAGACAAAACATTGAACTGTATCTGACGCAAAGGGCAGAGGATACAGTTCTTTTAAAAACATTTTTTTTCAGTAAGATTTTACTGAGTTATTATAGAATCGTATTTATCTCTTTTAAAAGAAGTCAATTTTATGGAATTGCTCAAACCCGATTTAGGTTTATTTGTTTGGACGCTCCTTGCGTTTGTGATTGTTTTTTTAATCCTTAGAAAATTTGCTTGGGGGCCAATACTTTCTTCTCTTAACGAACGTGAAAAAGGAATCGCTGATTCTATTGCTTCTGCAACACGTATCAAGGCGGAAATGGCTACTATGCAAGCTGAGAATCAAAAAGTAATGAATCAAGCTCGTGAAGAACGTTCTCAAATGCTCAAAGAGGCAAAAGACCTTAAAGACAAAATAGTAAACGAAGCTAAAGATCAGGCTAAAGAAGAAGCATCAAAAATTATTGCTGATGCACGTGTACAGATAGACCATATGAAAATGGCTGCTATGACTGAAGTAAAGAATGAAGTAGCTACTTTGGCTCTTTCTGTTGCAGAAAAAGTATTGCGCAAGAATTTGTCTAATGATGCAGAACAAAGTAACTACGCAAAAATGCTTGCAGAAGAAGTTCGTCTTAACTAAGACAAAATCTTCGTTGCTAAATTTACTAATTATCAAATTGCCCAATAAAAATGCTTAATCCTCGTCTTGCCGGTCGCTATGCCAAATCTTTAATCGACATTGCTGTTGAAAAAAACAGCCTTGAAGAAACATTAAAAGACATGCAGTTCATTGACGCTATCTGCAAACAGAATAGCGAATTTGTGGCAATGATGCGTAGCCCCGTTATCAAAGCTGATAAAAAGACGGCTGTTATTGATGCTATCTTTACTAATCGTGTTTCGTTGTTGACTATTACTTTCCTAAAATTGCTAATAGCCAAAGGTCGTGAGCAGAGCATTGATGAAATAGCAATTGCTTTTATAGCACAATATCGCCATAATAAAAAAATGCGCATGGTGAAGTTGACAACGGCTACTGCTGTTGACGCCGCTGTGGTAGAAACATTAAAAACCAAATTAGCCAGAATGTATGAAGGAAGCAGCATTCATATTGAAACAATGGTAGATGCTTCTTTGATTGGTGGTTTCATAATAGATATGGGTGACAAACAGATGGATGCTAGTATTGCACGAGATTTGAACGATATCAAAAAGCAATTCAGTAAAAACTTGTACATCGCTCAGATGTAATTTCTGCAAATAAAAAATTCAATTTTAATAAACAATTTTAGTTTTACTTTTTTTAATTTTTATAGAAAATGGTTGACATAAAACCCGATGAAATATCGGCGATACTACGCCAGCAGCTCAGCAACTTTGATGCTTCTGCTAACCTCGAAGAAGTAGGTACTGTACTCCAAGTGGGTGATGGTATCGCATTGGTGTATGGCCTTAACAGCGTGCGCCAAGGGGAGCTTGTTGAATTTGAAAATGGTGTTCGTGCCATTGCCCTTAACCTTGAAGAAGACAATGTGGGTGTGGTATTGATGGGCGAAAGCGCAGGTATCAAAGAAGGAAGTAAAGTAAAACGTACCGGTATGATCGCCTCTATCAAAGTTGGCGAAAGCATGCTCGGACGTGTTGTAAATACCTTGGGCGAACCAATCGATGGTAAAGGTCCTTTGGGTGGCGACTTGTACGAAATGCCTCTAGAGCGTAAAGCACCGGGAGTTTTGTTTCGTGAGCCCGTAAAAGAACCACTACAAACAGGTATCAAAGCAATTGACGCAATGATTCCGATTGGTCGTGGACAACGTGAATTGGTAATTGGTGACCGTCAAACAGGTAAAACTGCTATTTGTGTGGATACTATTATCAACCAAAAAGAATTTTACGAAGCAGGCAAACCAGTTTATTGTATCTATGTGGCTATTGGTCAAAAAGCATCAACTGTTGCTGGTGTAATTAAAACTTTAGAAGAAAACGGTGCGATGCCATACACTACTGTAGTTTTGGCTTCTGCGTCTGACCCAGCTCCACTTCAATTCTACGCGCCATTTGCTGGTGCGGCTATTGGTGAGTTCTTCCGCGATAGCGGTCGCCCTGCATTGGTGGTTTATGATGACCTTTCTAAACAAGCCGTTGCTTACCGCGAGGTATCCTTGTTGCTTCGTCGTCCTCCAGGTCGTGAGGCTTACCCTGGTGACGTATTCTACCTACATAGTCGTTTGCTAGAGCGTGCTGCCAAAGTAATCAACAATGATGAGATTGCTAAAACGATGAACGACCTACCAGAAAGCATTAAGCATTTGGTAAAAGGTGGTGGTTCTTTGACTGCATTGCCAATTATCGAAACGCAAGCTGCCGACGTATCTGCGTATATTCCTACCAATGTAATCTCTATTACCGACGGTCAAATCTTCTTAGAAACCAACTTGTTCTTGTCGGGTATTCGTCCAGCTATTAACGTGGGTATCTCGGTAAGCCGTGTGGGTGGTAATGCACAGATTAAATCAATGAAGAAAGTATCAGGTACTTTGAAATTAGACCAAGCGCTTTTCCGTGAAATGGAAGCCTTCTCTAAATTTGGTGGTGACCTTGATGCTGCTACTAAAAACGTAATTGATAAAGGTGCACGTAACCTCGAAATCTTGAAACAACCACAGTTTGCTCCATACAGTGTAGAAAAACAAGTGGCGATGATTTATATCGGTACTAACAACCTTATCCGTGAGATACCTGTTAAGAATGTGAAGGCATTTGAAGAAACATTTATCCGCGAGATGGAAATCAAGCATGCTGATATCCTTGCCGAATTCAAGAAAGGTAATTTGCCCGAAGAAGGTTTGGCTAAAATGACTGCTTTGGTAAATAGCCTCATTCCTCAGTTTAAATAATCGTTACCGCTCTGCTTGCAGAGTAAATATACACAATGCAAAAACCCTTCTCTTTAAACGGAGAAGGGTTTTTTGTTTGTCTGTTATTGTATTTTCTATTAGCATCCGTTGTAGTTTATACTGAGCGTAGCCGAAGTGCACCGTCAGGTTTCGTCATTACTTTGGGCTAGCTTAGCGCGTGATGTTTCGCGCAAAGACAGCAAAAGTGCAAAGACATAAAGCAACTATAGCCACGGTTTAAACCGTGACTATGGTATCAAAAAGAAGGGGCAACAAATGATTTTAACCATTTTCTATTTACAGCTATTCGGAATGTTTCACAGGGCATTCCGAAAGATAATAAAGTGTATTTGCAATCCGCATAGCATTCTATAGGTCTGTTTTGTTTTGTAACAGCACCGCCATCCTATGTTTGCAAACATAGGATGGCGGTGAATAGAGTTTATTAACCTCAACAGTACTGCATGAGGGATATGTTAGATGCCAACGAAAACCACAGCTAAGGCTCCACCAATTGAAAACTTAGCGTATCAGATAATACGCTTTCCGACTTATCTTACACAAAATATCCAAAATGATAACCATTGACAACTATTTAGACAGTCATTATATACACCGTAGCAATTGGTTGAGGGCAGCGGTATTGGGTGCAAATGATGGAATCATCTCCATATCCAGTCTTGCGATTGGTGTAGCAGCTGCAAGTGATTTGCGTGCGCCAATTGTCTTAGCTACTGTGGCTGGCCTTGTGGCTGGCGCTTTATCAATGGCGGCGGGCGAGTATGTTTCGGTAAGTTCTCAGACAGACACCGAAAAAGCAGATATCGAAAGAGAAATCAAAGAACTACAAGAAATGCCCAACGAAGAACTCCAGATTTTGGCCCAAATCTATGAGCAACGGGGGCTTAAGAAAGAGACAGCGATGCAAGTAGCTCTTGAACTCACCGAAAAAGACGCTCTGGGGGCTCATATCCGAGATGAGTTGGGCATCAATGAAATCAGTCAAGCCAATCCTATTCAGGCAGCTTTGGCATCAGGTGCCTCTTTTACAGTAGGGGGTATCTTACCTTTATTAGTCATTCTCATTGCTCCAGTCAAGGGGATGGAATATTGGCTTTATGGTTCTACCATCATTTTTTTAGTAATCCTTGGTGCTACTTCAGCGAAGACAGGAGGTTCGAGCATCAAAAAAGCTATCCTGCGCATCACTATTTGGGGTAGCATTGCTATGGTTCTTTCTGCATTGGTAGGGTATCTTTTTGGGGTCAATGTTTAATTGAAATTACCATTAGTCATTAATAACTATTCCGTTGCAACAAAGGCCTGATGTTTGCTTGTGTTTGATCTATCAAAATAGGAGGAAAAGCAATCTTAAACTTTCGAAAGACTATTACTAAAACATCCTAAAGAAAAAAATCAAAAAGGAAAAAATGAAACTTGAACATCACAAACAAAAAGTAGCCTCACTTCCTCGCTTTATTTTCAGAATGGGAAGGTATGGTGTATTTACTGTTGGGCTAATTACAATTTCTGTTTTAGGAGGAACGTTGGGGTATCATTTTTTGGGTGATATCTCTTGGCTTGATAGTTTTCATATGGCGTGTATGATATTGACGGGTATGGGGCCAGTGGTAGAGATGACTTCACCGACTGCTAAAGTGTTTTCATCATTATATGCATTATACAGCGGAGTTGCTTTTTTGAGTATTACGGCAGTCTTCTTTGCACCGATTATTCATCGGCTTTTACACATATTGCATGTAGAGCAAGAAGGCAATGAGAGGTAAGATTCTAAAAAGAGGAATCAATTGTAACGTTTTTTTTCTCTAGGTTGTTGTTTAATTATGCAATAGCGCCAACACAACCTATCTGCAAGGTAGCACAGCCACTGCTGTAAAAATATTGGGATGAATATCCCATTGGAAACACTGACCTAATTGTATATTTTTGCGCAGTAAAAAAATGGAGTACAGCAACCATTTCAAAAAACGAGGCGTAACCGAAAAGCCAAACGAGTAGGAAACTAAAACACGAAACAATGAACTTTAGAAAATTAAAAATTGCAACCCTAGCAATTACCCTTCTTGCAGGGATTGCATCGTGCAAAAAAGACGACGCTAAAACGAGTACCCCGAGCACGCCAAGTACCCCTAGTACTCCTGCCGGAATTGCCATCGGTACCATTCGTGCAAAAGTAAATGGTGATATGAAAACCGCAGATAAATATGTGAAAACTACAATGAGTGGTGAAAGTGTTCAAATGTCTGGCACAGGAGGAAGCACCAACATTCTGACATTTAATTTGGCTATAGGTGATTTTAAGGGTGTGGGTACCTATGAGTTAGGTGTTTACGACTCTAATGGACTTGGTGTAAACGCTCTTTACCAAGAACCTTTATTAGGAGGATATGCATGTACACCACAATATTCTGAAACAAAAGGAAAATTAACCGTTACAGAATACAAAGAAGCTAAAAGCATAAAAGGTACATTTAATTATAAGGGCAAAAAACAAGGTTCTGCAGGTACTGGAGGCGATTATATTGATGTTACTGAGGGTGAATTTTATATTTCTTTAGAATAATACTGGTTACTTACCTATTCACTTTTTTATAAAAAAAACGAGGCTGTCTCAAAAGTATAAGGCAGCCTCGTTTTTTTTCGCTAAGGGGGTGGAAACGGTTTTCATTTATGCGATTCTCAAAGCGCTCATTTTGCTTTTGAGACGCCCTCATTTTTTTTTGTTTTATTTTGTTCTATTCTGTTGAAGTAGTGTAAATGCTTTTCAAATAATCTAAAATCCTGAAGTGCGAATCGACACAACTGTTGCTCTACTATGGTGCTGGGCCGCCATAAACCTACCCAAAGGGGGGATTTAAATGTCACGATAAAGTTACTGTTTACTGCTTCTGAAATTTTTGCACTAATACTTCTTGCTGTGCAGAGCCCACACGCAAAACATAATGCCCAGGGCTAAGAGGTTCGGTAGAAAAACTAAAATTGTTTTTACCTGCCTTTACTCGTTCGCGCAAGAGCTCTTTAATGAGTTTGCCGTTGGCATCAAAAAGTTGAAATTGTAGGTAGTCGGATTTTTGAAGCAAGACTTGCACATTCATTTGTGATGCAGTAGGGTTGGGGAAGATACTCATAGAGTTGTTGTTGCCTATTGTTTCGGTGTTGGCAATACTTGCTAATGAAGTTTCGGCTAACTCGGCTATCCAGGTGGTATTTTGACTGTTGGTATTGGCAAAAAGCCCATTCACCCAAACACGACCTGGCTGGTTGTATTTTCTTTGCGAACCGGAATAGTCTCCCCAACGTTCATTACCACCCAAAACCCTTAGGTAGCCAACGCCTGGCTTAACAGTGGTGAGTGGAGAATAATTGCCTGCCGCATCTGTGAGCATCGCCGATACGCCTGGGAAAATAGTAGCCGCAGAATGGTCGAAGCTTATGATTGCGTTATTGTTTGTGGCACTATTGCCAGTATAAGAGATGTTGGGGTAGCCATACTCTAACAAAGTATCTGCCAGTATCTGACCTACAATATAGGGTGCGGTGCTAACGTCGTGGATAACGCCATGATATAGTGCGGCATTGCCAGTGGCTGTATCCAAGGTGTTGTGTACGTATTGTATTTTATCGTTCTCGATAAATGCACCCAACATGCGGGCATCGTTTGTGGCAAGGGTTTGTGTGCCTCCGGAAAGGCCTGGCTGTAAGGCATTGGGCGGTACAAAATAATCTATCGGCGCTTGAAGTGCATTAACCGTAATAGCAAAGCCAGGGGCGCCAATTGTGTCATTGAGGCGCACGAGAAAAACGGTATCGTTCTGGGGGTCGAGATTGCGGTTGGAGAGGAAATACATTTCGGGGCCATATAGTTTTGAGCCTCCTTTGACCGGACAAAGATTACGTACCGGACGACCTCCAAACAGAATGTTATGATGCACTACTGCATTGAGCGTAAGGCCGCTGTAACCGCTGTTTTTGTTGACCTGCCATATCAGCGTTTCGTTGAAACCTGTTTGCCAGCTAGAGTCGGGGTAGAGTAGATTGACGGTAATAAATAATTCTTTCTCGGTGATGGCCAGCATCGGAAAATCTGTCCACAAGCCGTTATTAAATGGATTGCCCGGAAGTTCGTAAAGACTCCAACTTCCTTTGGGATCGTTGGTATTAGAAAAAGCTACAGTGATGCTGCTGGTAGAATCGGTAAATCCGTTGAGGTAAAGCAGAATAAATTTATCGCTGATGGGGTCGTAGATGCATTTTGGGTCGAACTTAGAATGAGGGTTGGGCAATTTATAGGCAAATGCATTTAGAGAGAGCCATCGACCAGTGCTGCTGTGTTTATCGGCATCACAAATATAAACAGAGGTGTTTTGTACTGACACTAATTTGTTGGCATCTGAAATGGCAATATCATTGTCATTGGGAGTGCTGCTGTTAAATGAGTTGCCTTCAAAATTCCTACCCATAAAGGGTTCGGTAAGTGCGCCTGTTTTTTTGAGTTGATTATCTTTTTTAAAATCCTTCTTTGGTGCGTTTTTTAATTGCGATTTTTTGGGATAAACTTTGCTTAGGCTGTCTTTGATTTTTTGCAAAGTAGGTTTATTGCCGTCTGGCTTTGGTGCTTCTACATTTTGAAGCACAGGATTCCAATCTTCATAAATATCAGAAAAATGAACGGTGGCTGCTTTGGGTATGACAAAGGGAACGGCCGTGCTTGTTTTTTGCCCAAAGCTATGAAGAGCCAAACATGTGGCTGTTATTCCAAGTGCTATTTTCAGATAATTCATTTGTACTGATTTTTTTGATGTTCGAATTTAGTACAAAAATGCCGATGTATTATACAATCAGGATTTAGTTTAGATAGGCAGCAACAAGTTGAGGTCGTCACCATCATATTTTGCCTTTGCTTTTAACGCTTTTTAGGTTCAGTTTTAGTATCGAATATTTATCTTCGCTGTTATGCGGATTACGAAATTGTTTAAGGAGTTTTTTGAGGCTGAAAAGGCTTCAGGCATTGTTTTGATAATTGCAACTATTCTGTCAATTTATCTTTCCAATTCTTCTTGGAGTGAGCAGTATATTCAGTTGTGGCAATTTTCATTTAACGGACATTCAGTAGAACATTGGGTGAATGATGGTCTAATGGCTATTTTCTTTTTGTTGATAGGTTTGGAGTTGGAACGTGAGGTTTATGCCGGTGAGCTTTCTGATTTAAAGAGTGCCTTATTCCCGGTACTGGCTGCGATAGGCGGAATGATTGTTCCTGCAACTTTATATTATTCATTGAACAGAGGTACAGATGCTGTATCGGGCGCAGGGATACCTATGGCTACTGACATTGCCTTTGCCTTAGGAGTTTTGAGCTTGTTGGGTAAAAGGGTTCCTGTTAGTTTGAAAATATTCCTTACTGCTTTAGCCGTCATCGATGATCTTGGGGCGATACTGTGTATTGCCATTTTTTATACCAAGTCTATTGATTTTGGACAACTAGGAATATCGATGGGTATTTTTGGATTGTTGTTGGTGTTCAATCGTTTGAAAATTCGCAACCTGATTCCGTATTTAATTGGTGGCATATTAATGTGGTATTTTATGCTACATTCTGGAGTGCATGCCACCATTAGTGGTGTGTTGTTGGCTTTCGCAATTCCATTTGGTAATGGCGATGAAAAATCTACTTCTTACATATTACAGCATTTTTTGCATAAGCCCGTAGCTTTTGTGATACTGCCCATCTTTGCATTGGCAAATACTGCAATAGCTTTCCCTGCCGATTGGGCGAGCGGCTTAATGGCATCTAATAGTATTGGTGTGTTTGTGGGGCTGGTATTGGGTAAACCTTTGGGTGTGTTTTTGGTTACTTTATTAGCAGTATCAATAGGTTGGAGTCAGTTGCCGCAGGGTCTGAAATGGAAGCATATTTTGGGTGCCGGAATGTTGGCAGGGATAGGTTTTACGATGTCTATCTTTATAACATTGCTGGCGTTTGATACTGACCAATTTATTGTATCCTCTAAAATAGCCATTCTTATTTCATCTGTATCCGCAGCTATTTTGGGCCTAATATTTTTACGCTTTTCTCAGCAAGAAATAATTAAAGAAAATGAAGTAGAAAGTGATTAAACCGAGATTGCTCGTTATAAATTTAAGCGAGATGAAAATAATACAATATAGCCACAAGAGGTCGAGAAAAGCATAATGAATTATGGTTTTTGAGGCCTTGAAGTGGATAGGCAGTAGTATTTTATCGCAGCAAAGAATCTAATACGTAATCTGGGTTAAGCTTTAATCGCTTTCCGAATAGCCAAACTGATCTGCCACAGCAATATTAGTCCGCTGAAACTAGCAGCCAACCAAAGATAAAAGCCCGGGAAAGGACTGATGTGTAATTGAAGTTGCTCTAGTTGCTGACTCGCAAAATAGTTAAGGGCAAGTGTGATACAGAGCGCCACACACAAGGCAGAAAGCATAATGGGAATGTATTTTACAACCAAAAAGCGACTCAGTTTTTTTGGGCTATAACCTATTTGTAATAATAATTGTACCGAAGTTTGCGCCTGCGCCATGGTCAATTCTATAAAAAGAATAAACACTAAAGTGCCAATAGCCATGATCAAAAGGGCAAGAATACCTGTTGCCAAAGAAACGACTTCTACAATGGTGCGCATTTTACTAAATCGCAACTGCTCGGCATTGGTGGTGTATTTATGTTGCTTCAGGAAATTAGTAAATTGCTGATCGCTTGGGTCGCCTACTTTAATGATGACCCGAGAAATATTGGTGCTATTGGATTGTCCAAATTTTCTGTTACCATAATCGATAAACGACTGAGGCACGAGCACCGAGGAAATTCTGTCAGAGAAGCCCTCTACTTGTGCTCTGTAATTAGTTTGCTGTTCTCCTTCGCCCATCGTCAAAGTAAATCCGATTGCTTTTACTGTCTGTTCGGACAATAAGGGTAATCTCTGACTGGGTGCGAAAATGTAGTTGTACATATTGAGAAAGTCGCGGGATAAAATAATAGGAATGGTTTGATCTCCCTCTTGCCATTTCCAGGTTTTTGGCATTTGGTCCATAAACCTGTCGGGTGCGGCTTCCAGAAAAAGTAAAGTATAAAAAGACATCGGACCCGAACCTAAGCTGGCAGATACTTTGAAATTGGCAGGGCTTAATAAACCTATATCTTGTACTTGTGGCGCTTTCTTAATCAGTGCTACATCTGCTGCATCAATTTGAGTTAGTTGCTTGTTGGCCATCGAAGCGTCATCGACCATTTTGCTAATGGTAAGAAAAGTGCTGCCCAAACTATCTTGTTGTTTATTTTTTCCGTTGAGTAACTCTTGAAAAACACTCCACATCAATACTGAAATCAACAACAGTGTACAGCCAATACACAGAGCAATCCATGCGCTGGCTAGTCTGCCATTTTTGCTTCGGCGAAGCAGTAATTTTTGTAGTAAATTCCCTTGACTTTGACTCATAATGAAAGTGTTTTATGGTAAGGGAAAAAATTATTCTCGTCAAGGTCGGCAAGGAGCAATCCTGCTTTGTTTTTTTGAACTACTTCCAATATTAAGGCCGCTGCAATTGAAGTGTTTTTTTTGTCTAAATGGCTAAAGGGTTCGTCCATCAACAAAAAAGAAAATGGTTGCAATAAAGCCCGGATTATAGAGAGTCTTTGTTGTTCGCCATAAGAGAGTGTTTTGGCTAGAGCGTTTTTTTTATCACCTATTCCCAAACGATTCATCCATTCAGAAGCTTCTATCTCTGAGATGGTATGAGTCAGAGATCGTTTTATTTCCAGATTTTCCCAAGCACTCAATTCTGGGAATAGCCGCATATCCTGAAAAATGACACTGATTTCCTTGGCCCGCAAAGCGGCAATGCCTTCCGTAGTTTCGGCTCTAAGTTCTTTGTCATTCCATTTTATCCTGCCATCATAATCGTTGCGTACACCATAGAGGCAATTAATTAAAGTCGTTTTTCCGGTGCCAGATGGAGACTGAATAAAAATATATTCGGGGGCAACAAGTTGCAGTGATTGCAACCAAATATCCGAAGATTTAGAATTGAATTTTTCTCGTAAAGGTATCGGTATAAGTTGCTTAATCTCTAATTTCATTAGCTGTTTTAATTCATTATGGCGTTGAGTTTGTTTTCTGCTTCTTGGGCTTTTGCATTATCACCAACGCTTCTGAAAATTTGCATTTGAATATTGTAAATAGAAGGGTTTTCTGGATTGATTTTGATGGCTTGATCCAGCACTCTTAATGCATTTTGAAGGTCGCCTTTCATTGCAAATGTTGTCGCATATTTTACTAATACAGCGTCATTGCTTGGGTCTATATTCACGGCTTGCTGGTAAAGTGCAAATGCCGAATCCAATTTCTGTTGTTCGAGAGCTTTATTCGCTTCCATATCTAACTTTGTTTTTCGCTCCAAAACAGCACTGACGGGGATTCCATCTGCGTATATAACGTGTGCTGCATTTGCCGGAGGCCAAGTTCCTGCTTCCAACTGACTAATGGGTTGATAGCGTGAATAAGTAATGTAATAATCCCAATCTTTAGTGTCTCGAAGTTTGTAACTACAATATGGTGCATCAAATTTGCTGGTATCCTGCTGAAAATAACGGAATACTTGCGATAAATCTGAAGCTACAATAGTTTTGCCATTTTTTGATTTTGCATTTTTCTTGATCCATTCTGCAGCTTGCTTTCCGCTATTTTGATAATAATCCAATTCGTATACTCCAAATGCTTTTTTAATTCCGCCAGCAAATTCATTGAAGTAAACATATTCATTCGGGAAACTTCTCACCATCCACGCTAGTGGTAAAGACATTCCTACTATGATAACCCCAATAGTGGTATATTGCAATGCTTTTTGTGATGCAAATTTTTCAATGAAATAATGAGATAATAATGCTGCTAAAATAACCATACCGGGATAGGCAAAAAAGAAATGGCGCCAAGTGTCGTGCAAAACAGAGTCTTTGTAAACTGCATACGAAATTGGGAATATAAGTATGAACAACAAGAGAAATAAATCTTCTTTTCTATATTTTTTGCTCAATGGTTTTATAAGTACTGCACTGATTAAGAAAGATAGAAGAATAAATATTGGGCTAGAGATAAATATCCAATTTAGGGTATAGGTATTAGGCACTTCAGTGTTCATAATATATTCACCCTTATATAGCATTCGTATAGGTACTTGACGGTTGGTCATTGCCTCAAGTGCTTCTAATGGCCTACTCAAAGGCTCTTGTAAAGCCCAAGGCCAAAAAATGATTCCAATGAAATAGCCCAACACAAAAGTTGCTGTAAGATTGGCTGCTATTGTTTTGAATGTACTGTTGAAATTGGCTTTAATCTTATTTTGGAATTCAGTATTCCAGACAAAGTATACTCCTAAAAATAGGAAGGTGTAAGGGATCATTAATATACCTCCAATACGGAATCCTGTTGCCATACCAAATCCGAGACCCATCAAAAGAGCATTTTTCCATTGTGCTTTCGTATTGCCAAAAGTGCTGATGTACTGCATCAAATAGTACAAGAAGAATACGTTTGCAAAGGCAAAAGGAATGTCTTTTGGATTGTTCATTGATTCTCCAAAAATTCGCGGACTCAAAGCCATAAAAATAAAGGCAAATACTCCAACGCGCCATCCGCCAAAATGCTTGCCCAACAGGCCTGTGTAGATAAATAATCCTGCACCGAAAAGTGAGTTGAACATATGTCTAACTGTCAACTCGTCTGCGCTGGCGAAAAATGTTTTGTGCAAAAAAGTAATGACAAAATCATACAGGCCTCCGTAATAATGCAAGCCCGCCACTTGAGCCCAATTTTGCTTGTCATAATCTAATGCTACATCACTGCCATTAAAAAAATAATTGTAAATGTCATTGCCATAAATAATCAAAGTCCATTCGTCGCCAGACATACCATGGCTTACGCTGAATATGGGCATTAATATCAAGCTCAAGGCCGATATGATGATGAATATTCTTTGCCAGATTTTGTCTTGTGGTGTTGCACTGAAGTTCATAATCAGAAATTTCGTTGGTGTTTTAATTGGGCGTAAACGTAAATATAATATTTGAAACGGGGATAGCGGCCTTAGGAAAATTATAATTCTAATTTTAAATAGCGTCCGGTATGACTTTCTTTACAAGCTGCGATTTTTTCGGGTGTTCCAGCAGCTACTACATTTCCTCCTCCACTTCCACCTTCGGGGCCCATGTCAATGACATAATCTGCTACTTTAATGATGTCCATGTTATGCTCAATAACCATCACGGTGTTGCCTCTTTCTACTAATCTGTTCAGCACGCTCAGCAGGTGTTTGATATCTTGAAAATGAAGGCCTGTTGTGGGCTCGTCTAACAAGTATATGGTTTGTCCTGTATCTCTTTTAGAAAGTTCGGTAGCCAATTTGACGCGTTGAGCTTCCCCACCACTGAGCGTCACAGCATTTTGTCCCAAAGAAATATAGCCCAAACCTACATCCTGTAAAGTCTTTGACTTTCTGTACAACATGGGTACATTGATAAAGAAATCTACAGCTTCATCCACCGTCATATTGAGTACATCTGAAATGGACTTTCCGCGGTATCTTATTTCTAAAGTTTCTCTGTTATATCGTTGACCGTTACATGCTTCGCAATGGACATACACGTCAGGCAGGAAATTCATTTCAATAGTACGCATACCGCTTCCCTGGCAGCTTTCACATCGGCCACCTTTGACATTAAATGAGAATCTGCCAGCTGAATATCCTCTAATTTTTGCTTCTGGTATTTGAGCAAAAAGTTGCCGAATATCATTAAAGAATCCACAGTATGTTGCAGGATTACTTCTTGGTGTTCTACCAATTGGGCTTTGATCTATTTCAATGACTTTGTCAACATATTCTAAACCTTCAATACTCTTGTAGGGCATTGGTGTTTGCTTATAATTGGGGTAGCAGTGTTTTGCTATAACAGGGTAGAGTGTTTCATTAATGAGTGTGCTTTTGCCACTGCCACTAACCCCAGTGATGGCCACAAATGTACCAAGTGGAAAACTTATAGAAGCATTACGCAAGTTGTTGCCGGTTGCGCCTTTCAGCGCAATGCTTTTTCCATTACCTTTTTTTCTTTCGCTAGGTACTTCTATACGCAATGTATTATTTAGATATCCAGCAGTAGTGGTATTCGTTTTCAACACTTCTTTGGGTGTGCCCTGGCTGACAACTTTACCTCCATGAACGCCAGCTGCCGGGCCGATGTCAATCAGATAATCAGCTGCAAGCATTATGTCTTTGTCGTGTTCTACTACCAGCACAGAGTTGCCTGTATCTCTCAGGTCCTGCAAAGCCTTAATCAATCTTGAATTATCTCTTTGATGCAATCCGATGCTTGGTTCATCGAGGATATAAGTAATACCTGTTAATTGTGAGCCGATTTGAGTTGCGAGTCGGATGCGCTGAGATTCCCCACCACTAAGGCTTCTGGTAGGTCTATTCATACTTAAATAATGCAAACCTACATTGAGCAGAAAAGACAAACGGTCTCTTATTTCTTTCAGGATATCCTTGGCAATCGTGTTTTGCTTTTTATTGATTTTTTCTTCTATGTGCTCAAACCAATCCGACAATTCTTGCAATGAGCACTCGGACAAATCGGCAATGTTTTTATCATTGATTTTAAACCAAAGGCTTTCTTTGCGTAGTCTGGCTCCTTCACATTCGGGGCAAGTGTTGAGTTCCATATATTTTTCTGCCCATCCTCTTATAGCATCAGATGTCGTTTCATTAAACCAACGCAAAATCATATTGACGACACCTTCATATTCGTCATTTGGTATTGGCGTGGCTTCAGCATTATCATAGGTAACTAAGCCTTCTTTATTGCCATATAATATAATATTAAGTGCTGCTTCAGGAATGTCTTTTATGGCTTTATTGGTTGGTATTTTGTTCTTTTTTGCTGCAGTCATGGCCATCTTAAATGTCCATGCATCACGCTCTTCGCCAAGAGGAGCTATTCCTCCTTCTGCAATACTTTTGTTTTTATCCGGCATTACTTCATTCATATTTACAGCATAGATACTTCCCAAACCTTTGCAGGTAGGGCAATAGCCATAAGGAGAATTGAATGAAAATGCATTAGGCGATGGCTCTTCGTAAGAAAGTCCGGTGTCAACGCACATCAAATGCTTACTGTATTGCATTATTTTTTCTGTGTCGACATCTAATACAAACATTAAGCCCTTGCCAGATTGCAAGCTTTTTTGAATACTCTGAGAGAGCCTTGTTTTAGATTCTTTGTCGGCAATCAACCTGTCGATGACTAATTCAATATCGTGAATTTTGTAACGGTCTAATTGCATTTTCTCTTTTAATTCTACTATCTCCCCATCAACTCGTACTTTCAGATATCCTTGTTTACGAAGCTGTTCAAACAATTCTCTGTAATGACCTTTTCTGCCTCTTACTATTGGTGCTAGCAAGATTATTTTTTTTTCAGTAAAAGTATGATTGATGTGTTCTGCTATTTCCTCCTCGCTAAATCGTTCCATTTTCTTACCTGTGTTGTAAGAATAAGCTTCTCCAATTCGGGCAAATAATAGGCGCAGAAAATCATAGACTTCCGTTACTGTACCCACAGTAGAACGTGGATTTCGATTTGTAGTTTTTTGTTCTATGGATATTACTGGGGAAAGCCCTGAAATTTTATCTACATCTGGGCGCTCTAGGTCTCCCATAAATTGTCGTGCATAGGCAGAGAAACTTTCCATGTAGCGCCTTTGTCCTTCGGCGAAAATGGTGTCAAATGCCAATGAAGATTTACCGCTTCCACTAATGCCTGTGATGACAACTAATTGATTTTTGGGTATTGATAGCGAAAGGTTTTTCAGATTGTGCACTCTGGCACCAACGACTTCTATGTGATCGTTCATATATTTTTATGTCAAAAGCCAGCTTAGAGCTTATTATTTTTTTCTATTAATGGTAAAATTAACGAGTTCTTCCATTGCATCGCGTGCCTCAGATGGAGGGAAAGTAAATAAAAGTGCCAAAGCTTTATTTTTATATAATTCCATTGCTTTTTCTGCATAAGCAATTCCACCGTATTCTTGCACATAACTCATTACTTGAGCCACTTTAAGTTTATTGGTGTTTTCATTTTTTACAATATAAATAATTTCTTTCTTTATTGATGCAGGTGCATTTTGTAAGGTATAAATAAGGGGTAATGTCATTTTTTTTTCTTTTATATCTCCGCCCGAAGGCTTGCCAGTGGTTTGATGTCCGTAGTCTAATAAGTCATCTTTGATTTGGAAAGAAATGCCAATATTTTCACCAAATTGTCGAAAAGTTTCTTTGACTTCAGGATTTTTTGATGTTGAATAGGCCCCGGCAGAGCATGCCGATGCGAGCAATGATGCAGTTTTGGAACGAATAATTTCGAAATATATAGCTTCTGTAATATCTAATTTTCGGGCTTTCTCTATTTGTAATAGTTCTCCTTCACTCATTTCTTTTACTGCGTTGGACGTAATCTTTAATAGCTCAAAATCTTCATTCTCAATTGAAAGCAGTAAACCTTTCGCTAAAAGATAATCCCCTACCAGCACAGTAATTTTATTTTTCCACAAGGCATTGATGGAGAAAAAGCTTCTTCTTTGTATTGAGTCATCTACAACATCATCGTGTACTAAGGTTGCTGTATGCAATAGTTCTATCATTGCTGCTGTTCTATAAGTGCTTTCGTTTATTTCGCCAGCAATTTTAGCAGAGAGAAAAACGAACATTGGTCGCATCTTTTTTCCCTTGGTTTTAAGGATATATTTTAAAACATGCTTTAAAATAGTGTTTTCATTATTGAGTAGTTCACTAAATTTCTTCTCAAAACTTATTAAATTTAAATTAAGAATTTCATTCACTTTTTTCACAGTAACTTAAGTTTGGTAATAAAATTTTTTAATTATATTTTTAATAAAAATAGCTCCTAAATATTTGACTAGCAGCAAAGATTCAACATTAGATTTCGATGCAAAGTTGCACAAACCCTTTTAAAAAAAAGAGAAAATTGATTTTTATCCGACACGAGCATTTTTTTGGCCAAAATCTTTTTATTGTAATTTTTTTTTGTTTTTAAATAAAATTACTACTTTTGCTATGATTTCTATTACTAAGTCACTAACTACTTTAATTTAAATATACCAATTATGATTAACAAAAAGTACGTATTATTAGCGGGCGTTATAGCTGCTATTGCCGTACAACCGGCTTTTGCACAAGAGTCGAGTTCAACTACTGCAAAGGGTTGGAGCGGGCGTGACATGACCTATCGTGGTTATAATTATGATTATATGGATACAAATTATGTACCCAAAAATCGTATGAAACAACAAAACAAATTTTTGGCAAACCAGTATGCATTTGCATCAAAACCACGCAATATGTGGGAGGTTGGGGCTAAATTTGGTCAGTTTCAAGTTTCTGGTGACGTTCCTGCTGAAATGCTATGGAGAGGTAGTTACGGAATTGGTTTGCATGTAAGGAAAGCGATAGGTTATGTGTTCTCTTTACGTGCTGAGTATGACTATGGTCAGGCTACAGGCTTGGGTTGGCAGTCATCTCTAGGTTATGGTAATAATCCTGCTTGGAATAAAGTTTATAACAGTCCAAGAGCCAATAGACCGAATGGTTTAAATCAAGTTTTCTATAACTATCGTACTGAGGTTCATCAATTAAATTTAGATTTGATTGCCTCTACTAACAATATCCGTTTTCATAGAGCGAAAACTGGTGTTTCTTTTTATGGTTACGCTGGTTTGGCTGGTATTGGGTACCAGAATTGGATTAATACATTAGATGAAAACTATGCAAGTTATGCAACTTCGTTTGGTCAAATCTATGATAAATACAAAAATCCTTCAACCGGTCAAATTGAATATTCTAACAGACAAGAAGTTCGTAATGAATTACGTGATGTACTTGACAAAGAATATGAAACTGACGGAGAAAGTGCACAAAAAAATCGTCGTCCAGGAATTTTTGATAAAAAGACTTTCATGGTTTATGCAAGTTTGGGTCTTGGTGCTCAAATTCGTTTATCTCATCATTGGAATATCGCCATTGAAAATCGCCTAACATTACCATTGGGTAACGGTGATGATATGTTGGATGGTCAGCGTTGGGCAGAGCAAACTGCAACAGAACCAGTGATGACGCAAAGTACAGACGGAATTAACTTTTTCTCAGTTGGTCTTAATTACAACATTGGTCGCAAATCAAGAAACGTTGAACCTTTGTATTGGATGAATCCTTTGGATTATGCTTACACAGAATTGAACGCTCCTCGTCATATGTTACTTCCTGATCCAGTTTTGGCTGATGCTGATGCTGACGGTGTTCCTGATCAATTAGACAAATGTCCTGGTACAGCTGCTGGTGTTGCTGTTGATGCACACGGTTGCCCAATGGATACTGATGGTGATGGTGTTCCAGATTATATGGACAAACAATTGATTACACCAACTTCTTGCCAACCAGTTGATGCTGATGGTGTTGGAGATTGTCCTTGTGATCCAAAATGTGGTTCTCTTCAAACTTGCGCTAGTATCCCTGCTGCTTCAATTACTTTTGGCAACAACTCTAGCACAATTAACTCTGCTGCTCAAACTCAGTTAGCTGTTATGGCTGCTCAAATGCAAGCTAATCCTACTTGTAAAGTTGTAGTTATCGGTAATGGTAATGGTAGCAAAGTTCAACAACAACGCTCTTGGGATCGCGTTAATGCTATCATCGAGTATATGAGTGAAAAGAATGGTATTGACCGCGGTCGCTTTATTTTCCAATATGGTCAAGCTGGTAATGCAAGTTCAGTAATGATGCGTGCAGCGGCAACTGATGAAGAAGGTCCAATCAATGTTCCTCCTCCATTCCCGAACTTGAAGAAATAAGTGTATCTAAATTAATAGTTTTATCAAAAGGCCAACTATAAGTTGGCCTTTTGATATTTTATGAATTATAAACTTGTCAATATTTCATTTTTTTATTAGTAATGTCAAAAAAATGTCAGCCATGCTGACATTTTTGCGTGATGTGTGGTTTTGGCACAATCATTGACTTTTAATGATAAAATTCACAGTAAAATATTTAAAAAATGGGAAAGATAATTGGAATAGACCTCGGAACTACAAATTCTTGTGTTTCAGTAATGGAGGGTAGCGAACCAGTAGTAATTGCAAATGATGAAGGTCGTCGTACCACGCCTTCGATTGTTGCATTTTTGAAAAATGGAGAACGTAAGGTTGGAGATCCTGCAAAACGTCAGGCAATCACAAATCCGATGAATACGATTATGTCAATCAAGCGCTTCATGGGTCGTCGATTTGATGAAGTTGGCAATGAAATGTCGCATAACTCATATAAGTTAATCAAGGGTGATAATAATACCCCACGTGTTGATATTGATGGACGTCCTTACACCCCACAAGAAATCTCTGCAATGATTCTTCAAAAGATGAAGAAGACTGCTGAAGAGTTTTTAGGTCAAGAAGTTACAGAAGCTGTAATTACAGTTCCTGCTTACTTTAATGATGCTCAACGTCAAGCTACTAAAGAAGCTGGTGAGATCGCAGGCCTTACCGTTCGTCGTATTATTAATGAACCAACAGCAGCAGCTCTAGCTTATGGTTTAGACAAGCAACATAAGGATAGTAAAATTGCAGTATTTGATCTTGGAGGAGGCACTTTTGACGTTTCTGTATTAGAACTTGGTGATGGTGTGTTTGAAGTGAAGTCAACAAATGGTGATACTCACTTAGGTGGTGATGATTTTGATAAGGTAATTATGGACTGGTTGGCCGATGAGTTTAAGAACGATGAGGCAGTTGATTTACGGAAAGATCCTATGGCTTGGCAACGTTTAAAGGAAGCTGCAGAAAAAGCTAAGATTGAACTATCTTCTTCCCAAGAAACTGAAATCAATCTTCCTTACATTACAGCTGTCGATGGCGCCCCTAAGCATTTAGTTCGAAAAATGACACGTGCCAAATTTGAGCAATTGGCAGATTCTCTAGTTCAGCGTACTTTAGAGCCTTGCCAAAAGGCATTAAAAGATGCTGGATTGACTACTAGTGATATTGATGAGATTATTCTTGTTGGTGGTTCAACGCGTATACCAAAGATTCAGGAAGTTGTTGAAAAATTCTTTGGCAAAAAGCCCAATAAAGGTGTTAATCCTGATGAGGTGGTTGCTGTTGGTGCCGCAATTCAAGGTGGTGTACTTTCTGGTGATGTAAAGGATGTATTGTTGCTCGATGTAACTCCACTTTCTTTCGGTATCGAAACTTATGGAGGTGTGATGACTCGTCTAATTGAATCTAATACTACTATCCCAACCAAGAAAAGTGAAACATTCTCAACTGCTGCTGATAATCAACCAAGTGTTGAAATTAATGTATTGCAAGGAGAACGCCCAATGGCAAATCAGAATAAATCATTAGGAAGATTTATTCTAGATGGAATTCCTCCAGCTCCACGCGGAGTGCCTCAAGTAGAGGTGATTTTTGATATTGATGCTAATGGAATCCTCCACGTTACTGCCAAGGATAAGGGCACTGGTAAGCAACAAAATATCCGTATCGAAGCTGGTAGTGGATTGAGTAAAGAAGAAATTGAACGTATGAAGAATGATGCCAAAGCCAATGAAGATTCTGATCGTATACTTAGAGAGCGTGTTGAAAAATTGAATATGGCTGATGGTTTAATTTTTAATTCTGAAAAGCAATTAAAAGAATATGGCGATAAAGTCCCTGCCTCAGAAAAGGAAACAATTGAGTCTGCTATTTCAAAATTGAAAGAAGCGCACAAAAATGAAGATCTTGATGGTATCGATAAAGCGACCGAAGAATTAAACGCCGCTTGGCAAGCTGCTAGCCAACATATGTATGCCGGACAGCAAGGTAATGATGCACCAAGTGCTGAACAAGCAACAAATAACAGTGACGTTACTGATGCTGAATTTGAAGAAGTAAAGTCTTAAAAGAAGTAAAGTCTTGAGAAGTAATTTAGTAAATAAAAGGGTCTGAAAGTTTATTTCAGACCCTTTTCGTTTTTTCTTAGTTTAAATCCAAATGACGCATCATTTATTATTTTCAATAATATTGTCGCAGAACTTTTCTATATCATTTTAGTTGTTGACCCGATTCTAGATTTTTTTCAATGCAAATTTTTGCGGTGGCTCTAGTTTAAAAATGAATTTCTGTAATGCTTTTGAGTGGAATATGAATTCCTCCTTTTAATGAAAGTTCTGTATCTGTGACAGCCCAAATTGTTGTCTCCACCTGATAAATTCCTTCTTTGGATACAAAAGTTATTGTCGTTTTTCCCTTATGCTCATTTCCTAAACGTACAGCATAATCAAGTTCTGACTTCCATTTCTTAGAATTGTCAATTTCTGCTGGGATAAAATTTAGTTTCTGAATGTTTTCTTTTTCTATTCGATTGGTCATTGTGGTTTGAATTTAATATCAGCAAAATACTGTTTATTCTTAAAAAAAAAAATTAAAAATGTACCAACCATTTTTAAAAATCACTCGTCTATTGTTTGTCACACTGTTTTTATCATACTTTAATTACAACACTACTATGAAAAATCTACTTTTTGCAATTGCCTTGTTATTGGGTTATAGCTTTAGTGTATCTGCACAAAGTGCAACGGTATCTACCCAAAATGCTGACGCTGTTAAGAATTATGACGGTGTGATGGGG
>Ga0209368_1000535_pt1 | contig 29670 bp, 29 predicted proteins | sample EBPBio242008_DNA_FD_185862 | JGI IMG/M metagenome (GOLD analysis project Ga0209368, IMG submission 185862) | Wastewater treatment Type I Accumulibacter community from EBPR Bioreactor in Madison, WI, USA - Reactor 1_4/24/2008_ DNA (SPAdes)... | ecosystem: Engineered > Bioreactor > EBPR >...
CGGCTGGCCCGCATCGCGCGCCACCGCCACCAGCAGGGCAAAGCCTATGGCGGCCATTTCGACCAGACGCTGATCCTGAACTCCGGGCCAACCCCAAAACTCGGGGTGGTCGGGGTCGCAGCCATGGGCCAGACCCTCGCGCAACCGCGCCCAGTCCAGCACATCAAGGCCACCCATCGCCGCCGGAACCGCTCCCCAAAGGCGGCGGGCGAAACCCTCCAATTCGATGGCGGCGCGATCGAAACTGGCCCCGGCGGCGGACAGATCTATCCGCGCGCCCCCGGGGCTGAGGTAGCCATCCAGGGGCGCAAGCAGGCGGCCAAGGGCGGCGGCCATGTCGGCGCGGGTCTGGATCGCCGCGCCGGCCAGGGGATTCCACCCAAGGCCGCTGCGCTGGGTCACAGGCCGAACAACCGAGGAATCGCCAGAGAGATCGCCGGAACATAGGTGATCAGCAGAAGGCCGGCGATCTGCAGGGCGAAGATCGGCATGAGCGGTCGCGACACGGCACCGATTTTCTCGCCGCTGATGGCGCAGGAAACGAACAGCACCGTTCCAACGGGCGGCGTGACGATCCCCATGGCCAGATTGTAGACCATGATGATGCCGAAATGCACGGGGTCGACCCCAAGCTCGGTCACGATGGGATAGAAGATAGGTGTGAAGATCAGCATGGCGGGAGCCATGTCCATCGGGATCCCGACGATCAAGAGCACGATGTTGATGATGAGCAGCACCATGATCTTGTTATCCGCGACCAGCGACAGAAGGGAGGCTACCGTCTGGGGGATGGAGGCAAAGGTCATCGCCCACATCATCATTGCCGAACAGCCGATCAGGAACAGGATCGAGCCGGTCATCAGTGCCGTGTCGACAAGGATGGCATAAAGGCGCGGAAGGCTCAGGCCACGATAGATGACGCCAAGGACAAGCGCATAGAGCACGGCCACGCCGGAGCCTTCGATGGCAGTGAACGCGCCACCAAGGATGCCCGCGATGACGATGATCACCAAAAGCAGGCTGGGCAGCGCGCGCAGCACGATGCGCAGCGCCTCGGACCGGGTCGGGCGCACTGCATCGGCCTCATATCCGTTCTTCTTCGCATACCACCAGGCCCAGATCATGACGGACACACCCATGATCAGCCCCGGCAGATAGCCCGCCATGAACAGCGCGATGATCGAGGCGCTGCCGCCGGTGATCAGCGAATAGACGATCAGCGCCCCCGATGGCGGGATCAGCATGCCCGCGGGCGCCGAGGCCGCATTCACGGCCGTTGTCATCGCCATGTCATAGCCCTTTTCGCGGGCCACCGGCGTGATGATCCCCCCGATGGCCGAGGCCGCGGCGATGCCAGAACCCGAGAGCGTGCCGAACAGCATGTTCGCCAGAACATTGGTGTGCCACAGGCTGCCCGGAAACCGGCCGCCCAGCAGCATGGCCAGGTCAATCAGCCGCCGGGCGAGGCCGGTCGCATTCATGATGTTCCCGGCCAGAATGAAGAAAGGCAGGGCCAGAAAGCCGAAGCTGTCGAGGCCGTTGAACATCGTCTCGCCCACCGTCGGCAGGACCCGGGCGATATTCAGCTGCAGGCCAAGCGTCAGGACCCCCGCCATTGCCAGACCAATCGCGATCGGCGTGCCAATGACCAGAAGCAGGGTCGCCACGACGAAAAGGACGATGGTGGAAGTCAACTCCAGATTGCTGTCGACCGCGGCCTGCATCCAACTCGAGCTCATGGCCAGCCAGGTCACAGCCGATGCCATGCTCAAGGCACCAATGGCCAGGCCAAGCGGGACCAGGCCCAGACCATCCTGCACAAGACGGCGCCGGATCACGTCCAGTTGGGTGAAGACGATCAGCAAACCGCAGACGATGATGGCCGAGAGCAAGATCCCCATCTGGATCTGCAACATCGGGGTGACCGTTGCCCCGTTGACCGCGATGCTTTTCCAGCCGCCCCAGATCAGGATCACCCCGAACAGGATGCAGATCAGCGCGTTGACATGCGCCAGCACCGAAGCGCCGCGCGGCGACAGGCTTTCGCTCAGCATCGGCAGGTTCATGTGATAGTTGCCGAAAAAGCAGGCCCCTGCCCCGAGGAAGCCCAACCAGATCAGCGAAAAGCGCAGAAATTCTTCGCTGAGAAGGCTTGGGCTGTCGAACAGATAGCGCGAGCCGATCTGCCACGCGATTGCCGCGACCATCAGGGCCAGCAAGGCGGCCAGCAAGACCTGCATGAGTGTAAGAGCAATGTGGGCTATTCCGACATTGGGGCCAGACGCCGGAACGGCGGCGAAATGTTCATCCATGCTGCATCCTCCTCATGCAGGGTGTCCGCCTGAAACAGCGCGCATGTCGTGCTTGCCGTCAGAGGACAAGACAAACGCCCGGCAGCAGGTGCGGCAGCCGGGCGCCTGCGCGTCAGTTACCGGCCGGTCAGCGCGAAGATGGCGTTGATCAGCGCCGACTTGGCCGGGTCGGCACGGGCGGCATCATACATCGGCGTCACCGCGGCCATGAACGGCGCCAGATCGGTTTCCGTCACGACAACGCCCAGTTCGCTGACGGCTTGTGCCAGTTGATCCGCTTCATTCTTGTCAGCAAACGCGATCGAGCCAAGGCTGAGCTTCTCGAACTCTTCACGCAGGATCGCCATGTCGGCTTCGCCGACCCGGCTGCCGAAGTCGGGGGATGTCACAACGAAATCGGTCAGCCGGGTATGGTTGGTCACCAGCGCATACTTGGCCACCTCGCCGAACTTTGCGACCCACAGGCCGGCCAGCCCGCCCTCGGCCCCGTCGACGACGCCCGCCTGCAAGCCCGAGTAGAGCTCGCCGAATGGCAGCGGAGTCGGCACTGCCCCGAAAAGGCTGACCATCTCGGTATAGGTGGGGCTGGCAATGGACCGCAACTTCAGGCCCTGTAGCCCCGCAAAGTCCGAGACCGGTTTGGTCGTGTAGATCGATCGGAAACCGGAAGAGATGAAGCCAAGGACGCTGACGCTGTTCTCGGCCGCAGCGGCGGACAGCGCGGCAAGAACCGTGTCGTCGGTCATCACCTGCGCATATTCCTCGGACGAGCGGAACATATAGGGCAGGTTCATCACCCCGACGGCCGGCACCACTGTTTCGAGGGTGCCCGAGTTGACCAGACCCGCATCCAGCACGCCGCTTTGGATCTGCTGCAGGTATTGCGCCTGTTCCCCAAGAACGCCGTTGTGGAACATCTGCAATTCCACGCGGCCATCGGTTCGTTCGGCAACGGTTGTGGCAAAAGTGGCCAGAAGTTGGCCCGCGGTGCTGTCTTCTGTGACGTTGGTCGCCAGCCGATAGGTGTCGGCGGTGGCAGCCGTGGTGGTTGCCGCTAGGGCAAGCAAGGCGCCAAAGGCGCGCAGAGTGGTGTTCATTCCAGTGTCCTCCTCCAGGATGCCGCACTTGAGGCGGCGGAAGGAAGGCCCTTGCCCCCCGAAAGACGGTGCTCTTCGAGATTCGGCCTCCTCACGCTACCTCTAGGGCGAAAGAAGCCTTCTTGCAAGAAACTTTCGCAATTGACGAAAGTTATGTGATTTGCGAAAAGGTGGGTGGAGGAGCCGTCATGACCCACTCACAGCACACAACCTACTTCCGGTCCGAAAGCCCGATCAGCCATCGCCCCGCGTATCAGGGTGCGCTCGAGCGCAGCCTGGACCGGCTTCGCGGTCTCCTGGCGATTGCGGGCCTGAGAAATCCGAAGATCGGTCAGACCCAGCATCGGTGGACCTATTGCGATGGACCGGACTGGGTGATGGGGTTCCTGCCCGGACAATTGTGGCTGGCGCATCAGCTGACAGGCGATCCGGCCTTTGCCGCCGCCTGCCGTGCCCGTCGTCCGCAGTTCCGTGCCGTGTTGGACAGCCGCAAGGCCCGCGACCATGATCTCGGCTTCATGTTCTCGCTTTCCTCGGTGGCCGAATACCTGTCGACGGGCGACGAGGCCGCGCGCGCCATGGGGATCGAAGCGGCGCGTGCCCTGATCGGTCGCTTCCGCGAAGACGGCCAGTATCTTCAGGCGTGGAATCCGGTCGGGCCGCAGGATCGTGCACAGGCCCGATTTGCGAATGGCCGCATGATTGCCGACACCATTCAGAACCTGGCCCTGCTGCATTGGGCCCATCATGAAACCGGCGTCAGCGATTTTCGCGAAGTCGCTGATCTGCATGAGGACTCCAGTCTGCGCTACCTTGTCCGGGCCGATGACACAACGTTCCACACCTTCGTCTTTGATCCCGCGACGGGCGAGCCTTTGCGCGGAGAAACGCATCAAGGCTACGCGGATGACTCGTGCTGGGCGCGCGGGCAGGCGTGGCTGATCCATGGCTTTGCCAATTGTCACCGATTGACCGGGCGCGCGGCGTCGCTTGACGCGGCCTGTCGCCTTGCCGCCAAGGCCGAAACGCTTATCGGCGATGCGCCGGTTCCGGTCTGGGACTATGCCCTTCCTTCGGGTGGCACCCACCCGGTCGACAGTTCTGCGGCCGCGATCACGGCGGCGGGCGTGTTCATGCTGGCTGATCTGGTTCCAGCCGCTGAGGCTGCGCGCTGGCGTGCCTTTGGTGATCGGCTTCTGGAGGGGCTGCTGGAGACTTGCGACCTGACCCAAACCCCCGGGGCAGAGGGCTTGTTGGCGCATGGTGCGGGCCATGTCCCCGCCGGGCGCAGTGATGCGATGTTGCCCTACGGTGACTATTACTTCGTCGAGGCCCTGATGCGCGCGCAGGGCCATCGGGCTTTCTACTGGTGATGCGGCATGAGCCAAGGAAGACTTTCGTTTCGGATGGAATGTTTCGTTATGCTATCAAGCCGGGCGATCATCGCCCTGCGCTGAAGGAAACATGACGGATGCAAGAGACCACGTCGCCCGAACCCACGCTCAAGGACATAGCGGACCGCGCCGAGGTATCGGTCGGAGCGGTGTCAAAGGTTCTGAACAACCGCGAAGGAGTAGGTTCTGCCACGCGCGACAAGGTGCTGCGCATCGCCGAAGAGCTGGGCTATCGCGGCCGATCCGGACGGCAGCAGGGCCGCGTCTTTGTCATCACTCTGGAACGGTATGTCGTCAACGATGCGTTCTATGGGGATGTTCTGAACAGCATCGGAACGGCTGGGGCAACCTGCGGAATGGATGTCAGCGTTTCTGTATTCCGGACGATCGAGGAAATGCTGGCGCCGGGGAAGCTGCCGACGGGTAACCCCCTTCTGCTGGTCGGCGTCGATGATCCTCTCCTTGTCGATGCCGTCGTCGCCTCGAGCGTTCCGGCGGTAATCGTCAACGGCATGGACCCATCCATGCGCCTGCCCAGCGTTGCGCCGGACTACCTTTACGGTGCGGCGATGGGCACGCGCCACCTGCTGGGACTGGGGCATCGCGACATCGTCCATGTGACCCACCCGTGGCGCGAGTCCCTGCGTCGCAGGCTGGCCGGCTTTCGCGCTGCGTTCGAGACCGCAGGCGTGGCTTTCGATCCGGCCCGGCACATCCTTGATCTGGGCAGTCCGGCGAATATCAGCCTGTCGGCGCGCGATGTGGTCGAGCAGTGGCTGGCCGCGGGCAATCCGATGCCGTCAGCCTTTTTCTGCGTCAACGATCTTGTCGCGCTTGGCGTGATGCAGGCCGTTCAAGCGCGGGGCCTGTCTGTGCCGGAGGACGTGTCCGTCATCGGCTTCGACGGCTTGTCGCTGGGCAACCTGTCGGCGCCCCCCCTGACCAGCGTCAAATCTGACCGGCTGGCCCTGGGCAAGATCGGTGTCGACTTGCTGGCGGCCCTGATCGCAGACCCCACTGCCCCGCTGCAACGGATCAGCGTCGGTGTCGAACTCGTGGTCCGGCGCTCGACCGCGCCGCGACCGGCCTGACCCCACCCGCGGCCCATGCCGCAAAGAAGAGAGACCCAGATGACCCAAAGCCCCCAGCACGGATTGCGCCACGCGGTCCATTTCACCCAGGCCGAAAGGATGGACACCGAAGAGCTGCGCGCCAACTTTCTGGTCGACCGTGTCTTTCGTGCGGGTGAGGTCACCGCGACCTATACGCATTATGACCGGATGCTGGTTCTGGGGGTGCAACCCGGCGCAGAAACGCTTGGCATTCCGGTGGCGGTGACGGACCTGGTTGGCAGCGGCACATTGCTGGAACGGCGCGAACTTGGTCTGATCAACCTCGGCGGCCCCGCACGGGTTACGGTCGATGGCCGAACCTGGGATGTCGGCACGTTCGACGCGCTTTACGTCGGCAAGGGTGCGGCAGAGCTTGGCTTTGCCTCGGTCGATCCGGCGGATCCGGCCAAACTTTATGGAAACTCCGTTCCCGCCCATGCACCGCATCCGACCCGGTTGGTCCGCCAGTCCGACGCGATCGAAAAGCGGCTCGGCTCTCAGGCCACATCGAATGAACGCAGCCTTTTCCAGTACCTTCACCCCGATGTTCTGCCCACTTGCCAGCTGCTGATGGGGATGACCCGCCTTGCCACCGGCAGCGTCTGGAACACCATGCCGGCGCATACCCATGACCGCCGGATGGAGGCCTATCTTTACTTCGACATCGCGCCCGAAGCCTTTGTCGTTCACCTGATGGGGCGCCCCGAGGCCACGCGCAACCTCATCGTCCGCAACGAGCAGGCCGTCCTGTCACCCCCATGGTCGGTCCATTGCGGGGCGGGGACCGGGGCCTATGCCTTCATCTGGAGCATGGCGGGCGACAACCAATCCTTCACCGACATGGACATGGTGCCGATGGGATTGATCAGATGAGCGCGCTGGAGGACCTTTTCGGCCTGGAGGGCAAGCGCGCTCTGGTCACGGGGGCGCGGTCGGGCATAGGGCAGATGGCGGCCGAAGTTCTGGCCCGCGCCGGGGCTGATATTGTCGGCCTCGGCTCGCGGCCGATGCCAGACACCGCATCCCGCATACGGGCCCTGGGGCGCAGCTTCACCGAGGTCACGGCCGATCTGGGCGCCGACCTCGATTTCGATGCCGTACTGGCAGAGGCGGGATCTGTGGATATCCTGGTCAACAATGCAGGCCAGATTCGTCGACATGATCTCTTGGATTTTCCCCGCGCCGATTGGGATGAGGTCTTGCAAATCAACCTCTCGGCCGCTTTCGGCCTTTCGCAGGCCATGGCGCGGCGGCTTCACCAGGCCGGCGCAGGCGGGCGGATCATCAACATAGCCTCGCTCCTGTCGTTCCAGGGCGGGGTTCGCGTTGTCTCCTACACGGCCGCCAAGCATGGCTTGCTTGGCCTGACGAGGGCCATGGCAAATGAGCTGGCGCCTCTGGGCATCACCGTGAACGCGGTCGCGCCGGGCTACATCGAAACCGACAACACCGAAGCCCTGCGGAACGACCCTGCGCGCTCGAGTGCCATCCTGCAACGCATCCCCGCCGGCAGATGGGGCGCGCCGGATGATCTTGCCGCAGCGATCCTCTTCCTTGCCGGACCGGGGGCCAGCTATGTCACAGGGAGCTGCGTGACCGTCGATGGCGGCTGGATGGCACGGTAGGGGCCCAGGTCATGCGGATCGTTGCGATCGGGGAGGCGATGATCGAACTCGCCCCGGCGGGGGCGGATCTGTTCCGGGCAGGGGTGGCAGGCGACAGCCTGAACACCGCCTGGTACTTGCGAAAGCTCTGCCCCCAGGACTGGTCTGTCGCCTTCCTGACCCGTCTTGGGCTTGACAAGCCGGCTGCGCGCATTGCGCGCTTCGTTTCCGAGGCAGGCATTTCGCTTGCACCCGTGACTCCGCACCCGACGCGATCAGTCGGCATGTATATGATTTCGCTGACCGACGGTGAAAGAAGCTTTGACTATTGGCGCGGTCAGTCGGCGGCGCGCCTTCTCTTGGACCGCCTTGATGAGGCGCGCGCGGCCCTGGTCGACACGAATCTGGTCTACGTTACCGGAATCACGCTTGCCGTACTTGGGCGAAAGGGACGGCAAAGCCTGTTCGGTTTGCTGAGCGATGGTCGATATCGTATCGCCTTTGACCCCAATCACAGGCCACGTCTATGGGCCAACGCCGCAGAAGCGCGGTCGGCCTATATGCAGATGGCGGCGATATCCGAAATCGTCCTGCCAAGTTTCGAAGACGAGGCTGCGCTGTTCGCAGATGCCGATCCGATGACGACGGCCAGGCGATATGCAGAGGCAGGCCCGTCGGAAGTGCTTGTCAAGAATGGCTCGGCCGCGGGGGCGCTGACATTCCAAGGTCAAGAGGTCCGGCTTCCGGCCCCGGATTTCACACATCCTGTGGATACGACCGGGGCCGGCGACAGCTACAATGCAGCCTATCTTGTGAGCAGACTGACTGGCAACTCACCCTCCGATGCCAATGTCTTTGCCCAGCATGTCGCGGCCAATACGGTTTCCCGGTTAGGCGCGCTTGTCGATCCGCCTGTGCGGGCAGGGGAAAAGCAAGGCCACCCAGTCGATCAGACCTGACTATGGTTTTCCGGTCGGAACCGGCAGGCAAGAGGTGGCGCACAAACGCGGCACGGCCCGGGGCTTTCGCTCCGGGCCGTGGGTTGATTGATCGCGCTTGCGACTACTGCTCGAACGCGCCCATCTGGAACAGGCCGCCGAGCCAGTCCTCGAGGTGCCAACTGGTCTGGACCATGCCGTCTTCGTTGAACTCGTGGATGTCGATGGTCATGATGGTGAAGGGACGGCCCTTGGATTCAAAGCCCATGAAGGGGCCAGCTTGCGTGGCGGTGTAGGTCGAGCGGACAGCGACCTTGTTGCCCTCCTGAACGATGTCCTCGATCGTCAGCTTGCCGTTGGCGAAAGTGGCGGCGTAGCCAGGGACCAGTTTCTTGAAGCCTTCGCGGCCCGGCTCTTCGCCGGGCGCGGCCGGGATGTGGACCCAGTCCTCGGCGATGATCTGGTCCAGAAGCGAGGGATCATTCTGGTTGAAGGTTTCGTAGAAGATGCGGATCCTCTCCTTGTAGTCGTCCTGGGCCATGGCGATCCCTGCGAACAGCGGCAGCGAGGCAGCGGCGGTGGCAAGGGCCAGCGTGGCGCGGCGGGTGATGGACATGTTGGTCTCCTTTTCCTGTCTTGGGTTAAGGTCTCCGGATCGGTGCCGCGCCTACTGTGCGACCCCGATGAGCCATTCTTGCTTCTGGTCTTGTTCGGAAGTCGCTCTCACCCTCAGGGGTTTCGCGGTCCGATGAGCAAAGGCTAAACATTGACCAAAGAGAGATCATCTCGCGGATTGTTGATGCTGCCTTTCGCACTGCGACATGATCGACCCCCATCAGACCCCCGCAGCTCGCCAAGGTGCTGCAGTCCGGCGACCGGATGTCCCGGTCCCAGGTCCGCCGTCGCACGGCAGCCGACAAATCCACAAAGGGCGCGCCGGTTTCCCGGCGCGCCCTCTGAGGCCCTCGGCAAGAGACAGCGATCAGCTGATGCTGTCGAGATACATGGCCGCCAGGTCGGCGGTGGTGTAGTCGGCAGGGTCAAGCCCGAGCGATGCAGCGAGTTGCGCCTTGCCCGGCGTCACTTCGCCGATGTCGTTTCCGGTGTTGCCACCGTTGCTTCCGCCCAGGATGAAGGCGACCGTGCGGGCGTCGTTCTCGCTGAGTGCGGCCTGCAGGCGGATCATCTCGCTCACCGAGTAGGCGCCAGGCGCCACGCCGACCAGACGGGCAAGTTGCTCGGCCCCACCCGAGAAGACGACGTCCCCGGACATGTCGCTCCGCGAGACGCTGCCTTTGCCCTGCGCGAGGATGAAGGCCTCGGCGGTCTTGTTGTCGTCGCGGCGGGCTTCCTGCAACTGGATCATCTGGGCCAAGGTGTAGTCGCCAGCCGGAACGCCGAGTTGCGCAGCCAGCTGATCGGCTCCCTCGCCGGCCATTGCTGTGCCGGCGAGCGGAGCGGAAAGGGCGAACAGGGTCAGGGCGATGATGGACTTCTTGAACATGGTGTTTCCTTTCTTTGCGGCCCCTCGGGGCGGCGAGTTGGGTTGATCTGTCCCGGTCGGTGCCGCGCCTTTGGCGGACCGGAGGACCAGTTTCGGTTTCAGTCTTGTCCGGGTTCCGCTGTTGCCTGCTGGCGTCCTGCGGTCCGATGAGAGGAAGTTAGACGTTAATCAATGAGAGATCATCAGTCGATTCATTGATGATCGCTTTCCCATTGGGATATGATCGGACTGCTAGTATCGCTCGCATACCGCCTACAATGCACCCAGCTGGCCGCCGAAACCTTCGGGTCCGGCAAGGAAATCAAGAAAGCTGCGGGTCTTGGCGGGCAGGTAGCTGCGGTCGGGGTAGATGGCCGACAGGCCCACGGTCGGGGCGGGCAGGTCTGGCAGGAGCTGCTCGAGCCGCCCTTCGGCCAAATGGCTGCGCACGGCGAGGTGGGGCATGATGGCGATGCCCATGCCCTCAAGTGCGGCCTGGAACAAGACTGTCTCGTTCGCGCTTTGAAGGACCGGAGTCATGCGGATTTCGGGCGCATTCTGCCCCAGCCCGAGGCGGACGCGACCGCCGGCGCTGATCGGGCTGTATGCAAGGAACGGTGCACCGGTCAGGTCGGCAACCTCCCTCGGTCGACCGATGCGGTCCAGAAGTCCGGGCGTGGCCACGATATGAAAAGTGATGTCAGCAAGTCTGCGCGCGATCAGCCCCTCGTCCAGCGCGGGACTGACGCGCAGCGCAAGGTCATAGCCATCCTCGACCAGGTTGACTTGCCGTCCGCTGAGGTCGAGGTCTAGGTGCACTGCAGGGAACCGCGCACGATAGGCGGCCAGGACTCGTACAAAGCCCGGCTCGGCCAGCCAGACCGGAAGGCTGATCTTCAGAGTCCCGCGCGGGTCGAGCGTCGACTGCGCCAGACGCGCCCCCGCCTCATCCAGCCCCTCCAGCAATGGGCGTACGGCCGCCAAGTATATGGCGCCGGCCTCGGTCAGGCTGACGCTCCGGCTGGTACGGTTCAGAAGTCGCGCGCCGACCTCGGCCTCGATGTGCTGCACGTGCTTGCTGGTCATCGCGGCCGAAAGGCCTAACCGGTCGGCAACGGCGGCGAAACTCTTCGCATCTGCAACAGCGGCGAAGACGCGAAGACTGAGAAGGCTGTCCATCTTTTCCCCCAATGACCATGGCGGGCAACCCGTTCGGCCCGCCTTGCTTCGAGAAAGCTAAAGACACCACCATCGCCGTTCAAGGCAGGATACCCCCGAATATCCGCAGCATCATCAACTAGAAAGAAAGGCAGCCTTCACCATTCAGCCAATGATCGCGCGCGCGGGGCGAGTTATTTCTCTGCGCACGAAACAAAGGGGCCACGCCCCCCGGAACCCGAAGGGACACAGCATGACCATGACCTCGACTGCCACCGCTACCTCCAGCCGCGGCTGGAACATCGCCATCTGGGCGGGCCAGATCGCACTTGCAGCGCTTTACCTGATGGGCGCGTGGTTCCATTTCCTGCCCGCGGAAGAAGCCGCCAAGATGGGCGCGGTCTGGATGTCGCAAGTGCCGATCGCGCTGCCCCGCTTCATCGGCGTGATGGAAGTGCTTGGCGTGCTTGGCCTGATCCTGCCCGCCGCGACCCGTATCATGCCGCATCTGACCGTCTGGGCCGCCGCTGGCCTTCTTGCGATCCAGGCGCTGGCCATTCCGTTCCACCTGATCCGCGGCGAAGCGGGCGTGGTGGGCTTCAACCTGATCTACGTCGCACTGGCGGTCTTCGTTCTCTGGGGACGCGCCCGCAAGGCCCCCATCGCGCCCCGCGCCTGACCTCGAACCCACGGAGACCGACATGGAAACCCCAGCCCTCGCCCTTGCGCGGCAACGTGCGGCCGACAACCTTCCCGAGCGGCTGACCTGGGGCCCGCTGACCCTGTCGGTCACCGATCTTGACCGCGCCGCGGCGTTCTGGACCGATGTCATCGGCTTCGTGCGCCGCCCCGATCAGGGTCCGGGCCTTGCGCTCGGCACTCCTGACCGGACGCTGGTGGTGCTTTCTCCCGGCGCCACCAGCCCGGTCGCGAAGGGATACGCCGGCATGTACCATGTGGCCTTCGGCATGCCGAGCCAGGCCGAGTTCTCGCGCCGGATGCGGCGTTTCCTGGATCTGGGTGTCCCGTTCTCGCCGGTCGATCACCTGATGTCGAAGGCGCTCTACCTCAGCGACCCTGACGGCCACGGCATCGAGATCGCCTTCGAGACGCCGGAGCGCTTTGGCCGTTTCAGCGATGCCGGTGGCCGCTTCGCCATGTTCACTGCCGCGGGCCGCCCGCACAGCGGGCGCGAACGGCTGGACCTGCGGGCGGAAATGGCGCAGGCCGACGGCACCGATCCGGCCCTGCCGCTGCACCGCGATGCCACGGTTGCGCATCTGCACCTGCATGTTCCGGCCCTTGACCCGTCCGTGGCCTGGTTCGAAGGCTTGGGCTTTGCCCGCAACCTGAACCTGCCAGATTTCGGCATGGCCGACATGGGCGCGGGCGCGCCCTATACCCACCGGCTGGCGATGAACCTCTGGGCCGGGCCGGGGGCAAGACCTGCGCCCGTCAACTCGGCACGGCTCTTGTCCTACCGGCTGGAGACGACCGATGCCGAGACCTTCGCCGACGCAAAGGCGCGGCTGACGGAAACCCCGGGTTCGCACGTTCTGACAGGCATCGATCCCGCAGGAGCCACCCTGACGTTGGCCCTGCGCGCCACAGAACAGCAAAAGGAGGACGCAGCATGACCTTGCAAAGCCCCATCGAAACCGCCCCCGCACCTTCGGCTTGGAAAAGCCTGCTTTACCCCTATGGCCTCTGGGCACTCTTCGCGCTGCCTGGCCTCGCGATGACCATTGCAATCTTCACCTCGGACACCCCCGCGACGATGATCCACGAGATGGTCCATCCCTCGGGCGAGTTCTCGGCCCGGTTCCTGATCGTCGCGATGATGGCCACACCGCTGGCCATGCTGCTGCGCGGCTGGCGCGGGCCGCAGTGGATGAAGAAGAACCGCCGCTATCTGGGTGTCGCAGCCTTTGGCTATGCGCTCCTCCACACGGTGCTTTACCTGATCGACAAGGCCGCCCTCGACCCCGTGCTGACGGATCTGCCCAAGTTCTACATCTGGACCGGCTGGGTTGCCTTCCTGATCTTCGTGCCGCTCGCCGTCACCTCGCATGACTGGTTCGTCCGCAAGATGGGCATCTGGTGGAAATGGCTGCAGCGCTGGACCTATGCCGCCGCCGTCCTGACGCTTGCCCACTGGGCCGCGCTGAACGACTGGGGCGGGCTTGCGCCTGCGCTCGTCCAGTTCGGTCCGCTGATCGCGCTGGAAGCCTACCGCGTCTGGTACTGGTACCTGCGCCCCCGTCCCACCGCCGCCTGAACCAAGCCCCAGCCGGGAGACCCCATCTTGACCGAAGCCCCCGCCGCCTACCGCCCTGTCCAGATATGGCTGCATTGGATCGTCGTGATCGGCGTCATTCTGCAGATCGGCTTCAACAGCGCCATCGTCGCCGTCGTCGATGCGCGTGAGGTTGGCCAGGCTGCCACGGATGCCGACATGACATGGGCCATGTTCCATGTCAGCATCGGCTTCGTGATCCTGCTGGCCGTCATTGCACGGCTTTACCTGCGCTTCCGTTTTGGCGTGCCCGGCCATGCCCCCGGCACCTCGACCGCTCAGGCGCGCATCGCGACCGTCATGCACAATGCGCTCTATGGCCTTCTGCTGGCCATGGTCATCACCGGCATGCTGACCTGGAACGAGATTGCTCCCCTCGGCGGCCTGCACTTTGCGCTTTCCACCGCGCTGTTCTTTGCGGCGCTGGCCCATGGCCTCGCCGCCATCTTCAACCAGTTCGCGCGCAAGGACGGCACTTTGGCGCGCATGATCCCCGCGCTGCGGAAGTGAGGGCGTGATGACCGGCACCCCGTCCCGCCCCTGGACCATCGCCCTCTGGGTCGCCCGCGTGTTGGTCGCCATCCCCTTCTTCATCGCCGCATGGCTGGAGGGGACGTCATCGCCCGAAACGCTGGCGGAGATGGAGCTGGTCTGGATCCCCGGCGCGCCGCTCTGGCTGGTCCGGGTAGTGGCGGCGATCGAGGGGCTGGCCGCGCTTGGCCTGATCCTGCCGGGCCTCCTGCGCCTGCCACTATCGATTGTTACTGCCGCGGCACTTGTGTTGCTGGTCATCCAGTTTGCCGCCCTCGGGCTTGACCTCGCCGCAGGCAACCTTGGCGATCTGCCGGCCAAGGCCGTGGTGTTCGCACTTACCATCTTCATCCTCTGGGCGCTTCGCCGCCACCGTCGGCGATAGCCGCACGATGAACTACGCCGTCACCGTCGAAGGCCGCTCGGCCCATATCAAGAACGCCTGAAGGAGGCCTCGATGTTCACCAACCTCTCCGCCGTTCAGGTCAACCGCCTCGCACAACGCCTGAGCGAGGCGCCCTTGGGGCGCAGCGCCAGCGTGGCCGCGGCCGCCGAATGGTTCGAACGGTTGCTGGCCGCCTCGGTGCCGATCGCGCGCCGACGGCGATCAAGTCGATTCTGACCGCTCCGGGCTCCGAGACCGCGGAGGGGCCGCTAACTGCAGAAGTCGAAGCCATCGAGACCGAAACCATGGCCCTGACGGAGCCGGAACCAGCGGCGGAAGCGACGCCACCGGCCGAACCTGAACAGGCCGTCGACGCGGCCCCGGTCGTTGATCCCGCGGCCGCGCCCAGCGCCCCGCGTTGCCGCCGGGATGCCGATATCGAGGCCAAGGCCCGGCAGGGCGAACTGCCGCCGCCGCCCGACTTCTCCGCCCCGACCCATGCCCGCCTTCGGGCCAAGCTGGCCGCGCTGGTGGAACTGGCCGGGAAGGCCGACGCTATCGGCCTCCGCGCCATTTCGATCAACCCGGTCTCCTCCAGCCCCAAAGCGCCGGCCCGCTATCGCGACCTCGCGGTGCTGGCGATCGAGGCCCGGGAGAGCAGGGCATGAAAATCATCCGAGCATTCGAGCCCGGCGACCGCTATCACCGGGATTTCGACCACTGCTCCTACACCCAAGGATGGGCGCAGGTTGACAGCATCCAAGGCGAGCTCGGCGGCTCATTGTATGCGCCTTGCTCGCTGAAGGCAGGATCCTCACCTTCCCCGGCGGAGACGTCACCCGACCCAAATTCATGCTCTGCCTGCGGAGACCAGACGTCCGCTCAGGTTCCGCTGGTCCGTGAGGCAGCAGCACGCTTGCAGCCGTGAAAACAGCTTGTCGCTTGATCTCTCTCGCAGATTACGGCGCTTGGGCATTCCAAAGGTCTTGGCCAGATGGGTGCATCTGAGGTCGTGCACATGTCTTGGGCGGGGAGGCCGCCGCATGTCAAAGCTAGTCTGTCAGCAAGGTGACTGTTGCCCGCCCAGGTCCCAAGCAAGACGGCATCGATCATTTGTCGGCCTCTGCGGTGCCCAAGAGTATCAATCAAGACCTTTGGCATCATCGACTTGGCCCAAGAGGATGGGCACGGTTCAGGTGCAAGAAACCTGAAGACGCGGTGCGTGACGTGACCAAGATTGACCAGATCGAGACAGTGATCCTCGATATCCCGACCATCCGCGGCCACGTCCTGTCGATGGCAACGATGCGGACGCAGACGGCGGTTCTGGTGCGGGTCGGTTTTTCGGACGGCTCCGAAGGGATTGGCGAAGGGACCACCATCGGCGGGCTGAGCTATGGCGCGGAAAGCCCGGAAGGCATCAAGTCGGCCATCGACACCTATATCTCACCGGCCCTGATGGGACGGAATGGCGATGACGTGAATGGGGCGATCCAACTGATCGACCGGTTGGTCAAGGGCAACCGCATTGCCAAGGCGGCTGTCGAGATCGCGCTTTGGGACGGGTTGGGCAAGCGGTTGGGCGTTTCGGTCGCGCAGCTTTTCGGGGGGGCGGTGCATGACCGGTTGCCGGTGGCCTGGACCCTGGCCTCGGGCAATTCCGAGACGGACATCGCCGAAGCGCTGGAGATGATTGAGGCGCGGCGGCACAACATTTTCAAACTGAAGATCGGCAAGCGCGATGTGAAAGACGATGTGGCCCATGTCGCGCGGATCAAGGCGGCGGTGGGAGATGCGGCCAGCGTCCGTGTGGATGTGAATACGGCCTGGTCCCTGCAGGAAGCGCGCTGGGGTCTGCGCGGGTTGCAGGAGGTGGGCTGCGAACTGGTTGAACAGCCCGTCCCCGCGCGTCATCGCAGGGCTTTGGCGGAACTGGCCGCCGGTTACGAGATTGCCGTCATGGCGGACGAAGCCCTGAACGGCCCGGAGGATGCGCTTGAAGTGGCAGCGGCCAGGGCGGCGGATGTCTTTGCCGTCAAGGTGGCCCAATCGGGTGGGCTGAAGCGGGCGTCCGAAGTGGTGGCCATCGCCGAGGCTGCAGGCATTGGCCTTTACGGCGGAACCATGCTGGAAACCGGCCTTGGAACGGCCGCGGCGCTTCAGCTTTTTGCGACTGTCGAAACGCTGGATTGGGGGACGGAATTCTTCGGGCCCCTGCTTCTGACCGAGAACATTCTTGCCCGTCCGATCGCCTATCGCGACTTCTGCGTCGAGATCCCGACGGGCCCGGGGATCGGGGCAGTTCTCGACATGGACAAGATCAACTTCTTCCGGCGCGATGGCGGACAAGTGCGCAAAGCAGTCACCAAAGTCTGAGGAGACCGCGAAATCTTGCATAAGACCCGGCCCGACAGGGAGCAGGCCGGGACATCAGGGAGGAGGACCTGGATGTTTACACAGACCATTCTTGACGCATTCGAACAGCGCCTGGCCAACGCAGTCCAAGAAGACCCGGAGAACGGGGTATTCCGGTGCCGTCGCGATGTCTTTACCGACAGCGAGCTGTTCGAACTGGAGATGAAGCACATCTTCGAGGGCAACTGGATCTACATGGCCCATGAAAGCCAGATCCCGGAACCCGGTGATTACTTCACACTGCACATGGGCCGCACGCCTGTTGTCATCACCCGCGACAAGGATGGCAAGCTGAACGCGCTGGTGAACGCCTGCTCGCACCGTGGCGCGATGCTGTGCCGGTTCAAGCGTCGCAACCAAAAGACCTTTACCTGCCCCTTCCACGGCTGGACCTTTTCCAACACCGGCAAGCTCTTGAAGGTGAAAGACCCGAACGGCGCGGGCTATCCCGAACAGTTCAACACCGATGGCAGCCATGACCTGACAAAGGTGGCGCGGTTCGAAAACTATCGTGGGTTCCTGTTCGGGTCGCTCAATGCCGATGTGAAGCCGCTGGAGGAGTATCTGGGCGAAGCGCGCAAGATGATCGACATGATCGTTGATCAGGCCGATGAGGGGCTGGAGGTGCTGCGCGGATCGTCCACCTATACCTTTGACGGCAACTGGAAGCTTCAGGCCGAAAATGGCGCGGATGGCTACCACGTCTCGGCCGTGCACTGGAATTACGTGGCCACGACCGCGCACCGCAGCGATGCGGGCAAGGAAGACGTGATCAAGGCCACCGATGCCTCGAAATGGTCCAAGCAGCGGGGCGGGTTCCACGCCTATGACAACGGCCATATCCTGCTCTGGACGCAGTGGGCCGATCCGACCAACCGCCCCAACTATCCGCGTCTGGCGGAATGGACCGAGCGTTTCGGCAAGACAAAGGCGGACTGGATGGTGGGGGTTCTGCGCAACCTGTGCCTTTATCCGAACGTCTTCCTGATGGACCAGTTCTCCAGCCAGATCAGGGTGTTCCGGCCGATCAGCGTCGACAAGACCGAGGTCACGATCTACTGCATCGCGCCCAAGGGCGAAAGCCAGGAAGCCCGGTCCCGCCGCATCCGCCAGTATGAAGATTTCTTCAACGCTTCTGGCATGGCGACGCCGGACGATACCGAGGAATTCCGCGCCACGCAGCGCGGCTATGCCGGGGCGACCCATGCGCCCTGGAACGACCTGACCCGCGGTGCCGTGCAATGGATCAAGGGGCCTGATGCCGACGCCAAGGACCTCGGGATCAACCCGATCCTCTGCGGTGCCCGTACCGAGGATGAGGGGCTGTTCGTCATCCAGCACACCAACTGGTCGCAGCGCATGGGTGCGGCGATTGCCAAGGAACGCGAAACAGCGCCTGCGATGCAGGCAGCGGCCGAGTGAGCGGGGAGCACTGACATGACGACAACAACCCTTGAACGCCCGGCTGCTGATCAGGCGATGAGCTTTGAAGCCATTCAGGCGTTTCTCTACGCCGAGGCCCGGGCGCTGGATGACCGGCAATGGGACGGCTGGCTGGAATTCTACCACAAGGACTGCCCCTTCTGGATGCCGACCTGGGATGACTTCGACAACCTGACCGAGGATCCGCAGAACGAGATGTCGCTGATGTTCTATCCGAACAGGCAGGGCATCGAGGACCGCGTCTTCCGGATCAAGACGGACCGGTCCTCGGCCACGTCACTGCCAGAGCCGCGGACGAACCACTACCTGTCGAACATCGAGGTGGTCGGCCGCGCGGGGAACGAAATCAAGGTGCGGTTCAACTGGCACACTTTGAGCTTTCGCTATGGCACCACCGATCAGCACTGGGGCACATCGTACTACACGATCGACACGCGTGGGCCGAAACCCCTGATTACGAACAAGAAGGTCGTTCTGAAGAACGATCACATCCACCACGTGATCGACGTCTACCACGTCTGAAGCGGGCTATCCGAGGGGACAGAAACGCTGCGCGCCAGCATGGCGGCGCGCAGACAGGGGAGGATCAAGCCGTGACGACTTATAACATCGCCCTGAACTTTGAGGATGGCGTCACCCGTGTCATCCAGTGCGACGATGACGAAAAGGTCACCGACGCGGCCTTTCGCCAGAAGATCAACCTGCCGATGGACTGCCGCGACGGTGTCTGCGGCACCTGCAAGTGCATGGTGGAGAAGGGCAGGTATCAGCTTGAATTCTTCATGGACGAATCCCTGACCGAGGAGGAGGCGGCGGCAGGCTATGCCCTGACCTGCCAGATGATCCCGGAAGAGGATTGCGTGGTGCGCGTTCCTACATCGTCTGCGGCGTGCAAGACCGCGCCCGAGGCGGTGGAGGCCGAGGTGGTGGCGGTGGATCGCCTGTCGGAAACCTCGTTCGGGCTGCGGGTGCGGCTCGCGCGGCGCATCGGCTTTCTGCCCGGGCAATATGTGAACCTGACCGTTCCGGGCACTGACCGGCACCGGTCCTATTCCTTCTCCTCAGCCCCCGGCGCGCAAGAGGGCAGTTTTCTGATCCGGAACCTGCCCGGCGGGGTGATGAGCACCTATCTGGCGTCGCGCGCCCAGCCGGGCGACAGGCTGACGGCCGCGGGGCCGATGGGCGCCTTCTACCTGCGCCCGATCACCCGCGCCCAGCTTTGGCTGGCGGGTGGCACCGGCCTTGCGCCGTTCCTGTCGATGCTGGAACAGGTGGCCCTCCAGGGAACGGATCACCCGATCACGCTGTACTACGCCGTCACCCGCGCGGCCGATCTGGTGGAACTGGACCGCGTTCAGGCGCTGGCAGAGCGGATCGGCAAGGTCACGGTCATCACAATGCTGGCCGCCGCCGATGAGGACCATCCCCGCAAGGGCTTTGTCACCGATCACCTGTCGGCAGCTGATCTGAACGGGGGCGACTGCGATGTCTATCTCTGCGGCCCGCCGCCAATGGTGGATGCCGTGCGCGCGCATTTTGGAAAGCTGGGTGTCCAGCCCGCCTCGTTCCACTACGAAAAGTTCAACCCGACCGAAGCCGAGGCAGTGGCAGCATGAACGCGCGTTTTCAGAACAAGGTGATGGTGGTGACCGGTGCCGCGCAAGGCATCGGGCGACGCGTGGCCGAACGGGCGGCAGCCGAGGGCGCACGGGTCCTGATCGTGGATCGATCGCCCGCGCGGGACGAGGTCGTTGCCGCGATCGAGGGGGCAGGGGGGCAGGCGGCCGCGATTTCGGTCGATCTTGAGACCTGGGACGGCTGCCGCGACGGGATGGGCAAGGCGGTGGCGCTTTGGGGGCGGATCGACATTCTGGTGAACAATGTCGGCGGCACGATCTGGGCCAAACCCTATGAGCACTATGAACCGCATCAGATCGATGCCGAGGTGCGCCGCTCCTTGTTTCCGACGCTTTACTGCTGCCGGGCCGCGCTGGACCATATGCTGCCGCAAGGTGCGGGGGTGATTGTCAACGTGTCGTCCTGCGCGACGCGGGGGTTGAACCGGGTGCCCTATTCGGCGGCCAAGGGCGGGGTGAACGCGATCACCGCAAGCCTCGCCTGGGAAGTGGCCGACCGAGGCATCCGTGTGGTGGCCACCGCTCCGGGTGGCACCGATGCACCGCCCCGCATCGTGCCGCGCAACCCCAATGCCGCAGAAGATCAGCGTGCGGATTGGTACCAGACCATCGTTGATCAGACCGTGCAGTCATCCTTCATGAAACGCTACGGAACACTGGATGAGCAGGCCGCGCCAATCTTGTTCCTGGCATCGGACGAAGCCTCTTACATCACGGGTGTGACCCTGCCCGTAAGTGGCGGCGATATTGGCTAGCGCCGGATGCGAGGCCCTGAAAGGGTGCCGACCCTAGATGACTTTCCGCGCGACTTTCTGGGCAAGGCGCACAAAGTTCTGCACATGCACGCCCTGTTCATCGAAGCGGTAGTTCAGCGACAGGGCGGTGCGGGCGATTTCCGGTTCGATCTTTAGGAATTTCATGCCCTTGCGCGGGGCGCTAGAGACGGATTCCGGCACGATGCAAACGCCTTCCCCGACCGCGACCAGACCCAACGCCGTCTGCAAGTCCATGCACCAGAGCCGCAAGGGGGCCTGGAACCCCGCCCCTTCGACCGCCTTCAGGACGAAATCGGCATAGCTTGGCCGCGGGAATTCCGGATACAGGATCAGGTTGTGCGTCATCAGCCGTTCCAGCTTGGCGATGGTGCGCCCGCCGGTATCCACGATATCGGGCAGCGCCAGGATCAGCTTTTCTTCAAGCAGTTCCTTCGTCAGGAATTCGGGGTCATTCAAGGCGGGCCGGGCAAAGACGACATCCAGCTCGCGCGAGACAAGGGCACGGTGCAACTGCGCGTTGTTCATCGGGATGAGGCTGAGGTTCACCTCGGGATAGTTCGCGCGATAGGACTTGATGATATTGGGCAGGATGCCAAAGGTGGCTGAGCCCACAAAACCGATGCGCAGCCGGCCTTCCGCACCCTGACCAAGCCGCCGCACCTCCAGCTTGGTGTCTTCCAGCTGCGCCAGGATGGATTTGCCCCGCGTCAGCAAGCGTTCGCCCGCTTGCGTCAGCGTGATGGCGCTGCGACCGCGATTGAACAGGACCGCGCCCAACTCTTCCTCGATCTGCTTGATTTGGCGGCTCAGCGGCGGCTGCGCCATGTCCAGCCGTTCAGCGGCGCGGCCGAAATGCAGCTCTTCGGCGACAGCGATGAAATAGGTGAGCTGCTTGAAGTTCATCGGTCCTCCTCCCCGCGACGTTACGCCGTTAGACCTCACGAAAGAAGGCCCCCGAAGCTCGGGGGCCAGTCGACAGGGAGCGAGGGTCGGCTATTCCGCCGCCATGGCGCGGCTTGCGGTCTCTGCCTTGAGGACGAAGTCGAATTCGAAGTGAAGGTCCGTGCCCATATTCTTGGGTGCGGGTTTGAACTTGCCGATCAGGCTTTGCTTGACGGCAAACACGCTGTCCTCTTCCAGCCATTTGCTGTCGGCATCGTAGATCTGGCTGATCAGCGGGCGGTAGCCATCCTTCGAGATGATGAAGTGCATGTGGCCGGGGCGGTTCGGGTGGTGGCCCATGAAGTGCAACAGCTCGCCCGCCGTTTCATCCTCGGGGATCGGGTAGGGCACGGGGCGCACGGCCACAAAGGCGTAGTGACCGGTTTCATCCGTCTCGAACCGGCCGCGCAGGTTGTAGTCCGGCTGGTCGGGGTCGAGGTTTTCATACATGCCGTTCGGTGCATCTTCCCAGACATCCAGCGTGACGCCGCCGATCCCGTGGCCAGCCTCGTCCTTGATGTAGCCCTCGAAATAGGCGGTTTCCTCGTTGTCGTAATGCTTTTGGATGATCGTGCCGCCCTTGGGCAGAACCGGCGGGTTTTCACGATAGAACGGGCCCAGCACGGTGGATTCGCTTTCGCCCCCGGCGATCGGGTTGGTCATCATGTCGACCAGGACTTCGACACCAAGGATGTCGCCGAGCAGGATGAACTCTTGCCGGTTCTCGTTGCACAGCTTGCCCGCGCGGGCGAGGTAATCGCAGGCAGCAAGAAACTCGTTGTGCTGCAGCTTCACGTCTTTGACGAAGCCATGCAGGTGGCGGATCAGCGACGTCATGATCTCGCGTTGGCGGTCGGTGACGGTGCCGTGTTTGCCAAGGCTGGCGATGACCACATCGGTGATGTTGTCTTGGTTGACGATGCCCATGGGTGTCCCCTCCTCGTGATATCCCTGTGCGCAGAGGAGGCTCCCCCGCCACCTCGACACGACGAAGCCTTGCTGAAAGCGCACGCGCACCCAATGCCGTTGGCGGTATCAGGCAATACCAAAGGCGACAGTCCCGATGGGTGCAAATCCGGAAGGGCAGGGTATCGCCCCATACCTTTCGCGGCATGGAGTCTCAGCGGGATGCCGTGCCACGCTTTTCTGTGTAAGAAAGAGGGGGGCGGCGGATGATCGACATCTTCCGTGGTATCCAGCGGGATCTGGATGGCGCTGCGCATCTGCAAAGGCTTGGCCGCCTGTTCAGTGAAACCGTGTTGATCGAGGTCGATGGGCGCGAGTTCTACCTGACCTTCGACATGGGTCGCATCAAGGCTGTTGTCGAGGGACCCAGCCGCAAGACACCCTGGCGCTTTGCCTTGCGCACCGATTCCGAAGCCTTGACGAAATTCTGGGAGCCGAGGCCTGCGCCCGGATTTCATGACATCTTCGGTCTTGTGAAGATCGGTCGTGGCCGCATCGACGGCGATATCCTGACCTTGGTGAAAAACCTGCGGTTTTTCAAGGAAGTGCTGGCACTCGCGCGCCGTTCAGAGGAGGTGCCGGCATGAGCATCGAGCCGATCACCGGGCGCTATCTGACCGTGACCGTTGCAGGTGCGCCGCGCCGCATCTACTTCGAAGAGGCAGGAGAGGGCCGTCCGGTCCTGTGCCTGCATACCGCCGGGGCCGACACGCGTCAGTGGCGGCACCTGATGAACGACGCGGGCGTCACGGCAACCCACCGCCTGATCGCCTTTGATATGCCTTGGCATGGAAAATCCCTGCCGCCCGAGGGCTTTCAGACCGAAGAATACCTGCTGACGACAGAGGCTTACATCGAAACCGTTTTGGCCGTGGTGAATGGGCTGGGGCTGCAGCGTCCGATCCTTGCTGGCTGCTCTATGGGGGGGCGGATTGCGCTGCAACTGGCTGCCCAGCATGCAGACATGTTCAGCGGTTTCATCGCGATAGAGGCGTCGGATTTTCAGCCCGCCTGGTATGACATCGACTGGTTCCACCGCCCCGATGCCCATGGCGGAGAAATGGGCGCGGCGCTGGTCTCGGCCAACATCTCGCCATTCGCGCCCCTTGCGGAACGCTGGAACACGCTGTGGATGTTCATGCAGTCGGGCCCCGGTGTGTTCCGCGGCGACCTGAGCTTTTACACCCGCGACGAAAGCCTGATCGGGCGACTGGCGATGATCGACACCGCAAGGACCCCGGTTCACCTGATCGTCGGGGCCTATGACCTCACCTGCACCCCCGAGGACGCCGCCCGCACCGCCCGCGCCATAGCGGGGGCCACGCTGGCCGTGATGGACGAGCTCGGCCATTTCCCCATGAGCGAACATCCCGAAGGCTTCCGCCCCTTCTTTCTCGAGGGCTTGGCGAAGATGGCCCAGGGCACAGACCGGCAAGGCCAGGCCGCATGACAACCCCTTGCATCATCTGCGTCGCGATCACTGGCAGCCTGCCGACCAAGGCCAACAACCCCGCCGTGCCGATCTCTGTGTCGGAGCAGGTGGAAAGCACGCACGAGGCGTTCGAGGCAGGGGCGACAATCGTTCACGCGCATGTCCGCAACGACGACCAGACCCCTTCGTCCGACCCGGAGAAGTTCGCCCGCCTGAAGGAGGGGCTCGAAAGGCATTGCCCCGGCATGATCATCCAGTTTTCGACCGGGGGCCGGTCAGGCGCAGGCCGGACACGCGGCGCCATGCTGTCCCTGCGGCCGGACATGGCATCGCTTGCGGTTGGCTCGAACAATTTTCCGACGCGGGTCTATGAAAACCCGCCCGATCTGGTGGACTGGCTCGCGGGCGAAATGCTCGCCTATGGGGTCAAGCCGGAAATCGAGGCCTTTGACCTGAGCCATATCCTGAAAGCGCGTGAGATGGCCGACAAGGGACAGCTTGCCGGCACGCCCTATGTGCAATTCGTGATGGGTGTGAAGAACGCGATGCCGGTGGATCGGGATGTCTTCGACTATTACATCAGAACCGTGCACCGGCTGTTTGGCGAAGGCGCACCCTGGTGCGCGGCCGGGATCGGGCAACATCAACGGACCCTGAACGAATGGTCGATTGCATCGGGGGGCCATGCCCGCACCGGGCTTGAGGACAACGTCCGCCTCGGGCGCGACAAGCTTGCCCCCAGCAATGCGGCGTTGGTCCGGCTTGCGGCAGAGATTTGTGATAAACACCACCGCCCCGTTGCAACCTGGGCAGAGGCGCGCCGCATCCTTGGCTTGTCGCAACCCGCAAGCCGGGCGGCAGGCGAGGCAGCTTGACGATGGGCTGACGGGCGGGAACGCAGGGAACGTGGCATCGGGAAAGGGATCTAGACGACGGGGAGGAGTTCGGATGCACATGACAGCGGATTTGAGGTTGAGACCGCCGGCAACGCGCCCGGTTGAAAGGCTGGTGGAATATCGCAAGGCGCACTACGCGGCGCGGTCCGAGGCCGCGAGTTACCTGACGAACACGCCGGCCCAGGTCAGTTTCTGCTTTCCCAACCCGATCATCTGCCAACTGGTCAGCGGTCACAAGGTGATGCGTCTTGATGGCGGCCCGGCCTTTGGCTTTGGCGTGGGGCAGGCCATGTTCGTGCCGCCCGGCATGACCATCGACATCGACCTGTCCTCGGCCAGCGCGGACGCCCCGATCGAATGCGACTGCCTTGAAATCGAGGCCGATCACATGGACACCCTGCTGGCCCGCCTGAATGATCGTCTGGCGCGGACGGGGCACGGCCTTTCGACAGGCTTTGCCTTGCCCGAGGCGGTCTGCATGTCGCCCGAAGACTCGCGTGCGCTGGATCTGCCGGGCGTCATGGCCCTGTTCCGCGGGCAACGCGATGTGTTTTCCGACCTGAAGATCGACATGCGGATCGAGCAACTGATCCTGACACTGTGCCAGCAGCATGGCCGCGAAGTTCAGGTGCAGCATCCCGATGCCGACGATTCCGGTCTGGCCGAGGCTGTGCGCCGGATCACCGCAAACCTGGACCGGCAAGTGCCCATCGAGGAACTGGTGGCGGTGGCGCGGATGTCTGAATCCACCCTGCACCGGCAGTTCCGTCGGCAGTTTGGAACCACGCCTGCCGGTTTCGCCCGAGGTCTTCGCTTGCGCGAGGCGTCAAAGGCACTGCGCGACACGCAAGAGCGGATCGAGCAGCTGGCCTTCCGGCTTGGCTTTGCCGATGCCAGCCATTTCAGCCGCGAGTTCCGCAAGACCACCGGCGAAAGCCCGGCCGAGTACCGCAAGCGGTTTGCCCCCTCTGGCGTCAGGCTGGATTGGCAGTTGCGTTCCAGTCGCTGATGCTCCTGTTCATGGAACGCGCCCGGTAGGGGTGTTCAACTTTCCAGATCAGCATCGGGAGGAAGCGATGTTCGGATTTGGGAGGAAGAAGAAGATGGCCGACGGTCAGTTCGAGAAGGCAAACGACGACGCGGCGCCCGTGCGCGCCATGTATGTCGGAGGCGAATGGCGCAAGTCGCAAACCGGGTCGCGCTTTGCCAATGAAAACCCGGCAACGGGTGAACTGCTGGATTTCGTGGCCGATGCCGGCGAGGCCGATGTTCTGGCAGCCATCGCGGCGGCCAAGCAGGCACAGCCGGCCTGGGCTGCGCTGCCGCCTGCCGCCCGTGCGGGCCTCTTGCACCGTGCCGCCGCCCTGTTTGCCGAACGCCAGAATGATTTCGTGATGGCGCTGGTGTCGGAAACCGGCTCTGGCCTTGGCAAGGCGATGTTCGAATGTTCACTGGTGCCATTGGCCTTTGCCGAGGCCGCAGGCCTGACCACCCGTGAAGTGGGCGAGATCTACCCCAGCCAGGTGCCGGGCAAGATCAACCGCACGGTCCGCACGCCCGCCGGTGTGGTGGGTGTCATCAGCCCATGGAACTTTCCGCTGTATCTGTCGGTGCGCGGTTTTGTCTATGCGCTGGCGCTGGGCAACACGGCCGTGCTGAAGCCGTCCGAGGATAGCCCGCTGTCGGGCGGCCTGATGCTGGCGCAGTTGTTCGCCGATGCAGGCTTCCCGCCGGGGGTGTTCAACGTGGTCACCACCTCGCGCGATGGAGCGGCGACGGTGGGCGATCTGTTCGTGAAAGACCGACGCGTCGCGGTCGTCAGCTTTACCGGGTCGACCCGTGTGGGCAAGCTTCTCGCCTCGGCCTGCGCGGCGGCGTTCAAGCCGATCGTGCTGGAACTGGGTGGCAAGAATTCGATGATCGTGCTGCACGATGCCGATATCGACCGGGCCGTGGACCTCGCCTTCTTCGGGTCGTTCCTGCATCAGGGCCAGATCTGCATGTCCTGCGACAAGGTTCTGGTGCATCGCAGCATCCATGACGAATTCCTGAAGCGCTTCGTCGCCAAGACGGTGAACTTTGTGCCAACCAGCCCCGAGCAGCCGACCTGCGTCGTCGGGCCGATCATCAACAACCGGCAACTGAAGCGGGTGGCAGCGCTGGTGGATGACGCCGTAGGGCAAGGCGCCAAGGTGCATTGCGGCGGCAAGGTGGAGGGGAACTACTACACCGCCACCATCCTGACCGGTGTCAAGCCGACCATGGGCGTCTGGACCGAAGAAATCTTTGGCCCCGTCACCACCGTGACCGCCTTCGACACCGAGGAAGAGGCCATCGCCATGGCCAATGACACGGAATACGGGCTGACCGGTTCGGTCGTCACCGGCAACCCGGTGCATGGCGAGATGATCGCCGAGCGGATCCATGCGGGCATGGTGCATGTCAACGACTCGACCGTGCATGACGAACCGCATTGCCCCTTCTCGGGCCTTGGCGCGTCGGGCGGCGGGTCGAAATGGGGGCCCAGGGGCGTGATCGAAACCTTCACGGTGCAGCGTTGGATTTCGACCCAGCGGGTCGCCCACGCCCTGCCGTTCTAAGGCACCCGGTCCCGCGCGGGGAGGCGCGGGACCAATTCCTATCCATGGGAGGACATAATGAATCTCGGTCACGGGTCGCTGCAACAGGGCGACCGTTTGATGGCATTGCAGGCAGGGCTGGTGCATGGACGCATCAGCCGGCGCGGATTTATCAAGATGGCAGCGGCAGCAGGGGCGAGCCTTGCCGCCGCACAGGCCTGGGCGCAGGAGCTGGGCGATGCCGCGATCACGCAGCGCTACAACGCGCAGAACCTGCAAGCCGCCTATGACTATATCGTCGTGGGCTCCGGCTCGGGTGGGGCGGTGGTCGCGGGGCGACTGGCGGCCGAAACGGATGCCAGCGTTCTGGTGCTGGAAGCCGGCGGCACCGACCAGCTCGACGCCGTGCTGAACCCGCTGATGTGGGGCACCAACATCCGGTCGGAACGCGACTGGGGCTATACGGCGCAGCCGTCGGACAAGGTGAATGGCCGGTCGCTGATCCTGCCGATGGGCAAGGTCGTGGGCGGCGGATCGTCGATCAACGTGATGATCTGGGCGCGCGGTCACAAGAACGACTTTGACTTCTGGGCCGCGGAAACCGGTGACGACAGCTGGTCCTACGCGTCGGTGCTGGAGATCTACAAACGCATCGAAGACTGGCATGGACCTGCAGATGCCACGCGTCGCGGCACGGGTGGGCGTCTTTTCGTGCAGGAAGTGCCGAACCCCAATCCCATTGCGCCCGCCTTCCTGCAGGCCTGCGAAAGCGTGGGCATTCCGGCCTTTGCCGACATGAACGGCGAAATGATGGAAGGCGCGGGTGGGGCCGCGCTGGCGAATGTCCGGATCAAGGACGGGATGCGGCGCAACCTGCCTGCGGATTACCTGTGGGAAACGCTCAAACGGCCGAACATCACTCTCTTGACCGGGGCCACGGTACACAATCTGCAACTGTCCGGCACCAAGGTCACGGGCCTTACCTTTGAAAAGGATGGTGTGGTCAATACGGTTCAGGCCAATACCCGCGTGGTCCTTTCGGCGGGGGCGATCAACTCGCCCAAGATCCTGATGCAATCGGGGATTGGCCCCGCCGCCCATCTGAAAGAAGTGGGCGTGAATGCGGTGCATGACCTGCCCGGCGTGGGCCAGAACTTCCAGGATCATATCCTTGCGGCTGGCTGCATCTGGGAATACGTCACCCCGCTGCCGCCGCAGAACTCGGCCGCCGAGGCGACCTTCTTCTGGAAATCCGACTCTGCGCTGGACACGCCAGACCTGCAGCCGTTCCAGATCGAAGTGCCCTATGCGTCCGAGGTGCATGGGGCGGGCTATGCCATTCCCCCCGGGTCCTGGACCATTGCGCCCGGGATCGTGCGGCCGAAATCGCGCGGTGAAGTGCGGCTGACCGGGCCAAATCCGGGCGATGCCGTCACCATCGACGGCGGTTTCCTGCGCGAGGAGGCCGACCTGATCGCCCTGACCCGCTGCATCGAGCTGTGCCGCGAGATCGGCAATTCGGCCCCGATGGCCGAGTTCGTCAAGCGCGAGGTGATGCCGGGGCCGCTGGCCGGCGACGATCTGGCAAACTTCGCGCGCAACGCGGCAGGCACCTACTTCCACGAAAGCTGCACCTGCAAGATGGGCCGCGACGAGATGTCGGTCGTGGATGGGGCCTTGTCCGTCCATGGCATCGAAGGACTGTCCATTGCGGATGCCTCGGTCATGCCCCGGGTTTCGACCGGCAACACCATGGCCCCGACCGTCATCATCGGCGAGCGGATGGCCGACATCCTGATCGGATGAAGACGATGACGCTTCAGCAAAAGGATACGCACATGGACAATGACACCAGCACACCTGACGACCTCGGGCGCCGCCGCTTCGGCAAGCTGCTCATCGCGGCCGCCGGGGTTTCGATGACCGGGCTTGGATCGACCGCAACAAAGGCTCTTGCCGAAGGAGAAGGCAAAATGAACTACGCATCTTCCATCGATATCACCGCGCCGGCCCAAAAGGTCTGGGACACGTTCAAGACCTTTGGCCGCATCGACGGCTGGCACCCGGCCACCGAGAACTGCGCGCTTCTCGTCGGCAAGGAGGGTGAGGCGCTGGCCGTGCGCGAGTTCGGCATCAAGGGCGGCGGCTTCGTCATCAGCGAATTGCTGGCCGAGGCCCGACGCCTGATCCGCCAGCACCGATCCGGTCGCGACGATCTTGATGAGATCGGCGCCGCGATGGATGGTCTCGCGCGTCACCCGCCGGCAATCGTCA
>Ga0209368_1000536_pt1 | contig 29660 bp, 28 predicted proteins | sample EBPBio242008_DNA_FD_185862 | JGI IMG/M metagenome (GOLD analysis project Ga0209368, IMG submission 185862) | Wastewater treatment Type I Accumulibacter community from EBPR Bioreactor in Madison, WI, USA - Reactor 1_4/24/2008_ DNA (SPAdes)... | ecosystem: Engineered > Bioreactor > EBPR >...
GCGGCGGCGGCGGCCCAGAAGAGGCCAAGCCCCGCGTTGAGCAGGACCACGGCGAAGGGGATCATCCAGGCGTGGCGCGCCGGGTCCACCAGGAAGGGCTCGACGATCCAGGTCATGGCGGCGGCGAAATGCGCCGCACCGCCGATGAGCCCGATCCAGGCGGCAGCGCCCGGCCCCGGCATGCGCGCCACCAGCCGGATCAGTGCGGCCAGCGCGACGAGCGTGACGGGCCACCAGCCAAGCGGCGCCTGTCCGGCCGCCGCGAGCGCGCCGAACACGGCCGCCAGCGCGGCCGGTCTGGCACCCGGCCAGCCGGGAAGGCGTCGGGGCAGCCTCACGCCCCGGCCGGCCCCGCGGGTGGCGGCACGGCCCCCGGCAGGCGGACGCGCAGGCGCTTGATGCGGCGGGGGTCGGCATCGACCACCTCGAACTGCACGCCGCTTTCATGCGGCACGATCTCGCCGCGGGCCGGCACGCGGCCGGTGCGCAGGAAGACGAGGCCGCCGAGGGTATCGATATCTTCGTCTTCCTCGCCCGAGCGCAGCGTCAGGCCGATGGCCTGTTCGAAATCTTTCAGCGGGGCGGTGGACTGGACGAGATAGACGCCGGGCTTTTCCTCTTTCCAGAGGGCGCCTTCATCCTCGTCATGTTCGTCCTCGATTTCGCCGATGACGGTTTCGATCAGGTCCTCGATTGTGACAAGGCCGTCGACCCCGCCGTATTCGTCGATCACCAGCGCCATGTGCACCCGTTCGCGCTGCATCTTTTGCAGCAGAACCCCCACGGGCATCGAGGGCGGGGCATAGAGCACGGGGCGCAACAGCTTTTTCAGCGAGAAGCGGCCCGTGGCGCCGAAGCCGAATTGCAGCGCGAGGTCCTTCAGCAGGATCGAGCCCTGCGGATGGTCGAGCGTGCCCTTGTAGACCGGCAGGCGCGAGAAGCCGTGTGTGCGGAAGACCTCGACCAGTTCCTCCTTGCCGATGTCGACGGGCACGGCGACGATCTCGACCTTGGGGATTGCCACATCATCGACGCGCAGCCGGCGCAGGTTGACAAGGCCGTGAGAGACCGGGGCCGCCGGGGCCGCGGGCGTGCCGGGGCCTTCGGTGGGGGGCGGCTCTGCCGGTGAAAATGCGCTCAACAACCGACCGAGGAGCCCGCGTCGCTGCGATTCCTCGGGACTCTCGGAGATGTCCTGCGGCTGGTCCGCCGGCATCCCATCGTTCTGACTACCCATCTGTCCTTGATCCGATGCGCCCCGTCTGGCGGAGCTTGCCTAGTATGGGTCCGCGATCCCCAGGGTTGCAAGTACGCGAACCTCGATCGACTCCATCCTTGTGGCATCCGCCTCTTCGATGTGGTCGTGACCCAGAAGATGCAGGACACCGTGCACCAGAAGATGGGTGACATGGTCGGCCATGGCCTTGCCCTGTTCCGCCGCCTCGCGTTCGCAGGTTTCCCAGGCGATGGCGATGTCGCCAAGCGATTCGGGGTCATCCGGTTCGCCCGGTTCGGGTGGCAGCGGATCGCCGCCCGGTTCGTCTGGCGAGAGATCCTCGGCCGGCCAGCTGAGCACGTTCGTGGGCTGGGGCTTGCCGCGGAAATCGGCGTTGAGGCTGGCAATGCGGGCATCGTCGCAGCCCATGACGACGATCTGGAAGCCCACGGGGTCGAGCCCGAGCCCGGCCAGCGTGGCGCGGGCCGCGCTTTCGGCGCGGGCTTCAAGCCCGAAGGCCTGCCAGCGGTCATCCTCGATCACGGTATCGACGAGCGGTTCCATGGCGGCTTCCTACAGGGGTCGGAGCGGTGGGGCAACTGCGGCCGGCATGCGCAGGAAGCGGGCTTGGGGTTCCCCTTCCCAAAGGGTTCCCCCTCCCCTACCCCTCCTCCCCACAAGGGGGAGGGGGCACAAAGCCCTGTGCCCCTGCGCTTCGGGCGCCGCCCGCGGCTATGACCTTTCGTGGTAGAAGTCGTGGATCGCCTGGGCCAGCGTTTCCGATATGCCGTCCACGGCCTTCAGATCCTCGACCCCCGCCCGGCTGACCGCCTTGGCGCTGCCGAAATGGGCCAGCAGCGCGCGCTTGCGGGTGCTGCCCACGCCGGGGATGTCGTCCAGCGTGGTGACGGTCGTGGCCTTGGCACGCTTGGCGCGGTGCGCGCCGATGGCCCACCGGTGCGCCTCGTCGCGCAGGCGCTGGACGAAGTACAGCACCGGGTCGTTGCGCGGCAACGCGAAGGGTGGTTCGCCCAGGCGGTGGAATTCCTCTTTCCCCGCGTCGCGGTCGATGCCCTTGGCCACGCCCACGAAGGGCACATCGTCCACGCCCAGTTCGGCGAGGATCTCGCCCACAGCGGAAACCTGGCCCTGCCCGCCGTCGATGAGCAGAAGGTCGGGCCAGGCATCGGATTTGCGTTCGGGGTCTTCCTTCAGGAGGCGCTCGAAGCGGCGGGTCAGCACCTCTTTCATCATGCCGAAGTCGTCGCCCTGCGCGCCGGCCTCGCCCTTGATGTTGAACTTGCGGTACTGCGATTTCAGGAAGCCCTCCGGCCCGGCCACGATCATGCCGCCCACGGCGTTGGTGCCCTGGATGTGGCTGTTGTCATAGACCTCGATCCGCTGCGGCGGGGCATCGAGGTCGAAGGCTTCGGCCAGGCCGGCCAGAAGCTTGTTCTGGGTGGAGCTTTCGGCCATCCGGCGCGCCAGGCTTTCGCGGGCGTTGCGGGCGGCGTTTTCCACTAGCTCGGCCTTTTCGCCCCGCTGCGGCACGGCAAGTTCGACCTTGCGGCCCGCTCGGTCTGCCAGAAGCTGGGCCACCAGATCCTCGTTCTCTACCGGATGCGACAAGAGGATCAGGCGGGGCGGGTCCTTGTCGTCGTAGAACTGGCTGAGGAAGGCTTCCATGATCTCGGGCTCGTCCGCCCCTGCCCCGGTCTTGGGGTAGAAGTCGCGGTTGCCCCAGCTTTGGTGGGCGCGGATGAAGAAGACCTGCACGCAGGCCTGCCCGCCCTCGACATGCAGGGCCACCACGTCGGCCTCGTCCACGCCGCGCGGATTGATGCCCTGGGAGGACTGCACCTGCGTCAGCGCGCGGATGCGGTCGCGGAGTGCGGCGGCGCGTTCGAACTCCATCGCTTCGGAGGCGCGGGCCATTTCGGCGGCGAGGTCGGCCTGGACGGCGGTGGTCTTGCCGGACAGGAACAGCTCGGCGTCCTTCACCAGCGCCGCATAGCCCGCCTCGTCGATCTTGCCGACGCAGGGGGCCGAGCAGCGCTTGATCTGGAATTGCAGGCAGGGGCGCGTGCGGCTGGCGAACATGGAATCGGTGCAGTTGCGCAGCAGGAACACCTTCTGCAGCTGGTTCAGCGTGCGTGTCACCGCGCCGGCGCTGGCAAAGGGGCCGAAGTAGGAGCCCTTCTCCTTCTTGGCGCCTCGGTGCTTCTTGATCTGGGGGAAGGGATGCTCGCCGCCGATCAGGATGTTGGGGAAGCTCTTGTCGTCGCGCAGGAGCACGTTGTAGCGCGGCTTCAGCTGCTTGATGAGGTTCTGTTCCAGGAGCAGCGCCTCGGTTTCGGTGCGCGTGGTCAGGAACATCATCGAGGCAGTCTCGAAGATCATGCGGGCGATGCGGGCGGAGTGGCCCGAGGGGCGGGCATAGTTGGACACCCGCGCCTTCAGGTTGCGCGCCTTGCCGACGTAGAGCACCTCGCCCTTGGCATTGAGCATCCGGTACACGCCGGGCGAGCCATCGAGGGACCGCAGGTAGCCCTGAATGACCTCGTGCCCCGTGGCGATTGCGGTGCTGTCCGCCCTGTCTTCGGTCACGTTTGACCCCCCGGAGAATTCATCGATTCTGGTCCTTGGCTGCAACGGCGGCAGGGGTTGCGCAAGCAGAAAGCTGTCCACGGTTTCTGGGGATAACTCTGCGGGAAACTTTCCGGGAATGGGCATTTTTCCTTGTTTTCGGCCCACCTCGCTGATCCGCACAATTTTTAGGCAAAATCACAACTACATGATAAAGCTACAAGAAATCTTGCGGGTCGGGCAAATGTTTGAAAATTCTCAAAATTCCGTGACGGTTCCGTGACTTGCGAGCCGCAAGTGGACAAGTGCCTGCGCGTCTTCCTTCGCGTCACTCCACGCCCAGGACATCCGGCGTCTTCCAGGCCAGGTGCTGGCCTCCGTCGGCACAGATGAGTTGCCCGGTGACAGAGGGCGAATCGAGGAAAAACCCAACAGCGGCAGTGATGTCCGAGGGGTTGGAGCCGCGGGCCAGGATGGTGGCGGCGCGCTGGCGGGCGAAGTGATCTTCAGACTGGCGCCCCCCCTTCAGGGTGGGGCCGGGACCGATGGCGTTGACGCGGACGCGGGGCGCGAGCGCCTGGGCAGCGGTGCGGGTCAGCGCCCAAAGGCCCATCTTGGCGAGCGAGTAGGTCATGAATTCGGGGGTCGGCTTCAGCACGCGCTGGTCGATCATGTTCACCACCAGCGCCTGCGCCACCGGCTCGCCCGCTTCGTCCGGCACCGGGTCCGGCGCCTGGGCGGCGAAGTGCTGGGTCAGCACGAAGGGGGCGCGAAGGTTCGATTCCATGTGCCTGTCCCAGCTGGAACGTGTGGCGGAACCGAGGTTGTCGTATTCGAAAATGGAAGCGTTGTTCACGAGGACGGTGAGCGGCCCCTCCAGCGCCTTGGCCGCTCGGGCGACGAGCGGCTGCACCTGCGCCTCGTCCAGGAGGTCGGCCTGAAGCGCCACGGCACGCCGGCCGAGGGCCTGGATGTCGGCCACGGTATCGGCGGCCTCGGCGGCGCTGCCGGAATAGTGCACGGCCACGTCGAAGCCCCGCCCAGCCAGATAAAGGGCGATGGCGCGGCCGATGCGACGGGCACCGCCGGTCACGAGAGCTCGGTGTGTCACTTGATCCTCCGCGTCTCGCAGGGACAGGGTCCGGTGCCGATCTTCGGGCGGCCGCATTTGGCGCAGCGGCCGGGAAGGAAGCGCTTCTTCAGCCGGCCAGGGAACAGGAGGTTGGCCACCATCGCCATCAGGGCCATGGCGAGGAGGAACAGGAGGACAACCTTCACCAGCATGTCAGAGGCCGTAGCGGGACCAGAGGGCACGCTCGTCGACGAGCCCGCCGAGACTGTCTGTCACGGCCAGTCCAAGCCGCTGCGCGAGGCTGCGGCGCTGGCCAAAGGGGACAAGGCGCACCTTGGGACCGAAGAGTTCCTGCATCTTGGGGACCAGGTGGCCAAGGCCATCTGCAAGGCCCACATCCACGCCGGCCTGGCCGAGCCAGATGTCTGCGTTGAACAGGTCGGCATCGGGCTTGAGCCGGTTGCCGCGGCGCGCCTTCACCTGGGCAATGAAGGTTTCGTGCAAGGGTGCCAGCAGGGCATGGATGCGCGCGCGGTCTTCCTCAGTCTGCGGGCGGAAGGGATCGGCGAAGCTTTTCGACTTGCCGGCGGTTTCGACGCGGCGTTCGATGCCGTGGCGGGCGAGAAACTCGGGGAAGCCGAAACTGGCGTGGATCACGCCGATGGACCCCACGATTGAACTGGCGTCCAGCCAGATGCGGTCGGCGGCGGTTGCGAGCCAGTAGCCGCCCGAGGCGGCCACATCCTCGACAAAGGCATGGACGGGAATGCCCTTCTCGTCGGCCAGCCGCCGGATACGGGCGGCGATCAGCGAGGATTGCGCGGGCGAGCCGCCGGGGGAGTTGATGGCCAGTGCCACCGCCGCCGGTTTCCCGCGCGAAAAGGCGCGTTCGATCAGCGGGGCCAGTGCCGCGTCCGACAGGGCGCGCGGTCCGACCCCGATGGCGCCCTGCAGCCGGATCACGGGAACGACGGGCTGTTTCGGAAGGAAGGGGATGAGATGTCGCATGAAACTGATCTAGGGCGGCGGGGGCAGAAAGGAAATGGCTCTGGCCCGCCACGACCACGGCAATCGGACCGGCGGGCCCCTTGTGCCAGCTTTGCCCCCCTCCCCTGCCCTCCCCACGAGGGGGAGGGAGGCGCCCCCGGCAGGCGGCGGCGCGGGTTGGGTCGCGTGAATGTCAGTGACCGAGGATCTGGCTGAGGAACAGCTTGGTGCGTTCGCTCTTGGGGTTCGAGAAGAACTCCTTCGGTTCGTTCTGTTCGACGATCTGGCCCTGGTCCATGAACACGACCCGGTTCGCCACGGCCTGGGCAAAGCCCATCTCGTGCGTGACGCAGAGCATGGTCATGCCTTCCTCGGCCAGCTCGATCATGGTGTCGAGCACTTCCTTGATCATTTCCGGGTCAAGCGCCGAGGTGGGTTCGTCGAACAGCATGATGCGCGGCTTCATGCAGAGCGAGCGGGCGATGGCGACGCGCTGCTGCTGGCCGCCGGACAGCTGGCCCGGATACTTGTTCGCCTGCTCCGGGATCTTGACCTTGCGCAGGAAATGCATCGCGGTCTCTTCCGCCTCGCGCTTGGGGATCTTGCGGACCCAGATCGGCGCCAGCGTGCAGTTTTCCAGGATCGTGAGGTGCGGGAACAGGTTGAAGTGCTGGAACACCATGCCGACTTCGGAGCGCACCTTGTCGATGTTTTTCAGGTCGCTGGTCAGTTCGGTGCCGTCGACGACGATCTGGCCGGACTGGTGTTCTTCCAGCCGGTTGATGCAGCGGATCAGCGTGGACTTGCCCGACCCCGAGGGGCCGCAGATGACGATGCGTTCGCCGCGGCGCACCGTCATGTCGATGTCGCGCAGGACGTGGAAGGTGCCGTACCACTTGTTCATGCGGGAGATCTGGACGGCGACTTCGTCGCTGACCTGCATGTGGCTGCGGTCGACCTTGCGGGTGATGGCTTCGGACATGGGGGCTCCTTACCGATGGTCGGTCTTCAGCTTGCGTTCCAGGTACATCGAGTACCGGGACATGCCGAAGCAGATGAGGAAGAAGATCGCGCCGACATAGATGTAGGGCTCCCAGTAGATGCCCTTCCAGTTGATGTCGGCGCGCACGATCTGCGTGACGCCCTTCAGCGGGTCCATGAGGCCCACGAAGGCCACGAGGGTGGTGTCCTTGAACAGACCGATGAAGGTGGAGACGATGCCGGGGATCGACACCTTAAGCGCCTGCGGCATGATGATGAGCCGCTGCGCCTGCCAGTAGTCGAGGCCAAGCGCATCGGCCGCCTCGTACTGGCCGCGCGGGAGGGCGGCGAGGCCGCCGCGGATCACCTCGGCCAGATAGGCGGCCGCGAAGAAGGTGACGAGGATGATCACGCGCAGGATGATGTCGAACTGGGTGTTCGGCGGCAGGAAGTACTGCAACAGCAGCGAGGCCGTGAACAGGAGCGTGATCAGCGGCACGCCGCGGATGAACTCGATGAAGCCCACCGACAGGCTCTTGACGATGAACATGTTCGACTGGCGGCCAAGCGCCAGCAGGATGCCCACAGGCAGCGAGCAGGAGATTGCGGTGACGCCGATCACGATGGCCAGGAGGAAGCCGCCGAACTGGTCGGATTTCACCGGTTCCAGCCCGAGGGGCAGGACCGAGCCGATGGTGCCGGCGACCGGGCCGCTGACGTAAAGCCACCAGATCACCGCGACCACGATGCCAAGGCCGACGGCGACGGGGGCGCCGACGCGACCCGCCAGCAGGCGCGCGACCACGGCGAGGATGGCGAATCCCGCCATTGCCATGACCGGGGTCCAGAAGGACCCACCCCAGAGCAGAAGGAAGCAGAGCGCCGGGAAGGCCGCGGTGAACCACAGAAGAGCGCCGGGCCGGGTCTGCGCCAGCGCAGCGAGGCCGCCAAGCAGAACGACGAGGCCGACGAACACCATGGCGGGCGCCGAGGCGAGCCAGAGCGTGATGAGGAGGCCCAGGAAGGCTCCGCCGATCATATAGGTCAGGACGCGCTTCTGCCCGGCATAGAGCACGGGGCCGATGGCCACGAACAGAAGCCCGAAGGCCAGGATCGGCCGCCACCAGAGCGCCGGCGGATAGAAGCCGAAGATGAACTGGTGCCAGCGTTCGCGGATCACCGCCCAGCAGGCACCGGTGGCGCCCTCGCCCGCCGAGGCCGCGATGATCTCGCGGCACTCGCCAAGCGAAGAGGCGTGCCAGACGCCATTCAGCCACCAGGGCAGCGCGCTTTTGATGATGAGCGCGAGGATGATCAGGCCGACGACGGTGAGGATGCCGTTCAGCCAGGAGGAGAACAGGTTTTCATGCAGCCATTTCACCACGCCGGATTCGCGGGTTGGCGGCGGCTGCGGCGGCAGCATCTGGCCGCGGACGAAGGAGGGCGTCTTGCTTTCCATGTCAGCGCGCCTTCAGCTGGACGGAGCGGTTGTAGATGTTCATCACGCCCGAGATGATCAGGCTGATCGACAGGTAGATCAGCATCATCAGGAGCATGCATTCCAACTCGCGCCCGGTCTGGTTGAGGGTGATGCCGCCGAGCGTGCCGCGCAGGTCAAGATAGCTGACGGCGATGCCGAGCGAGGTGTTCTTGGTCAGGTTCAGGTACTGGCTGATCAGCGGCGGCACGATCACGCGCAGCGCCTGGGGCAGGATCACGAGGCGCATGGTCCGGCCTGGACGCAGGCCAAGGGCATAGGCGGCCTCGGTCTGGCCGCGGCTGATGGCCATGATGCCGGCGCGCACGATTTCCGCGATGAAGGCCGCGGTATAAAGCGTCAGCGCCACGGTGAGCGCGGTGAAGGAATGGGCGACGAGGATGCCGCCCTGGAAGTTGAAGCCCTTCAGTGCCGGGGTTTCCAGGTGGAAACCAAGCGCCGCAAGAAGGGCGATGGCGGGCACGAAGAGGATGAGCAGGCTTTTCCACCAGGTGACCGGGCGGTCGCCGGTTTCGTCCTGCTGGCGGCGCGCCGCGGCGACGAGGCGGCGGTTGACCCAGATCGAACCGGCGATCACCGCCAGAAGGGCGAGGAAGGTCAGGTTGAGCGTGAGAGGGCCGAGCGCGAGCGTACCGAGCGGGCGGTCGAAAACCGGGGCGGGGATGTTCATGCCGCGGTTGGTGACGGCGACGGTATCCCACAGCCACATGCGCGCCGCGGGCGCCTGCCCGGCGGCGAGCATCTCGTCTGTCACGCGGAAGGCGCGGGGTTCGGGCGTGGTCTCGGACAGGAGCACGTAGGCGAGCAGGATCCACAGAAGGACCGGCACGTTGCGGAAGACCTCGACATAGACGGTCATGATCCGGCTGATCAGCCAGTTGTGCGACAGGCGCATCACGCCGACGAAGATGCCGAGGATGGTGGCCAGGACACAGCCCACCACCGCGACGGCGAGCGTGTTCAGAAGCCCGACGAGAAGCGCCCGGAAGTGGGTGCTGTCGTTGGTGTAGGGGATCAGCTGCTGCTGGATGTCATATCCCGCGCGCTGCCACAGGAAGGCGTAGTTGAACTCCTTGCCGCGGATCGCGAGGTTCTGGACGGTGTTGTTCAGAAGCCATGCCACCGCGAGCGCGAACAGGATCAGCACGACCACCTGGATGGTGAGCGAGCGGAAGCGCGTGTCGTAGATGAGCATGGAGAGCCGAAAGGATTCCTTCGGCACGTCGCTGGCTACAGCCATGGATACCCCCGTATTCCGTCCAGGATCCCGGTTGGCCGGGTTATCGGGGTCATTGCGCCCCTCTGGACAGGTCTTGAGAAAGACGGCGGGGGCGCCTGTTCAGGCGCCCCCAAGCGAGCCTCAGCGGAACGGGGCCGCGTATTGCAGGCCGCCCTGGGTCCAAAGCGCGTTCAGGCCGCGGGCCAGGTTGATCGAGGTGCCTTCACCGATGTTGGCGGCGAAGATTTCACCATAGTTGCCGTTGGCGGCGATGGCCTTCTTGAAGGCGTCGTTCGGCAGGCCGAACTTGGCACCCATGTCGCCCGACACGCCGAGGAGACGCTTCACTTCCTCGTCGGTGGTCGAGGTCGCGACTTCCTCGATGTTGGCCTTGGTGACGCCCTTCTCTTCGGCGATCAGCAGCGCGAAGAAGGTCCAGCGGACGATGTCGCCCCAGTTGTTGTCGCCGTGACGCACCACCGGGCCGAGCGGCTCCTTCGAGATGATCTCGGGCAGGATGATGTAGTCGTCGGGGTTCGGCATGGTGGCGCGGCTTGCGGCCAGGCCCGAGGCGTCGGTGGTGAAGGTGTCGCAGGCGCCGGCCAGGAACTGACGCTGCGCTTCGGAGTCATCAGCCACGGTAACCGGCTGGTAGCTGATGTTGTTCTGCTTGAAGAAGTCGGCGAGGTTCAGCTCGGTCGTGGTGCCGGTCTGGATGCAGACGGTGGCGCCGTCGAGTTCCTTGGCCGAGGAAACGCCGAGGTCCTTCTTCACCATGAAGCCCTGGCCGTCATAGTAGTTGACCGCCACGAAATCGAGCGCGAGTTCGCTGTCGCGCGAGGCGGTCCAGGTCGAGTTGCGGACCAGCAGGTCCACTTCGCCCGACTGAAGCGCGGTAAAGCGGGTTTCGCCGGTGGTCGGCACGAACTTCACCTTGGCCGGGTCGCCCAGAACGGCGGCAGCGACGGCGCGGCAGAGATCGACGTCAAAGCCAACCCAGTTGCCGTTGGCATCGGGGGTGCCGAAACCGGTCAGACCGGTGTTCGAGCCGCAGATCAGCTCGCCACGGGCCTTCACAGCCTCGACAGTGGCCTGGGCATGTGCCGCCCCGGCCATCAGCGCAGTGGCTGCCAGAGTCCCGAGGAGTACGGATTTCGTCATGAGTAACCTCACCCTGTGTGTCCGCGCATGATGCGCGGATCTGTTTATCGGTCCGCGCCGGAGCGCGGGTCGGTGAACGTCAGGGCCACTGGCCCGCGTTCAGTGTCGGTCAGTTTCTTCCAATGCGGTTTGAAAGGTCAAGCCCCGCAGGGATATGCTTTCAAAGTCGTGGGATTATGGGGCGTTGCGCAAGAAAAAGGCATCTGCCCGCGGGTTTGGCAGGACATCTTGCTCTCTCAGACGGCAGAAAGAGCCAAGAATCGGGCAGCGTCGGACAAATCTGTGCGCTTTGCGGCGGCGGTTTCGGCGGCCTCGGAATCGATGCCCCAAAGCTCGGCCTGCCAGTCCTCGTCCAGCCGCGACAGGGTGAAGGCCGCATCCGAGGTCAGCCGCCCCTGGGCCACGGCCAGGCCAAGCACGAGGGAGCCGGTGATGGCCACAAGGTCGTGCAGCCCGACCAGACCGAAGGCATCCTGCGCCGCCACGGCCGCGCGCAGGCACTGTAGCGATTCGGCGGGCTGGTCGACCGGGATCACGCCCGCGGTGACGATGAGTGGAGCGTCGAAGGTCTGAGCGGCCCAGTCCAGCAGCGGGTCCCATTCCCGCGACTGGCGCTGCACCAGGGTTTCGGGCGCCTCAGCGCGATAGCACAGAAGGTCGGTGCCTCCATAACGGGCCACCTCGTCCACCACGGCCTCGAAGGCCGGGGGCACCTTGACCAGCGCGGAATTGGCCATGCGCGTCATGGGCATGGTGGCGGGCTTCACCTCGCCCTCCTGCGCATCCCATTCCGCCGCAATCGCCATAGCCAGCGCCTGAGTGGGAAGGATGAGCGGCGTCTTTGCCGGGGTCTTCACCGGGCGGCCGTCGAGATGGACGGTGAAGCCGCCATCGGCCGGCACGACGGAGGCCGCCTTCCAGAACCGCTTGGGCGCCCAGCCTGTCATTTGCGATGCTCGAAGGGGTCGGCCGGCACGTCGCCTTCCTTCCAGTCCAGAACCTTCCAGGTCTTGGCCATGTGGTCCGGCAAGGGGGCGGTGAAGGTGACAAGCGCCTTGGTGATCGGGTGTTCGACGGTCAGCGAGCGGGCGTGCAGATGCAGCTTGCGCGACAGGTCGCCGCCGATGCCGGCGCCCCAGCCCTCGCCCGCGTTTTCCGAGGCGGAGCCGCCGTATTTTCCGTCGCCCAGGATCGGGTGGCCGATCTCGGCCATATGGGCGCGCAGCTGGTGGGTGCGGCCCGTCACCGGCTCCAAAGCCATCCAGGACAGGCGGTTGCCCAGGAACCAGAGCGTGAAATAGTCGGTCTGGGCACGTTTGGCGTCCGGATAGTCGGCGACCTTGGCGGGGTGGATGCAAAGCATCTTCTCGCCCTCGCCCTTGCCGCCGCCAGGCGCCTTCATCAGCGCATATTTGATCGAGCCCTGCTTCGGGTTCGGCACGCCGGCGACCACGGCCCAGTAGATCTTGCGCGCCTCGCGGTGGCGCAGCGCCTCGGACAGCGCGCGGGCCACGCGGTCGGTGCGGGCCAGCAGGAGGACGCCGGAGGTGTCCTTGTCCAGCCGGTGCACCAGCTTCGGCCGGTCCTTGTAGCCGAATTTCAGCGCCTCGGTCAGGCCGTCGACATGGCGCGTCCCCTGCCCCGAGCCGCCCTGGCTGGGCAGGCCGGCGGGCTTGTTCAGGACGATCATGTGTTCGTCCTTATAGATCACCGCGTCCTGGATCATCTTGGCATCAGCCTTGCTGACCCCTTCGATCACCGGGCGCGAGGGCGCCTCGGCATCGGGCAGCGGTGGCACGCGGATCGTCTGGCCGGGAACGACGCGGTCCGACGCCTTTGCGCGGGCGCCATCCACGCGCACCTGCCCGGTGCGGCACATCTTTTCCACCGCGCCTTGTGTGATCTGCGGGAAGCGACGCTTGAACCAGCGGTCAAGGCGCTGTTCGCCCTCGTCCTCGGATACGGTCAGGGTCTTGACGCCGCTCATGACAGGGCTCCGCGGAAAAGGTGCATGGCGGCCGCAATGGCCACCAGGGAAAGTCCGACCGAGGCCGCGACATACAGAATGGCCAGCGCGTGATCTCCGCGTTCCCAGATGACCATCGTGTCCAGCGAGAAGGCCGAGAAGGTGGTGAAGCCGCCCAGGATGCCGGTCATCAGGAAGGGCGCGTAACCCTGGCCGCCACGCTGTGCGATGGTTTCCACGATGGCGCCCATCACGAAGGATCCGACCACGTTCACGAAGAGCGTGGCCCAGGGAAGGCCCGGCCCCAGAAGCCGCATCGCCCCGACATTGGAGAGATAGCGCAGCGACGAGCCGATGGCCCCGCCAAGGGCGACCTGAAGGAGGGTGGCAAGCATGGGGGTCTGATGGGACCGCAGGGCCGGAAAGTCAACCTCCGGGCCTGTGTCAGCACGCGTCGAGGTGGGCCTGGACCGCCGGGGCGAGCTGGGCCGGGTGGGTGATGGGCAGCATGTGCCCCGCCCCCTGCACCGTGACCCGCCGCACCAGCGGCAGGCGTCGGGCCAGTTCGCCGCAGATCGCCGGGATGACTGGCGGGCTTTCGGCGCCATCGGCCAGGAGAACGGGCCGGGTCACGGCCTCCAGCCCCATGGCGCGCAGAAGGGCGGCGCTGTCGGCGACCAGCGTGGCATCCTGCGCGATCACCAGGCCGATGCGGTCGGTCATGTAGTGGCGCTGGCGTTCCGGAAGGTCGGCATAGCCGACGCGGCCACCCCAGACGGAATGGAACCTGGTCGCTGCCGCTTCCGCATGGCCGGACCGGTACAGCGCCGCGACCTCCTGGTGCTCGGCGATGAAGGAGGGCCAGCAGGCAGCGCCCGCGGCACGGGCGGCTGCGAAGAGCACCGGCTCGAACAGGATCAGCGAGCGGACCAGGTCTGGCCGTTCCAGCGCCAGCCGCAGGGCGACGGTGCCGCCGAAGGAATGGCCCATCACGTCCACAGGCTGCCCCTGCCCCAGCATAGCCGCCATGCCGGCCGCGATGCGGGTGGCGAGCGCATGCAGGTCGCTCTGGCCGTCCCATCCTGCGCTTTGGCCGTGGCCGGGCAGGTCTGGCGCGGTGATGGTCACGCCTTGCAGCCCGGCGGAGAGACCAGACCAGGCGCCGCCATGGGCGAGCGAACAGTGCAGCGCCAGGATCGGGCGCGCGCCGCCCCGCTCGAAGACCCGCCAATGGGTCGGATGTCCCGCGAAGACCGCTTCGGGCACTAGAGCTTCCCCGCCAGATACAGGTCCAGGTCGTCCAGCCGGTCCTGGCCCCAGAACTTCTGGTCGCCGACGACGAAGAAGGGCACACCGAAGACGCCGCGCGCTACGGCATCCTCCAGATTGGCGGCATAGGTCTCGGCCGCCATCAGAAGCCCGCGGTCGGCGACGGCCGGGTCGAAGCCCGCGGCCTGCAGCGTTGCGCGGATGACCTCGTCGTCCGAGATATCGCGGCCCTCGGCCCAGAGCGCGCGGCCGAACCCCGCCACCAGCGCGGCCGGATCGCCCCCGCCCGCGGCCTGCGCAGCAATGATGGCATAAGCCGCGGGTGCCGGGTTGGCCGCCCCGAAGAGCGGCGTCTGGTCCAGCTTCAATCCCAGCTTGCGGGCTTGCCGCGCGCGGTCCTGCTGGCTGTATTCGTTGCGCGAAGGATGGCGCTCGGCCCGGATCTTGCCGCCGGTGCGGGGGAAGAGCTGGGCCGCGTCCAGCGGCTTGTAGACAAGGTGGGCGCCGTGGCGCGCGGCGATCTCGGCCGGGCGCGTGCCGGCGAGGTAAACATAGGGCGATTGCGGGGCGAGGTAGTAGTCGATTTGCGTCATGCCGTCCTTCCGCTTCGTCCATGGGTTTCGCGGACCCTAGCCCGGTGATAAGCGGTTGCCAACGTCACGAATCCGTCGCATCGGGCGAGGGCCCGTCGACCTGCTGCCAGGAACCGCGCCATGCCCGCCATCACCGAGCCGAAGCTGATCTCCGGCAATGCCAACCTGTCTTTGGCCAAATCCATCGCCCGGCGCATGTCGATGCACCGGGGGATGCAGGTGGGGCTGGTGGATGCCCGGGTCGAGCGGTTCAACGACCAGGAGATCTTTGTCGAGGTCTATGAGAATGTCCGGGGCGAGGACATGTATGTCATCCAGCCGACCTCGAACCCGGCCAACGACAACCTCATGGAGCTGTTGATCATGACCGACGCGCTGCGGCGGTCGTCGGCGGCGCGGATCACGGCGGTGATCCCCTATTTCGGCTATGCCCGGCAGGACCGCCGCGCCAAGGCGCGCACGCCGATTTCGGCCAAGCTGGTGGCGAACCTGATCACCCAGGCGGGGGTGGACCGGGTGCTGACGCTGGACCTGCACGCGGCGCAGATCCAGGGGTTCTTCGACATTCCGGTGGACAACCTCTATGCCAGCCCGATCTTCGCGCTGGACATCGAGCATCATTTCAAGGGGCAGCTGCAGGACGTGATGATCGTCTCGCCCGACGTGGGCGGGGTGGCGCGCGCGCGGGAGCTGGCAAAGCGGATCAATGCGCCGCTGTCGATCGTGGACAAGCGGCGCGAGAAGGCCGGGGAAGTCGCCGGCATGACGGTGATCGGCGACGTGAAGGGCCGCAAGTGCATCATCGTGGACGATATCTGCGATACGGCCGGGACGCTGTGCAAGGCGGCGGAGACGCTGATGGAGGCGGGGGCGACGGAGGTTCACTCCTACATCACCCATGGCGTCCTGTCGGGGCCGGCGGTGGAGCGGGTGCAGAATTCGGTGATGAAGTCGCTGGTCATCACCGACTCGATCGAGCCGACCGATGCCGTCAAGGAGGCCCGCAACATCCGGATCGTGCCGACGGCGCCGATGTTTGCCCAGGCGATCCTGAACATCTGGAACGGGACCTCGGTGTCCTCGCTGTTCGAGACCGAGACCCTGGTGCCGATCTATGAGGGCATGTACCAGAGGGAGTGAGCGTCCGAGCTCGGACGCCATGTCGGACTGAACAAAATCAATGGCTTGTCCGTCCGAATTAACTTGGACTTAACATTTGGCCGGTCAGCCAAGGTCCCAGTCGTCCTCGTCCCTGACCGGGCCGATGGCCATCCAGTCGGCGCGGATACGGGCGACGCGGGTGTCGGCCCAGGTGCGGAACACCATGTCGAAGCCGGTCTCGGTCACGCGTTCGGGCGTGATCTCGGCGCGCAGGTTGGTGCCGTTGTCGAAATCCCACAGCGAGATGGTCGTCGTGACCGCCGGGGGGGCGAGGAAGGGTTCCGAGAAGGTGACGGTCGCCCGCGCTTCCCGCGCGCCCTCGCTGGTCCACATCGGGCCGCCGTTGACAAAGTCGGAGAACAGGACCCGCGAGCCCTGGACGATGCCGACCTTGCCTGCCGTGATCCGCTTCATGCCACCCGCTGGGTTGCCCACAATTCGGGCAAGACTATGGATTCTGCATCGGAAGTAAAGCGAAGGCCCCGCCTGCGGGGCGGGGCCTGAAACGCGCTGCGGGGCAGCGAGAGGCATGGGCAGTATTGCCCATCCTACCCCAGCATGTGCGAGCCGAGGGCTTCCATGTCGGCCAGAAGCTTGGCCGCGGAATCCACCGCATCGGGATGCGCGGCGGCAGCGGCTGCCTTGGCCTGATCCACCAGTTCCTGATGGATGAAGCGGGTCAGCTCGTCCTTGGGCATCCCGCGTTCGGCCAGAACGGTGACGCCATCGGCGTCGATCTGGGCGAAGCCGGAGGTCACGGCGAATTCCTGCGTGCCTTCGGAAGACACCACGGTGAGGATCCCCGGCCGCAGCGTCGTGATGAGCGGCGCATGGCCCGGCATGGCGGTGAGATCACCGTCCGCGCCGGGGATGCGCACCTCGCGCGCCTGGACGGAAGCGAGCTTCCGTTCCGGCGACACGAGGTCGAATTGCAGGGTGTCGGCCATGTCGCCCCCTTACGCCGCAGCCGCGGCGAGCTTGGCGGCCTTGGCTTTCACTTCGTCGATGTCGCCCACCATGTAGAAGGCAGCTTCCGGCAGGTGGTCATACTCGCCGGCGACCACGGCCTTGAACGAGGCGATGGTCTTGTCGAGCGGAACCTGAACGCCGGGCGAGCCGGTGAACACCTGAGCCACGTCGAACGGCTGGGACAGGAAGCGCTGGATCTTCCGGGCGCGGGCCACGGTCAGCTTGTCCTCTTCCGACAGTTCGTCCATGCCGAGGATGGCGATGATGTCCTGCAGCGACTTGTAGCGCTGCAGCACACCCTGCACCGAGCGGGCCACGGCATAGTGCTCTTCACCGACAACGGCCGGGTCCATCAGGCGCGAGGTCGAGTCCAGCGGGTCCACGGCCGGGTAGATGCCGAGTTCCGAGATGGCGCGCGACAGCACGGTGGTGGCGTCGAGGTGGGCGAAGGAGGTCGCCGGGGCCGGGTCGGTAAGGTCGTCGGCCGGAACGTAGATGGCCTGCACCGAGGTGATCGAGCCATTCTTGGTGGAGGTGATGCGTTCCTGCAGCGCGCCCATGTCGGTGGCGAGCGTCGGCTGGTAGCCCACGGCCGAAGGGATACGGCCGAGAAGCGCCGACACTTCCGAACCCGCCTGGGTGAAGCGGAAGATGTTGTCGATGAAGAACAGAACGTCCGTGCCCGACTGGTCGCGGAACTGTTCGGCCATGGTCAGGCCCGACAGAGCCACGCGCATACGGGCGCCCGGCGGTTCGTTCATCTGGCCGAACACCATCGCCACCTTGGACTTGGTGAGGTCTTCGACGTTGATAACGCCGGATTCGATGAATTCGTGGTAGAGGTCGTTGCCCTCACGGGTCCGCTCGCCCACGCCGGCAAACACGGAATAGCCCGAGTGCACCTTGGCGACGTTGTTGATCAGTTCCTGGATGAGAACCGTCTTGCCCACGCCGGCGCCGCCGAACAGGCCGATCTTGCCGCCCTTGGCGTAGGGGGCGAGCAGGTCGATGACCTTGATGCCGGTGACGAGGATCTGGGCTTCGGTCGACTGCTGGTCGAATTCCGGGGCCGGCTGGTGGATGCCGCGGGTCGTGGTGGAAGCCACCGGACCCTTTTCGTCGATGGCGTCGCCCACGACGTTCATGATGCGGCCGAGCGTGGCGTCGCCCACCGGCACCATGATCGGCGCGCCGGTGTCGGAAACGTCCTGGCCACGCACCAGACCTTCGGTCGCGTCCATGGCGATGCAGCGGACGGTGTTTTCGCCCAGGTGCTGCGCCACTTCGAGGATCAGCTTCTTGCCGTTGTTCGAGGTTTCGAGCGCGTTCAGAATTGCGGGAAGGCTGCCTTCGAACTGCACGTCAACGACGGCGCCGATGACCTGCGTGACCTTTCCCTTCGCTTTCGCGTTTGCCATGTCGTATCTCCGGTTCCGTCAGAGCGCCTCGGCGCCCGAGATGATTTCGATGAGTTCCTTGGTGATCGCGGCCTGACGCGACCGGTTGTACTGGATCGTCAGCCGGTTGATCATGTCGCCCGCGTTGCGCGTCGCATTGTCCATCGCGCTCATCCGCGCGCCCTGTTCGGAGGCGGCGTTTTCCAGAAGCGCGGTGAAGATCTGCGTCGCCACGCCACGCGGCAGAAGGTCGGCGAGGATCGCCTCTTCCGAAGGCTCGTAATCATAGAGCGAGGTGGTGGCCCCGCCCTCGAACGCCGCCGGAATGACCTGCTGCGCGGTCGGGACCTGGCTGATCACCGACTGGAAGCGGTTGTAGAAGATCGTCGCCACGTCGAATTCGCCGGCGTTGAAGCGGGCGATGACATCGGCGGCGATGGACTGCGCGTTGGCATAGCCAAGGCGGCGGACATCGGAGAGGTCCACATGGCCGATGAAGTGCTGCGACAGGTCACGCTTGAGCTGTTCGCGGCCCTTCTTGCCGACGGTGAGGATCTTCACCGTCTTGCCATCGGCCAGAAGCGCGTTGGCCTTGGCCCGCGCGAGGCGGACGATGGTGGTGTTGAAGCCACCGCAAAGGCCACGTTCCGAGGTCATGACGACCAGGAGGTGCACCTTGTCCGACCCGGTGCCGGCCAGAAGCCGCGGCGCGGCGGGGGAACCCGCCGCGGCCGAAGCGAGGCCGCTGATGACGGCGGTCATGCCGTCGGCATAGGGACGCGCGGCTTCCGCCGCCTCTTGCGCACGGCGCAGTTTGGCGGCGGCGACCATCTGCATCGCCTTGGTGATCTTCCGCGTGTTCTTCACGCTTCCGATCCGGTTTTTCAGATCCTTGAGGCTGGGCATCTGCCTTCTCCCCCCAGGTTCTTATGCGAAGTCTTTGGCGAAGGCATCCAGCGTGGCGCGGATCTTCTTTTCCAGATCGCCCGCAACCTTGCGGTCGTTCTTCGTCAGGTCTTCCAGAAGGTCCTTGCCGGTGGTGCGGAGGTACTTCAGGAGGCCCGCCTCGAAGCGGCCCACGTCCTTGACCGGCAGCTTGTCGAGATAGCCGTTGGTGCCGGCGAAGATGATGCAGACGATTTCCGCGTTGGTCAGCGGCGAATACTGCGGCTGCTTCATCAGTTCGGTCAGGCGGGCGCCGCGGTTCAGCAGTTGCTGGGTCGAGGCGTCGAGGTCAGAGCCGAACTGCGCGAAGGCGGCCATTTCGCGGTACTGGGCGAGCGACAGCTTCACGGGGCCGGCGACGGACTTCATCGCCGAGGTCTGGGCGGCCGAACCCACGCGGGACACGGACAGACCGGTGTTCACGGCGGGGCGGATGCCCTGGAAGAACAGTTCCGATTCCAGGAAGATCTGGCCGTCGGTGATGGAGATCACGTTCGTCGGGATATAGGCCGAGATGTCGCCGGCCTGGGTTTCGACGATCGGCAGCGCGGTGAGCGAGCCCGAGCCGTTGTCGGCATTCAGCTTCGCGGCGCGTTCCAGGAGGCGCGAGTGCAGGTAGAACACGTCGCCCGGATAGGCTTCGCGCCCCGGCGGACGGCGCAGCAGGAGCGACATCTGGCGGTAGGCGACGGCCTGCTTCGAGAGATCATCGTAGATCAGGAGGGCGTGGCGGCCATTGTCGCGGAAGTACTCGCCGATGGCGGTGGCCGAGTAGGGCGCGAGGTACTGCATCGGCGCGGGGTCCGAGGCGGTGGCGGCGACGACGATGGAATAGGCGAGCGCGCCGGTTTCTTCCAGCTTCTTCACGAGCTGGGCCACGGTGGAGCGCTTCTGGCCCACGGCGACGTAGACGCAGTAGAGCTTCTTGCCCTCGTCGTCGCCGGCGGCTTCGTTGTAGGTCTTCTGGTTGAGGATCGTGTCGAGCGCCACGGCGGTCTTGCCGGTCTGGCGGTCGCCGATGATCAGTTCGCGCTGGCCGCGGCCGATCGGGATCATGGCGTCGATGGCCTTGAGGCCGGTGGCCATGGGCTCGTGCACCGACTTGCGGGGAATGATGCCGGGGGCCTTGACGTCGGCCACGCGGCGTTCGGCGGCGACGATCGGGCCCTTGCCGTCGATCGGGTTGCCGAGCGCGTCCACGACGCGGCCGAGGAGACCTTCACCGACCGGCACGTCCACGATGGACTTGGTGCGCTTGACGGTGTCGCCTTCCTTGATGTCGCGGTCGGAACCGAAGATCACGATACCGACGTTGTCGACTTCGAGGTTCAGCGCCATGCCGCGGATGCCGCCGGGGAATTCGACCATTTCGCCGGCCTGGACATTGTCCAGACCATGGACGCGGGCGATGCCGTCACCGACCGACAGCACGCGGCCGACTTCGGCCACGTCGGCGTCCTTGCCGAAATTCTTGATCTGCTCCTTGAGGATCGCCGAGATCTCGGCCGCCTGGATTCCCATCACCCAACCTCTTTCATTGCATTCTGGAGAGCCGCGAGCTTCGAACGGATCGAGGTGTCGATCATCGTCGAGCCCAGCTTGACAACGAGACCGCCGATGAGAGCCTCATCGACGGTGGTTTTCAGTATCACGTCCTTGCCGACGCGCGCCTTCAGCGTTTCGGCGAGCTTTGCGGCCTGCTCGGCCGACAGCGGCGCGGCAGCGGTCACTTCGGCGGTGACTTCGCCCTTCTCGGCGGCGATGCGGGCGCGCAGGTCCGAGAGGACCTGGCCCAGCACGAAGAGACGGCGCTTGGAGGCCATCAGCGCCAGCGTGTGCTGCATCAGCACCGACAGGCCCATCTTCTGGGCCAGCGCCGTGATGGCGTTACCCTGATCTTCCCGCGAGAGCACCGGCGAGGCGATCATGTCGCGCAGCGGCTTGCTTTCGCCAAGCGCCGCTTCCAGCGCGCCCACATCCGACTCCAGCGCTGCGAGCGCCTTTTCTTCCTTCGCGAGGTCGAAGACCGCGGTGGAATAGCGGACAGCGACGCCGGATGTGATTGATGCTGGTTCTGACACGTCAACCCTTCCGTTGTCTTGGCCCGAACCGTCAGGCTTGGGCACAGTGGCATCCGGGGTCGGCCAGCCTGATGCCAGCACCCCCATGTCGCGGGCGTCTCTAGCAGACGCCACCCCATGCCGCAACCGGGTTGGTCGCGGTAAATTGACCATGTTCGGCGATAACATTTCGACCCTTGGCCCAGTTGCGGCAAAGGCTTGAAGCGCGGATTGCCGCAGCGCGGCGATTCCGCAGTTTCGCCACCGCCCGGCCTGTCCGGGCAAGGCGGATGCCGTCCCCCGCGCCGAGGGAGATTCGCGCCTGCCGGAGCGCCGGATCAGCCGCGCGCCTGCGGCACCGGGACCGGCTGGCCCACGCCCCCCAGCACCTTCAGCGGCCGGCGCACCACGGCGCCGAGGCCGCCGCGGGTGGGGGCATAGACCTGTTTCGAAGCCTCGACCATCAGCACGCCGCCGGCAAGCCAGGGCACGCCACGGCCCACCTTTTCCCAGAAATCCGCCGTGCGCAGCCAGAAGCCGCCCGTCGTGGGCGGAACGTAAAGCGCACCGGCGCTGCGTTCGGGCGTGAAGCCGTGGTGTTTCAGTTGGGCTTCCAGTTGCGCCATGGAATAGGGGCGGCCAAAGCCGAAGGGCGTGGAATCGCCGCGCGCCCAGAGTCCCTTGCGGTTGGGCACGATGGTCAGAAGCCGCCCTCCCGGCCCGAGGATGCGGTGCGCCTCGTCCAGCACATCGGACGGACGTTCCGAGGTTTCCAGCCCGTGCAGGATGATGAGCCGGTCGGCCTGGCCGGTCGGCAGGGGCCAGAGCGTCTCGTCACACAGGACCGAGACGTTTTCCATTCCCGGCGGCCAGGGCATCACGCCCTGCGGCGCGGGCATCAGCGCGACGGTGCGGGCCGCCTGGTCGAGGTAGGGCCGCAGGAGCGGCACGGCGAAACCGAAGCCCACGAGGCTTTGCCCGGCGAGCGCAGGCCAGATCGCCTGAACCTGGTCGCGGATCGCCCGCTGCGCCGTGCGGCCAAGCGCCGTGCGGTAGTAGAAGCTGCGCAGGTCGATGACGTCGAGATGCATGGGTTTTCCGCAATTTCCGAGCGACTATGGCCCGGTCCCCCGCCCTTCGCAACGGAAAGGGCGCGCGGACCTTTCCCGTGATTGACGCAACCTGTGGTGTCGGGCCATACGGGATTCACGCTGGCGCAAGACCGGCGGGAGGACCGGCCGCCCGAGCTGCCGGCAAGGGAGGAGAAGGGATGCAATTTCTGCTGGCGATGTCGCGCGCGATTGACCGCGTGACCAGCCTGATCGGCCGGGCCATGGGCTGGATGATCCTGCTGGCGGTCCTGATCAGTGCCGGAAATGCGGTGGTGCGGAAGGTGTTCAGCACCTCGTCCAACGCCTGGCTGGAGGCGCAGTGGTACCTGTTCGGCGCCGCCTTCATGGGGGCTGCAGCCTATACGCTGCAGCAGAACGAGCATATCCGCATCGACATCTTCTATGGTACGCGGTCGCGGCGCACGCAGCACTGGATCGATCTGTTCGGGCATGTGTTCTTTCTGATGCCCTTCGTGATCCTCATGTCCTGGATGCTGGTGCCCTATGCCTGGCAGGCCTGGAAGATCGGCCAGATTTCCACCAATGCCGGCGGGCTGCTGATCTGGCCGGCGCGGGCGATCCTGGCGGCGGGCTTCGTGCTGCTGGTCGCGCAGGGGCTGTCCGAGATCATCAAGAAGGTCGCCGTGATGCGCGGCCTGATCGAGGATCCGCATCCCTTCATCTCGGCGCATGAGATGGCCGAGAAGGAAGGGGCCGAACTGGCGCAGGCCGTGGCCGGCCTGAACGAGGGAGGCCGCAAATGATGGAGCTCATCGCGCTGAACATGGCGCCGATCATGTTCGCCTCGCTGGTGATCTTTCTCCTGCTTGGCTATCCGGTCGCCTTCTCCCTGGCCGCGAACGGGCTGGTGTTCTTTGCCATCGGCGTCTGGCTGGCGCCCTGGTCGGAGAACACGATCACGCTGGACTGGCCGCTTCTCTTCACGATGCCGCAGCGCATCTGGGGGGTGATGTCGAACGAGACATTACTTGCCATTCCCTTCTTCACCTTCATGGGCATCGTGCTGGAACGGTCCGGCATGGCCGAGGACCTGCTGGACACGGTGGGCCAGCTGTTCGGGCCGATCCGGGGCGGTCTGGCCTATGCGGTGATCATCGTCGGCGCCCTCTTGGCGGCGACGACCGGCGTGGTGGCGGCAAGCGTGATCGCCATGGGCCTGATCTCGCTGCCGATCATGCTGCGCTATGGCTATGACCGGCGCGTGGCCTCGGGCGTGATCGCCGCGAGCGGGACGCTGGCGCAGATCATCCCGCCGAGCCTGGTGCTGATCGTGCTGGCCGACCAGCTGGGCCGGTCGGTGGGCGACATGTACAAGGGCGCGCTGATCCCCGGCCTGGTGCTGACCGGGCTTTACGTGGCCTATATCTTCATCGTGTCGATGCTGCGGCCGTCCTGGGTTCCGGCACTGCCGGTCGAGGCGCGCACGCTGGGCCACGGAGTGATGTCGCTGATCGTGGCGCTCGCGGTCTGCATGGGCATCGGCTATGGTGCGCATGTCTGGCTTTATCCGACCCAGGGCGCGAATGCCGACATCCTGGGCGCCTCGGTGGGCGTGGCGGTGATCTACGTCTATGCGCTGATCGACAAGACGCTGCGCATCAACCTGATGTCCCGTCTGGCACAGCAGGTGATCATGGTGCTGATCCCGCCGCTGGCGCTGATCTTCCTGGTGCTGGGCACGATCTTCCTGGGCATCGCCACGCCGACCGAGGGTGGCGCCATGGGTGCGGTGGGGGCGATGGTTCTGGCGGCGGTGAAGGGCCGGCTGAACCTGGGGGTCATCAGCCAGGCGCTGACCTCGACCACGCGGCTGTCGTCCTTCGTGATCTTCATCCTGCTGGGGGCCCGCGTCTTTTCGCTGACCTTCTATGGCGTGAACGGCCATGTCTGGGTGGAGCATCTTCTGGTGGGCCTGCCGGGCGGTCAGACCGGGTTCCTCATCATCGTCTCGGTGCTGGTGTTCCTGCTGGCCTTCTTCCTGGACTTCTTCGAACTGGCCTTCATCATCGTGCCCCTGCTGGTCGCCCCGGCGGTCGCGCTGGACATCGACCTGATCTGGTTCGGCATCATCCTTGCGGTGAACATGCAGACCTCGTTCATGCACCCGCCCTTCGGCTTTGCGCTGTTCTACCTGCGCTCGGTCGCGCCGCGCGGGTCCTATGTGGACAAGGTGACGAAGCAGCGCCTGGACGGGGTGTCGACCGGGCAGATCTACTGGGGTGCGGTGCCCTTCGTGGTGATCCAGGTCATCATGATCGGCGTGACCATCGCCTTCCCGCAGATGGTGATGCACTACAAGGGGCCGGTGGTGGACCCGGGCTCGGTGGAGATCACGGTGCCGAACCTGCCCACGCTGCAAGCGCCCGGCGCGGCGCCGGGCCAGCCGGCCCTGGGTGGCCTGCCGCAGATCGGCCAGCCGCAACTGGGCCAGCCGCAACTGGGTCAGCCCCAGCTTGGGCAACCCCAGATCCCCGCGCCCGGCAACTGACCGGGTGCCCCGAAACGAGAACGGCCCCGGAGCGATCCGGGGCCGTTTTCGTTTCGCGCGATCCTGACGGCAGGGCTCAGAGCTTGCCGGCCTGCTGCTGGATCATCATGAAGGTGTCGTAGTTGTACTCGGCGATCTGCGCCCAGAGATAGGCCTCGCGCTTGAAGGCATCCTGGCTGTCCTTGATCTTCTTGAAATTGGCGTTGGTCGCCGAGATCTCGGCATAGGTCGACTGCGAGGCATCGAAGGCGGCCGAGAGCACATCCTGCGGGAAAGGCCGCAGCTGCGCGCCATTGGCAACCAGCGAGCGCAGGGCCGGCGGGTTCTTCCAGTCGTAGTTCGCCATCATGTTCGAGTTGGCCGCCTCGCAGGCGGTCTTCAGAACCGCCTGGTAGGCCGGCGGCAGTTCGTTCCACTTGGCCAGGTTGATCATGGTCGACAGCGTCGGGCCGCCTTCCCACCAGCCGGGGTAATAGTAGTAGGGCGCGACCTTGTAGAAGCCGAGCTTCTCGTCGTCATAGGGGCCGACCCACTCGGCGGCGTCGATCGTGCCCTTTTCCAGCGCCGGATAGATGTCGCCGCCCGGAATCTGCTGCGGCACGACGCCCAGCTTCTCGATCACCTTGCCGGCGAAGCCGCCGATGCGCATCTTCAGGCCCTGAAGGTCGGCAAGGGACTTGATCTCCTTGCGGTACCAGCCGCCCATCTGCACGCCGGTGTTGCCGCAGGGGAAGGACACCAGGTTCTGCGTGGCGTAGAACTCGTTGAGCTGGCCGATCCCGTCGCCGTGGTAGAGCCAGGCGTTCATCTGGCGGTAGTTCAGGCCGAAGGGCACGGCGCAGCCGAGCGCATAGGTCGGATCCTTGCCCCAGAAGTAGTACGAGGCGGTGTGGCAGGCTTCGACCGTGCCCGAGGACACGGCATCCGCCGCTTCCAGACCCGGCACCAGTTCGCCCGCCGGGAAGACCTGCAGGGTGAAGTTGCCGTCGGTCACTTCCGAGACGTATTTCGCCATGGTCTCGGCAGCGCCGTAGATCGTGTCCAGCGACTTCGGGAAGGACGAGGTGACGCGCCAGGTCACCTTGGGCGCCGACTGCGCGATCGCCGGGGCAGCGACGGCGCTGGCAGCGGCGCCGATGGCGGCGGTCGTCAGGAAATTACGTCTTTTCACTTGTATCTCCCTCTTGGATGGTCGTTCCGACGCCGCCGGCCCGAAACGGAAGATGGGCGGAAAAGGCAAAAGCCGGACCCGCATCCGCGGGGCCCTGCCAGCGCTTTTCTGAGACGGATGCAGGACTTGGCCGCATCCGGAGATCCTCCCGCCGCATCTTTTCGCCACAGGGCGCGACATGCGTTACAACCGGAGTATGGGGCGCCCGCGGGTCTGGCAAGCATTTTTGTTGCGCGGCGGGGCTGGCGTTCGGGCGATGCCGCGGCAAGATTGCGGGAAACCGCCGGAAGGAGCCCGGACATGCCCGTGGACCTGATCACCCTGCCCTGTCTTGCCGATAATTATGCCTATCTGCTGAAGGATCAGGCATCGCCCTCGGTGGCCCTGGTCGATGCGCCCGAAGCCGCGCCGATCCTGGCGGCGCTGGCCGAGCGCGGCTGGCGGCTGGACGAGATCTGGTTGACCCACCACCATGCCGACCACATCCAGGGCGTGGCCGAGATCGTGGCGGCAACCGGTGCGCGGGTGACGGGCGCGGCGGCGGATGCGCACCGACTGCCGCCCCTGGACCGGGCGCTGCACCCCGGCGACCGCTTCACCTTTGCGGGCGAGACCGTCGAGGTGCTGGACGCGCCCGGCCACACGCGGGGGCACCTTGCCTTTTCGGTTCCCGGCGCAGGGCTGGTCTTCACCGGCGACAGCCTGATGGCAGGCGGCTGCGGGCGCCTGTTCGAGGGCAGCCCGGCCGAGATGTGGGCCACGCTGACGCGGCTGGCGGCGCTGGACCCCGGCACGCTGGTCTGTTCGGGGCATGAATACACCGCGTCGAACCTGCGCTTTGCAGTCACCCTTGAACCTGCCAACAGCGCGCTTATCTTCCGCCAAGAGGCAGTGGCCGAAGCGCGTCGGATGGGACGCCCGACCGTGCCTTCCCGTCTTTCGGACGAGCTTTCGACGAACCCTTTCCTGCGCGCGGACCTTCCATCGCTTCGCGCCGCAGTGGGGATGCCAGATGCCCCCGCGGCCGAGGTCTTCGCCGAAATTCGCGCCCGCAAGGACCGGTTCTGACGGCTCTGTGCCTGCGTTGTGTTCACTTTTTGCACGGCCTGGGCAGGAAAGCATCGGAACGCCGAAAATCTCCTTGAAGTGCGGCGGATAAAACCGAACTTTAAGCTCATGAGGCCACGGTTGGTACGGGCCCTGCCCGGACCCTCCAGAGAGGTAAAGGAGCACGCAAGTGCCGTCATTCTCGTCCACGCTCGAGCAGGCCATCCACGGCGCCCTGGCGCTTGCAAATGCCCGCCGTCATGAACTGGCAACGCTGGAGCACCTGCTTCTGGCGCTGATCGACGAACCCGACGCAGCCCGCGTGATGAAGGCCTGCTCGGTTGATCTGGATGCGCTGCGCAAGACCCTCATCGATTTCATCGACGACGATCTGTCGACGCTGGTGACCGATGTGGAAGGGTCCGAAGCGGTGCCCACCGCCGCCTTCCAGCGCGTGATCCAGCGCGCGGCGATCCACGTGCAAAGCTCGGGCCGGACCGAGGTGACGGGGGCGAATGTCCTTGTCGCCATCTTTGCCGAACGGGAGTCGAACGCGGCCTACTTCCTGCAAGAGCAGGACATGACCCGTTACGACGCGGTGAACTTCATCGCGCATGGCGTGGCCAAGAACCCGGCCTTCGGCGAAAGCCGCCCGGTGACGGGCGCCGATGAACATCAGGAAACGCCCAAGGCCGAAGCCGGCGAGGCGAAGGAATCGGCGCTGTCGAAATATTGCGTCGATCTGAACACCAAGGCGCGCAAGGGCGATGTCGATCCGCTGATCGGCCGCGAGTCCGAGGTGGAGCGCTGCATCCAGGTGCTGTGCCGCCGCCGCAAGAACAACCCGCTTCTGGTGGGCGACCCCGGCGTGGGCAAGACCGCCATCGCGGAAGGGCTGGCCTGGAAGATCGTCAAGAAGGACGTGCCCGAGGTCCTGGCCCATGCCACGATCTATTCGCTGGACATGGGGGCGCTTCTGGCCGGCACCCGCTATCGCGGCGATTTCGAGGAACGGCTGAAGGCCGTGGTCAAGGAGATGGAGGATCACCCCGACGCGATCCTCTTCATCGACGAGATCCATACGGTGATCGGCGCCGGCGCCACCAGTGGCGGAGCGATGGATGCCTCGAACCTGCTGAAGCCTGCGCTGCAGGGCGGCAAGCTGCGCTGCATGGGCAGCACCACCTACAAGGAGTTCCGCCAGCACTTCGAGAAGGACCGCGCGCTGAGCCGCCGGTTCCAGAAGATCGACGTGAACGAGCCGTCGGTGCCGGATGCGATCAAGATCCTGATGGGCCTGAAGCCGCATTTCGAGGAGCACCACGACCTGCGCTACACGGCCGAAGCGATCAAATCGGCGGTGGAGCTGGCGGCGCGCTACATCCATGACCGCAAGCTGCCGGATTCGGCCATCGACGTGATCGACGAGGCCGGCGCGGCGCAGCATCTGGTCAGCGAGAGCAAGCGCCGCAAGGTGATTGGCACGCGCGAGATCGAGGGTGTGGTGGCCAAGATCGCCCGCATCCCCCCGAAGAACGTCTCGAAGGACGACGCGGAAGTGCTGCGCGATCTGGAAAAGACGCTCAAGCGCGTGGTCTTCGGCCAGGACAAGGCGATCGAGGCGCTGTCTTCCGCCATCAAGCTGGCCCGTGCCGGCCTGCGCGAGCCGGAAAAGCCCATCGGCAACTATCTGTTCGCCGGCCCCACCGGCGTGGGCAAGACCGAGGTGGCCAAGCAACTGGCGAACACGCTTGGTGTGGAACTGCTGCGCTTCGACATGTCGGAGTACATGGAGAAGCACGCGGTTTCCCGCCTGATCGGCGCGCCCCCCGGCTATGTCGGCTTCGACCAGGGCGGGATGCTGACCGATGGCGTGGACCAGCACCCGCATTGCGTGCTGCTTCTGGACGAGATCGAGAAGGCGCACCCGGATGTGTACAACATCCTGTTGCAGGTGATGGACCACGGCAAGCTGACCGACCACAACGGCCGGCAGGTGGATTTCCGCAACGTGATCCTGATCCTGACCACGAACGCGGGCGCCGCCGACATGGCCAAGGCCGCCATCGGTTTCGGGCGCGAACGGCGCACGGGCGAGGACCAGGTCGCCATCGAGCGGCTCTTCACGCCCGAGTTCCGCAACCGTCTGGACGCCATCATCTCCTTCGCGCCGCTGCCGAAGGAAGTGATCATGCAGGTGGTCGAGAAGTTCGTGCTGCAGCTTGAGGCCCAGCTGATGGACCGTGGCGTGCATATCGAACTGACGCCCGAAGCCGCCGCCTGGCTGGGCGACAAGGGCTATGACGACAAGATGGGCGCGCGCCCCCTGGGCCGCGTGATCCAGGAAAACATCAAGAAGCCGCTGGCCGAGGAGCTTCTGTTCGGCAAGCTGACCAAGGGCGGCGTGGTGCGCGTGGTCGTGAAGGACGATGCGATTCAGCTGGAAATCGAGGAGCCGCAGAAGCCGCGGATCACCGGATCCAAGCCACCGCTGCTGACGGCGGAATGACCCGGAACCCCCCGCCCCGAGCGGGGGTTTTCATTTTGGGCTTCACGATGTTCTGACGGGACCCGGCAGGGTTTGTCTTGACAGTATGCGCCGTGCCGCGAACACTCGACCGGTCTGACCGGAGGCTCTCCCCATGCGTCGCGCCCCTTTTGCCCTGCCCGTCCTGTTCCTCGCCCTGCCCGCCACCGCGCTGGACCTGGGCTGGCCGGTGGACTGCCAGTTGGGCGAGACC
>Ga0209368_1000537_pt1 | contig 29649 bp, 34 predicted proteins | sample EBPBio242008_DNA_FD_185862 | JGI IMG/M metagenome (GOLD analysis project Ga0209368, IMG submission 185862) | Wastewater treatment Type I Accumulibacter community from EBPR Bioreactor in Madison, WI, USA - Reactor 1_4/24/2008_ DNA (SPAdes)... | ecosystem: Engineered > Bioreactor > EBPR >...
GTTGGGCCGAACACAACGAAGGCGCGTGCACCTGGTCCTGGATCCCGGCGGCCATGGCCGCGGGAGAGCTCCTGCCCCACGAAGTCGATGCCGTGCATCAGAACCGCGAAATGGGCATTGTCGCCGGCATCACCGTGGCCTTCCCGCGCTACCACGCTCGAACGAAGGCCGCGCTTGGACTCATGGCCGATGTGGGTCTGACTCACGAACAGGTCGACGACATCTGGGCGCGCGAAAGGTCCCAGATCCTCGCGGTGGCGCACATGATGCACCTTTGCCTGCTTCAGTACCCGATCATGACTACGCTGCATCGTCTCACGCAACGCCAACGCGAGGCCCTGGAATGGGTGGCCGACGGCAAGACCACGCAGGACGTTGCCCTCCTCATGGGGGTCAGCCCCGCGATGGTGGAAAAGCACCTGCGGCTGGCCCGCGAGGCGCTGGACGTCGATACCACCGCTCAGGCCGTAGCCCGTGCCGTGGCGCTGAACCTTCTGTTTCCCGTGCGCAACACCGACCAAACCTATACGAAAGAGGTAGGGAATCCCTGACTGTTCAGTCCCTGGAAAAGCTGAAACCGTAGCGCAGCCTCAGGCTCTACAGGATGCTTGGTCCTTCCGACAAAGACAGTCGGCATCATGATCCTGCAGCCAGGAAATCAGAGCGCGCCGGCTTCCCTCCCGGTGCGCTCAACGGTTGCGCCCTGTCCTCATCCCCAAGGCGGCGCAAAAGAACGGTGCGGTCCCTTGCGGGACCGCACCGTTTCTCTTTCCGGCGATGCTCGGAATGGGCCGCACCCGCAGGCACGGCCCGAAGACCCGTCAGCCCTGAAGCGCCTTGGCGACTTCGGCGGCGAAGTCTTCCTGCTTCTTCTCCACGCCCTCGCCCACGGCGACGCGCGCAAAGCCGGTGATCTCCACGCCCGCGTCCTTGGCGGCCTGCTCGACCGTCACATCGGGGTTGATCACGAAGGCCTGGCCCAGAAGCGTGTTCTCCGCAAGGAAGCGCTTCATCCGGCCGGGGATGATGTTGTTGTGGATCACCGCATCCGGCTTCGGCTTGGCCGACGAGGCGTTTTCTTCCAGCGCCTTCGCGGTCTGCACCGCAAGCTCGCGCTCCAGCACCGACGGGTCCAGCGTGGCTTCCGACAAAGACAGCGGCGAGGTCGCGGCAATGTGCATCGCGAACTGCTTGCCGATTTCCTTGGCCTTGTCTTCCGGCCCGTTCAGCGCGACCAGCACGCCGATCTTGCCCATGCCGTCCGCGGCGGCGTTGTGGACATAGGACACGACCGTGCTGCCTTCCAGAACATGCAGGCGGCGGAAGTTCATGTTCTCGCCGATGCGGGCGATGGCTTCCTGGATGACCTGGTCCACGGTCTTGCCGTTCAGGTCGGCGGCCTTGACCACCTCGACCGAGTCGCCGGTTTCCAGAGCGACCTTGGCCACTTCGCGCACAAGAGCCTGGAAGTCAGCGTTCTTGGCGACGAAGTCGGTTTCCGAGTTGATCTCGACCGCGACGCCCTTGCCGTTCGACACGGCCACGCCGATCAGGCCCTCGGCCGCAACGCGGTCGGCCTTCTTGGCGGCCTTGGCCAGGCCCTTGGTGCGCAGCCAGTCGATGGCGGCTTCCATGTCGCCGGCCACTTCGGTCAGCGCCTTCTTCGCGTCCATCATCCCCGCGCCGGTCAGCTCGCGGAGTTCCTTCACCATTGTCGCGGTGATCGTCATGTCAGACTCCTGAATTCGGATACCGGCGGGAGGTACTCCCGCCGGGTGAAGCTTTGGTGACGGGGGCCGATCAGGCCTCCAGCGCCTCTTCCTCGGGGGCTTCTTCCAGGGCGCCAAGGTCGACGCCGGCGGCGCCAAGCTGGGCCGACATGCCGTCAAGTGCGGCGCGGGCCACGAGGTCGCAGTACAGAGCGATGGCGCGGGCGGCGTCATCGTTGCCGGGGATCACGTAGTTCACGCCCTTGGGCGAGCAGTTGGTGTCGACCACGGCCACGACCGGGATACCCAGCTTCTGAGCTTCCAGGATCGCCAGGTCTTCCTTGCCCACGTCGATGATGAACAGCAGGTCCGGGGTGCCGCCCATTTCACGGATGCCGCCGAGCGAGGCCTGCAGCTTCGCCTGGTCGCGCTCCATGTTCAGCCGTTCCTTCTTGGTCAGGCCTTCCGCGCCGCCGGCGAGGATCTCGTCGATCTGCTTCAGGCGCTGGATCGAGTTCGAGATGGTCTTCCAGTTGGTCAGCGTGCCGCCGAGCCAGCGGTGATTGATGTAGTACTGGGCGCACTTCTCGGCGGCTTCGGCGATCGGCTTCTGGGCCTGGCGCTTGGTGCCGACGAACAGGATGCGGCCGCCCTTGGCGACGGTGTCGCGCACGACCTTCAGCGCCTGGTCCAGCATCGGGACGGTCTGGGTCAGGTCGACGATGTGGATGCCGTTGCGGTCGCCGTAGATGTACTCGCCCATGCGGGGATTCCAGCGGGCGGTCTGGTGGCCGTAGTGGACGCCAGCTTCAAGCAGCTGACGCATGGAGAACTCGGGAAGAGCCATGTCCGTTTCCTTTCCGGTTTGAACCTCGGCCGGGGTTTCCGGGGTTGCCCCCGAACCGGTGGACCGCCGGGGATTTCTCCCCCGGAGGCCCTCACCCGACCTGTGAAGTGCGCGCCCCTTACCCCTGTTCCCGGACAGGCGCAAGCCCCCTGCCCGGCTTTCCGGGGCGTCCGAGCTCGGACGCTTTGCTGGGAACAATGATTTCAATGGCTTGCAAGCGCGCATTAACTTGGACTTAAGAATTGTCCGAGCTTGCCGCCGAAGCCAGCCGCTCGATCAGCCACAGAAGCGCCGGGTCATGTTCGTTGCGTCGATGGCGCAAGGCAGTGACGGCAAAGCTGCGCAGCGTCACGGGGGGCGCGCGCGTCACAAGGCCGAAGCGCGGGGCAAAGCCTTCGGCCAGCGCGCGGGGCAGCGTCACCGCGACCGGCGCCTCTGCGGCGGCGGCCAGCGCGGGCAGGAAGGCGGGCAGCGCCGCCACCACGCGCCGTTCGAGGCCAAGCGCCGCCAGCGCCTCGTCCGCGATGCCGCGCAGATCGCCCGCGGGCGAGACGAGGACATGGGGAAGGGCAGCATAGGCGGCGGGCGTCAGATCGCCCTGCCCCAGCACGGCCGCCTGCCCGGCCACCGCGAAATCCTGCCGGTAAAGCGGCGCTGCAATCAGGCTGTCGGGCGCAGACCAGAAGAAACCAAGCGCGAGGTCGATCTCGCCCGCGATCAGCGCCTCCATCGCCTCGCGCCGCGCCAGGGGCCGCACCGAGAGCTGCAGGCCGGGCGCAGAGGCGGCAAGGTCGCGGATCAGCCCCGGCAGCAGAACTGCCTGTTCGGCGTCCAGCGCGGCCAGACGGATCACGCGCCAGGTGGTTTCCGGCTGGAACGGCGCGGGATCGGCCAGCGCGCCGCGCAGCGCCTGCACCGCGCGGGCCAGCGCCGGCTCCAGCCGCAGCGCCACGGCGGTCGGGTCCAGCCCGTGCGGACGGCGAAGGAAAAGCTCGTCCCCGAAGATGTCGCGCAACCGCCGCAGCGCCTGCGAGATGGCCGATTGGGTGAGCCCCAGTTCGCGCGCGACATCGGTGGATTTGCGGTGCCGCATCAGGCCGAGGAAGACCAGAAGCAGCGTGAGGTCGAGCCGACGAAGTTCACTGTCGCTGATATCGGACATGATGCGATTTCATTTTTCATGCAGGCCAAGCTGTCCTACCTGATGACCATGGCCCGGCACAAGCGCCGGCGCAGGAGGGGCGGGGATGCGGATTGCGATCATCGGCACGGGGAATGTGGGGTCGGCCCTGGCGCGGGGGCTGAAGGGCAAGGGCCATGACCTTTGGCTGGGCGCGCGCGATCCGGGAAGCGTGGCCGCGCTGGCCGCCGAGACCGGGGCAAAGGCCGCCCTGCCCCGCGATGCCGCAGCGGCGGCAGATCTGGTGATCCTGTCCCTGCCCTGGGGCGTGGCCGAGGCGGCGGTGGCCGCCTTGGGCGACCTTTCGGGCAAGGTGGTGGTGGATTGCATGAACCCGATCGGACGCACGGCGCAGGGCATGGGCCTGACCCATGGCCACACGAGCAGCGGGGCCGAGATCGTGCAGGGCTGGCTGCCCAAGGCGCGCGTCGTCAAGACGTTGAACCAGGTGGGGGCCGAGATCATGGCCGACACCTCGGTGCTGCCGCACCGCCCGGTGATGTTCATGGCCGGCAATGACGAGGGCGCAAAGGCCGATGTGGCGCGGGTGCTGACCGACCTTGGCTTCGAGCCGCTGGATGCGGGCGACCTGACCAAGGCGCGGTATCTGGAGCCCTTTGCGATGGTCTGGATCAACCAGGCGATCTTTCGGGCCAAGGGCCGCAATTGGGCCTTTGCCGCCGTTTCCGCCACCTGACATCGGGGAGATCAGGACATGACCGGTATGCTGACTGCCTCCTGCCATTGCGGCAGGGTTCATATCGCGCTGCCTGCCGCTTCGGCCGGCGTGCTGGCCTGCCATTGCGGCGACTGCCAGAAGATGCACGGCAATTTCAACGCCTTCCTCGCCGCACCCCGTGCCGACCTGGTGGTGACGGGTGAAGAGGCGCTGGTCTGGTACCAATCGTCCGAGGCCAGCCGCCGCGCCTTCTGCGGCACCTGCGGGTCGCGCGTGGTGAAGGAGATCACTGCCGCGGGGCGCTGGCTGATTTCGGCCGGGCTGGTGGACGGGCCCACGGGCAAGCGGATCCTCAAGAACCTGTGGGAACAGTCGAAACCCGACTGGTACGACCTGCCGGCGGTGGGGACATGAGCGATCCCGTGACCGTGGTGGTGCGCCGCCGGGTGAAGCCGGGGCGCGAGGCCGACTACGAGGCCTGGCTGTCACGACTGACGGCGGGGGCGACGCGGGAGTTTGCGGGCTATCTGGGCGCCGATATCCAGCGGCCAGGCGCGGATGGTCTGTATCGCAGCATCTTCCGCTTTGACACGGTGGCGCATCTGGAGGCTTTCGAGGGCTCGGCCTTTCGGGCGAAGATGCTGGAAGAGGCCGCGCCGCTGTTTGCCGCCGATGCCGCCTGGGAGCGCATGACCGGGCTGGAGTTCTGGTTCGACCCGCCGCCCGGCACGCGGGTGCCGCAACCCGCGCCGCTGCGCATGGCGCTGGTGCTGGTGGCGGTTGTCTTCCTGCTGGTGCTGGCGCTGAACCTGACGCTTGGGCCCCTGATGGCCGGCTGGCCGCTGCCGCTGCGCGTGCTGGTCACGGTCTGCATCCAGGTGGGGCTGATGACCTTTGTCATCATGCCGCGCCTGACGCCGCGGCTGGCCTGGTTCATCTATCCGAAAACCGTAACTCTCTGAGAGGAAAAGACATGTCTGCAACAATCGACACGCATGGCCAGAAAAAGGTTCTGATGATCGCCGCCAATCCCGGCACCTCGCCCACGACGGGCTGGCCCGTGGGATTCTGGTGGGCGGAACTGACCCATCCCTACTGGTGCTTCACCGAGGCGGGCTATGCCGTGGATATCGTCTCGCCCCAGGGCGGCGACCTCGTGGCCGACGGGTTCTCCGACCCCGAGGACGCCTCGGGCTATTCGGCGCATGACCTGATCTCGCTTGGCTTCAAGACGTCGAAGACCCATGCGGGGCTGCTCAAGGCAACCAGGTCCATCGCCGAGGTGGATCTGGCTGGCTATGACGCGATCTTCCTGGCGGGCGGGCAGTCGCCCATGGTGACGATGATCGACGATACGGCGCTGCATGGTTTCGTGGCCCAGGCCTATGAGGCGGGCAAGGTGGTGGCGGTGGTCTGCCACGGCACCTGCATCCTTCTGAGGACGCGGCTGTCGAATGGCGACCTGCTGGTCAAGGGCAAGACCTGGACGGGCTTTGCCAACAGCGAGGAAGCCTATGCCGATGCCTGGGTGGGCCGGAAGATCCAGCCCTTCTGGATCGAGGAGGAGGCGCGCAAGATCGAGGGCACGAACTTCGTTGTGAATGGCATGTTCAAGCCCTTTGCGATCCGCGACGGCAACCTGATCACCGGGCAGCAGCAGTTTTCCGGCGCGGCGGCGGCGGAGCTGGTGGTGCAGGTGCTGGGCCGCTGAGGCGCATCGCGGGACTTGCCGAATCCGGGCGGTGCGGTATCTGCTTGTTCCATGAATGTTCTCGTCTGGTTCAAGCGTGATCTGCGCGCTGCCGACCACCCTGCCCTGGCCCATGCCGCCGGGTTGGGGCGGGTCCTGCCCGTCTATGTGGTGGAGCCGGAGCTGTGGCGCCAGCCCGATGCCTCGGCCCGGCACTGGGGGTTCGTGGCCGAAAGCCTGGCCGAGCTGCGCCGCGACCTGGCGGCGCTTGGGGCGCCCCTGGTGGTGCGGACGGGCGATGCGGTGGAGGTGCTGGCGGAACTGGCGGCGCGGCATGGCGTGACGCGGATGGTCAGCCATCAGGAGACCGGCACGCAGTGGAGCTTTGCGCGTGACCGGCGGGTGGCATCCTGGGCGCGGCAGGCGGGGATTGCATGGGAGGAACTGCCGCAGGCCGGTGTGCGGCGGGGCGCGCGGGACCGGGCGGGATGGGCCGGGTTTCGCGACGGGTTCATGGCGGGGGCGGTGGTGCCGCCCCCTGCCCTGTCGCCCGTGCCGGGGGTGGAGCCGGGAATGATCCCTTCTGCCGCGGCGTTGAAGCTGGCGGCGGACCGCTGCCCGCACCGGCAGGCGGGCGGGCGGGCGCGGGGGCTGGCGCTGATGGACAGCTTCCTTGCCAGCCGGGGCGAGGGGTATCTGGCGGCGATGTCGGCGCCGGGCACGGGCGAGCGGTCCTGTTCGCGGCTTTCGCCGCATCTGGCCTGGGGCACGCTGTCGGCGCGCGAGGTGGACCAGGCGGCGCTGGCACGGGCCGAGGAACGGCCGGGCGGGACCTGGGGCGGATCGCTGGCCGGGTTCCGCAACCGGCTGGCCTGGCGCGACCATTTCCTGCAGCGGCTGGAGGATGTGCCGGATCTGGAGGCGCGGGCCATGTCTGCCGCGGCGGAACACCTGCGCCCGCGCGAACCCGATGCGGCGCGGCTGGCGGCCTGGGCGGCGGGGCAGACGGGGCTGCCCTATGTGGACGCCTGCATCCGGTATCTGGCGGCGACGGGCTGGCTGAACTTTCGCGCTCGGGCGATGCTGATGGCGGTGGGGTCCTATCACCTGTGGCTGGACTGGCGGGCGACGGCGCCGGTGCTGGCGCGGGCCTTCACCGACTATGAGCCGGGTATCCACTGGTCGCAGGCGCAGATGCAGTCGGGGGTGACGGGGATCAACGCGCCGCGCATCTACAACCCGGTCAAGCAGGGGCAGGACCACGACCCGACCGGCGCCTTCACCCGGGCCTGGGTGCCGGAACTGGCAGCGGTGCCGGACATCTGGTTGCAGGAGCCGTGGAAATGGCCGGGGGCCAAGGGGCTTCTGGGGCGGCGCTATCCCGAGCCGGTGGTGGACCCGGAGGCCGCGGCACGCGCGGCGCGGGCGGCGATGGGGGTGCTGCGGCGCGCGCCGGAGGTGCGGGCGGAGGCGCTGGTGATCGAGGCGCGGCACGCCAGCCCCGGCGCGACGGATCCGCGGTTCCGCCGCGATGCCATGAGTGGGCGGCGGGCGCGGGTGGTGGAGCCGGGGCAGCTGAGTTTCGGCTTCTGAGACTGGACGGCGCGCGGGCGCGCGCCATCCTTCGGACCATGCCGAAGATGCGCCGCAAGTCAGACCTGCCCGTGAAGACCTGCGCCACCTGCGGGCGCCCGATGGTCTGGCGCAAGGCCTGGGCGCGGACCTGGGACGAGGTGCGGCATTGCTCGGAGAAATGCCGCCGCGCGCGGGGGCGGACGGAAAGGCCGGGCGATCCCTCGCCCGGCTGAAACCTTCCCCGCGGGGAAGATCCGTCTTGCGCGATCAGGCGGCAATCTCAGCCGGGGCCGGCACGAAGCGCAGGTTGAAGCGCGCGGCAAGGGCGGCGATGCCGATGTCCGTGGTCGGCGCCTCGGCCTGCATCGCCGGGAAGAAGCCCTCGAACCCGCCCGGCGTCATCACCACGAGAAGCTTTCCGGTCTCGCTGCCGATGTTCTGGAAACGATGCGCGGTGCCGCGGGGGATTACGATTGTGCCGCCGGCGCCCAGTTCCACATGGTCGTCCTCACACCAGAAGCCGAAGCGGCCGGAGAGGACGACGAAGAATTCCTCCTCGCGGTCATGGACATGAAAGGGCGGGCCTTCGCCAGCGGGAACCTCGGATTCGAAAACGCCGAGGCTCCCGCCGGTACGATCCGCCGAAATGCGGATGATGTGGCGCCCGAAGGCATCGGCGATCTGGCCGGCTCCGGGAAGGGAAAAGGCAGCCTTGGTGAAAGTGGACATCTGTGTCTCCGTCCTGTGGTTTGCTGGAAGGGTTTCGTCAGGAAGTGATGGCGGTATACGCGGGGCGGCGGGCCGTGATAATCCGGGCGAACCCGAACGCATTGTCTGGATGATTTGACGAATGAAGACGGTTGATCCGCTGCATGGCGTGGCGGCCTTCCTGGCGGTGGCCGACCAGCAAAGCTTTACCGCCGCCGCCGCAGTGCTGGGCCTGACGCGGGCCACGGTCAGCGCGCAGGTGGCGGATCTGGAGGAAAGGCTGGGGGTGCGGCTTCTGCACCGGTCCACGCGGGTGGTGCGGCTGACGCCGGCGGGGCAAGCCTATCGCGACCGGCTTGCCGACGTGCCCGAGCGCATCAATGCGGCAGAACGGGCGGCGCGGGCAGAGCAGACCGCGCCCGAGGGCCGGCTGCGCGTGACCGCCCCGCCCGATCTGGCGCAACGCTTCCTTGTGTCCTGGGTGGCCGAGTTCCTGGCCAGCCACCCTGGCATCACCATCGAGCTGGAGTTGTCGAATGCGGCGCGGCGGCTGATCGAGGACCGCTTTGACCTGGCGATCCGGGGTGTGCTGGCGGTGGAGCCGCATCTGGTGACGCGCGCGCTTGGCCGGTCGCCGCTGATCACCTGCGCGCGGCCCGATTATCTGGATCGGCGCGGGCGACCGGAAGGCCCCGGCGATCTGGCCGGACACGACCTTCTGCACTTTTCGGGTCTGCGAAAGGGCCGGGTCTGGACCTTCGCGCGGGCAGACGAGACGGCAGAAATCGCCATCGTGCCGCGGCTTGAACTGAATGACGGCTGGAGCCTGCGGCTGGCGGCTCTGGAAGGTGTCGGGATCTGTCAGTTGCCCGCCTTCATCGTGGGCGAGGATGTGCGCAGCGGCCGGCTTGAAGCTCTGTTGCCGGGCTGGTCTGCCGGGACGGTGCCGCTGCACGCGGTTTACCCCGACAACCGGCTGATTGCGCAGCGGGTAAAGGCCTTTGTCGCCTTCATCGCCCGCAAGGCCAGGGCCGAGCCGGACCTTGCGGGAGAAGGTTAAAGCGTCACCGCCAGCGCCTCCAGCTTGGCGAGCGTCGTCTGGCCCAGGGCCTCGGCGCCGATCTGCCTGGCCATCGCGAAATCGGCCGGGTCGGAGAAGACCATCACCTGCGTGATGCGGGTGCCGCCGGCTTCGGGGTCCAGCGTGACCGTCACCTGCTTCGAAGTGCCGTCCTCGACATCGCCGTCCATGATGAACTCGATGCGCTTCGGCGGCTCCCAAAGTGTGTGGCGATGGCGGTTGGCCCAGACCTTGCCATCGGGGCCGATCATGTCGAACCGCCAGACGCCGCCTTCGCGCAGGTCGATTTCCTTGGTGTGGCAGGTGAAGCCCTGCGGTCCGAACCAGCGCGGCAAAAGCGCGGGGTCGGTCCAGCAGCGCCAGACCTTTTCGGGCGGCGCCGGGATGAGGCGGGTGATGGTGAGCGTCTGCGGCGTCATCGGCGGCGTCCTTTCGGGTTGTTTCGGGGCCTGCGGTCAGAGGCCTTGGGCAAGCGCGTCCAACTGGTCGGCGGCGATGCCCCAGCCCATTTGGAAACCCATGTCGTCATGAGTCTTCGCATCGGCGGCGCTGCGGTGCCGGGCAACGGCGCGGTAGCGGGTGCCAGAGCCTTCGGGCGCGAAGGTCACGATGGCGGCGAAGTGCAGGCCGGCCCCGGATTGCGGGATGTCCACCGGCGCGAAATCGGGACCGAATATGTCGGTGAAGACCAGTTTCCGTTCGGGCACGACCTCCAGGAAGCTGCCCTCGTTCGGCACGCTTTCGCCTTCGGGCCCGGCCATGCGAGTGAAGAATCGGCCGCCGGGGCGCAGGTCGATGACGGCTTCGGAGACTGACCAGGGCTTCGGGCAGAACCACTGGCAGAGCAGCGCGGGTTCGGTCCAGGCGCGCCAGACTTTCGCCGGCGGTGCCTTCAAGAGCCGGTCCAGCACCAGGTCGCGAGAGGGGTCCAGGGTGAGGGTCATTGCATCAACTCCTGCGAGAGCGCGTCAAGCTGGTCGGTGGCAACGGCGGAGCCTTCGGTCCAGCCGCCCTCGGCATTGGCTTTGGCGTCTGCCATGCTCATGTGGCGGGCGATGGTGCGATAGCGGGTGCCCGTGCCTTCGGGTTCGAAGGTCATCACCGCGGTGAAGGCCGGGCCGAAATCGGCGCTGACCTTTTCCACCGGGGCATAGTCGCGGGTCATCAGGTCGGTGAACACCAGCCTGGTGTGGGGTTCGGCCAGAAGGATCGAGCCTTCGTTCCGAAACTGCTGGCCATCGGGGCTTTGCGCCAGAAGGTAGAACCGACCGCCGGGTCGCAGTTCGATTTCGGCATCCACCAGGGTCCAGGGTTTGGGCATGTACCACTGGCAGAGGAGCTTGGGGTCGGCCCAGCACCGCCAGACCAGCGCGGGCGGCGCCTTCAGCAGCCGTTCGACCACAAGGTCAGTCGCGGGGTTGATCTGCATCGTCGTCCTCCAGCGTTGCGAGAAAGGCTTCCAGCCGGTCGGTGCGCGCCTCCCACAGGGCGCGTTGCTGCGCCAGCCAGTCGGCGGTGGCGGCCAGGGTTTCGGGCCGCGCCTGGCAGAGCCGGGTGCGGCCGGTCTTTGTGGTGGCGATCAGGCCCGCCTCCTCCAGCACGGTGAGGTGCCGCAGGATGGTGGGCAGCGCCATGCCGGTGGGGCGGGCGAGTTCGCTGACGGGAACCGCCCCCTGCCCCAGCCGTGCCAGCATCTGCCGCCGTGTCGGGTCGGACAGGGCCTGGAAGATTCGGTCGAGGTCGGGATCATGGTGAGCCATGTGGCTAAGTATCACCCGGAACGGAGGGAGGGGAAGAGAAAAGTTAGGCGATGTGCTAAGTTTTTATTCTGCGGCAGCGATTGAAGCTGCCTTTCGGATTTTCCAGCAAATTCGGGCCGATCGCTTGTTGCGGCACGGGGGAGCGCCGGTATTGTGGCGCGGAAGTCAACGGAGGGCACAGCATGGCCGGGCGCGTGGATCGGGCGGGATTGCAGGTGGACGAGCGGCTGGCGGCCTTTGTCGAGGGCCGGGCCCTGCCCGGCACCGGCGTGGCGGCGGATCGGTTCTGGGCGGGCCTGTCGGCGGCGGTGGACGAGCTGATGCCGGTGAACCGCCGCCTTCTGGCGGTGCGCGACGAGATGCAGGCCGCCATCGACGCCTGGCACCGCGAACGGCGTGGCCAGGCGCATGACGCGGCGGCCTATGAGGGCTTTCTGCGGGGGCTGGGATACCTGCTGCCGGAGGGCCCGGATTTCGCGGTGGTCACGGCGAATGTGGACCCGGAGATCGCGCAGATGTCCGGGCCGCAGCTGGTGGTGCCGGTGATGAACGCCCGCTACGCGCTGAACGCGGCCAATGCGCGGTGGGGCTCGCTGTACGACGCGCTGTACGGCACGGATGCGATGGGCGACCTGCCGCAGGGCAAGGGGTTCGATGCGGTGCGCGCCTCGCGCGTGATTGCCTGGGTCCGGGCGCATCTGGACGAGGTGGCACCGCTGCGGGGCGCGTCCTGGTCGGTGGTGACGGGGCTTTCGGTGCGGGATGGCCATCTGGTCGCCCGGCTGCCGCAGGGCGAGACGGGGCTGGTTGATCCGGCGCAGTTCGCGGGCTGGCGGGACGGCGGGCCTTGCCCGTTGCAGGTCCTGTTGCGCGTGAACGGGCTGGGGATCGAGTTCCTGGTGGACCCGGAGACGCCGGTGGGCCGGCTGGACCCGGCGGGCATCTCGGACATCTGGGTGGAAGCCGCGCTGTCGGCGATCATGGATTGCGAGGATTCCGTCGCCGCCGTGGATGCCGAGGACAAGGTTCTGGCCTATGGCAACTGGCTGGGGCTGATGGACGGCACGCTGACCGACACATTCGAAAAGGGCGGCAAGACCATGACGCGCCGGCTTAATCCGGACGCGCTGTATCATGCCCCCGATGGCGCGCCCCTTACAGTGAAGTGCCGCGCGCTGATGCTGGTGCGCAATGTGGGCCACCTGATGACCAATCCGGCGATCCTTGACCGCGAGGGCCGCGAGATCGGCGAGGGGCTGATGGATGCCTTCGTCACGGTGCTGTGCGCCATGCACGACCTGATGAAGTCGGATGGCCCGCGCAATTCGGCCTGCGGATCGGTCTATGTGGTGAAGCCCAAGATGCACGGGCCTGCGGAAGTGGCGCTGGCTGCCACGATCTTTGACCGGGTGGAGGATGTGCTGGGCCTGCCGCGCAACACGGTGAAGCTGGGCATCATGGACGAGGAGCGGCGCACCAGCGCAAACCTGAAGGAATGTATCCGCGCCGCGAAGGACCGCGTGGCCTTCATCAACACCGGCTTCCTGGACCGCACGGGAGACGAGATCCATACCTCGATGGAGGCGGGTCCGATGGTGCGCAAGGGCGAGATGAAGGGCGAGGCCTGGATCAGGTCCTACGAGGACCGCAACGTGGACATCGGCCTGGCAGGCGGGCTGCGGGGCCATGCGCAGATCGGCAAGGGCATGTGGGCGGCGCCCGACCTGATGGCGGCCATGCTGCGCGAGAAGGTCGCGCATCCCAAGGCGGGGGCCAGCACCGCCTGGGTCCCCTCGCCCACCGCCGCGACGCTGCATGCCACGCATTACCACAAGGTCGATGTGCGGGCGGTGCAGGACGGAATTGCGAAGGGCGGCCCGCGCGGCACGCTGGCCGACCTGCTGACCATCCCGGTGGCGCGCGGCGTGAACTGGTCGGCGGAAGAAATCCGCGACGAGGTCGAGAACAACGCGCAGGGCATCCTGGGCTATGTCGTGCGGTGGGTCGATCAGGGCGTGGGCTGTTCCAAGGTGCCCGACATCCATGACATCGCCCTGATGGAGGACCGCGCGACCTGCCGCATTTCAAGCCAGCATCTGGCGAACTGGCTGCATCACGGCGTGGTCAGCGAGGCCGAGGTGATGGCGGCGATGAAGAAGATGGCCTCGGTGGTGGACCGGCAGAACGCGGGCGACCCCGCCTATCGCCCGATGGCGCCGGGCTTCGACGGGCCGGCCTTCCACGCCGCCTGCGACCTGGTGTTCAAGGGCCGCGTCCAGCCTTCAGGCTATACCGAGCCGGTGCTGCACTCCCGCCGGCAAGAGCGCAAGGCGCTGGACGCCTGAGGGCGCTTGACCGGAATCGGTGGGGCCGCGAGGGTGGCCTGGCCGCTGCCCTGGCGGCACCGTTGCAAGCCGGGGGCTTGACGCCCCCGGACCCATTTGGAGCAATGCTCCAGAGAGGGAGCGGCGGCTGATGCCCCTTGCCGAAAGCGCGCCCGATGCCCGAGATTCCCGTCCTGACCGAAAGCCGCCGCATCCGCAGCCCGCGCCTTGAGACGCGGGTGCTGTTTTCCGGCCCCGAGGATGGCGTGCCGGTGATCTTCGTGCATGGCAACCTGTCGGCCGCGACCTGGTGGGAAGAGACGATGCTGCGCCTGCCGGCGGGCTTTCGTGGCATCGCACCGGACCTGCGCGGCTATGGCCTGGCCGATCCGCGGGCGCTGGTGGATGCGACGCGGGGCCTCGGCGATTTCTCGGACGACTTGGCGGCCCTGATGGACGAGTTGGGGCTGGCGCGGGCGCATCTGGTGGGCCATTCGCTTGGCGGCGGTGTGCTGTGGCGGTTCCTGGCCGATCACCCGGGCCGGGTGCTGAGCCTGGTGCAGGTGGCCCCGGCCTCGCCGCATGGTTTCGGGGCCACGGGTCCTTCGGGCGGACCGGCCTTTGCCGATGGCGCGGGATCGGGCGGCGCCTCGGTGAACCCGGAGTTCGCGAAACTGCTGGCGGCGGGCGCGACCGGGGCCGACAGCCCGCTGCACCCCCTGTCGGTGCTGAATGCCTATGTCTGGAAGCCGCCCTTCGTGCCGGCACGTATCGCCGACATCCTGGCCTCGGCTCTGGCGCAGCACACCGGGCCGAAGGCTTACCCCGGCGATGCCGCGGCCTCACCCAACTGGCCGGGTGCGGCGGCGGGGAAATGGGGGCCGATCAACGCGCTGGCCCCCATCCATCACCCCGATCCGCTGGCCTTTACCCGGGTGGCGGAAAAGCCGCCGATCCTGTGGTTGCGCGGGGCGGAAGACCCCGTGGTCTCGGATTCCTCTCTGTTCGATCTGGGCACTCTGGGGCAGTTGGGCGCCGTGCCGGGCTGGCCGGGTGCATCGGTGATGCCGCCGCAGCCCATGGTGGGCCAGACCGAAACCGCGCTGGCAGCCTATGAGGCGGACGGCGGCCGGGTGACACGGGTGGTCCTGGCCGATTGCGGCCATTCGCCCTATCTGGAGCAGCCCGGCGCTTTTGACCGGGCCTTCCACGCGCATCTGGCGGGCTGATCAGCCCGCATCCAGCGCAAGGGCGTGAACCCGCCGCGTCAGGTCGCCAAGCGCGCGGTTCACCGCGCGGTGGCGGTCGATGCGCGACAGGGCGGCCAGCGCCGGGGCGCGGATCAGGATGCGGAAATGGCTTTCGCCCGTGCCGTCGTCGCCCGCATGGCCGGCATGGCGGTGGCTTTCGTTCACCACCTCCAGCCGTTCGGGGGCGAAGGCTTCGGTCAGGCGAGTGGTGATCTCGTCAGCCACGGACATTTTCAGCGTCTCCCCCTTCAAACCGGCGGTCAAATCCCTAAACTCGCTGTCCCGAGTCGGAAAGGCCCCGCCCATGTCAAAACCCCCCTTCGAGTTCGACCTGCGCGTGTCGTCCGACAAGGCGCGCCGCAAGACCGGGCGGCGCGGCATGTCCGGCGCCTTCGAGACCTCGGAGCGGGGCTGCGAATACCCGGGCTGCAGCCAGAAGGGCATGTACCGCGCGCCGAAGTCGCCCGACCACCTCGACGAGTTCTTCTGGTTCTGCAAGGACCATGTGCGCGAGTACAATCTGAAGTGGAATTTCTTCAACGGCACGACCGACGAGGAGTTCCAGAAGTTCCTGGACAAGGACCGCGTCTGGGGCCGCGAGACCAAGCCCTTCGGCAAGAAGGCCGACGAGGGCCGCGCCTGGCAGCGGTTGGGCGTGGACGATCCGATGGCCATCCTGGGTGAGAAGGCCACGCAGAACCCTGGGCGCCCCACCGGCAATGCCACGCGCAAGCTGCCGCCGACCGAGCGCAAGGCGCTGGAAATCCTGGATGCGCGCGACACCTGGACGCGGACCGAGATTCGCAAGCAATACAAGAGCCTGGTGAAGGATCTTCACCCCGACATGAACGGCGGCGACCGCAGCGATGAGGAACGGCTGCAGGAGGTCGTCTGGGCCTGGGACCAGATCAAGGACAGCCGGTTCTTCAAGGATTGAGGACGCCGGACGCCCCCAGTCGCGCGATTGGGGGCGACAGGGCGGCTCGAATCGGTTACCCTGCGCACATTGTTGAAGACGTTTTGATCCGACCTTTCTCAAACCTTATTTCAGGGGTTCTTTCATGCCACGTCATCTTTCGCCCGAGCTTGCCGCTCTGGCCGCTTCCCTCATGATATCGCTTGGTCTTGCCACGCTTGGTGTGGCTCAGGACGCCATGTCGCCCGACAAGGGCGCCGTGCAACATGCCATGCCGCCGGGCGGCTATATCGGAACCGCGGCCCTGCGCATGGCCGATGCCGGCTCTGCGGCCGGCGCCGTGCAGCACGCCATGCCGAAGGGCGGGTATATCGGCACGGCCGCATTGCGGCCTGTGGCGGTCGCCGTCGCCTGCCCGGCCGAGCAGGGGGCGGCTTGCCCCCTGCCCGTCCAGGACTGACCCTCAGGCTGGCGTGAAGACCAGCGCCGCGCCGTTCATGCAATAGCGCAGGCCGGTGGGCGCCGGGCCATCGTCGAAGACATGGCCCAGATGCCCGCCGCAGCGGCTGCAGTGCACTTCTGTCCGGTTGCCGAAGATCCCCGGATCGGGCCGCGTGCCCACGGCATCCGGCAAGGGCTTCCAGAACGAGGGCCAGCCGGTGCCGCTGTCGAACTTGGTGTCAGAGACGAAGAGCGGCTGGCCGCAGCCGGCGCAGGCAAAGGTGCCCTTGCGGTGTTCGTCGTTCAAGGTCGAGGTGAAGGCGCGCTCGGTCGCCTCTTGCCGCAGAACGCGGTATTGCATGTCGGTGAGCTTGGCCCGCCATTCGGCATCGCTGAGCGTGACCTCGAAGGTTTCTGCCGCGGCCGGCCGGGCAACCATGGCGCCAAGGCCGCCGAGCGCGCCAAGTCGGGCAATGAGATTGCGTCGGTTCATGGTGAACTCCTTTCCTGCCAGACAGTACGCGGGAAAGGGCACGGCGTTTCACGGCCTGACGGCTTCGTGATCGCCCCCGCCCCCTTGCAGCCCCCCGCGATATGTTCCATCACGGAGACCGGCGGCGCAACGGCCGCCAGGACACTCACGGATATGGCGGACGCGATGCTGGACAAGGTTCTGAAACCCACCGAGGACATTTCGGTCCGCGACGTCTTTGGCATCGACACGGACATGAAGGTCAAGGCCTTCGACGAGCGCACGGATCGCGTGCCCGAGGTGGACCCGACCTACAAGTTCGACCCGGACACCACGCTCGCCATCCTTGCGGGCTTTGCCTACAACCGCCGCGTCATGATCCAGGGCTATCACGGCACCGGCAAGTCCACCCATATCGAACAGGTGGCGGCGCGGCTGAACTGGCCCTGCGTGCGCGTCAACCTTGACAGCCACATCAGCCGGATCGACCTGATCGGCAAGGATGCGATCAAGCTGCGCGACGGCAAGCAGGTGACCGAGTTCCACGAGGGCATCCTGCCTTGGGCGCTGCGCAACGCCGTGGCCATCGTCTTCGACGAATACGATGCGGGCCGGGCCGATGTGATGTTCGTCATCCAGCGCGTGCTGGAACATGACGGCAAGCTCACGCTTCTGGACCAGAACGAGATCATCACCCCCCACCCGTCCTTCCGGCTGTTCGCCACGTCGAACACCGTGGGCCTGGGCGACACGACCGGCCTTTACCACGGCGTGCAGCAGATCAACCAGGCGCAGATGGACCGCTGGTCGCTGGTGGCCACGCTGAACTACCTGTCGCATGATGCCGAAACCGCCATCGTGCTGGCCAAGAACCCCCATTACAACACCGAGAAGGGCCGCAAGCAGATTGCCCAGATGGTCACGGTCGCCGACCTGACCCGCACGGCCTTCGTGAACGGCGACCTCTCCACCGTCATGTCGCCCCGCACGGTGATCAACTGGGCGCAGAACGCCGAGATCTTCCGCAACATCGGCTACGCCTTCCGCCTGACCTTCCTGAACAAGTGCGACGAGCTGGAACGCCAGACCGTGGCCGAATTCTACCAGCGCTGCTTCAACGAGGAGCTGCCGGAATCGGCGGCGAGCATGGCGATGCGGTAGGATGGGCAATACTGCCCATCCCCCAGGATTAACCTGACCGCAATGATGCTTCGGCCAGGCTGGGGGCATGACCAGCTATCGCCGTCTACGGCTTCCCGGTGCTACCTATTTCTTCACCCTCTGTCTTGAGGACCGGGGAAGTACCGTGCTGGTCGACCATATCGCGGCGCTCCGCGCCGCCTATGCCGCCACGCTGCGAGAGTTTCCCGCCAACTGTCCTGCGATCGTGATCCTGCCGGACCACCTGCACGCCATCTGGACGGAACCGGAAGGTTGCTCCGATTTCTCTGAACGCTGGCGTCGGATCAAGGCGCGCTTCTCTCATTCCGTAAGGCAGGATTTCCAGCCGAACGCCAGCAAGCGCGACAAGCGGGAACGCGGTCTCTGGCAACGGCGATTCTGGGAGCATGCCATCCGCAACGAGGACGAGTTCGTGGCGGCGATGGAGTATTGCCGCATTAACCCGGTAAAGCACGGGTTGGTCGATTCGCCCGAGAAATGGGAATACTCAAGCTTTTTCCGTAGGATGGGCAGTATTGCCCATCCTACCGGGTCCGTCTCCGCCCCTAATGCCCGCCCCTGATCTCGTTCAGCGCCGCCATCGCCAGATAACCTGACCGCGTGAGCCCCAGTGCCTCCGCCGCCGCGTCGATTGCCTCCAGCGTGCCGGCATCCAGGCTGATGTTCACCCGTTTCAGCCGGCTTTGCGGCTGCACCAGCGGCACCGCTATCAGGAAGGCCCCCGCCGCAAGGTCCTGCGCGACCTCCTGAGAAATCGCTTCCGGCCCGCGCGGGGTGACCGGCTCGGCATCCTCGAACCAAAGTTCCAGTGCCTCCGCCCCTGCCCGCAGGATGTCACCCTCCGACTCCGCCGCGGCGAAACAGCCGGGCAGGTCGGGGAAGCTCAACCCCCAGGCGCTGTCTTCGTCCTTGTGAACCAGCGCAAGATAGGTCCTCATGGCGCCTCCTTCAGCCATCCGGCCACCCGCGCGATGGATCGTGCGGTGCCAAGCGGCAAATCCTTCTTCGGATGCGGAACGATCAGCGTCTGACCGCCCCGGCGGAACTTGTGATGCGAGCCCTTGACGGAAACCAATACCCATCTCTCCGCCTCCAGCCGGCGAACGATGTCCTTGCTGTTCGTCAGGATTGACATTCTGCCCCTGAATTTGTGTATATAAGTAGCGAATAACTCCCGCAAGTCAAGGGACGCAGCATGCCCACCCCCATGCACATCGGCCTCATCGGCGGAATCGGCCCCGCTGCCACGGTGGTTTACTACCAGCGCCTCGTCGCCCGCATGCGTGACCTCGGCGCGCCCTTGAACCTCACCATCGCCCACACGCCCGACATCCAGGTGCTGATCCGCAACAACCTCGCCGACCGGCGCGAGGAACAGGCGCGGGAATATGCGCCGCTGATCGACCGGCTGAAAGCTGCGGGCTGCGACTGCGCCGCGATCACCTCGCTTGGCGGGCATTTCTGCTTTGCCGAGACGCAGGCCATATCCTCCCTGCCCCTCGTCTCGGCCGTGGAACCGCTGGACGATTTCTTCGCGGCCCAGGGCATCCGCCGCATCGGGCTATTGGGAACCCGCGTCGTCATGCGCACCCGGCTCTATGGCCAGTTGGCGCGCACCGAAGCCGTGGCTCTGGACGACGCGACCGAGACGCTTGGCCAGACCTACCAGGACATTGCCGTGGCAGGCACCTGCACCGCCGACCAGCGCGCCCTGTTCCTTGATGCCGGTGCGCGCATGGTCCGCGACTTTGGCGCCGAGGCCATCGTGCTGGCGGGAACCGATCTCAACCTGGCCTTCGACGGGCAGGCGCCGGGCTATCCGGTGATCGACGCGCTGGACGTGCATGTGGCGGTGCTGGCCGACCTTGCGGCGGGGCGCACCGCCCTGCCCTGAGGATCAGCCGCGCAATCCGGTCTCTTCCAGCAGGCCCTTGCGCTTGGCCTCGTAGTAATAACCGCGCTGGTACCACATGATCGCCCGGTCCTCGCTGCCGTTCGACACAAGCCAGGCGCCGCGCAGGTACTTCCCCGCGTATTTCAGGTTGGTCTCTGCATCCAGCAGGCCCGAGGGGCTGCCGCGATAGCCCATGCCGGCGGCGGTCTGGGCGCTGATCTGCATCAGGCCGTAGTACGGCCCGTTGCGCGCCGCCGGGTTGTAGTTGCTTTCCTTCTTCACCACGCGGTGCATCAGGCTGCGCGGAATGTCGTAGTGATCGGCCCAGTGGTTCACCATGCGATGCACTTCGGCCGAGCCGGCGGTGGGTTCCGGCTCGTCGCGCCTGTTGCGGCGGCCACCGCAGGCGGCCACCAGCGTCAGGGTCATCAGGCTTAGCGCGCTGCGGCGGGTCAGGGTCATGCGGGCTCCGGGTCACGATCTCGCTGACGTGATAGCGATCCGGCATTCAGGCGGAAAGCCCCCGCGCACCTTCGACCTTTGGCGTGGTGGCGCTTCGGCGGGGCTTTGCTAGACTTGCGCCATCATGGGGGAAGATGGATGGCCGCAACAGACATGCCGGGCGTGACCGAAGGGCTGCGCAAGCTGGACCTGGCGCTCATCGTGGACGATCACCCGCTGTTCTGCGATGCGCTGGCGCTGACGCTCCGCGCCGTCGCGGGGGTGTCACGGGTCGAAACCGCCGGCCGGCTGGAACCGGCCATTGCGCGGCTTGATCTGACGCCGGCCCCGGATGTCGTGGTGCTGGATTTGAACCTGCCCGATGTGACCGGGCTGGACGGGCTGATCCGCCTGAAGGCGGTGGCGGGGCCGGTCCCGGTGGTGGTGGTGTCGTCCCTGGCCGACAACCGGGTGATTGGCGCGGCGCTGAAGGCGGGCGCGGCGGGATTCATCCCCAAACACTCCGGCCGCGACGCCTTTCGCGCGGCCTTCGATGCGCTGCGCCGGGGTGAGTTGGCCCTGCCCGATGGATTTGCCTTTCCGACCGATCCGCTTGCCCCGGCCAGCCGGCAGGAAGAGGCGGTGGCGCGGCTGGCCCTTCTGACGCGCCAGCAGGCGCGCATCCTGGAACTGATCTGCGAGGGGCTTCTGAACAAGCAGATCGCCTATGACCTGTCGATCGCCGAAACCACGGTGAAGGCCCATGTCACCGCGATCATGCGCAAGTTGGGAGTGCAAAGCCGCACCCAGGCCGTGCTGATGGCGCGCGAGGCCAGTTTCGCCAGCCTCATGCCCGAGGGCGAGTGATCGGCGGGCCACGGCTGCCCTACGACTTTGGTTCCATATGCGGGCGCCATCCCCCGGCCTAGAGTGCGGCCAAGGGAGATGACCATGCAGCTGAGCGATACGCGCGACATCAAGGCGCCGGGCGCAACCGTCTGGGCCGCGATTCTGGACCCCGAAGTGCTGAAGGCCTGCATACCCGGCTGCGAAAGCCTGACCGGCAGCGTGGCCGATGGCTACGAGGCCGTGGTGACGCAGAAGGTGGGCCCGGTGAAAGCCACCTTCACCGGGGTGGTGAAGATTTCCGACATCGTCGAGGGCCAGTCGCTGACCATCTCGGGCGAGGGCAAGGGCGGGCCGGCGGGCTTTGCCAAGGGGGGCGCCAAGGTCGCCTTCGCGCCCATCGAGGACGGCACCCGCCTGACCTACGAGGTCGACGCCCATGTCGGCGGCAAGCTTGCCCAGCTTGGAAGCCGCATCATCGACGGCTTTGCCAAGAAGCTGGCGGACGAGTTCTTTACCCGGTTCCAGGATGCGGTCGAAGGACCGGCAGAAGAACCGGTCGCGGAATCCAGCACAGAGGGCGAAGCCCCGGCCCACAAGAAGGGATGGTTCAAGCGGCTGATCGGCAGCTGAACCGCTCAAGACGACCCAGGACATTCCAAGGGAGGAAGAGAATGACGAAGGTCACGATGACCGTGAACGGCAAGGCCGTCTCGGGCGAGGTCGAGGGGCGCACGCTGCTCTCGGCCTTCCTGCGTGAGGGCCTGGGCCTGACCGGCACCCATGTCGGCTGCGACACCAGCCAGTGCGGCGCCTGCGTGGTGCATGTGGACGGCAAGGCGGTGAAGTCCTGCGCGGTCTTCGCGCTGGATCTGGATGGCGCCTCGGTGAAGACGATCGAGGGCATGAACAATCCCGATGGCTCGCTTTCGGTGATCCAGCAGGCATTCCAGGATCATCACGGCCTGCAATGCGGCTTCTGCACGCCGGGCATGGTGATGTCCTCGGCCGCCCTCCTGGCCGAGAACCCCAGGCCCACCGAGGCCGAGGTGCGCCACTATCTGGAAGGCAACATCTGCCGTTGCACCGGCTACCACAACATCGTCAGGGCCGTGCTGGCCGCGTCCGGCCAGGACGTGCCGGCCGTCGCCGCGGAGTAAGGGGAGAGACATGCCGAAGGATCACGGGATTGGCGCTTCCTCCAAGCGCCGCGAAGACATCCGCTTTCTCAGCGGATTGGGCCACTACACCGACGACTCGGCGCTGCAGGGCCAGGCCTTTGCGGTCTTCGTCCGCTCGAACGTCGCGCATGGTCGCATCAGGTCGATCGACACCACCGCTGCCGCGGCCATGCCCGGCGTGCTGGCGGTCTTCACCGGCGAGGATTTCAAGGACGTGGGCGGCAACCCCGCCGGCTGGCTGATCAACAGCCGCGACGGCACGCCCATGCGCGAACCCAAGCGCCCGGTGCTGGCCCATGGCAAGGTCCGCCACGTCGGCGACGCCTATGCCGCCGTGGTGGCCGAGACCTATGCCCAGGCCAAGGACGCCGCCGAACAGCTGGCAGCCGACAGCGACATCGAGGAACTGCCCGCCATCGTCGACATGGCGAAGGCCGTGGCCGACGCAAGCAACCGCGTGCATGACGAGATCCCCGACAACCTCTGCTTCGACTGGGGCTGGATCGAGGACAACCGCGCCAAGGTGGACGAAGCCATCCGCAACGCCCCCCATGTCACCACGCTGCACCTGGTGAACAACCGCCTTGTGCCGAACGCGATGGAGCCGCGGGCCAGCATCGGCGAATACTTCCCCGGCACCGGCGACTACAAGCTGACGACCACCAGCCAGAACCCGCACCTCACGCGCCTTCTGGTGGCGGCCTTCGTCATGGGAATCCCGGAAAACAAGCTGACCGTGGTGGCCCCCGACGTGGGCGGCGGCTTCGGGTCGAAGATCTATCACTACGGCGAAGAGGCCCTGGTGCTGGCAGCGGCAAAGAAACTCGCCCGCCCGGTGCGCTGGACAGCCGAGCGGTCGGAAAGCTTCCTCACCGATGCCCATGGCCGCGACCATGTGACGAAGATCGAGCTCGCCTGCGAAAAGGACGGCACCTTCATCGCCTTCCGCACCGAGACGCTGGCCAATGTGGGCGCCTACCTGTCGAACTTCTCGACGGCCACGCCCACCTTCCTGCACGGCACGCTGATGGCCGGCCCCTACAAGGTGCCGAACGTCTATGTGAACGTGAAGACCGTCTTCACCAACACCGCGCCGGTCGATGCCTACCGCGGCGCGGGCCGGCCCGAGGCGACCTATTCGCTGGAGCGCATCATCGACAAGATGTGCCGCGAGCTGGGGCTCGACCCGTTCGAGGTGCGGCGCAAGAACTTCGTCACCACCGACATGTTCCCCTACACCACCCCGGTCGGGCTGATCTACGACACCGGCAACTATCAGGCCACGCTCGACAAGCTGATCGACCTGGCCGATGTCGCCGGCTTCGAAAAGCGCCGCGCGGCATCGGCCGCCAAGGGCAAACTGCGCGGCATGGGGCTTTCCACCTGGATCGAGGCTTGCGGCATCGCGCCCTCGCGCCTAGTGGGCATCCTGGGCTCGCGCGTCGGCCTTTATGACGCGGCAACCGTCCGGGTGAACGCCACCGGCAACATCTCGGTGATGACCGGGGCGCACAGCCACGGCCAAAGCCACGAGACGGTCTTTGCCCAGATCGTGGCCGACAAGCTGGGGATCCCCGAATCCTCGGTCGAGATCGTGCACGGCGACACTTCGAAGATCCCCTTCGGCATGGGCTCCTACGGCTCGCGCAGCCTTGCGGTCTGCGGCACGGCGATGGCCAAGGCGGTGGACAAGATCATCGCCAAGGGCAAGAAGATCGCCGCCCACATGCTGGAGGCCAGCGAGGGCGACATCACCTTCGAGGATGGCAAGTTCAGCGTGGCCGGCACCGACAAGGCCAAGACCTTCGGGGAAATCGCCTTCTCGGCCTATGTGCCCCACAACTACCCGCTGGAAACGCTGGAACCGGGGCTGGAGGAAACCGCCTTCTACGACCCGGCCAACTTCACCTACCCCGCCGGGGCCTACCTCTGCGAGGTCGAGGTCGATCCCGAGACCGGCAAGGTGGACATCGCGTCCTTCACCTGCGCCGACGATTTCGGCAACGTGATGAACCCGATGGTGGTGGAAGGCCAGGTGCATGGCGGCGTGGGCCAGGGCATCGGCCAGGCGCTTCTGGAAAACACGGTCTATAACGAGGATGGCCAGCTTCTGACCGCCAGCTACATGGATTACGCCATGCCGCGGGCCGATGACGTGCCGTTCTACACCGTGGACCATTCCTGCAACACGCCCTGCACCCACAACCCGCTTGGGGTGAAGGGCTGCGGCGAGGCGGGGGCCATCGGCTCGCCGCCGGCGGTGGTCAATGCGGTGATCGACGCGCTTCATCGCGGCGGCCTCACCCATGTGACGCATATCGACATGCCGGTCTCGCCCTCGCGGGTCTGGTCGGCGATCAACGGCTGAGGGGGATAGGATGTACAACTTCGACTTCGTGAAACCCTCCACCATCGCCGAGGCCACCGCGGCACTTGCCGCCGAGGGCGCACAGGCGATCTCGGGCGGGCAGACCCTGACGCCCACGCTGAAGCAGCGCCTTGCGCAACCCGCCGTTCTGGTCAGCCTGACCGGCATCGCCGAGATGAAGGGCGTCTGCCTGGGCGACGGCGGCCTCTCGGTCGGGGGGGCAACCCCCCATGCCGTCGTGGCAGCCGAGGCGGCAAAGCACTATCCGGCGCTGGCGGCCCTCGCGGGCGGCATCGGCGACCCGGCGGTCAGGAACCGCGGCACCATTGGCGGCTCCATCGCCAACAACGACCCGGCCGCCTGCTACCCTGCGGCCGTCTTGGGATCGGGCGCGACGGTCATCACCAACCGGCGGCGCATCGCGGCGGATGATTACTTCACCGGCCTCTTCTCAACCGCGCTGGACGAAGGCGAGATCGTGACCGAGGTTCGCTTCCCGATCCCGCAAAAGGCCGCCTATGTGAAGTTCAACCAGCCGGCCAGCCGCTTTGCCCTCACCGGGGTTTTCGTGGCGAAATACGCCGATGGCGTGCGCGTCGCCGTCACCGGCGCGTCCAACGGCGGTGTCTTCCGCTGGTCCGAGGCCGAGGCGGCGCTGTCGCGCAATTTCTCGCCCGCGGCCATCGACGGGCTGAGCGTCGATGCGGCGGACATGATCCACGATCTGCACGGCACGCCGGCCTATCGCGCCAACCTGGTGAAGGTGCTGACGAAACGCGCCGTCGCGGCAGCGGGCTAACGCTTCGTGCAAGACTTCAAGAGGCGCCGCCCGGCGCCTCTTTTCATTGGATGATTTGCCTTTGACGGGCTGGCGCCGGAAGAACTCGCCGGGTGCGAATCCTGCCGCGCCGTCCTACTCGGCCGCCAGCTTGCCATGATAGGCCGCCCGCGCCGCATCGATGCGTGCCGAATTGCCAATGGTCCACTCCGCCAATGCCATCACCGGCACCAGGAAATCCCGCCCAAGGTCGGTCAGCGCATATTCCACCTGCGGCGGCGTCACCGGCGTCACGGTGCGGCTGACAAAGCCGTTCTCCTCCAGATCGCGCAGGGTCGAGGCCAGCATCTTCTGGCTGATGTCGCCGATCGCCCGCTTCAGCGCGTTGAACCGCATCGGGCCAGGCCCAAGCGTGCGGATCACCAGCAGGGACCACTTGTCGGAAATCCGCGCCAGTGTCTGGCTGATGCGCTGGCAGGTGGTTTCGTCCCGGTGACCTGGTGACGCGCAGGTGCCTTCTTGCACGGCTTCGTTCATGAATTACCTTCCTCGGTAACGAATCGTAACCATACTACCAGAGGATACCAAAGCCATGAAACCCCGGATCGCCCTGATCGTCGGTTCCACACGCCCCACCCGCTTTGCCGACAAGCCCGCGCAATGGCTGCTGAAGCAGGCCCAGGCCCGCGACGACATGACGGTCGAACTTGTCGACCTGCGCGACTACAACCTGCCCTTCTTCGACGAGATGGCCTCGAATGCCTGGATGCCCAGCCAGAACCCCGAGGCCGTGCGCTGGCAGAAGAAGCTGGCCGAGTTCGATGGCTACATCTTCGTCGTCGCCGAATACAACCGTTCGATCACCGCCGTCCTGAAGAACGCGCTCGACCAGGCCTATGTCGAATGGGCAAAGAAGCCGTTCGGCGCCATCGCCTATGGCTCGATGGGCGGGACGTCGGCGCTTGGCCACCTGCGCCAGATCGGTGTCGAACTTCAGATGGTCCCGGTGCGCAACGCCGTGCACATCGGGGGGTCGGACATGTGGAAGGTGCATCCGATGGGCCAGAATGCCGCCATCGAGGAAATCGAAGGCGCGCTGGCCCCTTCGGCCAAGGCGATGCTGGACGATGTGGTCTGGTGGGCCAAGGCGACCATGGCGGCCAAGGCCGCCTGACCGGACCCGCGCCCCGGCGAAAGCCGGGGCCTCTGGCCGGGCAAGTATGAAGTCCAAGTTAACACGCCCGTCCAAGCCATTGATATTGCTAGGACAGGTAGAGCGTCCGAGCTCGGACGCTCAATACCAGCGGTCGTCCTCGGCCGCCTTCCGCCGGGCCACGAACTCCCTCAACCCCTCGCGGATGCCCTCGTCCAGCACCGGGGCCTCGTATTCCGCCAGGGCCTTCTTCCAGGCCCGGTTGGCCCGCGTCGCCGCATCCACCGACCCCGCCGCCTCCCACTTCTCGAAGGGCTCGTTGTCGGCCAGGCCCGAATCCCAGAAGGCGGTCTCGTAATGGGCCATGGTATGGGAGGCCCCGAAGAAGTGGTTGCCCGGCCCCACCTCGGCAAAGGCATCGACCGCCAGCTGGTCGTCATCCACCTTCACCCCATCCAGATAGGAATGCAGCGCCCCGCAAAGGTCGGCGTCCAGCATGAACTTTTCATAGGACATGGACAGAAGCCCATCCAGGAACCCGGCCGAATGAAGGATGAAGTTGGCCCCGCAGTGGATCGCGGCCAGCATCGACATCGTCCCCTCGGTCATCGCCTGGGCATCCGGCAGCTTCGAGGTGGTGAAGTTCCCCGAGCATCGCAGCGGCAGGTTCAGCCGCCGCGCGAGCTGACCCACGACCATGCTGCCGATCGCCGGCTCCGGCGTGCCAAAGGTCGGCGCCCCGGAACGCAGCGACATGGAGGACAGGAAGTTGCCATAGATCACCGGCGCCCCCTTCCGCTCCAGTTGGGTCAGCGCGCAGCCCGCCATGGTCTCGGCATGGGCCTGGGCAATGGCGCCCGCGCTCGTCACCGGCCCCATCGCCCCGCCCAGGATGAAGGGCACGATCACCGCCGCCTGATTGGCCCGGGCATAGGCCCGCAAGCTGCGCGTCATCGTCCCGTCCCAGACCAGCGGCGAGTTCACGTTCACATTGCCCAGGATCACGCAGTTCTGGTCCACGAACCCGGCCCCGAAGAGGATGCGGGCCATTTCGATGGAATCCTCGCTCCTCTCCTCGGCAGTGACCGATCCCATGAAGGGCCGGTCAGAAAGCTCGATATGGGCCAGCACCATGTCGAGGTGCCGCTTGTTCACCGGCACGTCAGTCGGCTCACAGATCGTGCCGCCGGAGTGGTGCAGGTTCGGGCTGGACTGGGCCAGGCGGATGAAGTTGCGGAAGTCGTCCAGCGTGCCAAAGCGGCGGCCGCGGTCGAGGTCCATCACGAAGGGGCTGCCATAGGCCGGGGCGAAGACCACGGACTTTCCGCCGACCTGGACCGAGTTGGCCGGGTTGCGCGCGTGCTGGGTAAAGACGGGCGGCGCCGAGGCAAGGCCCTCGCGCAGCATCCCCGGCTCGAACCGCACGCGCAGGCCATCGACCTGCGCCCCTGCCCGGCGCCAGAGATCCAGCGCGACGGGATCGTCGCGGAACTCGATCCCGGTCTCGGCCAGGATACGGTCGGCGGCGGTCTCGATGCGTGCCAGGTTCTCCTCGGACAGCACGTCATAGGTCGGGATGTTCCGAAGGATGTAGGGCCGCCCCACCCCGCTGCCACGCCTTGACCGCTCGGCCGTCCGCGCCTGCCGCCCTGCCCGCCGTGACTCGCTCATCCCTGTCTCCCCGTTTTCCAAGATGAAACGCGAGCGACGCCTTCGGCTATCGTCCGAAGGCGACGTGGCGTCGGGGATAAAGGTCGCTGGCGTGGATCAGGTCACCACGTCTGGCGCGGTGCGCCCCGTATACCCCGCGATGTCGGCAATCGCATGGGCCGCGCGGATGACCGGAGCCAGTGCCTGTTGCGCATCAAGGTCCAGCCCGTCCGGCCCCGGCGCATAGCGCTCCAGATAGACGCGCAGCGTCGCCCCCTCGGTCCCCGTGCCGGACAGGCGCATCACGATGCGCGAGCCGTCGGCGAAGAGGATGCGGATGCCCTGCTTCTGGCTGACCGAGCCATCGACCGGATCGGTATAGGCGAAGTCGTCGGCGGCCGCGATGGCCATGCCTTCGACCACTTGCCCCGGAAGGCTGCCAAGCTTGCCGCGCAGGGCAGCCACCATGGCATCTGCCTTGTCGGTGGGGATCGCTTCGAAATCGTGGCGGCTGTAGTAGTTGCGGCCGTACTTCGCCCAATGCCCGGCCAGGATTTCCGCGACGGACTCTTTGCGCACGGCGAGGATGTTGAGCCACAGAAGGACCGCCCAGAGGCCATCCTTTTCGCGAACGTGGTCCGAGCCGGTGCCGAAGCTTTCCTCGCCGCAGAGGGTCGCGCGGCCGGCGTCCAGCAGATTGCCGAAGAACTTCCAGCCGGTCGGCGTTTCGAACTTGGCAAGCCGAAGCGCATCGGCGACCCGGTCGGCGGCGGCCGATGTGGGCATGGACCGCGCGACACCGGCAAGGCCCTTGGCATAGCCGGGGGCGAGATGGGCGTTGGCGGCCAGCACAGCGAGGGAGTCCGAAGGCGAGACATAGGTGCCGCGGCCGACGATCATGTTGCGGTCGCCATCGCCATCGGAGGCGGCGCCGAAGTCGGGTGCATCGGGACCCATCATCTCGGCCATCAGTTCATGCGCCCAGGTGGGATTGGGGTCGGGGTGCATTCCGCCGAAGTCGGGCAGCGGTGTGGCGTGGACGACGGTACCCTTGGGCGCACCGAGGCGGTTTTCGAGGATTTCCACGGCGTAAGGGCCGGTGATGGCGCACATGGAATCCATGCGCATCCGGAAGCCGCCGGCGAACATGGCGCGGATCGCGGCGAAGTCGAACAGCGTTTCCATCAGCGCGGCATAGTCGGCGACGGGGTCCACCACATCCACCACCATGCCCGCCAAAGTGCGGCGGCCGGGGGAAGAGATGTCCAAGTCCTGCGATTCAGCGATGCGGTATTCTGTGATGGTCTTGGTACGGTCGAACATCGCCTCGGTCACCGCCTCGGGCGCGGGGCCGCCGTTCGGCATGTTGAACTTGACGCCGAAATCCTCGTTCGGGCCACCAGGGTTGTGGCTCGCCGACATGATGATGCCGCCATCGGTCTTGTTCAGCCGGATCAGGTGGCTGGCGGCGGGGGTGGACAGAAGCGCCCCCTGCCCCACGATCACGCGCGCGGCGCCGTTGGC
>Ga0209368_1000538_pt1 | contig 29500 bp, 32 predicted proteins | sample EBPBio242008_DNA_FD_185862 | JGI IMG/M metagenome (GOLD analysis project Ga0209368, IMG submission 185862) | Wastewater treatment Type I Accumulibacter community from EBPR Bioreactor in Madison, WI, USA - Reactor 1_4/24/2008_ DNA (SPAdes)... | ecosystem: Engineered > Bioreactor > EBPR >...
GTGGTCTTGCCCACGCCGGGCGGGCCCCAGAGGATCAGCGAGGACAGCGACCGCGCCGCCAGCATGGCGCCAAGCGGGCCGTCGGGGGACAGCACGGCTTCCTGCCCGATGACCTCGGACAGGTGGCGCGGGCGCAGCCGGTCGGCAAGCGGCCGAGGGGCCTCGGCATGGGCAGGGGATGGTGTGTCGAAAAGGTCGGACATGGCGCATCCTAGCCCTGTGGGCGCGCCGGCGGAAGGCGGGCTCAGTAGCGGAACTGAAGGCGAACCGGCTTGCCTTGCCGCAAGACGTCGATCCGCCAGCGGCGGTCACCCGACAAGGCCAGCGTCTCGACATCGGCGGTCGAGCCGACCTCGGCGCCGTTGATGGCCAGGATCAGGTCGCCCGCACGGAAACCGGCCTCGGCGGAAGTGCGGCCGGCACCGGTGACCACGACGCCATCGGCCTTTGGCGGCAAGTCCAGTTCTTCCTGAACCGCGGGGTTGATGCGCGCCACGGACAAACCGTCGAGCGGCGTATCGCCCGAGATGGTCCGCGCCTCGCGGTCCGGGCTGTCGGGCGCGGCAATCAACGCCACCGTGGCGCCTTGCGCTTCGCCATCCCGAAGCCAGGCCACATCCACCGCGGCGCCCACGCCGCGTGTGGCGATGCGCAGCACGATCTCTTGCGGGCTGTTTACTGGAAGGCCATCCAAGGCCGTGATCACATCACCGGCCTTCAGGCCAGCGGAGGCAAAGGGGCTCTCGGGGTGCACCGAGCTCAGCACGACGCCATCGGGCCGGGGCAGACCCATCGCCTCGGCCGTGGCCGCATCGACTGCCTGCCCGGTCAATCCGGCCCAGGGCTTGGTGAAATGATCGGACCCCGACTGGGCCTGCGTCACGACCTGCGCGACCAGATTGGCCGGAATGGCAAAGCCGATGCCAAGCGAACCGCCCGTCCGCGACAGGATCGCGGTGTTGATGCCAACCAGACGGCCCTCCATGTCTACCAGCGCCCCGCCCGAATTGCCGGGATTGATCGCGGCATCGGTCTGGATGAAGGCGCCAAGCCCATCTCCGACGGCTGCGGACGACCGGGCGAGGCCCGAGACAATACCGGACGAGACTGTCTGGCCAACTCCGAAGGGGTTGCCGATGGCAAGGACCAGGTCTCCAACCTGGATGGCGTCGGAATCTGTGAAGGCCAGGGAGGGAAGATCGGAAGCGCCGTCCAGCTTCAGGATGGCGAGGTCGCTGTCTTCGTCTCCCAGCATGACGGTTGCGGCGTATTCGCGGCGGTCGTTCAGCACGACGCGGATTTCGGTGGCGCTGCCGACCACATGGAAATTGGTCACAACGATGCCGTCTTCGCCCACAATCACACCGGACCCAAGCGAATTCTGCACTCGTGGCGTCGTGGGCGCGAGTTCGCCGAACAGCCGTTCGAACAGAGGGTCGCCGGCAAAGGGGCTCGCCCTCTGATCAATCACGCGGGTTGCGTAGATGTTCACCACCGCCGGAGCAGCGGAATGGACGACCGGGGCAAAGCTGAGGTCGATCTGCGCCTGGCTGGCTGGAACAGTGCTGGCGGCGGCAGGATCGGGTGCAGCGGTTTCGGCATGAAGCGCAAGGGCGGCAAGACCGGCCACGGCGACCAAGGAAACCACTGAAGCGAGACGGAGGCGGGACATGGGCAATCCGGTATGAACTTTGCACCGGACTATCGGCACGGCATTCTCGGGGAGCAATGGGGCCTCACGACCGATTGAACGGACGGGAGGCCCATTGGCAGGGCACGGGGGCGGGTCTGCCGTGGGGACCCGGCAGACCCGGCGGGGCAATCAGTGCAGCTTGGTCGCCATGCTGATTGTCACGCAGACCGACCGCGACCCGCCCATGTCAAGCACGGGACCGGCCGGCTGGCAGTCGAGCCCAACCCGCCGGGCAAGGCGCGGCGAGTGTTCCGGGATGATGCCCAAGAGCTGGGTCGCGCCCAGGGTGCGGGCCGAGATCACCATCTCGTGGATGAGCTGCATCTGGACGCGCAGGCGATCGCCCGCCGGCACCACATCGGACACGAAGACGCGGCTCGATTCCCAGATGTTGGGATCGACCGGTGCGGGGAAGTTCAGAAGGGTGTCGGGGATCGTCTCCAGCAGGCCACGCTGTGCATCGCGGATCATGTAGGAGTAGATCCCGCAACGGTGCGTGGTCGGTGTCAGCCGAACGCCGGCCAGGACCTCTCCGCGTTCGTGCACGGCCACCCACCGGCTGGCGGGCGTGTCGTACTGGTCAAACTCCATGCCATCGGCCTCGGGAAGATCCCATCCGGCCATGCGGATGAAGGTCTTGTGCCGCGCGCGAAACAGGTTCGCGAAAAGCATCCCGTGGTTGTGGATGTTGTCATAGGAAAGGGTCGTAACTTCCATCGTCGTTTCTCCTTCTCAGGGGCCAAGTAGAACCTGTGAAGGGGACCTGCGCGGGCTTAGAGCAGGCGGTATTCGCGCGCCTTTCTGATCGCTTCCGACGTGGTCCGCGCCTCAAGACGGATGCGCGCGCTTTGCAGGCGCGCCTTGAGGGCACTTTCCGAGATGCCGAGTTTCGCCGCCGCTGCCGTGTGCCTGTCCCCATTGGCTAGGCATTGCAACGCCTCGATCTGAGCTCTTGTCAGTTCCGAGGGTGGCTTTGCCTCGATATGCAGCCTGATGGTCAGCTCCTTGAGCTGGTCCAGTTCCTCGTCGGAAAACTCCCGGTCGGACCGGCTGATGCCGACGATGGAACGTGAGGTGATGGGCCCGTAGGAGGAGACGGCGCCAAACTTAAGCCCGTGGGCGGCAGCCTTCTTCATGACCCCGAAAGGGTCGGGCAGAGGGATAGAACTCCACCTCGTCGTGCCTTCCACGCCGACACCCCAGAAGACAAGGGGGTCGCGGAGGTAGTACGAGTGGCTGTTATACACTTCCACCCAGGCTTCCGGGTAGGAGCTGCGATAGACAAGCGGCGTGGCAAAGCGAATGTGCAGGCCGACCGTGTATCCCATCGGGGCCAATTCTTCGAGCTGTTCGAGCAACACCAACACTGCCTTTCGCTCTGACATCACATCGCCCCACCGGTGGGGATTTTCCTTTCTACTCTAGATTGTTATCCAACGGGTAACAGTCCAGCGCAAGGTGAATGTTACGTTGCGCATACTGCTTCGATAGCACTGCCGCCACGGAACGCAAAAGGCCCGCCGTAATCGGCGGGCCCAAAATGCCGTTCAGAGCCTGTATCAGGCCTCTGCCGCTTCGGTACGCGCGTGGTCAGCGGCGCCCTTGGCCGAGGGATCGCGGTCAACGAATTCGATGATCGCCATCGGCGCCATGTCGCCATAACGGAAACCGGCCTTCAGCACGCGGACATAGCCGCCGGCACGTTCCTTGTAGCGGGGCCCCAGAATCTCGAAGAGACGCGCAACGTGGCGGTCTTCCTTCAGTTGCGCCGCAGCCTGACGGCGAGCATGCAGGTCGCCGCGCTTGGCCAGCGTGATCAGCTTTTCGATGATCGGGCGAAGTTCCTTGGCCTTGGGCAGGGTGGTCTTGATCTGCTCGTGCTCGATGAGCGAGCCGGCCATGTTGGCGAACAGCGCCTTGCGGTGTTCGTGGGTACGGTTGAGGCGGCGGTAGCCGCGGGCGTGACGCATGATTGTCTCCTGACGTCGTGTTTTGCTTTGTGTTGCGGCCCGTGCGTGCGGGCCGCGTCGTTGGGGCGGAATGCCCTGGAGTTCCCCGGATGGCCGGGCATTTTTGTCTCGGGCGGGGCGAAACCCCGCCCGTTGATCAGAACTGGTCCTCGAACCGCTTGGCGAGATCCTCGATGTTCTCCGGCGGCCAATCCTCGACTTCCATGCCGAGGTGCAGACCCATGCCCGAAAGCACTTCCTTGATCTCGTTCAGCGACTTGCGGCCGAAGTTCGGAGTGCGGAGCATTTCCGCCTCGGTCTTCTGGATCAGGTCGCCGATGTAGACGATGTTGTCGTTCTTCAGGCAGTTCGCCGAACGGACCGAGAGTTCCAGCTCGTCCACCTTCTTCAGGAGGAGCGGGTTGAACTCCAGACCGGCGTCAAGCTCCTGCTTGGAGGCCGACTCGGGCTCGTCGAAGTTGACGAAGATCGCCAGCTGGTCCTGCAGGATGCGCGCGGCATAGGCCACCGCATCATCGGGGGTCAGCGAACCATCGGTCTCGATCTTCATGGTCAGCTTGTCATAGTCCAGCACCTGGCCCTCACGGGTGGGCTGCACTTCGTAGCTGACCTTCTTGACCGGCGAATAGATCGCGTCGATCGGGATCAGGCCGATGGGCGCGTCTTCCGGACGGTTCTTGTCCGCCGAAACATAGCCCTTGCCGGTGTTGACCGTCAGCTCCATGAACACGTCGGCACCGTCATCGAGGTGGCAGATGACGTGGTCGCGGTTCAGGATCTCGATTCCGTTGGTCTCCGAGATGTCGCCGGCGGTCACGACGCCCGGCCCCTTGGCCGAGATCGACAGGCGCTTCGGCCCCTCGACTTCCATCTTGAGGCGCACGCCCTTCAGGTTCAGCACGATGTCGGTCACGTCCTCGCGGACACCGGCCACCGAGGAGAACTCGTGCAGGACATTGTCGATCTGGATCGAGGTGATGGCCGCGCCTTGCAGCGAGGACAAGAGCACCCGGCGCAGCGCGTTGCCGAGCGTCAGGCCGAAGCCCCGCTCAAGCGGTTCGGCAGTGACGGTCGCGGTGCGCGACGGGTCAGCGCCGGGCTTCACGACCAGCTGGGCCGGCTTGATCAGTTCCTGCCAGTTCTTGTGGATCATGCAACTGCCTCCATTCCAGTCACCGGCCCATGTCCGTAAGCCAGCGACGCCCGAGGATCTACAATGCGAAAATCGGGCCGTGCCAGCGGCACAGCCCGACTCAAACTCTCACGCGTCAGACGCGGCGACGCTTCGGCGGACGGCAGCCGTTGTGGGCAAGCGGCGTCACGTCGCGGATCGAGGTGATGTTGAAGCCAACGGCGGCCAGCGCGCGCAGCGCCGATTCGCGGCCCGAACCGGGGCCCTGGACTTCGACTTCCAGCGTCTTCACACCATGTTCCTGCGCCTTGCGGCCAGCGTCTTCGGCGGCCATCTGGGCGGCATAGGGGGTCGACTTGCGCGAGCCCTTGAAGCCCATCGTGCCAGCCGACGACCACGAGATCGCGTTGCCCTGCACGTCGGAAATCAGGATCTTGGTGTTGTTGAAGCTGGAGTTCACATGAGCAACGCCAGCGGCGATGTTCTTGCGCTCTTTCTTCTTGGTGCGGGTGGTCTTGGTATCGCGTGCCATTGATCTGCCCTTCCCTTACTTCTTCTTGCCGGCGATCGGCTTGGCCGGGCCCTTGCGGGTGCGGGCATTGGTATGGGTGCGCTGACCGCGCACGGGCAGATTGCGGCGATGGCGCAGGCCGCGGTAGCAGCCAAGGTCCATCAGGCGCTTGATATTCATCGAGACTTCACGGCGCAGGTCGCCCTCGACGGTGAAGTTCGCGTCGATGTATTCGCGGATCGCCAGCACTTCGGCGTCGGTCAGCTGGTTCACGCGGCGGGCCACGTCGATCTTCAGCGCGTCGCAGATCTGCTGCGCAAAGTGCGCACCGATGCCGTGGATGTACTGGAGCGCGATCGGAACGCGCTTCTGGGTCGGGATGTTAACGCCGGCAATACGTGCCAAGGCTTCTTCCTTTCGTTGCGGTTCCGTAGCACCAGAACCTTTTTTCACAACCCGCGGCGCCGCAGCATCCGCGAACCATCTGCCCCGAACGGGGCCGCCCGCGACTCGGGTGACCCGCGGGACGCCGTGCTTTATGGGCTTTTCCGCGACCCGTCAAGGCCGCGAACCCGGAATTCAGGGCTTGTCAAGAACTTTGGCAATTGCCGCGGAAACAGCGTCCACTTCGCCAAGACCATCGACGGTCGAAAGCTTGCCCTTGGCGTAGTAGTAGCCGATCAGGGGCGAGGTCTTCTTGTAGTATTCCATGAGGCGCGTCTTCAGGGCGTCCTCATTGTCATCAGCCCGCCGCTTCAGGTTGGTCGAGCCGCAGACATCGCAAGTCCCCTCCACCTTAGTTGGCCGCGTCCGGTCATGATAGACCTCGCCGCAGCTGCCGCACGTAAAGCGACCGGTGATGCGGGCGACGAGCGCCGAGTCGTCCACCTGCATCTCGACCACGGCATCCAGGGACTGCCCGGTCTGGGCAAGCAGTTCGCCCAGGGCATCGGCCTGCTTCAGCGTCCTCGGGAAGCCGTCGAAGATGAAGCCGCCATGCGACAGGTCGTCCAGCTTTTCACGGATGAGGCCGATCACGATCTCGTCTGTCACGAGGTCGCCACGGTCCATGACCTCGGCGACGCGCTTGCCCATCTCTGTGCCCGAGGTGCGAGCATCGCGCAGCATGTCCCCGGTGGACAGTTGCACCATGCCGCGCTCTTCGACGAGCCGCTTGGCCTGAGTCCCCTTGCCCGCTCCCGGCGGTCCCAGCAGGATGATGTTCGTCATCGGCCCCCCTTCAGCGCCGAGCCGGCGCCTTGGGCGCAGACCGTTTCTTGCCGCGCAGTTGCGACTTCTCGATCAGGCCCTCGTACTGGTGCGCCAGCAGGTGGGACTGGATCTGGTTGATCGTGTCCATCGTGACCGACACCACGATCAGCACGGACGTGCCGCCGAAGTAGAAGGGCAAGCCGATCCTTGCGATCAGAACTTCCGGCAGGAGGCAGATTGCGGCGAGGTAGAACGAGCCCAGGACGAGGATGCGGTTGACCACGTAGTCCAGGTACTCTTGGGTCTTCACGCCGGGACGGATGCCGGGAATGAAGCCGTTCTGGTTCTTCAGGTTCTCCGCCACGTCGTCGGTCTTGAAACTGACATTGTGGGTGTAGAAATACGCGAAGAACACGATCATCGCAGCCATCGCCGCAAGATGCAGCGGGGTGCCGTAGCCAAAGTAGAGCTGGATGAAGTTCAGCACCGGGTTGGTGGAGTTGCCCGAAAAGGTACTGATCGTCGTCGGCAGCAAGAGCAGGGACGACGCGAAGATCGCCGGGATCACGCCCGCCGGGTTGACCTTCACGGGCAGATGTGACGACCCGCCGTCATAGATCTTCATGCCCACCTGTCGGCGGGGATACTGAATGTGGATCTTGCGCAGCGCTCGCTCCATGAAGACCACGACCGCCAGCACCGCGATGACCATGACGATCACCCCAAGAATCACCGGGGTCGAGATCGCGCCGGACCGGCCGCTTTCCAGGAACTGGACCAGCGCCCGCGGGATTTCCGCAACGATACCCACGAAGATGATCAGCGAAACGCCGTTGCCGATGCCGCGGGCCGTGATCTGCTCGCCCAGCCACATCAGGAACATCGTGCCACCCACCAGGGTGATCACGCAGGCCAACTTGAAGAACAGGCCTGGCGAATGGGCCAGACCGCCCGCTTCGATCGAAACGGCAATGCCCCAGGCCTGGAAGGCGGCCAAGAGAACCGTGCCATAGCGCGTGTACTGGTTGATCTTCTTGCGGCCTTGCTCGCCTTCCTTCTTCAGCTGTTCCAGCGAAGGCACCATCGAGGCGAGAAGCTGAACGATGATCGAGGCCGAGATGTAAGGCATAATGCCGAGGGCGAAGATGCCCATGCGGCTGATGGCGCCGCCGGTGAACATCGACAGCATCCCGCCAATACCGGCACTGGCCTGGTCCATGAACTGGCGCAGCTGTTCGCCGTCGATCCCCGGGACCGGAATGTAAGTCCCAAGCCGGAAGATGATCAGCAAGCCGATAGTGAAGAGGATGCGTTGGCGAAGATCGGTCGCCTTGCCGAGCGCGCCCCAAGAGAGGTTCGCGGCCATTTGCTCTGCAGCAGATGCCATATCCGGTCCTTTTCATGGACAACGCCGCCGACCCGTCTTCCGGGCGGCGGCGCGGGAAAACTGACGGTGATGTAAGCGGTCCTGAGACCGCTCACAACCCGATTGTTGGCCCTTACTCGGCCGAAGCCGCAGCCGCCACGGTCAGCGAGCCACCCGCGGCCTTCACCGCCTCGATCGCCGAGGCCGAAGCGCCGGTGACCTTCAGCGTGATGGCGGTCTTGATCTCGCCCTTGGCCAGCACGCGGATGCCGTCGCGCTTGTTCGAGGTCAGGCCGGCCGCGACCAGCGCGTCCTCGGTGATCTCGGTCTTGGCGTCCAGCTTGCCGGCGGCGATGAACTTCTCGATCAGCCCGAGGTTCACCACAGAATAGTGCAGCTTGTTGGGCTTGTTGAAGCCGCGCTTCGGCAGGCGGCGGTACAGCGGCATCTGGCCACCTTCATAACCACCCAGGGCCACGCCCGAACGGGACTTCTGGCCCTTGATGCCGCGGCCGGCGGTCTTGCCCTTGCCCGAACCCGGGCCGCGCGCCACGCGCTTCTGCTTGCGGGCCGCGCCGTCATTGTCGCGCAGTTCGTTCAGTTTCATGTCGCATCTCCTTTGGCCGGAAGGGCCCCGCCTGCGACGGATGGGGCCAACTCGGCATTTCTTCTTCTGGAACGTGACCCTCGTTCGAGCCACCGCGGGCGCTTACACCCTTGGCCGGCTTCAGGCAAGAGGCCAGTGGCACCTGCAGGGCGACACGTTGCCAATGCCGGGAAGTGTCCTTAGGTTTCACCCATGAAAGTCGAGAACCGGTGATGCCTGAAGACACCTCGCCAAAGTACACGGCCCCAGCCCTTGAAAAGGGGCTCGACATCCTTGAGCACTTGTCGAACTTCGACGCTGGCCTGTCGCAGACCGAAATTGCGCGCGACCTGAACCGGTCGGTGTCCGAGATTTTCCGGATGCTCGTCGTACTGCAGGCGCGGGGCTACATTGCGCAGGACCCGGCAACCGACCGCTATGTGCTGACCACGCTGCTGTTCGAGATCGCGCATCGCACCCCGCTGATCCGGCGACTGACGACGGCTGCGACGCCCCTGATGCGCGACCTGGCGCATGCCATCAACCAGTCGGTCCACCTTGCCGTGCTGACGGACGATTCCGTGCTGATTGCAGGTCAGGTCGATCCGCCAGCCCGGCACGTGATGTCGGTCAGGCTGGGCACACGCGTGGATGTGTGGCGCGCATCTTCGGGCCGGGTGATGATGGCCTTCGCGGGCGAGCCGGAACTGGCCGAGATGTTCCGGCGCGCGCCTGTGCCCGATGGCATGACTGAGACACAGATCCGCACCGACCTGGCCGCGATCCGCCATCGCGGGCACGAGATCGTGGACAGCTTTGTCATCAAGGGCGTGGTCAACATCTCGGCCCCGATCATTGACCATACCGGCCAGGCCATCGCCGCCCTGACCGTGCCGCACATCCAGCGCATCCAGGACTTCGTCAGCTTCGCCGATTGCTGCACTGGAGCAATCGAAACCGCAGCGCGGCTGACGCGCAGCCTGGGGGGCGGCGTGGTGGGGGAGAGCCTGCCCCGGGCGTTCACCCGAAGCTGAACCGCGTCAACCGCCTTCCAGCGGCACCGCCGGGATCTCCATGGCTGCGAAGCATGCCTCGACCAGCGCCATGGTGTGGAAAGCGTCCTCGGTGCCCGAGAAGAGCCGGTCATCCTCGCCGGCGTCGAAGCGCTGCAGATTGCGCATCGGCCCCATGAAGGCTTCGATGAACCAGCTGCCGGTCAGTGGCACTTGCTGCCAGTCGCCCCCGTTGGAAACGAACCACAACTCGTCCGCTTCGCCGCGCGGATAATCGAAGCAGACGCCAAGCTTCACCATCATCGCGCCCGCCGTGCCCTCGATGCGGAACCAGGCCGACTGGAACCGGCGCCCGGCCTGATGGTTGTGGTTGATGCTCATCACACCGCGCCGCAGGTCACCCCAGTCCAGGATCACCGTTGTCCGGGTCTGGGCAAATCCAGGCGCGCGGGGATCGCCCATCGACCGGGCAAACACCCCTTTGGGCGTGCCGAACAGCGCGCGGATCGAATCGAGGTAGTGAATGGAATGAACCAGGATCTCGACCCGCTTCATCGGCAAGAGGAAAGGGAACAGTGTCCAGGGCGTGAAGATGTTGAGGTGAACCTCCAACTCCAGCGGATCGCCAATCAGCCCGGCCTCGATTGCCTGGCGCGCCGCCATCATCATCGGCGAAAAGCGCAGCTGGAAGTTCACCGCCGATTTAAGCTTCTTTTCTCGGCACATCGCCCGGATCGCGCGCGCATCGGCCAGATCGGCCCCCATTGGCTTCTGGATCAGCACAGCCGAGCCATCGGGCAAGTCTGGCAAGATGCGCGTGATTGCCGAAGGGGGCACAGCAACGTCATAGACCGCCCCGGTGCCATTTGCGGCCACCGCCTCGCCCACCGAAACCCATGTGGCCGGCAGGCTGAAGTCGGCGGCCAGAGCGGCTGACCGTGTTTGGTCAAGGTCAGTCACCCCGGCGATCGGAAGGCCCGCATTGCGATAGGCCGGCAGATGGGCATCGCGCACTATGCCGCCAGCCCCGATGATGACGATGGGTTTGGGATGTGTCGGCGCGGGCCAGTCCTGAGGAAAATCAGGTCTCATGGCGCAGCCCTCTTCTGCACCAGCAGGATATGCTCGCAGTACATCACGGTCTTGCCGTGCTGGTTCATCGTTTCGCAGATCTCGACGACCTGGCCGAGGCCGGGACGCTTGGGATCGTCGGCCTTGCGCCCGATGGTAACGGTCGTCCGGATCGTGTCGCCGGCAAAGACCGGGTTAGGAAAGCGCAGGCGCTCATAGCCGTAGGTCATGGCGCGCGGATTGATCTGCGTCGCGGTCAGGCCGATGCCGATCGCGAAGGTCATCGTGCCATGAGCGATCCGCTGGCCGAAGGGCTGACCCCGGCAGAATTCTGCATCCATGTGGTGCGGGAAGAAGTCCCCTGAATGGCCGGCATGAAACACGATGTCCGTCTCGGTGATCGTGCGGCCCAGGGTGCGGCGGCGCGCGCCGACTACGTAGTCTTCGAAGAATTGCTCGACTTCCATGCGATCCTCCCCATGTACTTTTCTCATATGAAATACACTTTGACAAGTGAAACTCCTGGCGGCATCGTAGGTTCGATGAGGGGGAGGAAGACCCATGGCCGAGATCGGGGTGCATGCACGCGGGCTGCCGGGCTTGCCGGCCGACCATGCCGCCGTGCCCGTGTGGAATGCAGAGGACTGGTACTACGAGGATTTCGTGGTGGGCGACCGCATCCGGTCGATCCGCAGGACGATATCGGAAGGCGAGTCGATGCAGTTCAACAGCCTCGTCATGGACCATCACCCCTATGTCAGCGACGAGCGCTTTGCGGCCGAAGAAGGCGTCTTCGGCCGCCGGCTGGTGGCAGGCGCCTTCGTTTTCTCGCTCGGGCTTGGGCTGTGCGCGACCAACTGCCTGAACTCGTTCAGCTACGGCTATGATCGCCTGCGCTTCATCCGGCCGGTGTTCATCGGCGACACGATCTACACGATCCGCGAGAACCTGGGCAAAGAGGTGCACGATACCCGCATGGGCAAGTTGCGCGTGTCCTACTCGGTCTACAAGGGTGAGGGCGAACTGGCGCTTTACGCCGAACACATCCTGACCGCCCTCTACCGCGACCCGGCACCGTTTGCCGAAGAAGCCCGCACGAGGCTGGCGGCGAAGGCCGCGCGGCGCGAAGCGTCTGGAGGCTGAGGTGCACCTGCGTGGCATGACCTGGACCCACGCGCGCGGCTTTGACCCGATGGTGGCCACCTCGGCCGCCTATGCCAAGGCCCATCCCGGTGTGGCCATCACCTGGGAAAAGCGCTCATTGCAGGCGTTTGCCGACCGGCCGATCGCAGAAATGGCCGAGACCTACGATCTCATGGTGATCGATCACCCGCATGTCGGCGCGGTGGCAAGGCAGGGAAACCTGCTGGCCCTGGAAGGGTTGCGCGAAGGCGAAATGGCCGCGCTCGCGGCGGGATCGGTGGGTCAGTCCCATACGTCTTATGCGTTCGAAGGGCAGCAATGGGCACTTGCCATCGACGCGGCAACGCCGGTGGCCTGCCTGCGCCCGGACCGGCTGGACCAGGCGCCCCGGCGCTGGAACGAGGTGCTGGACCTCGCGCGGATGGGCCAGGTGGCCTTTGCGTTGGTCCCGATCAACGCCCTGATGACCTTCTTCGGCATGGCACGGAACCTAGACTATCCAGTGGCCGAAGAGTCGGGCCGGCTCATGCGCCCCGATCATGCAACGCGCGTGCTGGACCTGCTGCGAGAGGTCGTCGCACTGCTGGACCCGAAGTGCCTGACCCTGGACCCTATCGGAATCTACGACTGGATGGGCGATCAGGCCGATGGTCCCGCCTACTCGCCGTTCGGCTATGGCTATACCAACTACTCGCGCGCCGGTTTCCGCCAGTTCCCTCTCTCGTTCCGCGATGCACCCGGCATCGACGCAGAGACACCCCGCGGCACTGTTCTGGGAGGCACCGGCATCGCCGTGTCGGCCTTCACGAAGCACCGCGAAATCGCGGTGGACTATGCCTTCTGGATTGCCGGGGCGCAGTGCCAGACGGGCCTCTACACCGTCAGTGGCGGCCAGCCCGGCCATGCCGCGGCCTGGGACGATGACGCGTGCAACGCCCTGACCGGCGACTTCTTCCGCAACACGCGGGCGACGCACGAGAGTGCATGGCTACGCCCGCGCTATGATGGCTATATGACCCTGCAGGACCAGGCGGGAGGAATTGTCCACGCCTGCCTTCGCGGTGACGCCACCATTCCGGCGACCATCAACGCGCTGGATGCCGCCTACCGGGAGAGCCGTCGATGACGCTTCCGCTGGACGGCATCCTCGTCATTGACTTCAGCCAGTTCCTGTCCGCCCCCCTGTGCGCCCTGAAACTGGCCGATCTTGGCGCGCGCGTGATCAAGATCGAGCGGCCCGGTCAGGGCGACCTTTGCCGCACGCTGTATCTGTCCGACACCGAAATCGGCGGCACCAACAGCCTGTTTCACGCAATCAACCGGAACAAGGAAAGCTTCACCGCCGACCTGCGCGATGAAGGCGACCGCGCGATGCTGCGCCAGTTGATCGCACGGGCCGACGTGGTGATGCAGAACTTCCGGCCCGGAGTGATAGACCGCCAGGGCTTCGGCTATGAGGCCTGCCGTGCCATCAACTCCGGCATCGTCTATGGATCGATCTCGGGCTTCGGGGAGGACGGCCCATGGGTCGACCTCCCCGGCCAGGACTTGCTTGCCCAGGCGCGTTCGGGCCTTTTGTGGCTGACTGGCAGCGCGTGCGATCCGCCGATGCCGATGGGCCTTGCCGCGGCCGACATGCTGGCGGGCAACGCGCTTGCGCAGGGCATCCTTGCCGCGCTGGTGCGCAAGGGGCGCACGGGACAGGGCGCACATGTGCAGACCTCGCTCCTGGAGGCGCTGCTCGACTTCCAGTTCGAGGTGCTGACGGCCCATCTGAACGACGGCGGCCGGCTGCCGCAAAGGTCGGCGGTGAACGGCGCCCATGCCTATCTGGGTGCGCCCTATGGCGTCTATCGCACAGCGGACGGCTGGCTGGCACTTGCCATGACGCCCTCGCTGGAACGGCTTGCGACACTTCTGGGAGTGACGGGGCTGGAAGGCTGGTACGCCGACCGGCGCGCAGCGATGCGCGACCGCGACGCGATCAAGGCAATCCTTGCACAGGCGCTGGCCGGCCAGCCGACCGCACATTGGCTGGCCATCCTGCAACCGGCAGACATCTGGTGCGCCGAGGTGCTGGACTGGCCGCAACTCTTCGCCTCCGAGGCGTTTCGGCGGCTTGGCATGGTCCAGCACATCGAGGGTGCCGGCGTCAGTCTGGACACGACCCGAGGCCCCATCCGGCTGGATGGGATGCCACTGACCAGCCGCCGCGCTGCGCCGGGCCTCGGCGCGGATCGCGACCGAATCATCAAGGAATTCGGACTTGGGACATCGGTCCTGGCCGAAGGGCAAGGCAGGCCGCGAAGCTTAGCGACCTGATAGGAACGGCCGCCGCGTCGGGCGGCCCCAGAGGGAGGACAAGGAATGAAGGCCATCCAGAGACTCGTGCTCTGCACCGCCCTGACCGCGCTGGCCGCGCCGGTCCTGGCGGACGAAACCCGGGGCGACTTCCCCGGCTACACGCTGCGCGTGAAGCTGATCGGCGGCGCCCAGTACGAACCGCTTTATGCCGAGATCCCGAAATGGGAAGCGGCAACCGGCGCCAAGGTGGAGATCCTGAGCCGAAAGAACCACTTCGAACTGGACCGCGAAATCAAGCAGGACATCGCGGCCGGCACGCTCGACTGGTGCGTGGGGTCGAACCACACCTCCTTTGCACCGCAATACGGCGACATCTATGCCGACCTGAACGGGCTCATCAAACCCGAGGTCATCGCCGAATTCGTGCCCCTGGTGATCCAGCACGGCACGGTGAATGGGCGCCTCGTGCAACTGCCGCGCCATTCGGACGTGTCAAACCTCTTCTACCAGAAATCGCTGTACGAAGACCCGGCCAAGCAGGCGGCCTTCAAGGAAAAGTATGGCTATGACCTCGCCCCACCCGAAACCTGGGACCAGGTGAAGGACCAGGCGATCTTCTTCGCGGCGCCGCCGGATTTCTACGGCTTCCAGTATGTCGGCAAGGACGAGGCGGTCACCGGGCGCTTCTACGAGCTTCTGGTCGCCAACGGCGGCGCGATGTTCGACGACAAGTGGAACCCCACCTTCAACTCGCCCGAAGGCGTGGCGGCACTTCAGTTTTTCGTTGATCTCTACAATGCCAAGGCCGTGCCGGCCGGTGTGCCCAACTACCTCTGGGATGACACCGGCCTCGGCTTCGCCAGCGGCACCGTGGCGATGGACCTGGATTGGGGCGGCTGGTCGGCCTTCTTCAACGATCCCGCCAATTCCAAGGTTGCCGGCAATGTGGGCCTGATCCGCGCGCCCAAGGGCACCTCGGGCAAGCGCACTGGCTGGTCGGGCTCGCACAGTTTCTCGATCACCGAGACCTGCGACAACAAGGAGGCGGCGGCGAGCTTCGTCACGTTCCTGACCGACTACGACAACCAGATGGTCGAGGCGCGCAAAGGCCTTCTGCCGACCCGCAGCCAGGTCTGGACCGATGCCATCGCCGAGTTTGAAGCCTCGGGCAACACCTTCAACGCCGAGGTCATGAAGACCTTCCAGACCTCGATGGCTGAGGATGCCTTCACGCCACCTCTGATCCCGGAATGGATCGAGGTGTCGAACGTGCTCTGGCCAAAACTGCAGGCTGCCATCGTGGGCGACATGACGGCCCAGGCCGCGCTTGATGCGGCCGCGGCCGAAGCCGCGACCGTCATGCACGACGCCGGCTACAACTGACGCCCTGCCGGCGCGGGGTCGCTCCCCCCCGCGCCGGTCCCTTTGGGGATTGACCCTGATGATCCGAGCCCTGCGGACCCGGCGCGTCGAAACCGCGCCCTTCCTGCTCCTCACGCCCGCGCTGATCACCATGCTGTTCGTGGTGGCGGTGCCATTGGTGTTCTCTCTCTGGGCGTCTCTGACCCCTTATCAGCTGACCAAGCCCGCCACGCTCTGGCGCTTCATCGGGCCGGAGAATTACCGCCGCGCCGTAACCGACAGTGCCTTCTGGATCGTCTTCGGCCGGACCATCCTGTTCCTGACCATCGCGCTGAACGTCGAGCTGCTTCTTGGCCTCGGCATCGCGCTTCTGATCAACCGCATCACCTGGGGCCAGCGGACGCTGCGTACCATCATGATGTTTCCCATGATGTTTTCGCCGATCCTTGTGGGGTTCCAGTTCAAGTTCCTGTTCAACGACAACATCGGCATCGTGAACAACGCCCTGCAATCGCTTGGGCTGACCGACCAGGCGATCCCCTGGCTGGTCGATGCGCGCCTCGCCATGTTCTCGATCACCCTGGCCGAAGTCTGGATGTCCACCTCGGTCTTTGCGATCCTGTTGCTGGCCGGCCTCTTTGCCATGCCGCGCGACCCGCTCGAGGCCGCAAAGGTCGATGGCTGCAACGCCTGGCAGGTGTTCCGCCACATCACCCTGCCTTTCCTAATGCCCTTCGCCTACATCGCCATGGCGATCCGTTCGCTGGATGTGGCCCGCGCCTATGACATCGTCGCGGTCATGACGGACGGCGGCCCGGCCGGCCGGACCGAGCTTCTGTGGACCGTGATCGCCCGCGTCGGCTACGAAAACGCCAAGATGGGCCAGGCCAACGCCATCGCCTTCATCTCTACCCTGCTGTCGATAGCCTTTACCTGGCACTTCTACCGCAAGCTGGTGGCCGCACGGCGCTACATGGGAGGCGCGGCATGACCGAGGTCGTGGAAAGCGCCGCGTCCAAGCGGCTGAAACGGGTCGCTCTGACGATGCTGACGTTCCTCCTGATGGTCCTGATGTGCCTCCCCGGCCTCTGGGTCGTGCTGTCTGCTTTCCGGCCCAACCGCGAGATCCTGGCCAAGCCGCCAATCTGGATTCCCGAAACGCTGACACTGGACAATTTCGGCAAGATCTTCGGCTGGGGCACGGAACAGGTGGCGATCCCGGTCGGAAGCTACTTCGCCAACTCTCTTATCATCGCCCTGACCTCGACGGTCATCGCACTTCTGATCGGCATGGCGGGCGGCTACGCCTTCGCCCGCTACAGCTTCCGCGGAAAGGGCTCTCTCTTCCTTGGCTTCATGCTGTTCCGCGCCGTGCCCGGCATCGCCCTGTCACTGCCCGTCTTCATGATCTGGAGCCGCCTAGGCCTGATCGACACCAAGGCAGGCCTGATCATCGTCTATGTCAGCCTGAACGTGCCCTTCACCCTGTGGCTGATCGACGGCTTCTTCCGCCAGATCCCCGTCTCGCTGTCAGAGGCGGCGCAGGTGGATGGCTGCACCCGCTGGCAGGCCTTCTGGAAGATCGAGTTTCCCCTCGCGCGGTCGGGCATCGCGGCTGCGGGGGTCTTCGCCTTCCTCACCTCGTGGAACGAATTTGCGCTGGCCAGCCAGCTGACGCGCTCCACCGATTCAAAGACGCTTCCGGTCGGTCTTCTGGACTTCACCGCGCAGTTCACCATCGACTGGGCAGGCATGTGCGCCATGGCGGTAATCATCATCATCCCGGCACTAGTCCTGACCTTCATCGTGCAGAAACATCTGATCGCCGGGCTGACCTTCGGCGGCGTGAAAGGGTAGTCATGGCGGAAATCACGCTGGAAAAGGTGGTCAAGAGCTACGGCGCGGTGAAGGTCGTCCACGGCATCGACCTGTCAATCGCCCACGAGGAATTCGTGGTGCTGGTCGGCCCCTCGGGCTGCGGCAAGTCCACCACCCTGCGCATGATCGCGGGACTGGAGGACATCTCGGGCGGGATGATCCGGATCGGCGGGCGCGTGGTGAACGATCTGCCTCCGCGCAAGCGCAACATCTCGATGGTGTTCCAGAACTATGCGCTCTATCCCCACATGAACGTGCGCGACAACCTGGGCTTCGGACTGAAGATCGCGGGCGAACCGCCAGCGACGATAGCCGCCCGAGTGGCCGAGGCGGCCGAAATCCTGGGGCTGACACCACTCCTTGACCGCACGCCGGCCGAGCTTTCCGGCGGTCAGCGCCAGCGCGTCGCCATGGGCCGCGCCATCGTGCGCCACCCCGACGCCTTCCTCTTCGACGAACCGCTCTCGAACCTTGACGCAAAGCTGCGCGGCCAGATGCGGGCCGAGATCAAGAAGCTGCACCAGAAGGTCCGCACCACCGTGGTCTACGTCACCCACGACCAGGTCGAGGCGATGACCCTTGCCGACCGCATCGTCGTTATGCGCGACGGCCATATCGAGCAGGTCGGCACCCCGATGGAAGTATTCAACCACCCCCGGACCGCTTTTGTCGCCACCTTCATCGGCTCGCCACCGATGAACCTCTTGCCGGCCACCGTCTCGGGCGGCGCGGTCCGCCTGGCCGATGGCACCGCCGTCCCTGTGCCCGACCGGCTGAAGAACCAGGCCCGGGAAGGCCAGAGGGTCCAGCTTGGCATCCGGCCAGACGACATCAGCCCGGTCGGTCACGGCCTCAGCCAGGATGGGCCGGGCGCCGAGGTGGAGCTGACCGTCGATCTGGCCGAACCCCTTGGCATGGAAAGCCTGATCTACACCCGCCTCGCCGGGCAGGAGGTTCAGGCCAAGCTTTACGGTCCCCGCATCGTTCAACCGGGCGAACGGCTGACCTTCCGGCTGGCGCTGGACAGGGCGCATTTGTTCGATGCGACAACGGGCCTTTCGGTGAGGGCGTCCTGATGGCGAAGATCGCACATGCAGAGCTGCGGATGGTGGACCTTCAGCCGAAGGTGAAACGCACCGATGCGATCCAGAGCTTCGTCAGCCAGGAAACCCCGATCCTGACCCTGACCGATTCTGACGGCGCCACGGGCACCGGATACAGCTATACCATCGGCACCGGCGGGCCTGCCGTGATCTCTCTCCTGCGCGACACTCTGATCCCACGCCTGGTCGGGCGCGAGGCAGAGGAGATCGAGAGCATCTGGCGCGATCTTCTGTTCGTCACCCATGCCACGGCCGTGGGGGCGATCACCTCGCTGGCGCTGGCGACCATCGACACCGCGCTGTGGGACCTGCGCTGTCGCCGCGCCGGCCTGCCGCTCTGGCGGATGGCGGGCGGCGCCAAGCCGGCGATCCCGCTCTATTCCACCGAGGGCGGCTGGCTGCACATCGACACGCCGGCACTGGTCGAGGATGCGCTGGCGGTGAAGGCGCAGGGATTTGCGGGCTCGAAGATCAAGGTCGGCCGCCCCACGTTGGCGCAGGACGCCGCGCGTCTGGCGGCTGTGCGCGCGGCTGTGGGCGACGACTTCCGCGTGATGGTCGATGCCAACCAGTCCTTCGCCTTCCACGAAGCTCTCCTGCGCGCCCGGATGCTGGCCGATCACGGTGTGGTCTGGTTCGAGGAACCGATGCCCGCCGACGATCTGTCCGGCCATGCCCGTCTGGCCGCGCAATCGCCGGTTCCCATCGCAGTTGGTGAAAGCCTCTACTCCCCCGGCCAGTTCGCCGACTACCTGCGCGCCGGGGCCTGTTCCATTGTCCAGGTCGATGTGGCCCGCGTGGGCGGCATCACGCCCTGGCTCAAGGTCGCGCACATGGCCGAAGCGATGAACATCGCCGTCTGTCCGCATTTCCTGATGGAGTTGCACGTCAGCCTGGTCTGCGCTGTGGCGAACAGCTGGATGCTGGAATACATCCCGCAGCTAGACGCCGTCACACATTCGCGGCTCGACCTTCGCGAGGGCCTCGCCCACGCACCGGATACGCCCGGACTCGGCATAGACTGGGACTGGACGGCCATCCGCGAACAGACCGTCGAAGGCAGCCATTCAACATCGGGAGAGTAGAATGCAACGCATGGGCAGCGTGATCGGCATTCAGCCGGACAAGATCGAAACCTACAAACGTCTGCACGCGGCTGTCTGGCCGGACGTGCTGCGCATGATCGAAAAATGCAACATCCGAAACTACTCGATCTACCTGAAGGAACCCGAGAACCTGATGTTCGCCTATTTCGAATACCACGGCACCGACTGGGCCGCCGATCAGGCGATGATGGCGGCGGACCCCAAGACCCAGGAATGGTGGGCGGTCTGCATGCCCTGCCAGAAGCCGCTGGACAGCCGCAAGGACGGCGAGTGGTGGGCCATGATGGAAGAGGTCTTCCACAATGACTGACGCCCGCGCGCAGCTTCTGTCCTGCTACACCAGCGTCGTGCATGACGTGCTGCGCGCCCTGGGGCGGCGCAACTTCACTCTGCCGCCCCGCCTTCGCCCCCTGAACCCCGAAGGCGTTCTGACCGGACCCGCCTTCACAGTCGAGGGCCGCATCGACGAAACTGCCGACCCGCATGAAACGCTGCTGGCCTGGACCGGCCTTCTGTCGAAGGCGAAGCCTGGCCATGTTTGGATCAGCCAGCCGCACAACCACCTTGTTGCGCAAATGGGAGAGTTGTCGGCCGAGACGCTGCACCGCAAGGGCGTGCTTGGCGTCGTCACCGATGGCGGCCTGCGCGACACGAATTTCATCCTGCGCCTTGGCCTGCCCTGCTGGGGCGCCTTCCACACCCCGCGCGACGTGGTGGGCTGCTGGCTGCCCACCGGCACCGATGTGCCGATCCTGATGGACGATTGCCTTATCCGCCCTGGCGACTGGCTGCACGGCGACCGCGACGGGATGGTGGTGATCCCAGCAGAAATCGTGGCGGAAGTGGCCGAAAACGCCGTTGGCGCAATGAACACCGAAAGCCTGGTGCGCAAGGCGATCCTAGAAGGGACCGACCCGCAGGAAGCCTACCTGAAGTGGGGCAAGTTCTGATGCCGACCGACCCGCGCCTCTTGCTGCTACACCCCGGAGATTCTGTTTACGTCCTGCGCGACCAGATCGCGGCGGGCGAGACCGTTCTGGTCTCGGGCACCGCAGTGGCCTTCGCACAGCCCCTTGGCCTTGGTCACAAGATCGCGCGGGTGGCCGTGGCCGCGGGCGAGCCGGTCATCAAATACGGCGCCCCCATTGGGCGCGCGACACGAGCCATTGCGCCGGGCGACCATGTGCACCTGCACAACCTCGCCAGCGATTACACACCGACCTATGCGCTGGAGGGCAAGGCATGAGGGGCTGGCTCCGCTCGGACGGGCGCAAGGGCATCCGCAACGTTGTCGCGGTCGCCTACCTGGTGGAATGCGCCCATCACGTCGCCCGCCAGATCGCGGCCGGCGAGGATGAGGCGCATGTCATCGGCTTCCCCGGCTGTTTCCCCAACCCCTACGCCCAGAAGATGATGGAGCGGCTCTGCACACACCCGAACGTGGGGGCAGTGCTGGTCGTCAGCCTCGGCTGCGAGAGCTTCAACCGCTTCCAGCTGGAAAAGATGGTCGCCGCTACGGGGCGGCCGGTGAAGGTGCTTGTTATCCAGAACGAAGGCGGCACGAAGTCCACCATCACGGCCGGGCGCGACTGGGTGCGCGCACAGGCGGCGGCTCTGGCGGCGGCGCCGACCGTGCCGATTGCCGCCTCCGACCTGGTGGTCGGCACGGTTTGCGGTGGTTCGGACGGAACCTCGGGCATCACCGGGAACCCCGCCGCCGGGATCGCCTTCGACAAGCTGGTAGCCGCCGGCGCGGCCTGCATCTTCGAGGAGACCGGCGAGTTGATCGGCTGCGAGGGCATCATGGAGGCCCGCGCGGCAACTCCGGCTCTGGCAGGCGAAATCCGTGCCAGCGTAGCCAAGGCCGCGCGCTACTATGCGACGCTCGGCTATGGCAGCTTTGCCAGCGGCAATGCCGACGGCGGGCTGACCACGATCGAGGAGAAGTCGCTCGGCGCCTATATGAAATCGGGCCAGTCGCCGATCTCGGGCCTGATCAAGCCAGGAGACATTCCGCCGAAGGGCGGGCTCTACCTCATGGATGTGGTGCCCGATGGCGAGGTGCGCTTTGGCTTCCCGAACATCTCGGACAATGCCGAGATCGTGGAGATGATGGCTTCGGGGGCGCATGTGACACTGTTCGTCACTGGCCGTGGGTCGGTGGTGGGGTCGGCGCTGGCGCCGGTGATCAAGATCGCCGCCAATCCGCACATGTATGCCCGGCTATCCGGCGACATGGACGTGAACGCGGGGCGGGTGCTGTCGGGCGAGGCGACGCTGGAAGAAGTCGGGCAGGAGATCTTTGACCTCGTGCTGGACGTGGCAGACGGGCGGCAGACGAAATCGGAGGAGCTGGGGCATCGGGAGTTCATCCTGACCTACAAGAGCTTTGACCCCATCGGGCCGGCATGTCTGCCGGTGTGACAAGAGAGAAGGACGGGACGACGTGGGACGACTGGACGGCAAGACGGCGCTGGTGACGGCGGCGGGACAGGGGATCGGGCGGGCTTCGGTGCTGGCGATGCGGGCCGAAGGGGCGCGGGTCATCGCGACCGACGTGAACCCGGCGGCGCTGGCGGAACTGGCGGCGATGGGGGTGGAGACGCGGGTGCTGAACGTCCGCGACCCGGCGGCAATCGCGGCCACGGTCGAGGCGGTGGGGGCGCCGGACGTGCTGTTCAACTGCGCGGGCTTCGTGGCGGCGGGGACGATCCTGGACTGCGACGAGGAGCAGTGGGCCTTCTCGGTCGACCTGAACATGACCGCCATGTACCGGATGTGCCGGGCGTTTCTGCCGGGGATGATCGCGAAGGGGGGCGGGTCGATCATCAACATGGCCTCGGTCGCCTCGTCGGTGATCGCGGCGCCCAACCGGTTCGTCTATGGGGCGACGAAGGCGGGGGTGATCGGGCTGACCAAGGCCATCGCGGCGGACTTCGTGGGCAAGGGAATCCGGGCCAATGCGATCTGCCCCGGCACGGTGGAGAGCCCCTCGCTGGACGAGAGGCTGCGGGCGACCGGGGACTATGAGGCCGCGAAGGCGGCCTTCATTGCCCGCCAGCCCATCGGGCGGATCGGGCGGGCGGAGGAGATCGCGGCGCTGGTGGTCTATCTGGCCTCGGACGAGAGCGGCTATACCACCGGGGTCGCCCATGTGATCGACGGGGGCTGGGCCAACCAGTAGGCTGTCCGAGGGCGTCCGAGCTCGGACGCTTTCCTGGGATAAACGATTTCAATGGGTTATCTGCGCGGATTCATGGGCAGTTAACCTTTGGACGCCCGGACAGGGTGGTGCCGCGAGGGGAGGATTGCGACGTGGAACTGATCGACACCCACCTGCACCTGATCTACCGGGGCAGCATCGGCTATGGCTGGACCGGCGGGATCGAGGCGTTGCAGGGCGATTTCACGCTGGAGGACCATGCCCGGCTGACCGCTGGGAAGGGTGTGGCGGGCACCGTCTTCATGGAAACCGGCGTGGATGATGCCGATTACCAGGCCGAGGCGCGGATGGTGGCAGACCTTGTGAAGGCCGGGCGGATGATGGGTCAGATCGCCTCGATCCGGCCCGAGAGCGACGCGGGCTTCGACGCCTGGCTGGAGCAGAGCGACGAGCTGGAGATCGTGGGCTATCGCCGCATCCTGCATGTCATGCCCGACGACACGTCGCAGGCGGAAGGCTTCCGGCGCAACTTGCGCAAGATCGGCGCCCGAGGCCTGCCCTTCGATCTGTGCTTCCTTGCGCGGCAGTTGCCGCTGGCGGTGGAACTGGTGCGCGCCTGCCCGAACCAGACCTATGTTCTGGACCATTGCGGTGTGCCCGACGTCGCGGGCGGCGCCTTTGAAGCCTGGTCCGAAGGGATGAAGGCGGTTGCTGCCCTGCCGCAGGTGAATGTGAAGCTGTCGGGCATCACTGCCTATTGCGCCCCTGGCACCGCCAACCTGGAGACGGTGCGGCCCTGGGTCGAGCGGGTGGTGGACCTGTTCGGGCCGGAGCGCATCGTCTGGGGCGGCGATTGGCCGGTGGTCAACCTGGGCGTCGGGTTGCCCGCCTGGATCGACATGACGCGCGCGTTGCTGGCCGGGCTGAGCGCGGCGGAGCAGGACGCCATCGGACAGGGCAACGCGCGGCGCATCTACGGACTGGACTGAGGCGAGAGGGTGGCTTGAGTCAAAGCTGGGATTCCAGCGGAAGCCGGCCCATGAACCAGGACAGCGCCCGGCGGGCCGGGGAGACGCCGGGGTCGCGGCGGTGCGGGGTGCCGCTGGTGCCATGCCAGAGGATGCGGCCACTGACGTCGAGTTCCAGCGCGTGACTGATGCCGGGCGCGGTTTCGGCGGTGAAGATGTGCTGTATTCCGGCGACAAGACCGGGTTCGGTGAAGAGCACGCCCATTTCGGTGTTGAGTGAGGCCGAGCGCGGATCGAAGTTCAACGACCCGACAAAGCCGGTCTGACCGTCGATGATGAAGGCCTTGGTGTGCAGGCTGGCATTGGTTCTGCCGCGCAGGGAAAGGCGGCGCAGGCGGGCGATGGCGCGTAGTTCGTACAGCCGGATGCCGGCGCGCAAGAGCGGCTTGCGATACCTTGCGTAGGCGCCATGCACCGCCGCGACATCTGTGGCTGACAGAGAATTGGTGAGGACGCTGATCTGGATGCCCTTTTCGGCGAGGTCGGACAGACGGCGGGTGCCGTTCTGACCCGGAACGAAATAGGGCGAGATGATCGCGATGCGGTCGCGGGCGGCTTCGAGTTGCGGCAGGAGCCTGGCCATCAGCCAGTTCTGGCCCTTGCGGCCAAGCGCCTTTTCTGGCGGGTCGGCCACCAGGTGCGCCTCGCTGCACCAGCGCAAGCCAGCCTCGTCCGGTGGCCAGGCAAGGGTGGGCAGGCGGTCGAGGTAGGTCTTTGCCTCGGCGCTGACCCCGAAGCTGCGCAGGCCGTTCAGGATCTTCCGCCGCCGGATCGGATTGAGGGGAGGGCGCACGGGATGCGTGGGCTCGCTTGTCCAGTATTCCTGGAACATCACCGCGGCCTCGGCCACGACAGGCCCCAGCACGGCAAGGTCGAGATCGTGGAAGTTGGAGGCCCGCGAAGCGCCGAAATAGGCATCGCCGATGTTGCGCCCGCCAAGGATTGCGGTTTCGCCGTCGGCGATCCAGGCCTTGTTGTGCATCCGCCGGGTCATCGAGAACAGGCGCAGGCCCAGTTCGACGCCCCGGCGCAGGCTGCCCTTGGGGGCGCGCGTGGGGTTGAACAGCCGGACCGAGATGTTGGGATGGCTGTCCAGCGCCTGCAGCAGCCGGTCGAGGCTGGTGAAGCCGATGTCGTCGAGCAGGAGCCGCACCTTCACGCCGCGGTCGGCGGCGGCCAGCACCTCGCCGAACAGGAGGCGGCCTGTCAGGTCTTCTTCCCAGATGTAGTACATCAGGTCCAGGCTGTGCCGGGCCGTTCGTGCGAGAACCCGGCGTGCCTGGAAGGCGGCCGTGTCGGAAGAAATGAGCGCCATGCCCGTAGCGCCCGGATGCGCCCTGCACAGGACGGCGATGGCATCTGGCGACGGGTCGGCCCCGGGTGTTTCGTTCAGGCCTAGCTCTGGCATGGCGGGAGAAGGACGACGAGGCGGGACGGACCAGAGGGCGAAGGGCACGGGCGCCGGGCTTGCGGCAGTTCGGCGATCATCGGCTCGGCCCCCCTGCGGCTTTGTGCCCCGGATTTGTTGCAGCGGGCGGGGCCGATGACAAGTCCTGTGCGGACAGGCGGGATCTGGCCCCGGCGGGTGCGTGATGCGGGGCGGGCGGCTCTCGGCCTGTTGAGCGCGGGCGGGGTCGCGCCGGGAGACGCGCTGGCCTATATTGCGGCCATGCGCCTGACCCGTCTGCTTCTTGCCCCCGCCGTTCTTGTCGCCCTGGCCCTGCCGGCCGCGGCCGAGAAGATTCCGCTTTCGACCCTGTCGGCCTATCTGAACGGGCTGACCACGGTCGAGACCGATTTCACCCAGATCAATGCCGACGGCACGATCTCGACCGGAACGCTTTCGATCCGGCGTCCGGGGCGGGCGCGGTTCGAATATGCACCGCCCGACAAGAGCCTGGTGATTGCCGGGGGCGGCCAGGTGGCGATCTTCGACGCAAAGTCGAACCAGCCACCGGAGCAATATCCGCTGCCGCGCACGCCGCTGAGCCTGATACTGGCGGCCAAGGTGGACCTGGGCCAGGCCCGGATGGTGGTGGGCCATACCGAGGTGGAAAACACGACCCGCGTGCGGGCGCAGGACCCGGCGCACCCGGAATATGGCCAGATCGAGCTGGTGTTCACGGCCGACCCGGTGGAACTGCGGCAATGGGTGATCACCGATGACGCGGGCAACCAGACCACGGTGATCCTGGGCGAGCTGAAGAAGGGCGGGGCCATGCGGCCGAGCCTGTTCGACATCACGGCCGAGACGAAGAAGCGCGGGTTGTAGGGGCGGCTGGCGGGGCTTGCGAGACTCTCGCCTGGTGGGCCATTTCGCGGTATCGTCCGGGCGATTGCGAACCGGAGATTTCCATGCCGCCGATTTCCCGACGGATGATCCTGGGCTCGGGCCTGTTGGTCGGCCTGCCCATTGCCCTTCATGCCGGGACCGATGCCGGGCGGGTCGAGCAGGCCGAGGGCCGGGCCTGGGCCGACCCTGACCGGACGCTGGCGGCGGATGCGCCGGTCTATATCGGCGACCATGTGGCGACAGGACAGGAGTCTCGCCTGGCGATGCTGCTGGCCGGGACGACGCGCATCCTGATGGGGCCGGAGACCGACCTGGTGATCGACCGGTTCACCGCCGAGGCGGGGGGCGAGCTTGTGCTGGGGTCGGGCGCGATGCTGTTCGACCGGCCCGAGGATGCGCCCAGGACGCCGGTGGAGGTGCAGTCGGTCTTTGGCGTGATCGCGGTGCGGGGAACCCGGTTCTTTGCGGGGCCAAGCAAGGATGTCTTCGGCATCTTCGTCGAGCGCGGCACGGTGCGGGTGACGGGGGGCGGTGTGACGGTGGACGTGGGCGCGGGGCTTGGCACCAACATCGCCGCGCCGGGCGCGCCGCCGACGGAGCCCGCGCCCTGGGGGCAGGCCCGGATCGACGCGGCGCTGGCGCTGGTGGGCGGCTAGGGCGCGGGCGCGTGGATCGCGACGGGGCCGAAGCCTTTCAGCGGGAGTTGGCCGAGGTCTTCCCACGGTTCTGACGGCAGGGCGGCACAGAGGGCGGGGCCGGCGAGGATGGGGCGGTCCATCTCCTTGCAGGCCTGTTCCAGGCGGGCGGCGAGGTTGATGGCGGGACCATGGGCCGTGTAGTCGAGCTTTTGCCCCAGGCCGACATCGCCCACCACGGCCGTACCCGTCTCGATCCCGATGCGGGTGCGGCCGAGGCCTGCGTTTTGCGGGTCAGCGGCGAAGGCGGTGCCGAAGGCGGCGATGGCGCGGGCGCAGTCGAGTGCCTTTTGCGGGTGGCCGGGCAGGTCGAGCGGGGCGTTGAAGAGGACATGCGCCGCGTCGCCCACGAACTTGTCGATCATGCCGCCGTGGCGGTGGACGATGGTGGAGAGGCCGTCGAAGTAGTGGTCGAGGATGGTGATCAACTGGTCGGGCGGCAGTCGGGCGGTTTTCGCGGTGAAGCCTTCCAGATCGGTGAACATGGCCGTGACCTCGCGCAGCTCGCCAGGCAGGCGGAAGAGGCCGGGCGCGGCGGCGAGACGGGCGACGACGGCGGGGGCAAGGTGGCGTTCGAACCGCTCGCGCAGCTTGGCGGCGCGGCGGCGGGCCTGGACGATGCTGCCGGCGATGGCGGCGAGGCCGGTGACCAGACCGGTCAGGGCGGGGGCGACGGGGTCGAGGGCGAGGCCGCGCAGAAGGAAGAGCGACAGGGCCAGGGCACTGGTCAGAGACGCGGCGGCGACCGTGGCGAGGAGCGCGGGCGCCATCGGTAGCGCAAGGGCTGCGAAAAGGACGGCGGCGGTGAGAGTGAGGGCGAGGCCGGCCTCGGCCACGCCCGCCCAGGACGGGCGCAGGAGGGGGTGGCCGGAAAAGAGCGTCTCGACGGCATCGGCCTGAACTTGCACCGATGGCGCGACGGGGGTGGCGGCGGTCGGGCGGAAAAGGGCGTGTTCGGGGGCGGTGAGGCCCAGGAGCACGGTCTTGCCTTGCAGGCGCGCCGGATCGTCCAGCGCAGGGCCAAGGGCCAGGCTACGCTTCGGCCAGTCTGCGGGATCGGTCGGTCGGATGCGAAAGTCGGCGGCGGGGCCGAGGGGCACCCTGACCTCTCCCGCCGCGAGGATGCCGTCGCCGAGGCGAAGCGCCGTTGCGCCCTGACGCGTTTGCGCCACGGCAAGGGCGAAACCTGCCACGGCGGCCTCGCCCGCCATGACAATCAGGGGCGCGCGGCGGACAATGCCGCCCTGTTCGCCCTTCAGCGAGACGACACCGAGCGTCGCCCTGTCGGCCAGCACCGGAACGGGTGCTTCTAGACCCGCCGCGCGCCAGGGATCGACCGGACCGACCGGGCCAGAGACCAGCAAGACTGCCGCCGGCACGGGCGAAGGCGATGGCAGGTCGGACAGGGACGCGCCGAGGACGGCGGGAAGCTCGCCAAGGGCCTGTGACAGCGGGATGTTGCCATCCGGCAGGCGGCCTGCCTCGGCCTCGCCCGGCAGGCCGGCGAGGGCACGGGCCAGATGATCGGGCCCGGCACGGTCGGGGCCGGAGAGCACCGGTTCCACGGCCAGGACGGCAGGGCCACCTTCGGCAAGACGCGCGACCACCTGCGCCATACGCGCACGGGGCCAGGGCCAGGGGCCGAAGCGAGCGATGGCGGCGCTGTCGATGGCCACGACCAGAACTTCGCCCTCGGGCGCGGGGGCGGTGAGCGCGAGCACCTTGTCCAGTGCGGCCTCGCGCAACGTCTCGCGCGGTTGCGGCAAGAGCGCGAGGGACCCGGCCAGTGCCATCCCCACGAGCCCCCACCGGAGCGGCGAAGGGTCAATCGGCATCCGGTTCCGCCACCGCCAGAAGCCGGGCGGTATCGCAGCGCCAGGCATCGCCATCGCGCGTGAGCGCACCTTCGGCGGTAAGGCTCTGGATCACGCGGTTCACCTTGGGCCGGCTGGCGCCAAGCACGGCGGCCAGTTCCGACTGGCTTATCTGAAGGCTGAGGCTGGCGACATCGGGCAGCGCATCGCCGTTCAACTGGCGCAGCGTGAATAGCAGGAACCGGGCCATGCGCGCCTCGAGCGGGTAGAGCGCGATGGATTCGAGTTGTTCGGTTGTTTCGCGCAGGCGGCGCACGAAATAGCGCGCCATCGAGGGCAGAAGGCCGGGGTGACGGTCGGACAGGCGCGTCAGGTCTGCGGCCAGGATCACGAGGCCCGTGGTGGGCACCAGCGCCACGGCATCGGCCGAGCGCGGTTCGCGGTCGAACACCGCCATTTCGCCAAGCGTGTCGCCCGGCCCCGCGTGGCGCAGGGTCAGCTCCTTCCCGCCCTGGGTGAGCAGGGACAGGCGGACGCGGCCATCGTCGATGGCAAGAAGCCAGTCACCCGTATCGCCACGCTGGAAGATCGTCTCGCCCGCCTTCCAGGCGCCGGGGCGCGCGATGGTGGCCAGATCGCGCAGAGCGGCATCATCCAGCGCCTCGAACAGCGGGAAGGACCGCCAGAACGATGCCTTCAAGTGCTGGGCCGGGCTGTTGCCCACGCGCGCCTCCGTGCCGCCGATGGCGCGAGACTGCCCTTGGGTCAGCCGCCACGCAAGGGGGTGTTCCCTGGGGAACAGCGGGCCGGTCGGGTTCGGGCGAAAAGGGTTTCACAGAAGGCGACGGACCTTCCCAAACCCTGAACATGGAGACTTGAAAATGGCATCCCTCATCGAAATCCGCGGCACCCTGGGCAGCGACGCCGAAGTCACCGATGGCACGCTGAACATTGGCGGCAACCTGATCTCGGGCCTGACCGGCAACGACACGATCTTCGCCTATGCCGGCGACGACACCGTTTCGGGTGGTGACGGCAACGACGTGATCACCGACGA